>Ga0310909_10002683_pt1 | contig 11003 bp, 11 predicted proteins | sample GREbulkMGT000H_FD_203449 | JGI IMG/M metagenome (GOLD analysis project Ga0310909, IMG submission 203449) | Lab enrichment of tropical soil microbial communities from Luquillo Experimental Forest, Puerto Rico - GRE.bulkMG.T000H | ecosystem: Environmental > Terrestrial > Soil > Tropical forest >... | reverse complement strand
AGCGGCTCCGGGTCCCGCTGTTCGATGCCGATCGTGTGGTGCATCGTCTGTTGGCGCGAGGCGGTGCCGCGGTAGAACCGGTAGCAGCGGCGTTTTGCGGCGTTCGCGCGGCGAAAGGCGGGATCGCTCGCTCGCTTCTCGGGCAGCGCGTGTTCGCTGATCCCGAGGCTCTCTTGCGGCTTGAGCGGATCATTCACCCCATGGTTGAAGCGTTCGAAAAGCGATTTCTTGCTTTTGCCCGCGGGCGGAGAGAGCCAATTGTCGTGCTCGATATCCCACTTCTCTTCGAGAGCGGTAGTCAACGCCGGTGTGATTACGTACTCGTCGTTTCCGCCCCTCGATTGGTGCAGCGGCAACGGGTATTGCGGCGACCCGGCATGACAGAGGAGCGCTTGGCAGCGATCTTGAGCAATCAGATGCCGGATCACGAGAAGCGTCGGCGTGCCGACTTCGTCGTTTCGACCGGTTTGAGTCGAGGTCTGAGTTTGCGCCGATTACGCGCAATCGTCAGACTTTTGCGCGCCGAGAGGTTGCCGGTCACTCGGCAAAGCCGGTGCGCGTACCGAGAGCGGCGGCGGAGGGCTAATGCGTGAGATCGTCTTAGATACCGAAACGACGGGTCTCGATCCGCGCGATGGACATCGGATCGTCGAGATCGCCTGCATCGAGCTAGTCCACCATATCCCCACCGGTCGGAGTTTTCACCGATACGTCAATCCTGAGCGCGACATCCCGGAGGACGCTCTCGCCGTCCACGGGCTTACTGCTGAATTCCTCGCCCGCCAGCCGCCGTTTGCTGCAGTCTTGGATGAGCTTCTCGGGTTCATCGGCGCAGACCCCTTGGTAATCCATAATGCCGAGTTTGACTTGGCCTTTCTGAATGCCGAACTGGCGCGTCTGCAACGCGAACCAATCACGTCGGGTTATGTCGATACGCTGGTGATGGCGCGCCACCGCTTCCCCGGATCGCCGGCAAGCCTCGACGCATTATGTCGCCGCTTTGCCATCGACCTCTCAGGCCGTGTCGAGCATGGGGCGGAGATCGATTGCGGCCTGTTGGCAGCCGTCTATCTCGAGTTGCTCGGCGGGCGTCAGCCCGGGCTCGATTTTGCACTTCCAGCGGCTCTCGCACTCGACGCCGCACGGGTCGCACGGGCGCCGCGGCCACATGCGCCTTCGGCAGAAGAACTCGTCGCCCACCTGGCGATGCTCAAAACAATCAGCGAGCCCCTCTGGCTCGCCCAAGTGTGAGCTTCAAACGAGTGTGGTGCCGGTCGACCCGAGAGCTTGCGCGTCCGCTTGCTGCCGGCGCAACAGCTCGGCGAAATCGATCGGGTTGATCATCAAAGGTGGAAATCCACCGTCGCGGGTAGCGTTGGCGATGACGGCCCGCGCGAAGGGGAAGACAATGCGCGGTGTCTCGACTAGGACCAGCGCCGGTACCAACTGCGCCGGCGCGTTCTTGAGCGTGACGACGGATCCGTAGGCGAGCTCGACCAGGAACACCGTCTCGCTCTGCGCCCGGGCCGTTGCATTGATGGTCAAAACCACCTCGAAAACTTCTGGGCCGAGGTTGCGAGCTTTCACATCGACGTTGATTTCAACCTCCGGCTGGGCGGTCGGTTGGATGAGACTCTGTGGTGCTCGCGGATTTTCAAACGACAGATCCTTGATGTATTGGGCGTTCAGGATCAGCTGGTGCGGCTCAGAAGGGCTCGTTGTCGGTGCGCCGCCTGCACCGTTACCTGTCGTCTCTTCCGCCATAAGGATCTCCTGACAGCGGGGTTCACCCGCCCCCGGCACATAAAGCGGTTCCGCTTCGCGGTCGGGCCGGGTCGGGTCGATCCGCAACGCCGCTCCATTCGGCACCTTGAACCCGGTAACGGCCCTGATGAAACCCCAATGTGTGACCACGGCGATCGTTGACCAAGCCTCCCGAGCGATGCGGGCCGCGGAATCTTTCGGAACGCCTAGACAGTGCCTCCACGCTCTCCTCCCGCGTAGACCATGAGGGATCAGCCGGCGGGGGTTCATCGCTCTGAGAGCCTGCGCGAGCCTCGCCACTCGACTCCTGCCGACCGGGGTGAGCTGTGGATCACGGATTCCTGGATCGCGCCGGTCTCGGAATAAAGACGATTGAGTTCGGTTTGCTCGTGACGGATCAAGCTCATCGCGGTTGTCGGTGCCGTTCGGCCTGCGTGGGCCATGCTTGTTGTGGCGCTACCGGCGCCCTATTTGACCTGGAGTCGATGTGAGGGCCGGGTCCCGGTGCTCCCAGGACAGCGATGGGGCACGGAAGGCAATGGGTGAATTTCAATATTTCGACATCATCTTGTTCGCGATGGTCGCCGGGTTCTTGGTGCTGCGGCTGCGCAGCGTTCTCGGTCGGAGAACAGGAAACGAGCGTCGCCGCGACTTGTTCCCACGGCGCGGGGCACCTGCCTCCGACGTAGCGACGCTGGTTGAACCGGACAATCGCGTCGCCAGGCTTGCCAGCGACGAGCCCCCTGCCGACATGGTTGCCGAAGGGCTGAACGGAATTCGGCGCGCCGATTCGAGCTTTGATCCCGCGCATTTCATTGAGGGTGCGCGTACCGCTTTCGAGATGATCGTCGCTGCCTTTGCAAAAGGCGACAAGGCGGTGTTGCGGCCATTGCTAAGTGACGAGGTTTTTCAGCGTTTCGTCGTGGCGATCGACGAGCGCGTCGCCGCCAGGGAAACACTAGAGACACAAATCGAAAGGCTCGACAGCGTAGACATCGTCGAGGCCGAGCTTGCCGGTCGCACGGCACAGGTAACGCTCAAGCTGGTCTCGCACCAGATCAATGTGACGCGTGCCATGGATGAAAGTATCGTCGACGGCGCTCCCGGGCAGCCGGTCGAGAAGACCGATTACTGGACCTTTGCGCGCGATACTCGATCCACCGACCCGAACTGGGTCCTCGTCGCAACCAGCAGCGGTTGAAGGCACGCCGCGCGCCGGACGGAGGCGCCTTCGGCGCGTTGCGGCATTTGCCGTTCTGACGCTCCTGGCGGCAAGCCTCGGCCACGACACGGGTCCAGCACGGTTTACGCTCGAGGCCGTCGCCTTCTCCCAGCTTCAGGGATGGGCTGATGACAGGCTTGCGGCCGCGATCCCGGCCTTTCTCAGATCGTGTGATCGGGTTTTGACGTTGCCGGATGCCGCGCCGCTCGACGCAAGGCAGAGGGTCGCAGATTACGGACGGGTTGGTGCCTGGCGAGAGCTCTGCGAGGCCGCCGCGGCGCTGCCGCCCGAGGACGATGCCGCGGCGCGCCGGTTCTTCGAGACCTCCTTCATCCCGCTTTCTGTCGCCGATTACGGCGCGAGCGAAGGGCTGTTCACCGGATATTACGAGATCGAGCTGAACGGGTCGCGGCAGCGTCGGGAGCGTTATCAGACGCCGATTTACCGGCGCCCGTCCGACTCTGGCACTGCCACCCGATATTCCCGGGCCGAGATTGAAAATGGCGCGCTCTCCGGGCGCGGGCTCGAACTCCTCTGGGTCGACGATCCGATCGACGCATTTTTTCTGGAGATCCAAGGCTCGGGCAGGGTTCGGCTGAGGAATGGAGGTACGGTCCGGGTCGGCTACGATGGGCAGAACGGGCAACCATACGTGCCGATCGGGCGGCTGCTCGTCGAGCGGGGCGTGATCCCGCGGCCCCAGGCGACAATGATGACGATCCGGGATTGGATGAATCAGCATCCCGAGGCAGGCGCCGCGCTACGCCGCGAGAACCCGTCCTATGTCTTTTTTCGCGAACTACCAGGTGACGGCCCGATCGGTGCCGAAGGGGTCGTGCTGACCGCGGAGCGAAGCATCGCCGTCGATCGCACCTTCATCGCACTCGGCATCCCGATCTGGGTCGAGGCAGACGAGCGTTTCGCATCCGCCGAGAGCATACGGCGTCTTGTCGTGGCGCAGGATACCGGGGGTGCAATCAAAGGTCCCGTGCGCGGCGATCTCTTCTGGGGTACGGGCGGCGCCGCAGCGTCGCGCGCCGGTGTGATGAACGCGCGCGGGCGCTACTACCTCTTGTTGCCGCGCAGTGTCGCTGGCCGGCTCGCTGCCGCCAAGTTAACGCCGTGATGTGCTTCAGCTGGTCCGCAAGGGCACGGTCTTGCGTCCTTTGGGATCGCTATTCCGCCACCGAAACTCGCCCGCGGCGACGAGGTGATAGAAGGCGGCTTGGGGGAATGTTCCTCTTGGTATCCCTGGCGGTTGCCTCTGCGGCGCCGGCGCTCGCGCAAAGTTCGGCCAAGGTCTGGCGCCTTGGTGTGCCGAGCTTGCCGACCAGCTCGGTCAGTCCCGTATTCCAGACATTCGGCTCGGTGGCCTTTCCCGAGCTCGCCAAGCAAGGCTTTGTCGAAGGCAGCAATCTCGTCATCGAGATGCGGGTAGGCCCGCCAGCCAAGCTGCCGGAGCTCGCCCGCGAACTGGTGGCCACCCGGCCCGGCGCGGTCATCGCCGGCAGCGCATGAGCGATTCGCGCGGTGAACGAGGCGTCGAGCACGACACCGATCGTGCAACCGCTGCCGCAAAGGCTTGGTCGGCGGTGATCCGTTCGGTCAAGGCCGCAGCAAAGTGAAATCTGTAGTACGCCGTCTGATCAAGGTCGAAGGCTATGGCGTGGGCGGCCGTGACGCAGCCTGCCGCAGGCTGCAGCTCGATCGGAGCCGCTTGGATTGTCGCCAGGGCCGCGCGCGCGACATCGCGTCTGAGCACGCCGCGCCGCGCCTTCGCCCATAAGACCTTGGCACATTCGATGATCAGCCGGTCTGGCGCCGCCAGCGGCCCTTCGAGAAGCAACGCTCCTGCTGCTTCGGATCCGTCCTCTTCCATTTCAGCGCGATGCTGACATCGATGACGACCGTCATGCTTTGTCGGGGCCGCAGTCACGCCGCAGATCGTCGAGCACGGAAGGCCTTCGAGCCGACCGATGAGGCGGCGGATTTGGCTGAGCCGCCGGGCGGCTGCTTCGCGGTCGAGGCCGACCGCCTTTGTGAGAGCGCGGCGGGCTTGCTGTTCCGTCGAGGGGCCGCAGGCCGCGGCACGACGGCGTAAGGCTTCGATCCACGGTAGCGCTTATGTTGCGGCTCACGATCTGGCGCATCACGCGTTTGTACCCGATAGCGATATCGGTGCGATCACGCCTCCGTTGTGATGGTCATTATCACAAAATTGCCTAATTCATATTGGAGACTGCGCAGATAGCGGCGAGGACGAGGGATCTCGGCCCCAACAGAGAGGAGCATGTAGCTATAGCTAGTCCGATTTTGCTATGAACGGCAGTCCCGCCAATCGTCGGATTTCAACCTTTAGAAGAAATATCACTGCTGATTTGCTGCAGATGTAGCATTGGTCCATTCATGACTCAACCGGTAACTGTAGCTGAAGGGCCGCTCGAGACAGCCCCTGTGTTGATTCCTGAAACGTGCAGCCCCTAATTTCCGTTTCTCCGAGACCCGGAGCAGGTTAAGGAAGATCGCAACCTGATGCGAATAGCCCTTTTTGTGACGTGTTTGGTGGACTTCTTCCGGCCGACCATTGGGTTCGCCGCGGTCAAGCTGCTCCAGGAGGCGGGATGCACGGTCGAAGTACCGCGCGCGCAGACTTGCTGCGGCCAGCCTGCGTACAATTCGGGCGATCGCGCCGATGCGAAGGCAATCGCCATGCAGGTGCTCGATGCCTTCGAGGGCTATGACCACGTCGTCGCCCCGTCCGGCTCATGTGCCGGGATGATCCGGCGGCACTATCCGGAGCTCTTCGCCGATGACCCGGCGGTCTTGCCTCGGGCTCAGCGACTCGCTGCACGCAGTTGGGAGCTCGTCTCTTTTCTCGTGGACGTCTGCAGGGTGCACGCGGTCGCCGCACGCTGGGATCGCGAAGTCACCTATCATGACGCCTGCTCTGGATTGCGCGAGCTGGGGGTCAGGGACCAGCCGCGTCGGCTGCTCGCATCGGTCGGCGGGCTCACGCTGAGAGAGCTGCCCGGCGCCGAGACATGCTGCGGTTTCGGCGGGACGTTCTGCATCAAATACCCGGACATCTCGGACAAGATGGTCAACGACAAGGAGGCCGAAATCGTCGCCACCGGCGCCGAGGCGGTCCTGGCGGGCGATCTCGGCTGTCTGCTGAATATCGCCGGTAAGCTCCATCGCCGGGGCCGTTGGATCGAGGTCCGCCACGTGGCCGAGGTGCTCGCCAGGATGACGGAAGAAGTCCCCCCGATCGGTGCTCCGCGGTAAGGGCATGCTCGCAACCAGCGGAACATTCGAGGCGAACGCCCGGGCCGGCCTCGCCAACGACAATCTGCAGCGAGCGCTGGCGCTGATGCGCAGCGGCTTTCCGCAGCGCCGACGCCTCGCCGTCGAGCGGCTTCCCGAGTTCGAGGCGCTGCGCGAAATCGGCAAATCGATCAAGGACCACACGCTCGAGCATCTCGACTTCTATCTCGAGCTCTTCGAAGAGAACGTCCTCGCCTCGGGTGGCCAAGTCCATTGGGCGCGGACGCCGGAAGAGGCCTGCGGCGCAGTGTTGGCGATCTGCCGGTCGGTCGACGCCAGGCTCGTCACCAAGGGCAAGTCGATGATCGCCGAAGAGGTCGGGCTCAACGAATACCTGGAAAAGAACGGGATTACGACGGTCGAGACAGACCTCGGGGAGTACATCATCCAACTGCGCCACGAGCCGCCGAGCCACTTGATCGCACCGGCGATCCACCTGATGAAGGAGCAAGTCGCCGATACCTTCCGTGCCGAGCATCGGACGCTCGACCCCGAGCGGTCGCTCGCTGAGGCGCGCCAGCTTTGCGACGAGGCGCGCGCCGTGTTGCGCCCGCGGTTTCTCGCCGCCGATGTTGGCATTACCGGGGCCAATTTCCTGGTCGCCGAGACCGGGTCCAGCATCATCGTGACGAACGAGGGCAACGGCGATCTGACCCAGACCCTGCCGCGCGTCCACATCGTGATGACAAGCCTCGAAAAGCTCGTCCCGACGCTGGAGGATGCGACGACCCTGCTGCGCCTGTTGGCGCGGTCGGCGACCGGCCAGGAGTTCTCGTCCTATACAACGGTGTCGACCGGCCCGCGGCAACCGGACGATCTCGATGGGCCGGAACAATATCATGTGGTGCTGCTCGACAACGGCCGCAGCGCGCTGCTCGCCAGCGAGTTCCAGGACATGCTCCGGTGCATCCGCTGCTCGGCGTGCATGAACCATTGCCCGGTCTATGCCGCGGTTGGCGGTCACGCCTATGGCTGGGTCTATTCGGGCCCGATGGGAGCGGTGCTGACGCCGAGCCTGATCGGCATCGCGGAGGCCGGCCATCTGCCGAACGCCTCGACCTTTTGCGGGCAGTGCGAGAACGTGTGTCCGGTCAAAATCCCGTTGCCAAAGATGATGCGGCATTGGCGGGAGCGGGAATTTGCCGACAAGCTCAACCCGCCGGTCTACCGCTCCGGCCTGTCCTTGTGGGCTTGGGTAGCGCGCCGGCCGGCTCTTTACCATGCGCTCGTTGAGCTCGCCAGCCGCGCGCTGGGGTGGCTCGGGCGCGGCCGCGGACGGTTCCGCACCCTGCCGTTCGCCAATGGTTGGACCGCGGTGCGCGACTTGCCGGCACCGGAGGGCCGCAGCTTCCACAGTTTATGGGCCGAGCGGCGAAAGGGCGGTACCGGGAAATGAGCGAGGCGCGCGAGGAGATCCTCGCCAGCATCCGCCGCTCGCTCAATCGGAGCCGGCTGGACGCGGCGCGCGAAACGGAGCTGCGGGAGCGGGTTGCGGTGCATCGGCGAAATTTAGTTCCTGCGCGGGCGGCGGCACTCGATGACCCAGGTCGGGTCGACTTGTTTGTCGCAATGGCTGAGGAGGTCCAGGCGACGGTTGCTCGGGTGAGCTCGCCTACTGCGGTGCCGGAGGCGGTAGCGCGCTATCTCGCGGCCGAAAACCTTCCCGCAGATCTGGTCCTGGCCCCCGACCCCAGCCTCGATGACCTCCGTTGGGATGCTCGGCCGCTCCTGCGCATCCGCCGCGGCCGAGCGGAAGCCATAGATGCGGTAAGCCTGACCCCTTGCTTCGCCGCAATCGCCGAGACCGGGACCTTAATGCTGATCTCCGGGGCCGTGACTCCGACAACGCTGAATTTTCTGCCCGATACCCATATCGTCGTCGTAAATGCCAATCAAGTCGTCGCCACTTATGAGGATGGTTGGGATCGGTTGCGGACCGGCGGCGGGATGCCGCGAGCGATTAATTTCATCACCGGTCCCTCGCGGACGGGAGATATCGAGCAGCGCATCGAGCTCGGTGCCCACGGACCCCGGCGGCTCCATATCATTCTCGTAGACGACCCGCAGAAAGCAGGCGATGGCGAAAACAAATAACCCGGCGCCGGCCCGAGGCGACCGCTTGCTGTGGCGCGAAGCCACAGGGAGTGTGACGCCGCTGCGCAGGCGCGCCGCGGCGGTTTTGCCGGGATCGGGCTCGACGCCACCAGCGATGGCCGAGGAAAAGCGGGCAAGGCAGCAGGTTCGGCCGCCGGCCCTCGATCGTTTCTCCGGGATCGACCGGGCCAATGCCGAGCGCCTCAAGCGCGGCCTTCACCCGATCGAGGCCCGTCTCGATCTGCATGGAAAGACCGAAGCTGAAGCGCATCACGCGCTCGCCGCGTTCATCCACAGCTCGTCTGAAGCCGGGCGCCGCTGCGTGCTCGTCATCACCGGCCGCGGTCTCGGTCCAAGCGGCCCGGGGGTGCTCAAGAGTGCCGTTCCGCGATGGCTAGAAGAAGCCGGGCTACGGCGAAAAATCCTCGCGATTGCGCCGGCGCAGCCGCGGGACGGGGGCGCGGGCGCGCTCTACCTGCTGCTGCGCCGGCACCGCGCCGACCCCCCGCGTTGACCGGCGACCCGCCGCGTCACATCCCGTCGAGCCGACCCGCCTCGGGATCGAGACACCGATATAGCCGCGCCGCCGCGATGCGCGCAAAGCGCAAGGTCAGTGCGCGGCGCCGGCTGGGATTGAGCGGGCTCGTGCGGCCGTCGCGCAGAAGGGCAGCGCCGAACGGGTCCGCCACCATCAGGCCACATTCCTCGGGGATCAACCCCTGCGGAAAGTGGTTCGGGACCGCGAAATAAAGACGATCTGCAAAATCGCGGTAACTCGTCCACTTGCGATCGGCGCGGAAATCGGCCACCGAGCTCTTGATTTCGACAATCAGGAGATCGCCAGCCTTGCCGAGCCCGAGGATGTCGGCGCGGCGCCCGTTGAGAAGCGGAAATTCGGCGAGGCTGGCATAACCGAGCTGGTCGAGCGCGCGGCAGATGCCGCGCGCGAGGAACGGGGCTGTCGCCGTGGGGTCAATACCGGGTGGGGCGGACATAACGGGCCGCATATCATATGTCGGATCAATCGGCTGGGCGAGAACGACGGGGTAAGCGAATGGCAGTAGCGGCGAAGCAGGGCTTTCTGCGCCAGGCCTGGGATATCGCCTGGCCATATTGGAAGTCCGAAGAGAAATGGTCGGCGATCGGGCTGCTCGTCGCCGTCGTCATCCTCAATCTGATCACTGTCTCGATCAATGTCCGTTTTAATTCATGGTACAAAGATTTCTACAATGCACTTCAGGAATATGACTGGTCGGAGTTCTGGAGGCAGTTCGGCATCTTCGGAGCTCTTGCGCTGGTATTTATAGTGGTAAGCGTCTACGCCGCCTATCTGCAGCGGATACTGCATATTCGCTGGCGCCGCTGGCTGACCGAGCGCTTCCTGCGCTCTTGGCTCGGCGACCAAGCGTATTATCGGATGCAGCTGAAGCAAGCGACGACCGACAACCCCGATCAGCGCATCCAGGAGGATCTCAACAGCTTCGCCACGATCACTCTGGGATTGTCGCTCGGCTTGTTGAACGCCGCCGTCACCCTCCTCTCGTTCTTGTCGATCCTATGGGCGCTGTCGGGCGCCTTGACGATCCCATTGGGTGGCGGGGTATCGATCGCCGTTCCCGGGTACATGGTGTTCGCGGCTCTGATCTATGCCGTCATCGGCACGCTGTTGACCCGATGGATCGGCAACCCCCTGGTCCGATTAACCTTCGATCAGCAGCGCTTTGAGGCGGATTTTCGCTTTAGCATGGTCAGGCTGCGGGAGAACGCGGAGAATGTCGCGTTTTACGGCGGCGAGGCCCGCGAGCTCGACACGTTCTTAAGCCGCTTCGCGCGAGTCGTTGGGAATTGGTGGGGAATCATCAAACGCCGGAAGAGGCTTAGCTGGTTCACCTATGGCTATGATCAGGTCGCGATCGTCTTCCCATATCTGGTCGCCGCGCCGCGCTATTTTAGCAAGACAATCCAGCTCGGCGGCCTGATGCAGATCGCCCAGGCCTTTCGCCAGGTGCAGGAGTCGCTGTCTTTTATCGTCAGCTCGTACACCGAAATCGCTGAATATCAGGCGGTGGTCCAGCGTCTTTCGGGGTTTCGAGCCAGGATGGACGAAATCGCCGTCGATCGGGCTGCGGTCCAGCCGATCGAGATCGAGCGGGCCGGCGCCGGCGTTGCTGTCGATGCTCTTGACCTCGATCTGCCAGACGGGCGACCGCTGCGGCAGGACATCGCGCTCGCGGCAGCGCCCGGCAAGCCCTTGCTGATCACCGGCCCCTCCGGAGTGGGAAAGAGCACGGTGTTGCGTGCAATCGCCGGGCTGTGGACGTTTGGGCGCGGCCGTATCCGGGTGACGGGAGGCCGTGCTCTGTTTCTGCCGCAACGGCCCTATTTGCCGCTCGGCACGCTGGCCGACGCGCTCGTTTACCCCCGCGCCGCCGCTGAGCTGCCCCGCGAGCGCCTCGTCGAGGCGCTGAGCACCGTGGGGCTGCCGCAGCTCGTCGAACGGCTCGACGAGGAGGGCAACTGGGCCCAGCGCCTATCGATCGGGGAGCAGCAGCGCGTTGCTTTTGCCCGGGTGCTCTTGGCTCGGCCGGAAATCGTTTTT
>Ga0310909_10002678_pt1 | contig 11007 bp, 13 predicted proteins | sample GREbulkMGT000H_FD_203449 | JGI IMG/M metagenome (GOLD analysis project Ga0310909, IMG submission 203449) | Lab enrichment of tropical soil microbial communities from Luquillo Experimental Forest, Puerto Rico - GRE.bulkMG.T000H | ecosystem: Environmental > Terrestrial > Soil > Tropical forest >... | reverse complement strand
ACAAATCAGTCGAAGCGGCGTGGGACGAAGAAATCGATCGCCGAATGAAGGATCTGGATTCGGGCCGGGTTCAGGCGGTCTCATTGGAATAGGCTCGTAAGAGGCTATCGTCCGCTATCGAATGACAGACAAGCGAACCTCTTTTCCATCCAGACGCGATTGACGAAGCCGAAGCGGCACGCTGGTATCGGCAGCACAGTAAGCGCGCTGCGGCTAGGTTCGTCGATGAAGTCAACCAGGCCATTGAGCGAATCGCGGCCGCACCAAAACGCTGGCCTCTTGGACCACGCGGCACGCGCAAGGTCAAGCTCCCCTGCTTTCCCTTCTTCATTATTATCGGGAATCCGACACTGTGGTTCAGATTCTCGCGATTGAGCACGGTCGGCGCCGACCGAATTACTGGAAAACCAGACTTCATGACACGGCCCTCATGCGGCCACCTCGATTTAATACGGAATCAACAGGCCTGAGCTAGTGGCACCAGGGTGCGATCCGGGCCCCCGATTGGAACTGTCACTCTTGCTGCTTACAGCCACCAAGGGTGGAGGATCGCTGCCCGCTGTGGGTGTATTTCACGATGTCGGACCGCCATCCGTGCCGCATGATTTTGTCACGCAACAACGGCCGACGATCATGCACGGCCCAATGCCCATGTCTGCCCACACGCGCCCGGCCTATCTCATTTATATGTATGACAATATGGCGGAGGCGTGCGGAAGTCGAATTTATCCCCATGCGGAATTTCAAGCACTTACGAGGACTACTACGGAGCAAAAAGGCAATAAAAGCGTACTGAGGAATGACTATTGTTCCCTGAATGTTCCCTCGTTTCTCGCAAGTCGCGCGAACAATCTGAGGCGGGAAAGTCGTCCACACGCCTAATGCAGAATGTCGGCTAAGTAAGACAACGGATCAAGCTGCACGGATGGCAAGCCGACGCTCAGCTCGAACGCGGGAATACGAACCGATTCCGCCACCAGCATAGCGGCAATGGCAGGTCAGCAGGTCATAGATATTACAGACGAGACACTCTGGTTTTCCACGCTGGTATCCGTTGCCGTTGCTTCCGCGCATTCAGATTCAGCTTAAGCCGACGCTTTTCAGTCTATCTAATCAACAGGAGAGACAACACTATGAATGTGAACGAACTACGCCTCAGACAGGACGCTCCGCGTAATCGAGATTTTTGGGTTTCATACCTTGAATATGGGATCTTGTTAGTTCGCTTCATGAAGCAACGGTGACGCTCTGAGGGGTGAAGCTCCCTGGATTCACCCATGCTTGAGTTCGAGATCAGTCCCGCCAGGAACCCGGTCCTTTGCGGCGCATGCGCCCTCAATCAGGAAGGTACCGCCGCTCGCCAAACGTTACAGAAATAAACAATATGACCTCCAATATGACTTCCTTGGAGGTCGCGATGAGCCCTGAACTGAACTAAACGGACCTTCGACGCTGATGTTGCTCGCTTTTAAATGCGGATCGACTGGTGTGTGCGAGGGTGTACCTGTTTCAACTTTCGCAGCGCTATGACCCGGTCCGCTGCTCGGACCAGCAGGAAACGTCTCCAAGATTTCCATGGGGTATTCGACTCCTGTTTTTCGAGCGTGCGGGTTTGGAGTCGCGAGTTGTATAATCAACGAATGGCTAAGCGCGTGATGCACATTTCGGAAAAAGAAGCTGCCACGACCAACATAGCGACGCTCCTGGCACACGTGCGTGCTGGTGTGGAGGTCGTTATCGAAAATGGTAACAAGCCCGTGGCGATTATCCATTCCGCTGAGCCTATTCGCCGCACCATTTCAGAATGTATTGCCTTACTTCCTGAAGAGTCGACGGCGACCCTCGACCCAGGCTTCGCCAAGGATGTGGAAGCGGCCATCGAGAGCCATCGCGAGCCGCTTGACCCGCCTACATGGGACTGATTCTGGACTCTAGTGTCCTAATTGCAGCAGAACGCCAGGGCAAGAATGCCCGCAATGTTTTGACAGCCATAGCCGCGAACATCGGCGAGACAGAAGTTGGCATTTCAGCAGTGACCCTCATCGAACTCGCACACGGTGCGGCGCGTGCAGACACACCTCAGCGGAGGACGAAGCGAGAACAGTTCGTGGAAGAGTTACTGACGGCCGTTCCTGTCTATGCGGTCGATGTGCCGATAGCCCTCCGCGCCGGCCAGTTGGACGGCCACAATCAGGCCCGGGGAGTGAGAGTCCCTCTCCCCGACCTATTGATCGGTGTGACCGCGCTGGAACTCGGGTACAGCGTTGGCACGGCAAACCTTCGCCATTTCCAACAGGTGCCCGGACTATCGGTCGTTCAACTGTGACGGGGCGAGCTAACCATGCTCGGGCCAATTAGAATGCAAGCGGACCCGAGTTCCGACGCGGTCCAGGGGATCTCGGGTCGATCGTACTATCGCGCCAGATACTACGATGCCACCGATGGCAGGTTTTTAAGCGAGGATCCGATTGCGTTTACGGGTGGGACTAACTTCTATCGCTACAGCTCCAACAATCCCATCAACCTAATTGATCCATTTGGCTTGAACCCCGTGCCAGCCATTCCCTGGCCGTGGCCCTGGTTCCCTCCAGGTAGCGTAGCTGGCGGCCTTGGAAGAGCGATAGGAGCCGTAGGCAGAGCGGTGGCAATCCCGATTGCAGTTATTTACGAGCTGACAGTTGGGGCAAAGCCGCTTGGAATAGACGACGCGAGTGCCATTCCGAAGCCGGAGCCATGCCCAGAGAGGCGCAAGGCCTGCGGAGACCAGTGGGCCAAGGATATCGAATTCTGTGCGGAAGCATACCCTGATGACCCCGACATGCAGCAAGCTTGCTATGAGATAGCAGACCTCAATCTGGAAAGATGTCTAAACGGACAAACGCGAGTGGATCCGCGGCCCACGCCTAAGAAGAAACCATGACACGCGAAATGGAACACATGACTCACGCGATTCAGCAGAGCACCAAACTATCTCAGAATGGTGAACACCTGAAAGCGCTGGAGCTACTAGACAGTTCGATAGCGGTTGCAGTTCACGAGAATTGGAACCGCGCTTTAGAGACAATGTCACGACACGCCGCGATCATCGCTGAATCCAGTGGCGATCTGGGGAGGGCCAAATCCTACAATGAGCGAACTCTGGCCTGTGCTCCTGAAAACCCGATGGCACTCTACGGTATGGCCAAGATCCTATCTGGACAAGGTGAAATCGAGCTGGCGAGGCAGTATGCCTCTCGGTGCTATCAGGTGAGCGTGCGGGGCGGCACGGAGACAGATCGGGCCCGTGTCGAGCTACTGGGAAAGCATTGGCCAGAATTTGGTGTTTGGCCAGTTGGTAGTCGTCCTGAAGATCGGTAGCGCTTGTTTACTGCCGAGCGTCCGTGTCCACCGGAAGAGCGGGAGATGCGATACCCCGAAGTGCTCGGCTACGTGCCCCGAGATGGGAGCTGTAAAAGATAAGAGTGCGCTGTCGCCGAGTGTATAATCAACGTATGCCAAAGCATGTGATTCACATTTCAGAGAAGGAAGCAGCCGAGACCAGCGTGGCGACGCTGCTTGCCCATGTCCGTGCGGGCACAGAAGTAATAATTGAGAATGACGCTCGGCCCGTTGCGGTGCTCCGCGCCGCTGAGCCTCTTCCGGGTCGCCTGCTCTCGGAATCTATTGCGCTGGCTGAAGCGCACGCGAAAGAGTTGGGCTACGAGCCGACACTGGAGCCAGATTTCGCGGCCGACCTGGAAGAAATCATCAATAGTCGCAAGCCCCGCAACATCCCGACATGGGAGTAATCCTCGACTCTAGCGTGCTCATCTCAGGCGAGCGGCAGGGCGTAAGTGTGCGGAATATCCTCAAGAGGCTACAAGTTGAGCACGGCGAAGACGTCTATGCACTCTCCGTGGTGACCGTCGTCGAATTGACGCACGGCATCTACCGCGCCAAGACCAGTGCCGACCGCGACCGGAGGCGGGCATTTAGCGAGGAACTCCGTCACGATATGGTAGTGCATCCAGTGACTGTGGAAATCGCGGAACTCGCGGGACGCATCGAGGGGGAGCAGGCAGCTCTTGGTGTCAGCATTGCCTTCGAAGATCTGCTGATCGGTGCAACCGCGCTGCACCTAGGCTACGGTGTCCTCACACACAATGTCCGGCATTTCCAAGTAATCCCTGGCCTCACGGTCGTTCAGGTCTAGCCGAGATGACTACACATTCGGCAGTAGACTCGCTTTTACGGGCGTCGCCAACCATGCCGTCATGGTATTACCGCGCCAGATACTACGATGCGTCGAGCGGCAGGTTCAACAGTGAAGATCCGATCAGGTTTGACGACGGGTGGGCGAATCTCTATTTGTATGTCACAAATCGTCCCATTGACCTGATCGATCGATCTGGCCTCTCCCCACAACCTACGATGACGAGTCCAATTGCGCCCATCTTGATCTGCCCGTGGTGCAATCAGTTCCTCCTGGGTTCGTGGGAAATGTGGACCAACTACAAACGAATGGAAGAAATGAAATGGGTAAAAGGCGATAAATATTACCATTGCATGGGGAACTGTCTGGCGACAAATGCAGGGCCGGGCGGCCGCCGCACAAATACTTAGTTTTCTCAGAACGAATGTGCGATCGAGGATCACAGAACCGACTGACTGGAAGGAAGATGATAAGGCAAACAAGTGCGGCCAGCAGGGCGGTGACTTGTCCCTGTTTCAGCACCGAAGCCAAAGTCCACTCCGCGGCGGGCAGACCGCCCGGTTGGCCCTGGAAAGTAACCGTGGTCATACCGCTCCGGTTGGGAATGCGGCCGGTCTGTACGGCCGCGCGTCCGGGCGTGCAACTCGGCTGCGCATAGAAGGAGAAGAACGTCACCCCTTCGGACGCCATGCGATCCAGATTCGGCGTGGGCATGCCGCGGCCCGGTCCTCCGCCGTAAACACCGGGGTCGCCGTAACCAAAGTCGTCGGATAAGATCAGAATGATGTTGGGCTTTTGAACTGGGGCTTTTCCCGCATCTGCTCCTGCCATCGCTGGAATACCACTTAGCGCCAAAGAGAGCGCCAAAGTGCACGGTCCCGCTTTTCCAAAAAGCTCTTTCAGCTCCATGTTGAACGCTCCTCTCAGTAAGTTGATTTCTCAACGCGGCTTCATCCCAAGCGATGACGTTCCAGTGAAGTAATCTGACGCATTTTGGGCGAGATGGTCCGCAGGGCGTGAATCTATGGACTGTGGAAGAAGTTAGCAACTGTCGCCTGCGACAGATGTCTAACAAGAGGCAGGTGACTAGGTCCCGTTAGTCGGGAGAGCGGATGAATGGCTCATAGTACCGGCTTTGGTGATTAACCCGATAGGACGTAGCATCCCTGTCACTAACGACAGTTCCTTCGGTGCGTGCGCGACGCCAAACTTCAGATAGGCGAGGTACACCGGAGCCCTGTAACAAGGAGGTAGAAATACAAATGAAACAAAGCGGCAGACGCTATTTATTGCCGCTGGTGGCTGTCCTGTTAGCAGGAGGCGCATTGGCTGCACAGGACGTGAAGTACAACTTCATGCCCGGAACGGATTTTTCAAAATATCACACCTACAAGTGGGTCCCCATCGAGGGCGGTGCTCACCCCAATCAGATTATGGACGCGGAAATCAAGCAAGCCGTCGATTCGCAATTGGCCTCGAAAGGCATGACCAAGACCGATAACGAAAAGGCCGATCTCTACGTCGGCTATCAGATCGCCGTCGACAAGGAAAAACAATGGAACGCTTGGGGCACCGGTCGCGGCTTTGGAGGCGGCATGGGCTCAGCCACCAGCTCGACGATCAATGTTGGGACTCTCGTTCTCGATATGTATGACCCCTCGACGAAGCAACTGGTCTGGACGGGGAATGCCACCAAGACGATTGATCCCAGTTCGAACCAGGAAAAGAACCAAAAGAATCTAAACAAGGCCATGGAGAAATTGTTGAAGAATTATCCTCCCAAACAGAAGTAGAAGTGATGGAGGTTCGAGTTCATTAAGGAAGTCAGCAATACTTCCCCTATAACCAGTCGGCACTGACCTTCTTTCGACATCGGAGCCAGGTGATGGAAACCGGGCCTAATCGTTCCTCTCCGAAAGCTGCAAATCTGAATTCTTGGCGCACCCTGATCCTGGTGTGCTTCGTGGCCATCCTGTCGTATTGCGCAGCGCGCGTCGGAGCGATTCTGGCGATGGGTCCTCAAGCGGACTGGCCGCTTTGGCTCGGCAACGTGCTCCTCGCGTCGATATTGTTACTAACGCCACGAAAGATATGGCCAATGCTCGTCGTCGCGGCATTTGCGGCATTTGCTGTGAATGACATACAAGCGGGCTTGACGATTCGGACTAGGCTATTACTCATTTTGTCCGACGCACTCGATGTCTTCACAGCCGTGTTCTGTCTGAGCTACGCCTTTAAAGGTGTACCTCGCCTGAACAGTGTGAGAGCCCTCGCCAAGTTTTCGCTGTGCGCTGTTATCCTACCGCCTTTGATTGGAGCAAGCTTCGTCGCGCTGGCCATCGGCAAGGGGGACTATTGGGTCAGTTGGAGGATTTCTTTTTTTTCGGAGGCGATCGTTTATCTCACTTTGATGCCGGCTATCTTAGGCTGGTTTGGCAAAGGACCGACACAGGATAAGGAATCGCGCGCTAACTACCTGGAAGCCGCCCTGCTCATCGCTGGGTTGGTCGTTTGCGGATATTTCGCGTTCGCAGCCCCTCGGAGTTACGGCTCTGAAGCAATGCTTTATGCTCTCGTGCCCTTCCTGCTGTGGGCTGCCTTGCGATTCGGAACAACGGGAGTCAGCAGTTCAGCGATTGCGATCGCAGTTTTGGCGATTTGGGGCGCAACCCACGGCCGGGGCCCATTCATCGAATCGAGGCCGCTCAATAACGTCTTCTCCCTTCAGCTGTTCTTGTTCTTCACAGCGGCGCCTTTCATGGTCCTGGCAGCCGTTGTAGAGGAAAACAAGCAGGCGAGCGAGCAGCTCTTCCGTTCGATTTTTGAGAATGCCCAGATCGGCGTCGGCGTATTCAAAATTAGTAGCCAGGAGCACGTCTCCAACCGCGCACTCCACGAAATGTTGGGATATAGCGGAGAAGAGCTGAGCGGGACGGAGCAGTGGGACAGTATTGTTCCTGCGGAGGAACGCGCTCCTTGCGCTCGGCGATATGCCGAGTTGGTTCAAGGGAAAAAGGAGAATGACGAATACGAACAACACTTCATTCGCCGCGACGGGCGCGTCCTGCTTGGGAATAGCAGATTCCAGTTGCTGCGGGACTCAGCCGGTAAGCCGCAGTATGTTGTGGGTCTGACTGAAGACGTCACGGAGCACAGGCGCGCGACGGAGGCTCTCACAGCGAGCGAACAGCTTTTTCGAACAGTTTTCGAGAATGCCCAGGTTGGAGTTGGCATTTATAACATTCAGACCGGCGAACATATCTCGAACAAATCGATGCACGAGATTCTGGGTTACAGCCAGGAAGAACTGAGTCAAATCGCTCAGTGGGACAGGATTATCCACCCAGACGAGCGGGAGTCGGGAGCACAGCGATACTTGGAACTCATCGAGGGCAAGCACGATGAGGACGAATGGGAACAACGCTTCGTCCGACGCGACGGCGAAATTGTTATTGCGAACGGGCGATTTCGATTGGTGCGGGATGCAGCGGGCAAGCCACAATACATTTTCAGTTTCAACGAAAATATCACGCAGCGTAAACGGGTGGAAGTGGAATTGCGCCGCGCGAATTTCCTAGCTGAAACCGCGTTGGAATTGGCAAAGGCCGGCTATTGGCACGTGCCACTGGATGGCTCGGGATGGTACAACTCTTCTCCCCGAAGAGTCGCAGTTTTCGGCGACATTCCAAATCCAGAATACCGTTACCCGCTCGAAGACGTGTTTACCCATGCGGAGGAGGCGGATAAAGCTGCGGCCAAAATCGCAAGGAAGGCATTCAGCGATGCGGTCGAGGGAAAGGCTGACATCTACAATGCCGTCTTCGCGTACAAACGCCCGATCGATGGAAGAATCGCTTGGGTGCATGCGCTCGGGCACGTTGTCAAAAATGCTGATGGCAAACGCACCGACGTCTACGGAGTCTCTCAAGACATTTCGGAGTATAAACGCTTGGAAGTTGAACTGGTCAATGCTAGAGAAGCGGCTGAAGCGGCCACTAAATCGAAGTCGGAATTTCTTGCCAACATGAGTCACGAGATCCGCACACCGATGAACGCTATCCTAGGTATGACGCACCTGGCCTTGAAGACGGAGCTGACGCCAAAGCAACGCGATTATCTGACCAAGACGAAGGCGGCCGCCCAATCTTTGCTCGGCATCATTAACGATATACTTGACTTCTCAAAAATCGAGGCTGGGAAGCTGGACCTTGAGAACACTGAATTCCACCTTGATCAAGTGCTTGAAAATCTGACCTCGATCGTCAGCCAAAGAGCTCAAGACAAAGAGCTGGAGTTCCTCGTCGCCGCTCAACAGGACCTGCCGACTGTTTTGGTTGGGGATCCGCTTCGCCTTGGCCAGGTGTTGATCAACCTCGTAAACAACGCAGTGAAATTTACAGAACAAGGCGAAATCGTAGTGACGGTCAAGCTCGAAGAAAGTGTGTCCGACCGGGTCAAACTGAAATTTGCAGTCCGCGACAGCGGTATCGGAATGGCGCCGGATCAGACCGCGCGCCTCTTCCAGGCCTTCAGCCAGGCCGATAGCTCCACAACTCGGAAGTATGGCGGCACGGGACTCGGCCTTTCCATTTCCAAACGCTTGGTGGAAATGATGGAAGGCAACATCTGGGTAGAAAGTCAACATGGCCGTGGGAGCACGTTTTGCTTTACCGGCTGGTTTGGCGTTGGGGCGGCATTGAAAGGCCCACGGAGCTTGGTTCCGGACTTAGCAGGACTCCGGGTTTTGGTGGTGGATGACAATGCCTCGGCACGCGAAATCCTAGCCGACATGCTTGCACAGTTCGCGATCCGAACCGAATGCGTCTGTTCTGGCAACGATGCATTGCGGGAATTGATCGGAGCCGATTCGCAGGATCCCTATGGGCTTGTCTTGATGGATTGGCAAATGCCCGGGATGGACGGACTGGAAACCAGTCGAGTCATAAAGCGCGGCAGCGGCCTGAGTAACATTCCAAAGATCGTCATCATTACCGCATTTGGCAGGGACGAGCTCCGGTTGCAAGCGGAGGGAACGACCATCGAAGGGTTCTTGCAAAAGCCGATTAGCGCTTCGGTCCTTCTGGACACGTTGATGGGCCTGTTCAGTACCGCCGGCATTGAAAAGGCCCCTACCACCGTGCAGAAAAGTGAACATCTAACTCCGCTAGCCAGCGGCGTTCGGGTTTTGCTCGTCGAAGACAACGAGGTCAACCAACAAGTGGCCACGGAGCTCCTGGAGAGTGAAGGAGCGAATGTCACGATCGCCAGTCACGGGGCCGAGGCCGTCAAGCTTCTCACTCAAGGTATACCGCCGCCCCCCTTCGACGTCGTGCTGATGGATTTGCAGATGCCTGAAATGGACGGGTTTACCGCAACAACTATTCTGCGCGCCCATCCCCTTCTCCAACAACTCCCGATCATCGCCATGACAGCCCATGCGATGTCCGAGGAAGTCGAGCGTTGCCTCAAAGCGGGAATGAACGACCACGTCGCAAAGCCAATTGATCCCGAGGCATTTTTTGCCACCCTTACCCGCTGGACGGGCTCGTGCCAGCGCCCGGTTGGCGACCTGTCGACCAAGCTCACCGTGAGAGAAGGCGAAGCCATTGTTCTAGAAATTGAAGGTGTGGATGTCGTAAGCGGCTTACAACGTGTTGCAGGAAACCAGCGGCTCTACCGTGATCTACTGTCTCAATTCGTCGTCCGGCAGGAGTCTGCCGGAAACAGAATCAGCGAAGCGTTGGAATCCGGGGACCAAGAGCAGGCGGAGCTTCTCGCACATTCCCTGAAGGGCGTTGCAGGAAATCTCGGAATCCACCCGATCTTCACTTTGGCGGGTAATTTGGAAAACGCGATAGGCCAGTCGAGCGCAGGCATAGGGGCCCTCATCGAAGAGCTTAGAGTGGCAATGGATCGCCAAGTGGCGGCGATCCTGACCGCCCTGTCGGCTATCTCCGGGAATGAAAGTAAACAGGTCGCCCAGCGACTCGTGAACCGCCAGGAGGCCTTGACGGCGATGGCACGGCTGAGAGAACGGCTCGAAGCGAATGCGGCGGACTGCCCCGAGTGTTCGCAGATGTGGCCGAAATCCTCCAGGGCGTGGTTGTGCCTTCGCAGCTTGACGCTCTCGGCGTGGCAATAAAGCTCTTCGATTTCGACCGAGCGCTTGCCCAACTTAATGAAATGTCAGAACGATACCGCGCAGACGAGACTTAAGAAGGTTCGAATATGAACAATATCGTAGATAAGAATGTTTTGCTTCTGGTGGACGACGATCCGGAAAATATCGAGATCGTGTATTCGATATTAGGCGACAGTTACGAGATCCGGGTGGCAAAAAACGGCGTGAAAGCGCTGGAACTCGTGAACGGCGAACCAGCCCCGAGCCTGATCTTGCTGGATGTGATCATGCCACACATGGATGGTTACGAGGTCTGCGGCCGCTTGAAAGCGGACCCGAAGACGCGGGACATTCCCGTAATTTTTTTGACGGGGAAAACGGACGTAGTAAACGAAACGCGCGGTTTCGATGTTGGTGCCGTCGACTATATTCATAAACCCTTTTCTCCCTCGATCGTGAAAGCCAGGGTGCGAACTCACCTGATGCTCCGCGCGGCACACGAGACGGTCGCCCGGCAATTAGCCACGATGAATCGTGAATTGGAAATGGCTCGTCAAGTTCAGTTATCCATTTTGCCGAGCGAAATTCCCCATTTGTCAGGCTTGGAGATTGCCGCTCGCTACCTTCCCATGAGTTCAGTAGCGGGAGACTTCTACGACTTCCTGCCGGTGGATGACCAACACGTGGGCATTTT
>Ga0310909_10002674_pt1 | contig 11014 bp, 13 predicted proteins | sample GREbulkMGT000H_FD_203449 | JGI IMG/M metagenome (GOLD analysis project Ga0310909, IMG submission 203449) | Lab enrichment of tropical soil microbial communities from Luquillo Experimental Forest, Puerto Rico - GRE.bulkMG.T000H | ecosystem: Environmental > Terrestrial > Soil > Tropical forest >... | reverse complement strand
CAAGGCGGAGCGACCGCGAGGATGCCACTCTCTCCCTCTACCAGGACATCGCGCGCATCGGCAGCGGTGGCCGCGACCAGCGCAATTCGACTGGCCAGCCCAAATAGGACTTGCTCACATACCCACTCTGCCAGGGTGCGAGTTTTTCCGAAGCCTCGGCCGGCGAGCAACAGCCAGATCTGCCACCAGTCGCCAGGGGGTGGAAGCTGGTTCGGTCGAGCGATTGCCGCCCAAGAATGCTCAAGAGCGTCGACGAGCTTCGCAGCAAAGGAACTAGTCATCGATCACAACTCCTTTAACTCGATGGTCTTCAAGTGCGGGCGTCGGATCGCTCGCCGCCTCGAGGTCGCGTAGTGCCGTAATCACCGCTTCTCGTGCCTCTGGAAATGGAGCGACGGCGCTCACGATCCGGGCGATCGCTTTCGTGTAATCGGGATTGACCAGAACGTTGTTCTGGATGTTCAGCAACGGCCCGCGCTGCAGCTCACCGGTCAGTCGGCCGCAATCCCGGAAATTTTCATGCAACCGCCCCGCCAGCAGCGCCAGCGAATTGCTGTCTCCGACTTCCGTTGCCGCCGCAAAGCTCTTGTAAAGCCCGCCGCGGACAATCCGATAGTGGTCAATCAGAGCGAGAGACTCATCCGCGACCACGGTCTCGAGCCGATCCTTAATCGCCCCAGCGCCGGCAATATAGGCAGCGCGCTCTTCTACCGACACATGATTGATCCAGTGGCGCCGCAGTGCGTGATAATCGATCTCAAACTTTCGCGCCGTTCCCTTGATCGATGCCCCGGCTGCCAGAAGGCGCTCAATCCTCATACGCTCGAGATGGTTGCAACCTTGGCAGGCCCGGTTCGTGAACCCTTTTTCCGCGCCATTGCGTCCCCACTATCATATCTCGAAAAAAGTGTGGTTCTGCGTGGCGGTGCCTGGACTACTGTCCCATGCAGAATGACACAATTTAGACACGCAATTGCGGTGTTGTCAATGGCGGTGTTTCACCTGGTCACCAAGGTATTGAATTACAGTGAAGATCTCGAACTTTTTCTCAGAGCGGACTAATTATTCTAGTCTTCAATCGCAACATATCGGGTGAATGGTCGCGGTCGTGCGGCTGCGAGGACCAAGACAATCGCCTGGCCGATCGCGGATGTTCGACCACGAAAAGCGGCTTTAATGACTCATTCGGCAGATGAAATCGATTAACGGCTGTACCGAACAGGTGGCAACGATGATGGCCCAAACACACTGCCAGCACGCTCGCAACTAATTATCTTGCCGGCATCCCGCCTGTATCAGGTTATCGCTCGGCATTAATGAACCGATGCCCTAGTTCCACATTTCCCTCATCCTGGCCGGGACATTAACCCGTATCTGCAATTCGGGTCGAAACGCCGAATCGTGGCCAGCGCGGCTGTGGGCACGGCGTTCGAAGCGATCGAGAATGCTGTCTGGGATGAAGCGGCTGCGCATCGCCAGAATATGACCATCGCCATGCCGATGCTGATGAGTGCGGAAGAAGCGCAATGGCTGCACCAGGTGCAGATGCTGCCGCGCGCGCGTCATGGCCACGTAGAGGAGACGGCGTTCTTCCTCGATCTGCTCGTGATCCCCGAAAGCCATGTCCGAGGGGATGCAGCCATCGGTGAGTTGAGCACAAACACGGCATCCCATTCCTGGCCTTTCGCAGAATGGATCGTCGACAGCACGAGGTAGTCGTCGTCGAGATGCGGTTGACCCGCTTCGGCGCTGGTCGCCTGGTGTGGGTCTAGGGTCAGCTCCGTCAAGAAGCTGCCACGCGTCGCATAACTCCCGGCAATTTGCTCTAGCTGATCGAGATCGGCCGCTCGCGCAATAATATTGTCATGGAGGCGTTCGAGATGTGGCAGGTACCACTGACGAACCAAAGCGATCTGTCCCGCCCAGGGCGTCGCTTCATTGCGCAGCAACGACAGTAGCGCGCAGAGCTCCGGCCAGTGCGGGGAAGCGGCTGAGGGCGCAGCAAAGGAATTCAGCAGCGTGAAGTTCCAATTGGTTGCGGAGAGATGCGCCAGCGCTTTGCGCGCCGTCGCGGGACCGACACCGGGTAGCAGTTGAAGCACCCGAAATCCGGCGACCAAGTCTTTCGGGTTCTCGACCCACCGCAGTAGGCTTAGCATGTCCTTGACATGCGCCGCCTCGAGAAACTTTAGTCCGCCGTATTTTACAAACGGGATGCCGCGGCGCGTGAGCTCGACTTCGAGCTGGTCGCTATGGTGACCCGCGCGGAACAGCACCGCCTGTCGTTTCAGGTCAATCCCCGCCTCCCGATGCTCCAAGACACGCTCGACGACGTACTCGACGTGCGCCGCTTCGTCGGCCGCCACGACCAGCTGCGGCCGCTCCTCCGATGGTTTGGTTGAAAAGAGTTGTTTGCGAAATCCTTCGGCTGCCTCTGCGATCACGGCGTTACATGCCTCCAGGATCGGCGTCGTCGAGCGGTAGTTCTGTTCGAGTGTGACAAAATGCGCAGGCGGCGTGAATCGTTTCGGGAAATCCAAGATGTTCCGTACCGTGGCCGCTCGAAAAGAGTATATTGACTGCGTGTCGTCGCCGACTACCGTTAAGCCGCGGCCGTCGGGCCTCATGCCCAGCAGGATCTGCGCTTGCAGCGCGTTTGTATCCTGGTACTCGTCGACCAGGACGTGGTCGAACCTTTCTCCGACAAGCCGCGCGAGCGCCGGCTCTGCCATCATGTGCGCCCAGTAGAGCAGCAAATCATCGTAGTCGAGAACGTTGTCGTGCTGCTTCGCCTCGACGTAGCCGCGGAAAAGCTTTTTCAATTCGCGTTCCCACTCCTCGCACCAGGGAAAGGCGTTCTTCAACGCATCGGACAATGAGCAACATGCATTCACCGAGCGCGAATAAATGGCGAGGTTGCCTTGCGCGGAAAACGCGCACCCTTTTTCGCCAAACCTAGATCGTTGCGAACCAAGTTGAGGCGATCTTCCGAGTCAGTGCGATCGAGAACGGTGAACGAGGGATCGAGACCAACACGCTCTGCGTGTTCCCGAAGCAGGCGGTTACCGATCGCGTGAAAGGTCCCTGACCAGGCGATTTCGCCGGCCGCCCCGGAGGCTTTCGGCCTCGACTTAGCCCAAGCTGCAGCCAGGATGCGCTGAGCCCGCCTAATCATCTCCTCGGCGGCGCGGCGAGTGAAGGTTAGTAGTAGGATTCGCTCCGGCAGAGTGCCCGTCACGATCAGATGCGCAACACGATGTGCCAATGTGTTCGTTTTCCCGGTGCCAGCGCCGGCGATGACCAGGAGCGGCCCTGAAATTTGGGCGCCGTCGGTATCCGAGACACCGTATTCAGCCGCTGTGCGCTGGGCTAGGTTTAGGTCGCGCAAATGTGCCGGCGTGGACACACCGTCCTGACTGTGCGGCGCCGACGGGATCGGCTCGGCCAGTGGACCAGGCAAGCTCACCAGAGCCGCCGGTACGGTGTCCCACGTTTTATTCATAGCATTGCACCAGGTTTTCCGCTCAAATTTTGCATTTGCGTCCTTTACGAACCCGACAGGGCTCCGCGAAGCCGGAAACTATGCATTAATGAACCCCCCAATGCCCGGAAGCGCCTCCGCGGGGAATCCAGCAGCAATCTGGAGATAGCCGTGCGAAGGCGTTCCCGTAATGTTCTTATACGTCCGATTTGGAAGGAGCGCAATGATCATGAGGTCTTCAGACGATCTCCATAAACTATTGAGCCAGCGGAGCTGCCACGATTGCGATGGACTTTTGTGAGGGGGCTCATGGCAGGCACCAAGTCGCGGGCCGCTAGGCTGTGCAGTCGCTAGCATGGAACTCGACCGCTGACATAGAGGTCTTGCCGGCCACAACGATCTCGACTGCAGCCTGCAGATCAGCGGCGAGTCCGGGGTTGGCGTTGGCGTAAGCTGATCCTTTGAACCAGCGGCAGTAATGGTCATCGCGCGCGACGACGGCGAGCGGTTGTCCCTTGTGCTTTCCCAGCGGCCAGATGCCGCGAGGTTCGTAATTGAGACGGTGCTGATTGAGACGCTTTTGCTCATAACGTTTTCGTTGGGCCTTACGCTCCGCCTCGCTGACCTCAAATTCGCGACGCCGCTCGATTTGGACGCGCTCAACGTTAGCAGGATCACGCCAAAACCTGATTGCGGTCGCCAATGCGAGCGCCTCGCGTGGATATCGACGACCGAACCAGAGCTGGCCGATCAGCCAATCGGCGTATCGCATATCGAACTCGGGAATGCTCCAAGCCCGGATGCCCACGTACTTTCCAAATGACAGGCAGACGTATTGGAGCCGGGACGAGCGCTTCACCGAGCCATACCTTCAATGGAATATCCGTAATATATAAAGGAGTACCGAAATATAGAACTTAGTGTTGGGCGGCTGATTTGGCCGATTTCCGCCATTGTGACTAAGACTGGACTGAAGAATTCTTCCCAAATTTGGGAACGTGTGAGTCCAAAATATAGCAAGAAGTTTTGGGCGATGTTCAGCATCCGGGGAGAATCCTGTCGTGGTTGATTACGGGGATTTTTGGTTTTCGTAGATGCGGGGCTTTGTGTTGGGGCGCTTTGGGTTTGCGGGTTCCGGCCATTAACTGGCGCTCAGCTTTGATCCAGTCGTTGGTCGGGTGAAAATAACTGGGCGGACCGGACGCGTTGATGTGTTTGTGCTTCAGGTAGGTTACACGGTACCGCGTGGGGTCCTTGCGGCCGCCTCGTCCGTTGTATTTCCCCTGGTGCTCGATTATTACGAGACCCAAATCGATGAGCAGATCGATCGTTCGACGCGATCTCAATGCATCGTGTTGGCGTCGGATGTGCTGTCGTCATTGTCGGAAGTCATGCTCTTTATCAGCCTTTCCATAGCCGCCAGCAGATCCATGAATTCGGTCATCCCGTATTTATCGAAGAGACACTTGGCGCGCGCGTCAGCGCCGGACGGCATAGAAAGTCTAAGTACCACGCCGGTTTCGGGCCGCGCTGGTATGTCCTCCAATCTCTCGGTTGAGCCCGGCTGTGGTATGGGCGGCTTGGGTGGAACATACGTCACGGGCTTGGTGTCGCAGACGGGTTCGCCGCTCGGTTTGCAAGCGGGGTGCTTCCGGCTCTTGCCATCATTGCCGGTGCGCTTCTCAACTGGGGAATGCTCCCCAGTCGACTCCAGCCGGGCGCGATCGGCCGCGATCGTTTTATGGTCGACTTGCACTAGCCGGGCGAGAAACCGATCGGACATCTCGGGATGCCGCTTGATGATCGCCTCTCGGAACTGCTGCCGCTGCTCGATCGTCATATGTCGGCGGTGAATGTTGGCCGAGATGACGAACGCCAGCGGATCGGGGCCCGCGTATTGGCGGGCCCGGAACGGGATGCCGGCACGCTCGCAAGCAACATAGCGGTTCCGGCCATCGAGGATCTTGCCATCGAGGACGGTGCCGGGCTCGTGCTGCCCGTGCTGTCGGATGTTTTCAGCGAGCTCGTCGAATTCCGCGCCTGTCATCAGCGGAAACAATGCACAGTGCTGGTGCATCTCTAATGGGCTGCCCGGCGGATATTCGGTGATCCCCGTATCGGTGTCGGTGGTGGATTCCGCCTGATCGAGCGGACCAGCTTCAACCCGGCTCGCTTAGCTTCTCGCTGTAGCCGCTCTTTCGCCGCTGCGGCCTTATGGGCGGCCTTTTGTTCTGCGGCAGCTGCCTCTCGGGCAACTCGCTGTTCGGCAGACATCGGCGGGCGACCGCGGCGCTTCGCCGGGATCGGCGAATCGGTGTTCATCATAGGAGCTTCTTCGAACGGGAGCGGCAGACAGAACAGGAATGTCCGGTGAAGTTGGGGTTAGGATCGGTGGAACCACGGAGACTCCATCGGGAAATATAATGAATAGTGTCGATGAATCAGTATCACAAACATCAACATTTGCAAGTGGTTAAATGATAAAATTAACGATGATAACGATAAAACATAATCTTAGTTCTCTCTTTGAATTTTCCAAATAAATACAAATAATTCGCGGCATGATTACCGGGCGTGGCGAGGACGCAACCTGCAAGCGGTGTGTGATGCTCTGGGTTGCCTGCTTCTCACCAAACAGCAGTGTCTCAATCGGTGTCGTATCGACAGCCGCCTGCGAAAAAAATCGGGCAACGCTGTGCCCGTTGCGACCCGGTCCCAAAGCGCACCTTCACGGATCGTTAAGCACTGGGGAGACATGCTGGCTGGCGTCGTATGTTTCAGGGAGTGGGGGCCCGCAACGGCCGGAGCCTCCGTGTCCACACCCCAGCGCGATCTAACACTTGCCGAAGTAGCCGAACTGCGCCGCTTTACGCCGCGTTACCTGCGCGAGCTTATCCGCCGGCATCAAATTCCGGTCTTGCGCTCGGGGCGGTTGATCCGGTTTGATGCGCTCTCGTTGAGCGCGCTTGAGGAAGCTCTTCGATGCCACTCACCGTCGGCCGCCGCAAATCGACCGGCGCCCTCACGATCACCGGCACCGTCGCGGGCCAACGCATACGCCGCCGCGCTCAAAGCAACGACCCGAAGCTCGCCGCCGAAGAAGCAGCTGCCCTTGAGACCGAAATTCTGCGAACAGAATGGCACGGCGAACGTCGTGGTGTTCGATCCTTTGCCGAAGCAGCCCTGAGCTATATCGAATCGGAGCCGCGCAGCGAAAACCACAAGGCGCGGATCAAACGCCTTCTGCTAGCCATGGGTGATATCCCACTCGCAGCCGCCGACCAGACAAAGGCAGTCGAATTGAAGCGCAAGATGTTGCGCCCCCAGCACGCACCCGGCACCTATGTACGCGCGATCTTGATGCCGATGCGCGCCATCCTGCATCATGCACATGAACTCGGCTGGTGCGATGCGCCGCATTTTGTTGTGCCGACCGAACCTCAGGGGCGTACTCGCTATTTGCTTCCCGCCGAGGTCGACCGGCTGCTCGTCGCCGCGGCGCCGCACCTGCGGCCCCTGTTGACATTTCTCGTCGGCACCGGGGCGCGGATGGCGGAAGCAATCGAGCTTGACTGGGATGATGTCGATCTCGCCGGCGCCCGCGCGATCTTTTGGCGGACCAAGGGCGGCAAGCGACGCATCGCCTATTTGCCGCTCAATGTGACCGTAGCTTTAACCAATCTGCCGCATCGTGAGGGAGCCGTGTTCCGGTGGGAGACACGACGAAAAAAGGACGGTACGACGGGCCGTGTCACCAGCTATGCCGATCGTGGCCGCCGTTATGGCGGCCAGATCAAGACGGGATGGGCGGGTGCGCTGCGCCGCGCTAAGCTAGACTGCGACCTAACGCCGCACGATCTGCGCCACACCTGGGCGATTTGGCACTACGCACTTCATCGCGATCTCCTCCGCCTCAAGATCGAGGGCGGCTGGTCTAGTGTTGCCCTGGTCGAGCGCTACGCGCACCTGATGCCGGTCGGCCAAACCAAGGAGATTAATCGCTTTCTTGGACACCAGGCCGGCACCGACGCTGCCGCCGAAGCGGTAACCCGCTAATGTGAAAGACGAAAGTCTCGGCCAGCACTCGCTTCTAAGCGAGTGGTCGCAGGTTCGAATCCTGCCGGGGTCGCCAGCTCAGCTCAGTCAACTAGCGGGGAAAAGCGCCCGGGAGGCGATGCCGAACCTTGCGACCCTGAACAATCTGACCCCTTCAGGCGACGACCTGCGCCCCGACCTCGGAGCTGCGCCCGAGCAGGTTGAGCGTCATCGCAAGGCCGTCGGAGAGCGTGGTTTGCGCGGCGAAGCCGAGCCGTTCGACGGCGCGGTGGGGATCGCCGATCGAGATCCGCACCTCGCCGCAACGCGCCGGACGGCGATGCACGACCAGTTCTGTTCCGCACAACTCCGCAATGGTCTGGGCAAGACCCCGCACGCTCGTCGCTTTGCCGGTACAGACGTTAAAGACGAAAGCGCTGGTGGTCGCTGCCCGCATCGCACAGCGCAGCGCACAGACCGCATCGCTGATATAAGTGAAATCGCGGGCCTGCTCACCATCGCCAAAAATCTCGACCGGTTCGCCGCGAAGCAGCCGGTCGGCGAAAATCGAGATCACCCCCGAATATGGTGACAAGGGATCTTGCCGCGGCCCATAAAGGTTGAAAAAGCGCAACCCGACCGTCGGCACCCCATGTATCGCCCCGGCGACGCGGGCGTGGAGCTCGCAAGCATGCTTATCGGCGCCATATGCGCTGAGCGGCGCCGCGGGGCTCTCCTCGTCGACCGGGAAGCTACCGCAATTTCCATAGATCGCGGCGGTCGAGGCGTAGACGACGGGAACCTCTCGACGGCGACGCGACGGCCGCGCCTGATCGAAGACGTTGATCGTGCCGGTGAGATTGACTTGGTGGGTGCGGAGCCACTCGCGATGTGAACGCGCCACAGAAGCGATTGCGGCCAGGTGAAAGCAACCATCGACACCATCAATCGCGCTCTCGACAGCCGTCGGGTCGGTGACGTCGGCTTCGGTTAGCTCGACATGCTGCGGCAGATTCTTACGGTGCCCGCTCGAAAGATCATCCAGAACTCGAACCGCATGGCCTTCGTCCAGCAACGCATGTACCAGATGCGAGCCGATGAAGCCAGCGCCACCGGTCACGAGAAAACGTGCCATCCAAATCCCTGCAGCAGTTACAAATACTGTACCCAGCAATGTTCAGCTTAACCGGGGCTCTTCCTCTCGTGCTCCTTGCCTTCTAGGGGGACGCGCAGGTCTGAAACGTTGCTTTTGCCCCGAGTTCCGCAGAGTCTGCGTCATCTGCGTTGATGCTCGATGAAAGCAACACCTTCGGCCACATGACCGGTCCACGCGTACCTGGTTGGCCACGCATACCGCTGTTTTATCCGGGTGGAAAGCAAATTCAACGTTAACGGCTAAAACCGCTCCCTCTGGCTACCGATATATATAGAACTTTAACATTCGTTAACTATCGCTTCCGATTAGGCGATCCGGACATTACGGAGTTAGGCTGGATGTACTGAGGTTCGAAAAGCCCCGAGAGACGCCGCGAGCCGACAGCCGCTGTGGCGAGCGAGCCGATTGTGATTCTCGGGCTCCGTCAACGCGCTACGACGACGAGACAACCGTAGATGCACATTCGGCATTTTCCTATGGCGAGTATTTTTTTACTCACGCTTTCCGTTCAGGTGCTCGTTCCCCCGCCGGCAATTGGAGAGCAGACGTTCCGGTCGGACGAATGGATCACCGAATGCGAGGTCGACCCGGGTAACGGTACACCCGACTGCTCGATTACATTGCCGTTTTGGGAAGCCCGAGGCGGCCAAGAGGGCTCTTTCGCCTTGGTTGTGATGCTCCAGACCGGCAACATCGGGGTCGTCGGCCAGCCGTTTCCAGTGAAGGCGGTGCTCCGGGTCGACAAGAACCTGCCCATCGAGTGCAAACAGACGCGATACTGTATCTTCCCGAGCGCGCAAGCTCTCTCCGTCGTCAAGCAGCTCCAAGTCGGGTCGCTTATCCTGATCGACGTGTTTACGGCGAAAGGAACGTTCAGCTTCAGTTCGACACCAAAGGGGTACCAAGCAGGAATCGCGAAAATCCGGGCCTGGGGGTATCGCCTCTTTCCGAATTAGCCGGGCCTCGCCCTTCTTCCTAGCATTGGATCACGTCAGATCGGCCAGAGAAACGAAGAGACTGCTTTTTGACGCCGTCCCGGACAGCGGGCTGACGACGGTAAGGATAACGTCGTCGACGACAGCCGGCCAAAGAGGTTCACGTAACTACGCGCCGCCGACCGTCGCACAGCACTAGGGCGAGAACCGAAGGTAGAGGCGATGGGCAGCGATACAGGGTTCGAAACCGCGCGCTCCCCCGCTCGGCGGAACTTTTGGGACGACCCAGAACCTTTGGACGCATCGCCGCAGTGCGTCACAGATCGATTGACCAAACGGGCAGCCCTGACCGTCGTACTTGCATTGTCGCTGGGGCTATGGGCCGCGATCTGGACCGCCGTTGCCTCATTGGCATCGGCCGTATTCGGGTAGCGATAAGCTATGACCCCTTCGGCGGATTCCTTTCATGCTTCAACCGGATTCGCGGCCACGAACGGGCGAACCGGCGAAACGCCCCCGGTCTTGTCGGCCACGAGTTGCGCGACGATCCGGCCGCTCGGTCGTGTCGCGAGTGACCGGCACAGGCTTTCCAAATGACGGCGCCTCCTCTTGGATCCCGCCGGAATCGGTAACGATGAAGTGACACCGCTTTAGGAGGAAAACCGCGAGCTGAATTCTCGGCTCGCCGAGATCGCGACTCTGGCCGCGTCCGCCTAAATTGCGATTGGGTCGGCGCAACAGGTCTTTACCTGACAGGTTAAGCTCTGCTTGGCCGAGAGGGCGCTTTTCGACGGAAGTGCGCAAAGCCTCGCGTTCGAACTCTCTGCCGGGCATTGCTCAACCGGTCGCTTCCGATACTCCCTCTGGCAACACCGATCCGGACGGCAATCCGCATCCTGCCGCGAAGGAGCTGTTGGCCGTTGCAGCGCACCACACGCTCAGGCAGGTTACCTGGGGTCAGCTTGCAACGCTCGCCGGCCTGAAGTTGAGTGGCGGCCGTTTCAACACCAGTCGCAAGGATCGCGGACCGTCTGCTACATCGCCGAAACCAAGGATCTGGTCGCCGCAACAAAGGACCAGTTGCAGGCCGCCGACGCGGCGTGAGAGGGCCCTCTCTCGGCGCGGCAGAATGAGACTGTAGCGCCATCGCACGACCCACTCGTCGTTCGACAGCGGCGCCCGTTCCCCCCTGAGCGGGGAGGAAAACGAGGGCTCGGCGTGGTTTCGCTCGCTGCACGCGGACAGTGGACCGGCTTCTCCTGGCCCGTTGGGTATAAAGTTACCTGATTACGCATGATCCTCAGCCAATTTGAGGAGGCGGTATGGCATCGGCGGGGTTCGGACTGCGACATAGCCGAGGCGTGGCATCATGGCGGCGAGATCGTATCGGCGATTAAAGCGGTACTC
>Ga0310909_10002672_pt1 | contig 11015 bp, 11 predicted proteins | sample GREbulkMGT000H_FD_203449 | JGI IMG/M metagenome (GOLD analysis project Ga0310909, IMG submission 203449) | Lab enrichment of tropical soil microbial communities from Luquillo Experimental Forest, Puerto Rico - GRE.bulkMG.T000H | ecosystem: Environmental > Terrestrial > Soil > Tropical forest >... | reverse complement strand
CTGCCCGTTGACGCGATCGGCGTCGAACCTGACCTTGTCGCCGACCTTCACCTGCCTGAGCATGGCCGGATCCTGAACGCGAAAGACCATCGTCATCCCTTCGTTCATATCGAGCTTCCTGATCGGCGCATGCTTAAGGGTGATTTTGCCCGCGGACTCGTCGATCTTGGTCACCTGGCCGTTGACCATTGGAGACTGGGCCGCGGTCACCTTCGGCAGCACTCCGCCTGAGAGCACGAGAATGCCTGCCGCCACGAGAGTCATCCTGCGCATGGATCGTCTCCTTTTTGGTTTTGCGCCTGCGCCTCACTTCACGACGATCCTGCCGAACATGCCCTTTTCGTAGTGGCCGGGAATGAGACACGCAAACTCGAATTGACCGCGCTTGGTGAACCTCCAAACGATCTCGCCGCTCCCGTGGGGAAGAACCCGTCTCCCGTTTGGATCGTCATGCTCCATCTCGGGATGTTTTTTCATGACTTCTGCGTGCTTGCGATTTTCGGGAGCCGTCGCGAGGATGAATTCGTGGTCCTCTTCGCCGGCGTTGTGCAGGACGAACCGGACTTGTTCGCCTCGGCGAACTTCGATGCGCGCGGGCTCGAAGCCCATTTTTCCGCCGCCCTCGAACATGGTGACCTTAACGACGCGCGCCGGCTTCGCGGGGTCGCCGGGCTCGCCGGCGGAGAAGCGTCCGTGATCCTCGTGAGCGGATACCGGCGTTGTCATCGCGACACCCGTCGCGAGGACCGCGGCGCTCGAGGTTACGAACAGGCCGATGGCGGAAATCAGGCTCGTATGCTTCGGCATGCTGACCGGCTCCTTCAGTGTCCCTTGTGGTTATTCCCGGGCGTGATCGTCTTGGGACCCGTTTTCGGCTGACCGGTAGGGCCGTTTCTTTGCAGTGCCGGCGCGGATGAGTTCGCGACTTCGTATGCGATCGTGCCTTGCGGGTGCTTGTAGTTGCCCGGATCCTTGTAATCGTTGGCCGCAAGGCCTTCGCGGATCTTCATCAGCGTGAACATGCCGCCCATCTCGATCGGCCCGAATTGGCCGAAGCCCGTCATCATCGGCAGCGTGTTGTCGGGCAGCGGCATTTCCATTGTGCCCATATCGGCCATGCCCGCGCTTCCCATGGGCATGTAGTCGGGTACGAGCTTGCGGACCTGGCGCGCCAGATCGCGCTTGTCGACGCCGATGAAGTTCTTGATGTCGTGACCCATAGCGTTCATGGCGTGATGGGTTTTGTGGCAGTGGAACGCCCAGTCGCCTGGGTTGTCGGCGACCATGTCGAAGGCCCGGATCGTGCCGACCGGGACGTCGATGGTGCTCTCCGGCCATTGCGCGCTCTCGGGCACCCACCCGCCGTCCGTGCAGCTCACCGCGAAACGGTGGCCGTGCAGATGGATCGGGTGGTTGGTCATGGTGAGATTGCCCATCCGCACGCGCACACGGTCGCCGAGCCGCACCGGCATGGGATCGATGCCGGGAAACACGCGGCTGTTCCAAGTCCACATGTTGAAGTCGGTCATCTCCGCGACCTTCGGCAGAGACGTGCCGGGGTCGATCAGGTAGGCGCTCATGATGAAGACGAAGTCGCGATCGACGCGGCGGAATTTCGAGTCGTGCGGGTGCACGACGAACATGCCCATCATGCCCATCGCCATCTGCACCATCTCGTCCGAATGCGGGTGGTACATGAACGTTCCGCTGTGCCTGATCTCGAACTCGTAGATGAAGGTCTGCCCCGGCTTGATGTGCGGCTGCGTCACGCCACCGACGCCATCCATTCCGTTCGGCAGCAGCATGCCGTGCCAGTGAACCGTCGTGTGCTCGGGCAGCTTGTTGGTCACGAAGATGCGGACCTTGTCGCCTTCGACCGCCTCGATCGTCGGCCCCGGCGCCTGGCCGTTGTAGCCCCACAAGTTCACCTTCATGCCCGGCGCGAACTCCCGCACCACCGATTCGGCGACAAGGTGGAACTCCTTCCACTCGCCGTTCATGCGCCAGGGCAATGTCCAGCCGTTGAGCGTGACGACCGGTTGATAGTCCGGACCGCTCGACGGAAAGATCGGCGGCTGCATGGTGGTGGTCTTGGTGCTCGCCGCCTCGGGAATGCTTGCCGCCTGCACGCGCCCGCTGACGGCGGTCGCGCTTGCCAGCACCGCGGCGGTGCCGAGAAAACCTCTGCGTGAAATCATGATCTTCTCCTCGTTCAACGTGCGCCGGCGTCGCCGGCGGATACCGCCATGGGGTTTGCTTGTTCACGTCTGTTGCCCGATTTGCCGCCGCCAGCGACGGCTGCCTTGAGATCCACCGTTGCCAGCCAGAAGTCGCGCTTGGCCTCGATCGCGGTGATGGTCGCCGCAATGCGCTGGCGCGCCTCCACCAGTAGCGAGAACACGTCGATCAGCATCGCGTTGTAGCGAAGCAGCGTTTCCTCCGAGATAACCTTGCGCAGCGGCAGGACCTCGCGCTGGTAATGGCCCGCGATGTCGTAGGTCGAGCGATAAACGCGGTAGGCATCGCGCGCTTCGGAGCGCGCATTGACCGCCATTTCGAGAAGCCGATTGACGACCTGCATGTAGGTGGCTTCGGCCTGGCGCACGCGAACCTCGCCGAAGTCGAATATCGGGATTTGCAATCGGATATCGAATCCGCGCATGAGAAAGCGTTCGTCGGGTCGTTTTTCCAGCTTATCGGCGTAGCCACCGTCGAGGATGTTGATGAACCGAGTGGCTTGGGTGAGTCCGTAGGACTTCGCGAGCAGGTCCAGCTCGATACGGGCGATCTGCAGATCCACGCGCCGGGCGACTGCTTCCAGCTCGACACCTGCCAGCGTCTGTAGACGACGCGGCACCGCCGGAAGCGCGTCGGGAAGTGTGAAGTCGAGACTCGCGCCCGAGAGGCCCATCGCGCGAATAAGCACCTCGCGCTCGCTTGCCTCGCGCTGGCGCACGGTGGCCAATTGCGCGGTCAAATCCGCATAGAAGACCTGCTCGCGCGCTTGATCGAGCTTGTTCATCGCGCCGGTTTCGCCGAGGCGCGCGGCCAACTTGGTCGCGGCCTCCGCCGCCGACTGCGATTCCGTCAGGAAGTGAATGAGCTCGCGCGCGGCAACGGCGCGATAGTAGGCGCGCAGCGCCTCGTGGGCGACGCGGAGCGTCTCCTCGGCAGCGCGCAGCTGTGCTTGATGAAAGCGTTCCGCGGCAATCTCGGAGCGCGCCGGCAGGGTCGCTAGCGCGATGATATTGGTGACGAGTTGCATCTCGCTTTCGAGCGCGGGCCCCGACTGGATGCGGCGCCAGGAAAACGTGGGATTGGGCGGAAGGCTTTGTCCGACCCGTTCGGCATCGGCTATGGCGAGCTCGTCGTATGCCGCTTGCAGACCGCGGTTGTTGAGCAGAGCGATCTGGACCGCCGCGTCGGCCGTGAGCGGGCGCCCGAGAAGGCGGCGAACGGTGGCGGCCGCGGCTTCGGCCTCCTCGGGCGAGCGGATCGCAGCCGCGTCCTTGTTGAGCTCCTGCTGCGCGATCGTCGTGACGACGCCCATGCCCGCGTCCGGCGCAAACCAGGTGCAACCGGACAGCAGCATCGCCGAGGCGAGGCCCGACTTCACGCCAAAAAGTCGGCGCGGCGCGCGCGACTGATGCGCCAAGGCGAGCGAACGAAGCTTACGCCGCCGAGCGGCGGCGACGCGCCACGCCATCTGCGTAAACATGAGACCTCCCATGACCGACGATTGATGCCGCGCGCGGACGCTTCGCGCCGCGAGCGTCGGCTTCAAAAGCGACGGTCAGGCGATGGGAGGTCGATTGATGCGTTCAGGACCGCGCCCGCTCAGGGCGTCGGCGAGAACCGGCAAGACGATCGAAGCCGGGTTGCAAAGTCCCAGGCTGAGGCCCGGCTCGCCCGGGATTGCCACGACCGAGAACAGGCTGCAGCAGCTCGCCACGCGGGATTTTTCATCCTCGCCGGACGGCGGCGCGGCGCCGTCATGGTCGTGGTGATGGGCGGTGCCGTCCGCGTGGACGTGAGCCTTGCCGCCGTGATCGTGGATGCCAACGTGACCTTCGGTCAGGCAATGCGCGACGCCAGGGCTGGCTGAGAAAGCAAAGGCGGCCGAGGGCGCGAGAATGCAAAGCGTGTAGAGCGCGGCAAGGACGATCGCCGCTTTGACGCGAATAGTTTTGGCAAAGACCGATAGCATCTCGCGTCGTGATCGCTCAACCCGCGGGAAAATCCATCCCGTCCAAGGATAGACCATCGACCCCTCTTTGCAACGCTTCTTTGGCGACTCTGTGGCTTGAACTCAACGGCGGACGGGTGGCGTGACTTGAATTGGGCCAGCGGCTTAGCGCTCGGCGCGGCCCACGACGTTCATCAGCTCTTCGATCTTTCGCCGCTGATCGGCCTTGTTGCCGGAGGCGATCGCATGCTCCACGCAGTGGGCGACGTGATCGCGCAGGATCTCCTCCTCCACGCGCCGCAGCGCGGCGCGCACCGCCGCAACCTGCGTCACGATGTCGATGCAGTAGCGATCCTCGTCGACCATGCGCGCGATGCCGCGCACCTGGCCCTCGATCCGGTTCAAGCGCTTGGCGCAGGACGCCTTGATGTCTTTGCGCATGCGGGCTATATACCCCCGTAGGGTATAAGTTGCAACCCCTGAGGAACGGCTCATGGCGCGCGCGAGCGGCTCGACGCAGACCGGCGACTGCTCGGCAACCGCGATCCGTCGGCGGGACCTGTCTTGACGCACGACCATTGCCATCGCCCCGCCGACGCGCGATCGCCGGCGAAGCCGCCGCCCGCGCCGGAAGGCACGATCTATACCTGCCCGATGCATCTGCAGATCCGGCAGGTCGGTCCCGGCGTCTGCCCGATCTGCGGCATGGCGCTGGAGCCGGAGTTGGCCTCCGCCGAAGCCGCGCCGAATCCCGAGGTTGCGGACATGACGCGGCGGTTCTGGATCGCGCTCGTGCTCACGCTACCGGTTCTCGCGCTCGAAATGGGCGGCCACCTCACCAATCTCCACATGCTGCTCGGCCAGAACTGGTCGAACTGGCTGCAGTTCGTGCTCGCCACGCCGGTCGTGCTGTGGGGTGGCGCTCCGTTCTTCGTGCGCGGCTGGCAATCGCTCCTCACCCGCAATCTCAACATGTTCACGCTGATCGCCATGGGCATCGGCGTGGCGTGGCTCTATAGCCTGGTTGCGATCCTGCTGCCCGGCGTGTTCCCGCCGGCGTTTCGCAGTCCGGACGGCGCAGTTGCGGTCTATTTCGAAGCCGCGGCCGTCATCACCGTCCTTGTGCTGCTCGGCCAGGTGCTCGAGCTGCGCGCGCGCGAGCAGACCTCGGGCGCGATCCGAGCCTTGCTCGATCTCGCCCCCAAGACGGCGCGGCGCTTGAACGCGGATGGGAGCGAGGAGGAGGTGTCGCTCGACGCGATCGCGGTGGGCGATCGGCTTCGCGTTCGTCCGGGCGAGAAGATTCCGGTCGACGGCGAGCTCGTCGAAGGACGCTCGGCGGTCGACGAGTCGATGGTGACGGGAGAATCCATGCCGGTGACCAAGGAGGTGGGCGCCAAGGTCATCGCCGGCACGCTCAACACCACCGGTAGTTTCGTGATGCGGGCGGAAAAGGTCGGGCGCGACACCATGCTGTCGCGGATCGTGCAAATGGTCGCGGCGGCGCAGCGCTCGCGCGCGCCGATCCAGCGGCTGGCGGACCGGGTGTCGGGCTGGTTCGTGCCGACGGTGATCGCGGTCGCGCTCGTGGCTTTCGCGGCGTGGAGCATCTACGGGCCAGAGCCTCGCTATGCATTCGGACTGGTCGCCGCGGTCACGGTCTTGATCATCGCGTGCCCCTGCGCGCTCGGCTTGGCGACGCCGATGTCGATCATGGTGGGCGTCGGGCGCGGCGCCCAGGTCGGCGTGTTGATCAAGAACGCCGAAGCGCTGGAGCGGATGGAAAAGATCGACACCCTCGTCGTCGACAAGACCGGTACGCTCACCGAAGGCAAGCCGAAGGTGGTGGCCGTCGTTGCGGCCAAGGGGTTTGCTGAAAACGACGCGCTGCGGTGGGCTGCGAGCGTGGAAAAGGCGAGCGAGCATCCGCTCGCGCTCGCGATTGTCGCCGCCGCGGAGCAGCGCAAGCTCGACCTCTCGGCCGTCACCGAATTCGATTCGCCAACCGGCAAGGGCGTGGTGGGCGTCGTCGATGGGCGGCGGCTCGCGCTCGGGAATGCAAGGTTCCTGCGCGAGCTCGGCGTTCAAACCAACGCGCTGGAGCAAGACGCCGAGCGGCTTCGGCACGAGGGCGCGACGGCGATTTTCTTGGCCGTCGACGGCAAGGTTGCCGCGGTGATTGCCATCGCAGATCCGGTGAAAAGCACGACCCCGGATGCCCTCAACGCGCTCTCGAAGGAAGGCGTTCGCGTCGTGATGCTCACCGGCGACAACAAGACCACGGCGGACGCCGTGGCGCGGCGTCTCGGCATCGCCGAGGTGGAAGCCGAGGTGCTGCCGGACCAGAAGAGCGCCGTCGTCATAAAGCTGCAAAAGGAAGGGCGCTCGGTCGCGATGGCCGGCGACGGCGTCAACGACGCGCCGGCGCTCGCGGCGGCCGAAGTCGGCATCGCCATGGGCACCGGGACCGATGTCGCGATCGAAAGCGCGGGCGTCACCCTGCTCAAGGGCGACCTGACCGGGATCGTGCGCGCGCGCCGGCTCTCCCAGGCGACGATGCGCAACATCCGCCAGAACCTGTTCTTCGCCTTCATTTATAATGCGGCCGGGGTGCCGATCGCCGCCGGCGTGCTCTATCCTTTCTTCGGCATCCTGCTCTCGCCGATCATCGCCGCGGCGGCGATGGCGCTCTCGTCCGTGAGAGTGGTGGGGAATTCCCTGCGGTTGCGACGCGTGTCGTTGTGAACGAGCGGCGCGTCATCCGCTGATCCGCGGAGCCAGTTCTCGGGCAAGGCGTCGCCGACATGCACGAGCCTGGCCTGCGCATCACAATTCCTTCCGGTGAATCCTTCCAGATGAAGCTTCCGCCGTTTAGATCAATTCTAAGTCAGTGTGACTTTGGTGCAACCAAGGACGCAATTTCCGGGAGCAAAATATCGATGCGCGTGTTGCAGGCCGGAAAATTCCGGCATGGTCCCTCCACGGTGTCTTGCATTTGCGGCGATCTTGCTCGCGGCGTCGACCATATCTGCCCGAGCGAACGACGAGATTCAGGTCTACAACGCCGAGATCGCGAAGATCGGTCAGTGGACCTTTCAATTGCATTCGAACTACGCCTTCATCGGCCGCAAGGAGCCCGATTTCCCCGGCGGGCTCATTCCCCATCACGCGCTGCAAGGCACCGGCGAATGGGCCTACGGCATCACGGACTGGTGGGAGATGGGCTTCTACACGCCGTATGCGGTCGACCAGCACCTCACGCCCTATTCCAATGCCGCCAAGATCCGGCAGCTCTTCGTCAGTCCCAACGCGGCTGAGCGGGAGTTCTTCTACGGCGTCAATTTCGAAATCAGCTACGCCATGCCGCAATTCTCCGACGCGCAGTGGAACCTGGAGATCCGGCCCATCGTCGGCTGGCGCAAGGGCGATTACGAATTCATCATCAACCCGATCGTCGACATGGGATTCGGACAAAACGGCGACTCGATATTCGCGCCGTGTGCCCGCTTCGCGCGCAATCTCGGTGAAAATCTAGCGGTCGGGCTCGAGTATTACACCGATCTCGGATCGCTGCGGAACTTCTCGACCTTCAACGAGCAGCAACACAACCTCTACGCGGTGGTCGATTTCAAGATCGGGCGCTTCGACGTGGATCTGGGCGTTGGATATGGCCTCACCCCCGGCTCCGATCGGCTGATGGCCAAGATGATCATCGGTACCGAGCTGACCGAAGGGATATCGGATAAATCGGGCGAGGCGAATAAGATGCTTCGCCGACCCGAATCCTGGATGAATGGCTTTTCCCATCTATAATCGAATGGTGCAGATCGAATCCACGCTGACGTACCCGCGCTGCGGGCACCAATCGACCGAGCTGCATTAACATCGATGTAACGGGTTGATGTTGCCGTGGAATTGATTTGGGGCAAAGGTGTTAGAATGCAATTAGCAAGCATCGACGCAATCACCACCACCTGACCCACACGCACCCATACGGCCGTTAGTACAAAGCTCCAAGCTCGATTTCAAACTTTTGTGCTAACGGCCCATGCACAAGTCGCCCTACCGCGCGGGCGTGGACGCCGGGCGCGGTTCAGGGCGGGGTGCCCAGGACAGACGCAGCAGCGGAGACGCTGCTGCCCCGCACTATGGCCGGCGCAACCATGCGGCCGATGAATCAAAAACCAAATCAAAATCGGGGTGTGGGGAATGTTTCGCGTCGCCGAATTAAAAATGTTGACATCCGGAACGATTGCGCGCACTCTGCGAGGATCGGCCTGCGATGTGCGCGACGAGCGACACGTGTCGGATTAGTAGCGTGTTTGGCTAGGGCAGCAATAGGTGCAGCCCACCATTAGCCCCGATAGGCCCTCATCAGACAACCTAACGCCGATCCACGGCGGCGGTCGCACGACCGTCTGAGTGAGGTAGCCATGGTGCGCTTGTTGACGCAGCGTGAAGCTGCATCTGCCTTGAGACTGAGCGAACGCACCTTGGAGCGACTCCGGCTCCAGGGTGGTGGTCCGCTGTTCGTTAAGGCCGGTCGCGCAGTCCGCTACCGTGAAACCGATCTGGAGGCATGGATCGCGCAGCGGGTTGTTTCCTCAACCAGTCAGGAGCTGTGACAATGAGTACAGACTATGGCGACCTATCTACCAAAGACCTAGCCAAGCAAATCAACGAAGAATATGCGCTCATACTCGCGGCCGAGCGCACCTATCTCCAGAAGGCGCTATCCCTTGGCGAAAAACTAATAGCCCTACGCCAGCGGGTAGCCCCAAAACATGGGCAATGGCAGACCAAGCTAAAAGAGTATTGCCCGGATATCAGCTACGAGAAGGCAAACCTTTGCATCCGCTTTGTCGAAAACCTGGATAAACTGGAGGCATACGCCGCATCCAAAAATGTAAAGCTTACAGATTTGGGCATCGATGAGGCTCGCCAGGCGCTGACCAAATCCAAGCACGCCGCCGAAGGTGGGTCGGATTCCGAATCCGAATCCGATGACGAAAGTGGGGGGCAAGCCGACGCCAGAGGCGATGAAGGCGCGAGAGGCAGCTAACGCGGAGGCCGAGGCCAAGGCACTTGCTGTCTACGAAGAGGAGGCCAACGAGAAAATCGCCAAGCAGCACATAGAAGAAGTGTGGGATGCCAGCGAGCTTGTCGACGTAGTGCTGGAAGTGCGCGATGTCGATTACCTCAAGGCAGTCATGATAGCCGCGCTGAAGAGGGTCGACGCCAGTTTCCTCAAAGAGCTGGCGATGGAGCTACAGAAGGCGCTGGACCCAAGGCTACCACCACGACCTCCAGCCGCTCCTCCTGCTGGCGTTGTCGCTCCTGCTTCCGACGTGGTCGCGCGCAGAATATGACGTAGCCCTGCGAATGGGGTAGGGGCGGACTCTTTGACATCGTGAAACGAATGGGCGGGGCCGGTCTCTAAGTTGGGACCGGCCCCTGTCTACCGGCCGATGCACGGGGAGGGGAAAATGGCGGCCGGTCTATCCCTCACAATGCATGGCGCATCGATTGGTTCCACGGGCCTTAGAAGGAGCAGAGGTCCAGGTGAGGCCTAACCGGTTAGAAATTGCTTCTACCGAACCAGAATGAGAAGAAATAATTTCCTCCTCCGTCATAATGTGCTAACCTATTATAGAGTAGAGCAGGAGAGTCAATAGCTTATCAGACGGTATTATAGAAGTCGGCAGCAAGGGGTTTGAATTAGATGAGAATATTTGCCATCAGGGCCTGCGATTGGTGTGGTCAACCGTTCTATCAGGGCCGGCACAACCACCGGTTCTGCTGTCTGGAATGCGGTCGCAAGTTCCACATGGCCGAGCGTCGAGTAGCGCTAGCGCTATTCCGAGCAATCAGCGTCACGTCGTTGGAGGACGAGGAAGATGAGCGAGGAAGAATGGCTCGCTGAATTCATCAAGAGCGTCGGGCCGCAAGCGCTTAGGCGAGCGGCAGACAATGAACTCGATTATGCAAGGGTTAGGTTCAAGAGGTCTGTTGAACGCCTCTTTGAGCGTGAGGTTGCAAGGATCGCAAAGCTAATTGAGGAGCCGGGTCGGTACTCGGTCAGGGAATGGGAAAAGGTAAGGACCTATTTTGAATGGATAGCAAGAAAGTTCGCGAATTTAGTGGAGCAAATGGAGCAAGCAAGGCCATTAACCACGATTGATGACACGCCCGTTAAAGACGTCGTACTGAAGCCTGGGGGAGGCAAGCCCAAGCTAACCGAGAGTGAGGTCAGCCAGATCAAGGCTCTTGTGAATGCAGGTGAGTTGAGCCTGGAGGAAATCGCAAAGCAGTTCGACGTTAGTCCCGCTGAAATATCTGGGATCAAGAACGAGAGATATTGGCCATTAGTTGAGCCTCGGATCGTGGGCCGGCTGGATCGGTATCAGACCAAACTGAAGAGAAGGATGTAGATGTTTTTTTACCAGCGTGATTCGCGTAATAGTCGTCATCATAACCACAGGAGACTAAACTATGAGCGGCCAAGACAACGTCGTGAACTTCAAACGACCTCGTGAGTGGGCTGACGACTGTGCAGCCTTATGGTTCCATCTGCAGGAGCTCAAGAAGAAAATGCGCCGTCAATTCATCGAGGACTTCAAGACGATGATCTCTAAGAATGCCAGCACCGAGGAATTGCTCGATCGCCTCCTCAAACACGAAAGGGCTCGGCGAACAACTCGGGACGCTCACAACGTCGCAACGGAGAACACCGCGGCGGAGCCCACCTACTGGCAACTGGTCCGGGACCTGGACGACTACGGAATACCCCCGGAATACAAGGCGCACGTCTTATTCTGCCGGCCGTTGA
>Ga0310909_10002646_pt1 | contig 11052 bp, 9 predicted proteins | sample GREbulkMGT000H_FD_203449 | JGI IMG/M metagenome (GOLD analysis project Ga0310909, IMG submission 203449) | Lab enrichment of tropical soil microbial communities from Luquillo Experimental Forest, Puerto Rico - GRE.bulkMG.T000H | ecosystem: Environmental > Terrestrial > Soil > Tropical forest >... | reverse complement strand
CCGCACGCGAACTCGATCCGCAGGAGCGCCTCGACTGGCTGCGGCTGTGCCGCACCGAGACGATCGGCCCGGTCACCTTTTATGCGATGCTGCGCCGTTTCGGCTCGGCGCGAGCCGCACTCGACGCGCTGCCGCTTCTCGCCCGCCGGGGCGAGCGCGCCAAGACCATCACCGCGGTGACCCGTGTCGACGCCGAGGCGGAGCTCGCCGAACTGCATCGGGCCGGAGCGCGGCTCGTCTGCTGGGGAGAGCCGGGTTATCCAGGTGCGCTCGCCGCGATCGAGGACGCACCGCCGATCCTGACCGTGCTGGGAGAGGCCCAATTGCTGCAGCAGCCAATGATCGCTGTGGTCGGCGCGCGCAACGCCTCGGCGAACGGCCGACGCTTCGCGCGCGACCTCGCCGCGGAACTCGGGCGCAGCGGGCTCGTCGTGATCTCCGGCCTTGCCCGCGGGATCGACGGTGCAGCGCATTTGGGCGGGCTGGAGACCGGCAGCATCGCCGTCGTCGCCGGCGGCGCCGATGTGGTCTATCCCCCGGAGAACCGAGGGCTCTACGACGCATTGGTGCGCCAGGGTGCAGTTGTCGCCGAGCTACCGCTCGGCACCGAGCCACAGGCACGTCATTTTCCGCGCCGCAACCGGATCATTTCCGGAATGGCGCTCGGAGTCGTGGTCGTCGAGGCGGCGGCGCGCTCGGGCTCGCTGATCACCGCGCGGCTCGCGCTCGAGCAAGGGCGCGAGGTCTTTGCGGTGCCAGGCTCACCGCTCGATCCGCGGGCTCGCGGCTGCAACGACCTGCTGCGGCATGGCGCGACATTGACCGAGAACGCCGCGGACGTCTTGTCGCAGCTCGGACCGCAGCTACGCGGCGCAGAGCCACTCCGGCCAAACCGGCCGGTTGCGATGCCAGTTGCGCTGCAGTTGCCGTCGCAGAGTACCGCCCACCCGGTGTCGGAAGAGGCCGGGCAAGAGCTGATCCTCGGAAGATTGGGGCCTACGCCGGTCGCGGTTGACGAACTGGTGCGCCAATGCCAGATGTCAGCCGCCGCCGTCGCAACTCTTCTGCTCGAGCTCGAGCTTGCAGGTCGAGTCGAGCGTCATCCCGGCAATCTCGTGTCCTCGCGCTGAGAGATTTTCCGCGCCCCGGCGCCCCGATCGAATGGATGCATGAAAGTCGTCGTCGTCGAATCGCCCGCTAAGGCGAAAACCATCAACAAGTATCTCGGCAATGACTACAAGGTCGTCGCCAGCTACGGCCATGTCCGCGATTTGTCGGCCAAGGACGGCTCAGTACTCCCAGACTCCGATTTCGCGATGTCATGGGAGGTCGACGGCAAATCCGAAAAGCACCTCAGAACCATCGCACAGGCGGTGCGCGGCGCCGACAGGCTGTTCCTCGCCACCGACCCCGACCGCGAGGGCGAGGCGATCTCGTGGCACGTAAACGAGGTATTGAAAGCGCGCCGGGCACTCAAGGACCTCGATGTCAAGCGGGTCGTTTTCAACGAGGTGACGAAGAACGCGGTGCTCGAGGCGTTTCGTCGGCCACGCGAAATCGACCGCGAGCTCGTCGAGGCCTATCTCGCCCGCCGAGCGCTCGATTACCTCGTCGGTTTCACTCTGTCCCCGGTGCTCTGGCGCAAGCTTCCGGGCAGCCGCTCTGCTGGCCGCGTCCAATCCGTGGCGTTACGTTTGATCTGCGAGCGGGAAGCCGAGATCGAGGTCTTCAAGTCGCGCGAATACTGGACGATCGAGGTCGAGTTCCGGACCGAGGCAGGACAGACCTTCACCGCGCGGTTGACCCATCTCGACGGCAAGCGCCTCGATCGCTTCGACCTCGATACCGAGGAGAAGGCGCGCGCCGCCGCCGAGGCGATCCTGCGGGCATCGGGATTCGCCGTTGCAGAAATCGACAGTCGGCAGGTTCGCCGCAATCCGTTTCCGCCGTTCACCACTTCGACCTTGCAGCAGGAAGCCTCGCGCAAGCTCGGCTTGTCGGCCAGCCGCACGATGCAGATTGCCCAGCGGCTTTACGAAGGCATCGACCTTACCGGCGAGACGGTCGGGCTGATCACCTATATGCGGACCGACGGCGTCGCGATCTCCGGCGAGGCGATCGCCGCCGCGCGCCGGCTGATCGGCGGCGAATTCGGACCACGATATGTCCCGGACCAGCCTCGGGTCTATCGCAGCCCCGCCAAGAACGCGCAAGAGGCGCACGAGGCGATCCGACCAACTGATATCGATCGCAAACCCGCCCACATAGCCCCCAATCTCGACCGCGACCAGCGCAGACTTTACGAGCTGATCTGGAAACGGACGATCGCGAGCCAGATGGCGTCGGCCTTGCTCGACCAAGTCACAGTCGACATCGCCGACCCGATGGGCCGGCTGCGCCTACGGGCGACCGGCTCGGTCGTCGTCTTCGACGGGTTTCTCGCCCTCTACCAGGAGGACCGCGACGACGCGGCGGAGGAGGAAGGCGAAGGGGCTCGACTGCCGGCGATGCGGCAGGGCGAGCGGCTCGCACGCGGCGCAGTCGAGCCGAAGCAGCACTTCACGCAGCCGCCGCCGCGCTACACCGAGGCGAGCCTGGTCAAGAAGCTCGAAGAGCTCGGCATTGGCCGCCCTTCGACTTATGCGTCGATCTTGCAGGTCCTGCAGGATCGTTCTTACGTCCGGCTCGAGCAGCGGCGCTTTTTGCCCGAGGACCGTGGGCGGCTCGTCACCGCCTTTCTGACCAGCTTTTTCGAGCGCTATGTCGAGTACGGCTTCACCGCCGACCTTGAGAACCAGCTCGACGACGTGTCTGGAGGACGCACCGATTGGAAGGAGGTGCTGCGCAATTTCTGGCGGGATTTTTCGGCCGCGGTCGACGGCACCAAAGAGCTGACAATCAGCCAGGTGCTGGCCGCGCTGGATGACGAGCTTGGGCGGCATTTTTTCCCGGACGACGGCTCCGGGCGCGATCCGCGTCTTTGCCCGGTTTGTGGCGCCGGCAGGCTCAGCATCAAGCTTGGCAAATTCGGTGCCTTCATCGGCTGTTCCGATTATCCGAAGTGTCGTTACACCCGGCCTTTCGCGCTCGACCAAGACATCGAGGAGATTCCTACAGCAGACACCCCTCTCGGGGACGATCCGGTGAGTGGCTTGGCCATTTCCGTCAAGAAAGGCCCCTACGGCCATTATGTCCAGTGCGGCACCGACAACGGCGAGCTCAAACCGAAGCGGGTCGCCCTGCCGCGATCGATGAAGCCAGCCGATGTCGATCTCGACATCGCTCTGCGACTGCTCGCCCTGCCGCGCGAACTCGGGCGGCACCCCGAGACAAGAGACGCGATTGTTGCCGGCATCGGCCGTTTCGGCCCCTACATCAAGCATGAGACGACATTCAAATCGCTCGCTCCCGATGATGACGTGCTGACGATCGGCCTGAACCGGGCCGTTGTCCTGCTCGCCGAACCGGCAGGGCAGCGACGGTCGGGGCCGCGGCTGCTGCGTGAGCTCGGCGAGCATCCCGACGGCGGCACCGTCGCCGTATATGCCGGGCGTTACGGCCCCTATGTCAGCCATGACGGTGTCTTGGCATCGCTGCCGAGAACCGCTGATCCGGCCACTTTCTCGCTCGACCAGGCAGTGCCACTGCTCGCCGTGCAGCGCCAGAAAGGGAAGGGCCGGCAACGCAAGTCCGGAAAACCTGCGGCGGCCACAGCAAAGCCGCGAAGAGCCGCAAAGGCGGCCGGCGGTGCAAAGACGAGACGCACTAGGCAACCGCGATCTCGACCGAAGGTGCCGGCGGGTTAGATGGTCAACCGAGGCCGGCGGGCATTGTCTGCGGCCGACCCGCGCGGCCGAGCGGCGCTGCGTGACCTGCTGCGGGAGACCGGCGAGAACGAGGCTCGGACCAATCGGCTGCTCGGCCAGGCGAGTCCACGGATCGTGGGCGTCTTTTACCGTGGCCGCCAGGGAGGGAAGGTAGTACCGACCAATCGCCGCAATCGCGAAGAGTATCGCGTGACGGAATGTGATACCGGTGGGGCCAGAGACGGCGAATTGGTGAGAGCGGAGCAGTTGCCGACCGGGAGGACTGGTTTCCCGCGAGCCTCCATCGTCGAACGGCTCGGACGCTTCGCGGACCCCGGCGCGGTTAGCCTTCTCGCGATTGCAAGTCATGACATTCCGACCGAATTCCCGAGCGCGGCGATTGCCGAGGCGGAAGCGGCCCTCCCCGCGAGTTCGGCCGGTCGGAGAGATTTGCGCGATATGGCGCTGGTCACGATCGACGGCGCTGATGCGCGTGACTTCGATGACGCGGTCTGGGCCGAGCCGGACCACGACCCGGAGAATCGGGGCGGCTGGCATATCGTCGTGGCGATCGCCGATGTGGCCTGGTACGTGCGCCCCGGCACCGCGCTCGACCTCGAAGCCAGGCGACGCGGCAACTCGGTCTACTTTCCCGATCGAGTAGTCCCAATGCTTCCCGAAGTACTGTCGAACGATCTTTGCTCACTGAAGCCGGGTGTCGATCGCGCCTGCCTTGCCGTCCACCTATGGATCGGCGCCGCCGGCCGCAAACTGAGGCATCGGTTTGAGCCTGGGCTGATGCGCTCGGCGGCCCGGCTGACCTATGAGCAAGCCCAGGCCGCGTGGGAAGGCCGTAGCGAGGGCGGGTTGCCGCTGCCGGAGGACAGACTAGCGGCGCTCTTCGGGGCATTCACGACGCTCACCGAGGCGCGGGCGAACCGCGGCACCCTCGAGCTCGACATCGACGAGCACCAGGTCATGCTCGACAGCGAAGAGCAGCCGGTTGCGATCGTCCGCGCTGCCCGGCTCGACAGCCATCGGCTGATCGAGGAGTTTATGGTCCTGGCAAACGTAGCTGCGGCAGAAGAACTGGAGACGCAGCGGCGATCCTGCATATACCGTATCCACGATGCGCCCGACCCGGAGAAGCTGGAGGAGCTGCGTGTGGTCCTCGACGAGATGGGCGTTCCGGGTCTTAGCCTGGCAAAAGGGCAGGCGCCGAAGCCGACGCTGTTCAACAGGATCTTACGGCGTGCTGCGCCGACACCTGCCGCAGCCCTCGTCAACGAATTGGTCCTCCGCTGCCAGGCGCAAGCCGCCTACAGCGTCAACAATATTGGCCATTTCGGGCTCGCGCTGCAGCGCTACGCCCATTTCACCTCACCGATCCGGCGCTATGCCGACCTGATCGTGCATCGAGCCCTGACCGTCGGCGCGTATGCCGACGCGCGAGGCCCGGGTTCAGGTGCTTCGACGTCCGTTCCGGACCCTGAAGAGCTGACGGCCATAGCGGAACATATCTCGGCGACCGAACGCCGCGCAGCCGCTGCTGAGCGTGACGCTATTGAACGTTTTCGTGCGATTATCCTTGTGCGCTCGATTGGAAGTATCTTCACCGGTCGCATCAGTGGCGTTGCCGAGTTTGGGCTATTTATCACCTCGGCGGAGAATGGAGCCAGTGGGCTTGTCCCAATATCGACCCTTCCTGGCGACTATTACGAGTGTGACAAGAAAGCACATCGGTTGATCGGGCGACGATCCGGTCGAATTTTCCGGATCGGAGACGAAGTGTCGGTCCGGCTCGTCGAAGCGGACGCGATCAGCGGGCGCATCATCTTTCGCATCGAAGCGGATAATCGGGTGAGAATTTCGCGTAGCTCGACCGAGGGGTCCATCGCTGTCGGCTTGTCACCACCCGCTCGCGCCCGCTCGCGCCGGCATCGTTGATCACCGGCCGCCGCCGATCTACCGTGCGCATTGCGGGCGAGCAAGATCTCCGCGAAGATGGAGGATCACGGGGGTCGTCGGGGCAGGGGAGCCCGCGCTTTCCTCTTACGGAGTCGATGCCGTTGTCATTGCGTCCGTTCGCTGTGTCCCTGCGGGCGAGCAAGTTGACCCTTGTTGTTCTACTCGCCGCCTGCGCCGAGCACCAGTCGCTGCCCAACGATCCAACGGGGCGGTTGTTCGCACGCGGCCTCGACGAGATCACCGATCTCTATATTGCACCCGTGTCGAGTCGAAAGCTGATTCTCGCCGGCGCCTCACGCTTATCTCGGCTCGACGATAAGTTTACCGTCACTGAGGGCGCCGGTGCGGAAAACAAAACGCAAGTCATCCTGAGCTATAGCGGCCGGGAGGTCACCGTCTACCCGATGCCATCGGATGGCGAGCCTCATGCTTGGGGCGCTCTGATGGGCCGCCTTGTCGCCAATGCCAAGGAGGCATCGCCGATCGTCGCCGCGCTTTCGGAAGACCAGCTCGACAAGGCTCTGTTCGACGGGATTACCGGTGCGCTTGACCGCTTCTCGCGTTACGCGGCGCCCGAAACCGCTCGCGATCAACGCGCCGTTCGCGATGGATTTGGCGGGATCGGCATAACCCTCGAGCTTTCGGGCGAAGAATTTCGGATCACCCAAGTGACGTCGGGTGGGCCCGCCGAACTCGCAGGCATCCGGCCTGACGACCGGCTCGTCGCGGTCGACGGCTTAGCGACGGCTGGCCGCTCGCAAAGCGATGTGGTTCACGCTCTTCGCGGCCCGATCCTCAGCCCGGTAGAGGTCACCGTTTATCGTCCGAAACCAGGCCAAAAGCGCAGCTTTCGTCTTCAACGGGCGCTGGTCATCCTTCCCACCGTGACAATGTCGCGGGATGGCAGCATCGCGGTTTTTCAGATTGCGAGCTTCAACCAGAATACGACGCAGCAGATTGTCGAGGACCTCGGGCGACTGGAGCGCGAAATTGGTCAGCGGCTGCGCGGGATCGTTCTCGATCTTCGAGGTAACCCCGGCGGGTTGCTCGACCAAGCCGTCAGTTTATCGGATGTCTTCATTGCCAAGGGGCCGATTGTCGCGACGGTAGGGCGCCACCCCGCCAGCCGCCAGTTCTTTGAGGCATCCGGCGATAGCATGGCCCCGCAAGTACCGATCGTCGTGCTGATTAATGGTGCTTCAGCGTCGTCTTCCGAAATCGTCGCTGCGGCGCTCCAGGATGTCGGGCGCGCGGTCATTGTCGGCAGCGCCTCTTATGGAAAGGGCACCGTCCAAACCGTTCTTCGCCTACCCAACGATGGTGAGCTGACGCTCACCTGGGCTCAGCTGGTCACTCCATCGGGATATTTGTTGCACGAACACGGCGTCATTCCGACCTTGTGCACGAGCGATCTTGGAGACGACGACAATTCTGTGCAGATTGCATTGCAGCGGACGAATGCGGTCGGGTCGGCCGCGGCTCGTCCACGGGCATCACTCGATGAGGGCGCCTGGTCTCAGTTACGCCGCTCTTGCCCGGCGCGGCAGGGCGACCGCGAAATCGACATCAAGGTGGCTAAACGTCTGCTCGCGGATCCGACGCTCTTTAGTCAAGCGGTGCATGCCCTCTCGGCGGCTCCGAAACTAGCGGCCGCCCCGCCTATGGCGACGACGGCACCGACCGAGCCCGCCTTGACAGGAACCGGCGGATCGCTATTGTCTGGGCCGCGGAACCCCTAAATCTGAGATCCTGGTCAATGGCTAAGACGAACACTGTCCTGATCAAGTTGGTCAGCAGCGCCGATACCGGCTACTATTATGTCACGAAAAAAAACCCGCGGACCAAGGCAAACAAACTAGAACTCAAAAAATTCGATCCTATCGCCCGCAAACACGTCCTATTCAAAGAAGCCAAGATAAAATAGCCGCACAGGGCGGATCCTGACCACGGCGCCCGTATCGTCCTTTCCTAGCCTCCGTTTCAACCGGTTACATTTCGGCCGCGCGCACAGCCACGCGGTTCCGCCCCGCTGATTTGGCGGTGTAGAGGGCGTCATCCGCGCGCTTCAATAGCCGATCACGGTGGTCGCCGTCTCTGACGGCAGCGGCGACCCCGACACTGATTGTAACAGCCAACTGTTCGCCGCTCGATCTGACAGTGAACGGGTCCTTGGCGACCGCAGCCCGTAGCCGCTCAGCGACCGCAGCCGCATTGGCGGAATCGGTTTCGGGCATCACTACGAGAAATTCCTCTCCCCCCCATCGCACGGCTAAATCAACACTGCGAACACTCTTGATTGTCCGCGCGGCAAGTTCCCGCAGCACGTCATCTCCAGCGTCATGGCCATGGCTATCATTGACTCGCTTGAAATGGTCCACGTCGAACAGCAAGACCGCCGCGCTCGCACCATCCTGATTAACCCGCCCGATCAACTCGTCGAGATGAGCTTCGCCATAGCGACGAACATAGAGGCTGGTCAGCGGGTCGGTAAGCGCGAGCGACAAACCGCGCTGATAATTCTGTTGAAGCCGGTCCTGCAGCCTCTTGCGGCGGACCTGGGTCCCCGTCCGCGCCAGTAACTCATTCCGGTCGACCGGCCGAATGAGATAGTCGTTGGCGCCAAGATCGACGAGGCCTTTGGCGGCGCGGATTAGGTCGATATCCTCGGCGATAAGCAGGATCGGAAGCTGGCGAAAGGCCTCATTCGCCCGGCACTGCGAGACAAGTCGTAGCGGATCGTAGCTGGGCATCGACAAGCTGACGATGATCAGTTCGGTGTCACCGTCTAGCAAGGTTTGAGCGTCGGCGCATCCGGCGGCGCAGGTTACCGAATGGCCCACCGAACGCAACGTCTCGGCCATTTGTGCCGTGGCGAAGCAATCCTCTTCGACAATCAAGATCATTGCAGGGCCGGCATCCTGAGCTGCGGCGATGTCGCGACTGGCGAACCGACCACAGACCTCTTCCCGCAAACGCCATTCTTCCATCATCCGCTTCAGCCGCGCCAACGAGCGCACGCGTGCGAAGAGGGCGATGTCGTTCACAGGCTTGGTCAGGAAATCATCGGCACCAACCTCAAGACCACGAAGGCGATTGGTGACATCCGACAAAGCTGTCACCATGACTACTGGAACGTCGGCGGTCCGCGGATTGGCCTTCAACCGTCGGCAAACCTCGAACCCGTCCATGCGTGGCATCATCACATCGAGCAGGATCACGTCCGGCAGTTCGCTGTCGGCAATCTGCAAGGCGGCCCGCCCGTTGTATGCCGAGAGAACGTCGAAATATTCGCTCGATAGCTTGGCTTCGAGCAGCTTTACGTTTGCCTCGACATCGTCGACAACCAGCACTCGGGCAGACATGAGCTGTTCGCCGGCACCCGGGTCGGAAAAAGGGCTCGCGTCAGGAGAGGAAACGCTCGACAGTGCTAAGAAAGCTAGCCACCGAAATCGGCTTTGCGATATAGGCCTCGCAGCCGCCGTCGCGGATCTTCTGCTCGTCCCCCTTCATTGCGAAAGCAGTTACCGCGATGACCGGGATCGCGCGGAGATCTTCATCCTTTTTGATCCATTGGGTCACTTGGAGACCGGATACTTCAGGAAGTTGAATATCCATCAGGATTAGATCGGGGTGATGTTGTCGAGCGAGCGCAAGCGCTTCGATGCCGTCCCTCGTTTGCAATGTACCATACCCGTGTGCTACGAGGAGATCATTGAAGAGCTTCATATTGAGGTCGTTATCCTCGACAATTAAGACCTTCTTCCGCATCAGCGGATTGGGGTTCTCGTTCGATTTCGGCACTTTGAGCGTCATGCTTCGGCGGCCTCGAGAAAAGTGCTGAAATGTCGGCGGAAGGATCGATCGCGATCCCGGTGACCGACTTTCCGCCGTGGTTATGTTGGCGGGTTGTAAAGGATCGAACTTAACAATCCGTAACCGCCCTCCTTCCAGGCTTAATGAAAGTGCAGTGCCGATGGCAGCCGATTACGCATCGGCATCGATCTTGGCGGCACTAAGACTCGAAGCGGCCGCTGTTGGCCGAACTGGGGCGGTTTGCGTGCGGCGGCGGATCGCGACGCCCAAGGGAAATTATCGCGCGACAATTGAAGCGATCACAGCCCTCGTAAGCGCGATCGAACTACAGATCGGCGAAATTGTGCCCGTGGGGATCGGCATACCGGGAACGATTTCGCCGATCAGGGGATTGGTGAAGAATGCCAATTCCACCTGGCTGATCGGTCGCCCACTGCAGCAGGATCTCGAGACAGCGTTCGGCTGGCCAACTCGCCTGGCCAATGACGCCAACTGCTTTGCTTTGTCGGAGGCCACCGACGGTGCCGCGGTAGGCATGCAGACTATCTTCGGTGTCATTCTCGGCACCGGGATCGGCGGAGGGATTGCGCAAGGCGGACGGATCCTCCTCGGCGCCAACGCGATTGCCGGAGAATGGGGCCACAACCCGCTGCCCTAGCCGACGCCGGGCGAGATCCCGGGACCGGCGTGCTATTGCGGTCGGTCGGGCTGTATCGAGACTTTCTCTCCGGGCCCGCGCTTGCGGCAGATCATCGTCGTCACGGGGGACGAAGCCTGCGTGCAATTGAGATCGCCACCCTTACCACGCGCGGCGATGCGGAATGTGCCGCGAGCCTCGGACGCTATATGGACCGTCTAGCCCGCGGACTAGCCTCGATGATCAACCTGATCGATCCGATGCGATCGTGCTGGGAGGCGGTCTTTCGGGCATAACGGCGCTGTACAGGCAAGTTCCTCGGCTGTGGGAGCAGTACATCTTCTCGGATAATGTGGCTACTCGCCTGCTTCCTCCCGTTCATGGCGACTCGAGCGGGGTGCGCGGCCCTGCTTGGCTGTGGCGCGAGGGGGAGGAAGCATGACCGCGCTGTGCCGCGATTCCGGCGCCCTCCCCAGCTGGGCAAACCCGTGCGAACGGTGCACTCTGTGCGGTTCGCCGTGCCAAGTCGATCATGCCTCGTTTCACACGCTATCGATCGCCCGCGTCGAGTGTGAGGCCTTTTGCGTCGCGGTCGAAAAACACGGTACGCGCCGAAATGCCGTCAGCAGTTTGGTTTAGCGAGCGGCTCGATATCATCCAGCTTGGCGCGGATCGAGTACTCGCCGTAGTCGATCAACATGTCCTGCGAAACTCCGTTATCGAGAAGGCGCATGCCGAGCTCGTAATCCGGCTTTTCGACGCTGGCATCCACCGGAAAAAAGGCAAGCCGGATGCGCCAGCCCGGCCGCTGCAACAAAGGACTGAGCC
>Ga0310909_10002645_pt1 | contig 11053 bp, 8 predicted proteins | sample GREbulkMGT000H_FD_203449 | JGI IMG/M metagenome (GOLD analysis project Ga0310909, IMG submission 203449) | Lab enrichment of tropical soil microbial communities from Luquillo Experimental Forest, Puerto Rico - GRE.bulkMG.T000H | ecosystem: Environmental > Terrestrial > Soil > Tropical forest >... | reverse complement strand
GGGTCCTGCTTCCTGAGCGCTCGGACAATGACGCCGCTGGTCATTCGGGCGCTGTTGCGTTCCTTCATAATCTGAGGGACGATGCTCTTCCGGCCAGCCTTGATAGTGGCGCGCACATCGCGCTCCATGGCCGTGCGGCTGGCGAGCGCCTCCACGCAACCCCGACGACCGCAGCCGCAGAGTGGACCGTCGACTTCGAGGACGGTGTGACCAATCTCGCCGGCGCTGCCCCGGAATCCATAGTAGAGCTGCCCGCCAAGAATGATTCCGCTGCCGATTCCCGTTCCCACGAAAATTCCCACCATTTCCTGAGCTTGCTCACCCGCTCCAAGCGCATGCTCACCCACAGTGCCCGCGTTGACGTCGTTGTCAACAATGATCGGCACGCGAAGCAATCTTCTCAGCTCTGGTCCCAGCGGGACGCCAATCCAACCGAGGTTCGGAGCCTTGTGAACGATCCCGCGCCGAGGGTCGACGGCCCCGGGTGCTCCAATGCCTACACCCTCGACTTGCTTCAGCCTCAAGCCGGCGTCTGCTACGGTTCCCTTCACCAGCCTTGCGAGGTCGTTGATGGCCTGGCCCGGCTTGTGAGCTAACGTTGAGATCTTGCCGCTGGCCAAGATGCGATTGTCGCCGTCTACAGCCAGCGCCTTAATGCTTGTGCCACCCATATCGACGCCCACCGTGACACCTGTTTTCGTCAGCATCGTTTTCCTCCGCAGGAGCGGTTCGCTCGCGCCGCAGTGTATCATAGGTAAAAGCTGCTAGGTTTTAGGTGTCAGGCCACAGAGGGAGTCGGGTAGCGCAGACTTTCGCTTTCTCAGAAAGTCTGCGGCTTTTCCCACGGAGCATACTAGTTGGGCCACATGGTGGAGTCGACGGGCCTCGACCCCGAGACCACCCTGAGGCGGCTGCGGCAGAGCGGCAGAGTTCGAAGAACGCGAACTCTGTGCTACTCTTTAACGTCGGACTGACGTCGGGATATCGGGCCGGCACACTAACCCCTGGCACCTAACACCGAGCACCTAAACACCTGGTATCTATGAAGGCCTGTTTGTTGAATTCACCCGCGCCCATTGAGACCCAGCCGCTCCACTTCACCGACGTGCCCGACCCGCAGCCAAGCGGTGACCAGGTGCGGGTGCGGGTGAGCGTGTGCGGAGTGTGTCGCACTGACCTCCACGTGGTGGAAGGCGAGTTGTCCCCGCGAAAGTCACCGGTGATTCCCGGCCATCAAGTGGTCGGCGTGGTCGACAAGGTCGGAGATGCGGCAAGGCGATTCAAGGCCGGCGCACGTGTGGGTATCCCCTGGCTGCATCGGACCTGTGGCGTCTGCGAATACTGCCGCACCGGCAAAGAGAACCTCTGCGATAACGCCACTTTCACAGGTTATGTAGTAGACGGTGGCTACGCCCAGTACACGCTGGCGCCCGAAGGCTTCGTTTATCCCCTCCCTCGTGACTTCCCCGACGAGCAGGCGGCGCCCCTGCTGTGTGCCGGCATTATCGGCTTTCGCGCCCTGCGCCTGTCAGGAATTGCACCCGGGGGGCGCCTCGGGTTCTACGGGTTCGGCGCGGCCGCCCACGTAGCCATCCAGGTAGCTCGCCATTGGAACATTGAAGTCTTTGCCGCAACCCGCGATGAGCGCCACCAGCGGCTGGCGCGAGAACTCGGCGCAGCCTGGGCGGGCGGCACTCTCGCCGAGCCGCCGGTGAAGCTCGACAGCGCCATCGTCTTTGCTCCCGCCGGTGAGATTGTGCCCGCTGCCCTGAAGGCCCTCAAGAAAGGCGGAACCCTGGCGCTGGCTGGCATTCACATGAGTCCTACACCACCCCTCGAATACCCGCTGCTTTACTACGAGCACGTCATCCGCAGCGTGGCTAACAACACCCGTCAGGACGGCGAGGATTTCCTCAGCTTGGCGGCGGAAATCCCGGTCCGCAGCGAGGTGGAAATCTTCCCGTTGCACGAGGCCAACCAAGCTCTGAACAAGCTGAAGAATGACGCGGTGCGAGGCGCTGCAGTGCTCCGCTGCCACTAAGGCGTCTCCAAGCTTGGACGGCAACCGCTGGCTTCCAGGACGACCGGCATTACTCCTCGAACGCGACCCGTCGACGGCACGTCGTCCTCGCGGAACTCTACTGCCGGCACGTGAACCTCTTCCTCTTCGTTGTAAGTGAAGAAAATTCTCAGCGAGGGCGCTGTTCCTCACGCCCAAACTGGCCGCGCCGCATCCGCCGGTGGGGGAAAGGGACTGGCTTCGGCAAACGCCAGGTCCGCGCGAATCTCTTTTTCAATGCGGGCCTCGATGGTGGACTTCTCCGCGGCGGTCAGGAGCTTCTTTGCGACGAGGAGATTCTCATAGCGCAGAACTGGGTCTCTCCCGCGCCATTCTTCCAAGACTCCCTTCGGCACGTAACTCGCGTCATCGTGCTCGGCGTGGCCCTTCATGCGCATGGTCTTGGCCTCGATGAACGTGGGTCCGCCGCCTTCGCGCGCGCGTTTAGCGGCCGAACGCGTGGCCTCCATCACGTTCAAGACGTCGTTGCCGTCCACGATGGCCGACGGCATCCCATAAGCCTTGGCGCGCTCCGCCAGGTCACGGACAGCAGCCTGCCTCGCGGTGGGCGTGGAGTACGCCCAGCCGTTGTTTTCGACGATCACCACCAGCCCCAGCTTCTGAACGGAAGCCAGGTTCAGCGCCTCGTGAAACTGGCCCGTGCTGGTGGCGCCATCACCGACGTAGGTCAGGGCCACACGGTTTTCCTTGCGGATCTTGGACGCGAGCGCGACGCCGGCTAGCACGGGGACCAGCTCGCCCAGCATGCTGATTGGTGCAATGACTCCCTTTTGGAGATCGCCAAAGTGGGTGTTCGCTTCGCGGCCGCCCGTCGGACCATCCTTGCGCGCCATGTACTGCAGGAACAAATCGCGAGGCTTGTAGCCTCGCACCAGCATCGCGCCCGCGTTGCGGATCATCGGGCCGATGATATCCCGCGGCTCGAGCGCGTAAGCTGTACCAACCGAAATCGCCTCCTGCCCGAGGCTGGAATAGACACCACCCACCACCTTGCCCTGCCGGTAGAGTGCGGCCAGTTGCTCGTCTACCCGCCGGTTCAGGCGCAGGTAGTAGTAGAGTTCATGATGTTGTGCGCGGGCAAGTTTCATAAGAGCAGTCGAAGAGTTGAAGGTCGAAGAGTACCGGTAGCCACGGTCACGGGTGTTGTGAGCGTGGGCTTTTCCTTTATCGCACACGAAAAGAGGCCACGGTCAGAAAGTCGCTGACCGTGCCTACCCGCTTTCGACCCTCGACTCTTCGACTGGGACCATTTCGAAACCAAAGACCTGACCGAACTCCTCACTGACACGTTTTGCGACCGCTTCCATCTCGACGTTTCGGCCTAGCAGCTTCTCGATCGATGTCACACCCTTGCCGCGCAGACCGCAGGGAACAATGTGCTCAAAGTAACGCAAGTCCGTATTCACGTTGAATGCAAATCCATGTGAGGTGACCCACCGCGAGATGTGAACCCCCATGGCCACCAATTTCTCGCTGCCCACCCAGACGCCGGTGATGCCGTTGAGGCGTCGTGCCCGGATGCCAAACCCGGCTGCCACGCCAATAAGGACTTCCTCGAGTGCACGCATGTACCAGGCGATATCCCGCCGATGCCACGTAAGGTCCAGGATGGCATAACCCACCAACTGTCCCGGGCCGTGATAGGTGATGTCACCGCCTCGGTCCGTCTCGAAGACTTCCGCACCGGCCTTGGTGAGGAACTCCCTCGAGACCAGCAGGTGTTCCTTCTTGGCGTTCCGGCCGAGCGTGTAGACGTGTGGATGCTCGAGCAGCAATAACGTGTCCGGAATCGTACCCGCCTTGCGGAGCGCGACGTTTCGACGTTGCAGCTGCAGCGCTTCGGAGTAATCCACCCGCCCGAGTTGCTTGACTTCACAAGTCATGGGAAGCGTCGATTCAGGGCGAGCAGGGGTGCGGCAGCCGCCTAGCCTTACCGCTTCTGTGTCCTGGTCAAGTAAAGTCGGACCGCACTATTTCGAACCGGGTCCGGAACGTTCTTGTCGATGGTTAGCAATTTGAGATCACGATCTTTCAGCAGCTTGATCAAAGGCAGACTGACGTCGATTGGGGAACGTGGGTTGAAGACCAGGGCGCGGATCACCACAGGGTTCTTGATGAACACGCGATTCTTAGAGATGAGCCTTAAGACCTCCTCTTGCACGGTTCTCATGGCGGCAAAAGATTCAATTTCGCTATCAGAAAGTTTAGGTGACTGGATGACGGACCGCACCACGACTCGGTTGGAATCCCGTACGAGGATAAGCCTCTCCTCCTGACTTCCCACCAGTGCCCGGCGAACCTTCTGGGGAACCGTCAGGCGCGCCATTCTCTGCAGGAGAGTTTCTTTGCTGCGGTCCGTCTCAGCGCCAATGGCCGACGCCTGCTCGGCTTCCAAGCTCGGGGTAGCGGCCAACCCGGAGTCCGCAAGGGCGGACGAGGCCGAGCCGGATTCCAATTTTTGCGTATTGGCGGGCGGCCCGAGTGCGCTCGATGGGGCGGCGCTTTGTTCCAGCACCTGGTGGAGATCTTTCTGTTCCTCCAAGATACGGTCGAAGACGAAGCCGATGACCGCGGGCGACGTGGAAGGATCGCTCAAAACCTGATCAAGTTCCTGGGTGTTCCAACCACGAAGTGAGTGGAGTGCTTGCTGGCTTGTCTCAACATCGGCATGGGTGGAAAGAAAGACGAGGATCTCGATCTTCTCCACAAGGGATACAGGCACGTCGCCGCGCGCACCTTTGCGGCGGATCGACTCCGGCGCCGTCCCGTCCCTCATCGTGTCGAGGATGCTCTTTGGAATGGCTTCGCCCTCAAGGTAGAGGTTGTTGCAGGCCGTCCCGCGTCAGGCGAACCCGCTTGATCTCGCCTTCGCGGCCCAAGGACTTTTGCTTAGTGCCATTCAAGGTCAGCACCGTGCCTTGGGCATTACCAGTCCACACTTCGAAGGAATCTTTGGCCGTGAAGGTTTTGACCTCGTTTGGATCCAGGGTGCGTTGGAAGATTGTTTTGCCGTCAGCGTCCACGGCCACCCAAGCACGTTCCGTGGTCACCACCTCCAAAACCATGTCTCCCTCCCCCCCTCGACTCGCGGCAGTCGGACTGGCAGGCACGGCGGACCTGGGTTCCCCCCGGTTACCAGGCGCGCTCTCGAGCCCGATGGTCGCGGTCCCGGTGGCAGTCGGTACATTTGGGTTGGGCTGGCCGCCGCTGGACGGTTGCTCAGCACTCATCAAACTCTCGTCACGCGGGCTCGATGTTTTGTCGGGCTGTGCGGCCAAATTCGTTGCGTCCTGCGTGCCAGAAGTGGTCGCGCCCGAACCAACGCCTTGGGGCGAAGGGCTGGCTGCCGTGCTTTGAGTGGCCGGAACCGGCGGACTTGAGACCGGAGGCGTGACTGTTACGCTTGCCGCGATTTCCGGAGTACGGTGAGAATAGCGGTAGAGTATATAACCCGACGCCAGTAAGGGAGCAGCTACCAGCACGGGCACGAAACGCGCTAGAAAGCCCCGGCGTGCTTGTGGCAGGCTGGTTTTGTTGAAGCTAGAGATGCCTTCAACTGCCGGCGGAGCCACTAGCTGGTATTCGACCAGAATGCGTTCGGTGTCAAGACCCAGATAACCGGCGTAGGCGCGGAGGAAACTGCGCGTGAAAATACCGCCGGGGAGCTTGGCAAAATCTTCGGCCTCAATGGCTTGTAGGAAACGTAGGTTAATCTTGGTCGTTGTGGAGATCTCCTCCAGGCTGACACCTCGCATCTCTCGTTCGCGTCGCAAACTCTCACCGAAGGAGGCCATTCAGGAAACCCTTGCCACGAAGGGCAATTGAAATTCTGTTTAATGATATGGCTGGCCGCCCGGAGGTGTCAATCGGTTTATAGGTTAGGTTAGGTTGGGGGATAGGGTGTTTGTGGGTGGGGTCGGGCGTCGGACTCGGCTGCAGGGGTAGCTGGCTCTGAATCCGATCTTGAAATTCGACCGCGTCAGGCCGGAACATTCATTACATGGTCCCGCGCCCGGATCTCCACGATGCGCGAGGTCCGGATGGTCCGATAAGTGGGGTGCATAAACTCCAGGCGCATCCCACGCCCGATGTACCGGATCTTGAGCATCGACCCACCCCACGTTGATCCCTCGATTCTCACCTGCACGGGATCGGGACAATACTGCGGGTGGCCGGAGATCAGGGCCTCAGCCCCGCCAATTTTGACGATGGTGTAGTAGTGATTCTGGGTCTCAACTTCCAGGACAGCGCCGTTTCCGAGGCCGTCCAGGTGCACGCCGCCTTCGATTTCCGACTGCACGATGTTTCGATTTACCTCATCACTGAAACCAGGATGGGGCATAAACAGGTTGGGTGCGGGCACCGAGGGATGAGTATCCGTTCCTGCAGGGTCCATGGTTGAAGTCTACCATAAGATCCCGCCGGATGCATTCTGGTAATAGCAAGCCGGCGGGAAGTTTGGTAGTAGGTCAATTTTGACCCACTACCAGAAATTTCCTCATTATCGCTCCGGCGGTGAAAACCGCTGCCCTTCAGGGCGGCGGAGCTCTGGAATCTGGCCGGAAGGCTATTGTCCGGGCGTTCCTGGGATATTGGGAGGTCTGTGGACCTGGCCTTCCTTGGCGTCGGCGATCTGGATGTTGTACTTCTCCAAGATGGTAGCCGTGGCCTGTTGAAACGTGGTCAGGGCCTGAGCGTAGGTTGCATGAGCCTTGGCGGCATTGCCCTGGGCCGTCACCAGATCGCGCTGCGCTTGGATTACCAAGAACACCGTGGACTCGCCCAGTTTGAACTTCTTCTGCTCGGCGTCCAGGGTCTCCTGCGCAAGCCTAGTAGCCTTCTTGGCGGCTTCGATCTGTGCCTTGGCCTGGGTCACGGCGATCTCCGCGTTACGCACGTCCTGCTCCACCTGGTTCACCTGTCGCTGTTCCATCGAACGAAGCTCGCGTTCTTCCAGCATGGCTCTGGCGGCGTCGGCCTGCGCCGCCCGGTTGCGAATTGGAAACGACAAGTTGACGCCAAAGGAATAATCGGGGTAGTTTCCGTGAATGGTCTGGGTTAGAGCCTGCCCCAAGCCTGCACTCTGGACACCAACAACTGGCCGGGGAGTTGGCTGTATGCTCGGGGGGTAGCTTTGCCCTGGGGTTACGCACGCGCCGGCATAAATAATCGTGCCCGTTGGGCAGGGTCCCAGGGTCGACTGGTTACCGGAAAGACCGCTGGGGAAATAACTGGCGAACACATTGAGACTAGGCAGCAGCCTGTTACGAACCGCTTGGATGGTGTATTCCTGGTTGCGGAGGTTCAATTCTGCCTGCTCGATTTCAGGGCGGTTCTTGGCCGCTATTTTCAGCGCTTCGGGCAGCGGGGGAATGTCCCCTTCCTGGGGTTCAGGCAGCTTGTCGGTCGCTTCGATGTCCGCTGCTGCAAGGTCCGCGTCAACCCGTTTCGAAAGGGCCGTCTTCAGCCTCTCCTGGTCTTGCTTGTAAGTGGTCTCGGCCACAACCAGGTTCTGCTCGTCCGTGGCCACCTCGGATTCGGCCCGCACCACTTCGATGGGTGCAAGTGTTCCAATCTCCACCTGCTTCTTGTTATCGCTCAGAAGCTTCTGGGCGTAGGCGACAGCCTGCTGGGCCACCCGGACCTGCTCTTTGTCCGAGAGCAGCGTGTAGTAGAGCGTCGCGACTTGGCCCACGGTAGTGATGACCTGCTGCCGAAAAGTGCTGTCGGCAATTTTCACGTCGTTCTTGGCTTGGCGAATGAACACTGCATTGGCTCGATAGCCGAAGCCCTGCAGCAGAGGCTGGTTCACCGTCAGGAACATGGTCGTTGGGACCTGGGGGTTGTAAACGGCGGTCAAGGCGGTTGTTGCCTGGCGGAAACCAGTCATTCCGACGACCAGGTTGGTGCCGGTCAGAAAGCCCTGGGCATAAAAGGGAGTGACCGAGGTAGTCTGTTGAGTCACGAAGGGAACACCGGTCAGCACCGTGGTTCCCAAAGGAGTCGTGGACCGATCCCAGCCGAAACTGACGCCGGCAAAGGGGTCGCAGCAACTGCTGGAACCGGCGTTCTTCGCGCCGCCGCCGCTGAAGCCCGCGCCGCCGCCGCTAGCGGTGGTGCTGCCGCCGCTACTGCTTAATCCAGCTCCGACAGCGCCGGCAAACAGAGCTGAGGACTGGAACGCACCGTTCACACCGCGTATGGCGCCGCCGCTCCGGGAGCGCAGCAGGTCGGCTTGCGAGAAGGGTATCTGATAACGCGCCACGGCAATATCCAAATTGTTCTCCAGCGTCAGGGCGATCGCATTGTCAACAGACAAAAACAGCTTGCCTTCCCGGATGAGCGAGTGAAGTAGCTGAGAATTACTCATGGGGGGCGCGGAGACCGTCGGAGCCTGGTACGGCCCCAGTACATTGGGAAACGATTCATTGGCTTGGAAGCCAAGAATCGCGGTTTTTGGAGGTGCCGCTGTACCAGCAGGCTGCGACGGCGGCGACTGCTGTGCGCCCGCGCTCCACGCAGTCAGCGCCACGCCAAGCACAAGCGAAACGACCAACCAACGCAAACATGTAGTTTTCATGGGAGTCTCCTGCAAGATTTGGATTCCTCTAACGGGTCTAGCAGGCCGCTGAAGACAGTCCTGATCACGTCATCCCGAGTGTTGCATGGGCCTTCGGCCCACCAATGGGCATGAAAGTACCTTACCTTTCATTCCGAGCGGAGCGAGGAATCTGCTTTTCTGTTCTTCACCGCAACAGCAGGTGCTTCGCTCCGCTCACATATGCCCATTTTCAGCAGCCTGCTAGACTAGTCTAGCTAAGGTATTGGAGGCACAGACTAATACTACGAAACCTTTAGACGCCAAGTTTCAACCAAAGGTTAGGCTCATCTGTGTTGGCGTCCGGCGGGACTTGCTCCGGCGGGCAGAAACGCGAACCGGCAGAGTGAGCCACACGCCACGGACGCGCTCACCGGCGGAGCCGCTAGCGTGGCGTGTCGGAAATAGTTACGCCTTGCGTGAGGCCATCCTCGGGGCGCTTGACCGGTCACCTCTGCACTGTATAGCTAAATCGGCGGACCCGGACCCCTCACCAGTTTATTATACCCTTGAACCTGGGGTTCGCATGGTGCAGAGGCCGAATCCGAGCGTTGTGACGTCGATCACAGTCGAGCGTGATGGCGGCCACTGCGAACTTTGACTAAATTAGGGTATTCTTACGCTGTTAGCAATGGCGGTGCTGGGCCCAGAATGGGACGCTCACCTGACCTCGTGTGGAAACCAATGACTTTGGCGGGAGGCTGAAAATGTTAGCTCATACACGTCGCGATTTCATGCGCCGGAGCGTGGCCGGCGCCGCAGGCCTCGGTCTCTTTTTGAATGGCAAAGCCGTGCCGCTCTTTGCGTCGCCGAGGCTGCCTCCGCCGGCCGGCCCCAACGATCGAGTGAATGTAGCCTTCATCGGCTTCGGCATTCGCGGCAATATTCTGCTTGAAGCAACGAAGCAAACCAGCCAGGCGAACCTGGTTTGTGTCTGCGACTGCTACCAGGGGCATCTCGATCGAGCTAAGGAGCGGACCGACGGCAAGGTTGAAACCAATTTCGCGCAATACAAGAAGGTGCTCGACCGCAAGGACGTTGATGCCGTGGTGATCGCAACTCCCGACCACTGGCATCTGCCCATCGTGCTTGACGCGCTGGCCGCCGGCAAGGACGTCTACATCGAGAAGCCCATGACCCGCCTCATCGAGGAAGGACCGAAGATAATTGACGCCACCAAGCATTACAATCGCGTATTGCAGGCGGGCAGCCAGTGGATCTCGTCGCCCATGCAGAAGCAGGCGAAGGAGCTTATACAGTCGGGGACTATCGGCAAAGTAACCAAGATCATGGCTTCGTACAACCGCAACAGTTCCACCGGCGCCTGGAACTACCCTATCCCGCCCGACTTGAAGAACGGCGTCAACTTCAACTGGGAGGAGTGGCTGGGACCCGCTCCCAAGCGCGACTTCGATGCCGAGCGCGTCTTCCGCTACCGCAAATACTGGGATTATTCGGGCGGTATTTCTACCGACCTTTTCGTTCACCTTATCACTTCCATCCACTACGTGATGAACGCGAAGATGCCGGACGCCGTGACGGCCAGCGGCGCCATCCTCGAGCGCAACGACGGGCGCGAAGTGCCGGACACGCTGGACGCCCTGTTCGACTATTCGAGCTTTCATGTCAACATGGGCTCCACGATGAACAACGCCAGCGCTGCCCAGCAAGGGGTGCAGTTCCTCGGCACCCAAGGCACGCTGGCGGTCTTCCTGGGCGCCGGCATGGACTTGACGCGCGAGACTCCTGCGGAGGGTTACGGCTACTCCATCGATAGCTGGCCGAAGAAACTTCAGGAGGAGTTCTGGGACCAAGGAAAGCATCGCGAGGAGTCCGAACCCCCTGTGCGCACAGAGGGCACGCTACACTACAAGCCGGGCGAGCACTCACCGGACGCCACCGTGTTCCATTTTGTGGAGTTCTTTGACTGCGTGCGGACCCGGCGTCAGCCGGTAGAGAATGCCGAAGTGGGGCACCACGCTGCCGCTGCCGGTCACATGGTGAACCTGTCAGCGCGCAGCGGCAAGAAGATGTGCTGGGATGAGGCCAGCCAAACGGCGAAAGAAGCGTAGGGATTGCCGAAGGCACCTCGATGAGCCCGGAGAGGACGATCTATCGGATTTCTTGGTTTGAAAATCTGAACTGACAGGTGTCTCGCTCGGAATAGACGAAGGGGCGAGTACCACTTCGCCCCCGTCTAGTTGGTCTGACCGGTCAACGCCCCGTTCCGCCGAGGAGTCCGCCGGAGCTGACCGGATTAGGACTTCTGCAACCTCTTCCTTAAGCCCGCGAGGGAAAGAAGCCCGCTGCCCAACAGAAGCATGGATGCTGGCTCTGGTGTCGAGGTAATACTCTGCGGCGTACCGTACCGTATG
>Ga0310909_10002641_pt1 | contig 11063 bp, 17 predicted proteins | sample GREbulkMGT000H_FD_203449 | JGI IMG/M metagenome (GOLD analysis project Ga0310909, IMG submission 203449) | Lab enrichment of tropical soil microbial communities from Luquillo Experimental Forest, Puerto Rico - GRE.bulkMG.T000H | ecosystem: Environmental > Terrestrial > Soil > Tropical forest >... | reverse complement strand
TTGCGGATGAACCGCATTGCGGTGAGCAAGAACCCGATCACGGTGTCTCGCGACCAGGCGGTGAACGGCTTTGACCAGTCGATGCCGGGACAGGCGTCCGCGAGTTCGGGCAAGATCGCGGCGATCGCCCCCGCGTCCCAGGGCTGAGGGTCGAGCGCGATCATTCTGATCGTGCGCTCGGTGTCGAGCTGCTCGGAGGCCGCTTGTTGCGCCCTCACTGTGATCCAGGAAAACAAGATTGCTGCGACAATCCATCCCCACTCGGTTTCGCTCAGCCGTCCGATCGGTGTGAGCGGCGGAATGGGGCCGCCGATCTGGACGACCCCTTTCGCGCCGGCAATTGCCGCGGCCGTGGCATCTCGCTGCCACTGGTCCTCGAGTGCGGAGAGCGACACCTCCCCGATGGCGCGGACCTTCTTCATGACGATCAAGCCCAATCCGGGCGCTGAACGACCGCGGAGGAAGCGCCCCCGCTGTTGCCCGCCTGCGGGGCCCCGTCGAAGGGCGGCGGCTGCTCGACCGCATTCCAGTCCGCCATCCCGCGCACGATCACCGCGGCGATGTTGTTCTTATCCGGCCAGGACTCGCCGGTGGGCTGGTTGGAACTATCGAGCTTGGGCTTGCCCTTCTCAACGCCGAGCTTGACCATGAAGGTGGCGCCTTCGAAGTCCTTGAGCTCGACCGTGCGCTTGGCGCGCGCTTCCGCCGACATATCGTTCGGCTCGAGCCCGCGCGTGGCGTCGAGGATCGCCTTGAGCGTGGAGCGCGAGATCTCCGCCGCCTGTTGCTGGCCGGCACTGGTGCCCTCGAGGATCCAGTATTCCCAGACCTTGCGCCCCTTGAACTCGCCGTCGGTGACGGTGAGTTCGGCGTCGATCATCTCACAATCGCCCCTGGCCGAGCGCTTGAGGATGCCGTCCTCGCCGGCACCGCCGGGGCGGAGGTGGAGCGAGACGGTCACGATGGTGCCCGCCGGCATGGTGTCGAAGCTGCGCGCGGGCTGCGCAGTACTGTAGTCATACGGCATGGAAAACCTCCCTTACTCTGCCGCGTCAGCTTTGACCGGGCTGACGATGACCGGAACCGTGGTGATTTTGGTGATGAGCTTGCCCAGATCCGGCGGCTCGACCTGCTGGAGCCGGCCGGAGCGATCCTTCGCCGGATAGCTCCAGGGATTAGGCGACGTGCAGCAAAACCCGCGCGTTGGTGGCCGGTTGTCGCCGAAGTTCAGAAACTCGTAGATGATGGTCTCGTCGACGATGGCGCCGATCTCGCGCGGGACCTTGGCGCCCTCCGCCTGAAGCTCGTAGCCGACAAATCTGCCGAGTTCGTCGGTCGCCTTCTCCAAGATACCGGTGAAAACGACGTGAACGTCACGCGCCCGTTGCATCTGATACAACCAGGCGAGCATCTCGCGCGCATGCAGACCATATGCAGCACGCGTGTCCTTGGCGCCGTTGCGCGCAAAGCATTCCGGTTGCTGTTCACTCCAACTGTATGAAAGCCGGCTCAACGCGGTGAGGCCGTCCACGAAGATCACGCGGTAGCGATCAAGGTTTTCGAGCGCTCCGCCGACCGCGCTGTAATGCGCCGAGGAGTAAACGTGCGTCGCGGCGTAGCCTGGGTGCGGACCACCGATCCGGCACGCGAGGTCGCGCGCGGCCGGCCAGTCGTCGATCTGCACGGTATCGAGCTTGAGATCCTGTATGGCCAGGTCGCCGTGATCGACATCGACGAACAGCGCACCCGCGGTGTCGATCGTACGAACAAGCGAGGTCTTGCCCACGCCGGTCGGACCGAGGATTAGGAACTTAACGCCGCGGGCGGCAGCGAGGCGCGCTTCGGCGCTGATAATCTTCACCTGGTTTCTCCCTTTGCACGCTCCGCCGCCATGACCACCTCGGTGGCGAGATCGCGCTTGGCAACGATGAGCAGCGGCTTGCGGTCGGCGCGGATAACGAGAAAGTCGCGCCCCTCGAGCCAGTCATAGAGACGATTGAATCCGTTCCCGCGCGCCTTGGCCTCGCCGCGCAGATCGCGACCGAGCACGGGCACGGAGATGTCGCCGCCGAAACGCCCGCGCGCGGCCCCACCGAGCGGGACACGCTCTCCCGCTAATCCGTGCTGCGCACGATGGCGCGCTCGGTCCTCGAACCCTTGTCACGCGATGCGCGGCCGCCGCGGCTCATGGCGTTACCTTTGCAAGTTCGTCCTGGGTGTACCTCGTCAAGATCTCGCCGCCGCCTGCGGCCTCGAAGCACGCTTCGAGGATCGCGGGAGGCCCGTGCGCGACGAATAGGCGTGTCGCGACAGGCGCACGCCGCGCCCCACGTCGAGCTTGTCAAGCGTGGTGCAGACCGTCATGCGCGTGGTCTCGCCGTCGGCGAAGTGCGCGACGAATACGGGGCTGCGGCTTGTGAACCGAATGTCAGTCATCGACATCCTCATGCTTAAGCGCGGCGATCGCGGCGTCGCGCTTGGCGCAGAGCTTGGCGTGCCGCTCGGCCAAGTAGCTGAGCGCGAACTCGAGCTTGCCGATCTCCTCATTGAGGTGCCGGATGCTGTCCTCGAGCACCTCGTCGACCACCGTGAGCGTCATGGCTCGCGCTCCTGCGGAAGACCGCTCCAGGCGCGCTCGATCGCATCGGCGAGATCGCGCAGCTTGTTGGCGACGACCACGGCGCGCATCTGGTGATCCTGCTTGCGCTGCTCGATCGCCCGGCCCTCCCTGATCTGCCGATCGATCTTGGCGTGACGCTTCGCCAACACCTTCGGGTCGTTCAGGTGCTTCTCGTACTGACGCATGAAGTCGTTCATGGGTATCAGTCCTCCACGTTTGCCTCGGCATTGATGAGTGACGGATTTCGCCGGTAATAGGACGCAGGATCGGCGAGCACCGCAGCCACCGCGGTCATCAGCTCGTCGACGCCTTCGGTGAACAGCCAGAACCGACAATGGATGAGTTCGCGTTGCAGGCGGCCGTCGGCGAAGCAGACGATCACCGGCTTGCCGAGCATCGACGCCATCACGGCCTCGCCGTGCGCGTCGGTGCCGGCCGGCAACAGCAGGACGAAAACGTCACACTGCACGATGGCCTTGCAGTACGCTTGATAGTGAAGACGGGCAGGGGAAGCGGGATTGCGCAGCTCCGCGACGTGCCGGGCAATCGTCCAATCCTTGTAGTTGGGATCGATGTCCTCCCAGCGGAGCGGTGGATCGGACCAGTCGTGGATCTCGTATCCGGCCGCGCGCATCCGGGCGATCAACGGCTGATAGAACGGATTGCGTATCTTGCTCGACGCGACGTAGATCCGCGGCGCGCGTGTGGGGACCGCGACCTCCTTCTGAGCGGCGCCCCCGGTCGCATCGATCGTTGAATCGTCAGTCCACAGCGGGCCGGTCAGAAAACGGTTCAGTCCGCCCATGCTGTCCCACTGCGCCCTGATGTTTTTGGCGTCTTGGTATTGCCGGCGCTCGTGCTGCTCGCGCCATGCCTCAAAGTCAGCATAGTCTTTCATTGCGTCACCTTCTTTCGTTACACCGCGATCGGCGCCACGCGCCTCGATTCTTCCCAAGCCGCCACTGCGACGGGAACGATGGGCCTGATCAGGCTCAACATCGCGTCGGCGTAGACTCGGATCTCGTATTGAGCGTGCGCATCACAGCGCAGCGTCAGGAAGTGAAACAGGTTGCGGAGATCGATCTTCGCGAACATGTGGCTGTAAACGCTGAGCGGTAAAACGACGCGCGCCAACTCGCGGGGGACACCACGCGCCAGGAGCACGCGATAGGCGTCGAACGCGCTTTCACAGGCTGCGCGGATCAGCTTGGGCGAGATCTCGTCCGGCTCCGCCGCGATGCGCGCCTGCTTGGTGCTCGTCGATTGCGCGCCGACCTGATCGGGTGCGGGCACATAGAAATCTTCCGGCAGTTCGCGATAGCGGGCCGAAAGCTCGTTGAGACTGAACGTTCTATGCCGCACCCACTGCCGCACGACGAAGATCGGCGCCTTAACCTCGAATTGAAACACGACACTTTCGAACGGGGTCGTGTGTTGATGCTTCCACAGGTAGCGAATTAACTTAGCGTCCGAGCCTGCGTCCTCGCCGGCGCGCCATGCGGCGTCGTATGAGACCCGGGCGGAGCGGACAATCGCAATGTCTCCGCCCATGAAATCGACCAGCCGCACGAACCCGTGGTCGAGCACGTCGATTTTGGTAGCTTCGGCGACAGTGATCATGGAAACGGAAGCTCCGGTTGCGCTGACGGCGCCTTGATCTGCTTCCCCGTGGAGTGAGCTGGATCGAACTTCCCGATCTCATCCCCAAAACAGTCCCAACCTGGCCGGCGCTCACGCGCGAACAACTCGACAAATGGGCCGTCGCAGTAACGCTCGATGCGGGCGAAGAACTCGTCTGGCTTGCGCGAATGCTCGCGACGCGGAGCGATGATCAACTCGCGCACGTCTTTGGCCTTGCGCCGGCAGTTGCCGCGGCGCGCTAGCAGCACGAACTCGGTTTGATGGCGAACCGTGAGTCCGAGCCCGATGTGGAAGTCGGTCTCGGTAAGTGGCGAGATCCCGTTCCAAGAGCGCTTGGTTTTCAGCCAGGTGAAGGCGCGGGTCGAATACTTAAAGCCCCACGCATCGATCAGGCGCAGCGCGTTGAGCAGGAACGGGCCGCTTGTCGAGATAAAGAGATGGCAGCCGTTCGGCGATGCGAGATCCCTGACCGGCAATGCTGCCAGCGCCTCGAGCGACATGGTCTTGTAATGGCGCTCGTTGTCGCGACGGGAGCTCCAGTTCTGAGACTGAATCGCGGTGTAGGAAGAAAAATGCGACGCCGGGTCGGCGGTGATCACGCCGTAATGGGCGCGGCGCAGTCCCTCGAATGGCGCCGGCGCTCAGATATCGGTGATGGCAGAGGCGCGCATGCTCTAGCCCCCCATCCCGGCGATCACATCGATGGCGGCCCCGAGCGGCGTCGATGGCGCGCCACGCGGATCGCGCAGCACGGCGCGCCGGAGAACCTCGAGCGGGCAGCCGAATTGAAGGGCTAGGCTGGCCGCGATAGCGGCGTCGCGCGCGAAGAAATCGGCAGCGCTGCCGGGCTTGTGATTTTGCAGAAACACCTCCATCACGCGCCCGTTGACAGAGCCGACAGTCGCGGTGAATTGCAGGCCCGCGACTGTGAGGTCGAAGCTCATCGCCGGGCGGCGATCGGGGAGGCGGGTGCGCATTTGACGAAATTCCTTTCGAAAGAAGAGGCCGCCGCAGCAATCGCCGCGACGGTCCAGCGGAGTGGTTCGCGTTTGGTTTTCGGCTACATGACACGCTCTCCTTCGTGATCGCCCGGGCGCGGCTCAGCCCCCGTTGCGCAACAGGCGACGCAGCGTCGCTCGTGAGTTAAGGCGGGTCCGGAAGCCACTCGGGGTTTGCGGGGCAACCAGGAAGCGTTGGCGCCCCTGAGCATCGGTCCACCTGATCTTCATGTGGCGACCACTAGTGTCGACGGTCGCCGTAAAGCCGTGCGCCGCCAGGATCGCGCACGCGTCGCTGACAAGTTCGCGGGCGCGGGGATTCATGCCGCCTCTCCCGCCGCGACCGCCTTGATCCGGGCGATCAGCCGCTCGGTGCGCTCGATTCCGAAGCGGGTGATATAGGAGGCCATATCGGCCGGGCAGGGCGGGCGCACGGGATGACCAAGTGCGCGATGCACGAGTCCCGGGCCGGTATTGACCAGCCGTGCGCCCTGAACGGACGTCGGCTGGACCAGATTGAGCGTCCCGCTCACGAGCTGGGCCGCGAGATAGGCGCGCTCCTTCGGAGTCTTGCCGCGCAATTCGCCCTCGAGGCAGTTGCCGGTGATGGGGATGGCCGCCGGCGGAGGCGCGAAAGGCACGACCTTATTGACATGGCCGGCATAACCGACCATCTCGGTGATGTGGGCATCCATAAGATGCTCCTTCTTGTGTGGCGGGCGACTGTTCCTTGACCGGGGCGTCGCCCGCCGGGCTGTCTGCCGCTTAGGCAAACATCCATCCCCGCCGTGCGGCAGACGGAGACGACGGAGATGGGCTGTCCGTGTTGGGAAAGTTTTGCTAAATGGGCGCCTTGCGCGCCCTAAAGTTGGGCGGGCTAGCGGCTCCGCTGTTGGCTCGCCCAAAATTTCCAAACCGGGACGCGTCCCGCAAAGTCGCAAGGACTCGTCCCGAATTTCGCAGTGTGCATTCCGGCCGCACACTGCCGCCGCCTTCTCTTGTTTAGGGCTAGGCGGAGCCCCGGCTCCTCTTGTGGGAGTCTCTCTGCGGTCAGGCCCCGCCCAGGCAGCATCCCCGGCGATGGAGACCGGGGAGACCGTAACGCGATGCAGGCTCCTAAAGCTCCCCTGACCGAGGGGTTGGCCCGCTGGCGCGCCCGTTTGCATGTCCACCACCCCGAAGGGTCGGCACGACTTCACCCGACGCTGGGGACACACCCCGAAAGCCTCGCATCGGCACTGGTAGTTCCAGGGGGATTTGCGCGCCCCCCGTCGTCGTGTTCTGCGACACGACGCACAGTCCTTCTCCGTTCGGGCGCGCGCTGAGCGCGGCCCGCGACGAGCAGTCAAAAAATTCGTAGCGTTACTTCTTGGGGGCCTTCTCAGGCTCCCAACCCGGTGGCGGCGGCGGCAGCACCAACGCGTCGTAAAGCGTCATGAACTTCTTGCGCTTGCCGATTCGCTTCACCAAGTACTTGTAGTTCTCCTCGAACGATTCCGTGTCCTTGAACTTGTTCAGCTCCGCAGCCTCGTGCAGCGTCAGCCGCTGATTCAGCTCCATCGGCGTGAAGCCGGCGAGGCTGGCGGGGAGCGGGGTGATCGCGGGCTTGTTCACGAGCACAATCACTGACACGACCAGTTAACCAGGCAATAACCTTTTTTGCCTCGCTGGTCGGGTGCAACTTATTGAAAATAAAAGCCAGTCGAGCCTGGTCGGGTCAGTCGGGTCCCAGTCGGGTGTCATTTTTTTTGTTTGGGCCGGGGGACCACACGGCGGGTGCGCAGATCGAAGATTAGGCGGCCAGCAAGTATATCGTTCAACTTTGTCCGTACCGACTCTTTGTCTTTCCAGGGAAACTCCCCGGCGACGAATTCGATCTTTCCCTCCTTAAGACGCTCGCGGCACCAATTTGTTTTTTCTCCCAACTTGGGTCGCCCATGCTGTTCGATCTTCTCGTACAGCCACTCCAAGCACCTGTCCCCCCGCCACAGCTCCTTCGGCGCCGGCCCTGGTTGCTGCTGTTCCGCCGGTTCTTCTTTCGCCGGCGGTATCGGTTTTCGCATCAGCGCTGCCGCGAGCGCCATTATCCGCCTTGCCATGCGCATGACCGGCGCCGCGAACGACACCTCTCCGATCGTGGCGTGCGCGACGTGCAGCGTGAGCGGTTGCTGAGACTGCGGCGGCTCCAGCAGCGCCGCCACCAGCGCCATCATTCGGCGTGCTAAGCGCGTGATCGACTCCGCGAACGACACCTCCCCGATCGTAGCGTGCGCGATGTTCAGCTTGATCGGCTGTTGCGACGGCGGCGGGTCTATCTCGAGCCCGGGACGCAACGCGATGATACTCTCGCGCAGGACCTCGACGCCCAACAGCGTGACGGGGTAGAGCCCCACTGCCCCCGCCTCCGGTGGCAAGACGACCAGCTTGGCGATCGAGTTATCGGCGAAGTTTATGGTCGGCAATGAACCCCGCCCGAGGTCTTCGATCCGTGCGTCTAGCGGATCTATTTTCTGCCAGCGTATTTGTACCGTCTTCTCGGCGCCGAAGACCTGTTCGGCGAGCCATGGTCCCGCCTGCGAGGGTGACAGGCATATTTTCAGGATCAGTGGCTGGGCCGCTTGCAGCGTGTCCCAGGTTTCTGCTGTAGGCTTATCCTTAGCCTTGGCCACGGGTCCATTCCGTCGGCTTGGTTAGGGGCTGCCCGGCGTTGAACCCGCTGGGCAGACCCCGCTTATATCACTTCCGGCGCCGTCTTAGCTGTACGACCTTGGCTTTCCGTGGCGCGCCCTCCGCTAGCTCCATGACATGCGCGCCCCAGCGCTCGAGCGCGCGCCGGCGCTCGTCGAGATAGGCCGCCTTGTTATAGACGCCGGCGACGCCGGCTTTGTGCCCACTGATGTGACCCAGGATAGCCTCGACCACATGCGGAGCTACCTCGAAACGATCGTGCAGGGCGGTCGATAGCGCGCGGCGGAAATCATGCAGGACCCAGTCCTTTACACCTCGGTCCATCTGAGCGATCCGGGCGTCGAGCTCAGCTTTGCTCTTCGACCAGCCCTGGAATCCGCGCTCTGAGCCGTTACCGAAGACGTGGTCCCTGGGCGTGCCATCGGGGCTGGTCCGCCGCGGCTGGGCGGCCAGAAGGGCGAGCGCCGGCTGTGACAGCGGGATGATGTGTTCGCGCCGGTTCTTGGTGCGCGCCGGCGGCAGCGTGATGGTGGCGGCGTCGAGATCGACCTCGCTCCGGCGCAAGGACCCGATCTCGTCGCGGCGGGCGCCGGTCAACAACAAAAGTTTGACGATGACGCCGTAAGGGTCGCCGGGCGGGAGGACTCGCCAGATGATGCCCAGCTCGTCGTCGCTGGGGACGTGCCCGCGGGCGCCATTTTCGATCGCCTTGTTAGTGAAGGCGACCGGATTGGCGTCGACGTAGCCCTCGCGCGCCAGCCACATGAAGTAGGTCGACAATGAGGCCCGCACCCGGTTGCTGGCGGCCGGGCCGTTCTGCTTGGCAATGTCCGCCAACCGCGCGCCGATGATCCGCCGATCCAGGCTCTCGACTGGATACCGATGGAACGCCTTGCAGTGTTTCATCAGGTGGCGCTCGGTCTCCTCGTAGCTGCGCGGCTTCTGTTTGACCTTCTGGCGCCCCAGGAAGCGCGGCAGCACCGCGGCAAAGGTCTCCAGCGCCCGGGCCCGCTCGTGCTCCTTCTCGGCAGCCGGATCGCGCCCCAGCCGGACCTGCGCCATGAGGTCCCTGGCGCCGGCGTAAGCCTTGCCGGGGTCAATGCTGCCGAGCTTGCCGACAACGATGCGGCGGGAGTGACCGGCGCGGGCGTACTGCACCATCAGCGAGTGCACGCCGCTACCGCGCACCCGGAGCCCGTACCCGGGCAGCTCGCTATCGAAGTGCACCCTGTCGTAGCCAGCGGGGACGGGCCCCAGACGCGCTAACAGCGCCCGGACGCCGGCCGCGGTTCGCAGCGAGGTCTTCTGTTCTTTCACCTTCTCACCCTCCTCCCGATTTGCCCGTCACAGCCGTCACACCGGGGGCGCTCCTCCAAGAGACAGCCAAGAGACATCCCGAAACCGGTCCTAACCCGGCGCTAACCGGACGAAGCTGTGGAGGTCTAGCGAGGAAGTGCCAGGATTGCAAGGTCAAACCGGCGTTAACCGGTGCTAATCCGGGGATAGCCCGCCCTACGAGAAGCCCATCCTCACTCTACGAATCTGGGGGTCAGGAGTTCGAATCTCTTCGGGCGCGCCACTCAAAGCCCTGGCAATCAAAACACAATCACCGTTTCAGGCCCGCCGCGATGTTACTTGGCGATAGACCCAAGTAACAGAAAATGGCCTCTGTCGGCTCGCTCTCTCGCCGAGCGCACCTTCGACAACGCGACCGCGTTCGTGCTCGATGGCTCGATGAGAATTGCAATTCGAGGCCTCGAGCGAGACGGCAACCACGTGACCGTGCGCCTCGCCTGGGCGGAGGAGGGTGACAAGTGCCTTGAGCTGGCAAACACCAAGTTGGCATCGAATCTGCCCGTCGCCATTCTTGGCACGAACGCCGAGATCGTGGACGAACACGTCGACGACGACACGGGAGAATGGGTCATCCGTTTCAAGCTTCCGGGACGGAGCGCGCGATGAACAAAGACAAAATCAAAGCCCTCCTTGAGGCCACCTCCGGTAAACCCGATTGCGTCATGGCCAGGATCATCCGGCCGAAGCGCGACGCGGAGCTGATCAAGGACGATGTCGGGATCGGGGGAGTCATTGCCCAGACCCGCGGCGACATCGACCACGGCGCGGGTGGTTACGTCATGCTCGATAGAGACTTCAAGCCGACGGGCGAGCCCCCGCCCGATCCACCTGGAGCCTATTGCATGATCTGCAAGAAGCGGATTTGGGCGCACGGAGACGACACCGCGTTCCCGATCATGGTCAGTAGTTATGGCGATTGGCGCCAGGTCGCCGGCGGAGCCTGCTGCGAGAAATGCTCCGCACTGGACGACAAAAAAATCATGCGGAAGTTGAAGGCGGCGGCGAGAGAGTGACTACGCCGGATCGGAATGGGCCAGCCATAGCCTTCGCCGAGGTGTCTTGGCAATCTCGCTCTGCTCGCTCGACTGATGCTTTCGCCGACCCTGCTTGCACAATTTCAATTTACCGCTGAGGGTGCACAGACTCATGGTCTCCTGACGGTACGCTCGGCGGAGCGGCTCGGTTGACTTCTCTCGCAACTGGATGGCGATGTCCTCGGCCGTGATTGCGTGCATGCAATATGCCGCCAGCAGCGGAAAGATCTCAGCCGTGAAGTAGCCAACGGGCCGGCTCTCAACGCAGGCGGTCCAAATCTCCTTCTCTCGCTGGGAAAGGCCGGCTGGCGGGGAAGGTCGTCCGCCTCGGCCGGGGATGATGGGTCTCGGCATGGTGCCCTCCATGAGGGCAGGAAGGCTAGGCCCATGAAAAAATCGTGGCCAGTAGCTACTGCAGCAGCTGGGTCGGGTCGCGCTCCGCGGCCCTGGCGCGCTGGATGTCGCGCTCGCGGTAGAGCGCGGCCAGATCGGCACCCCGGCAGTTCGTGGCGCAGACGCGCGTGGCCTCCACCTCGCGGACAGCAGTGCCCGCGGTTCGCAGAGCGGGATTTATGGAATATCCCCCAGGTCACTCGGCCTTCATGTTGGCGACCCGGATCACCTTGCCCCACTTTTCGGTTTCGTCGGAAATCAACTTGCCGAAATCGGCGGGCGAGCCGGCAAGCACCGTGCCGCCGAAATTGGCGAGCTTCGTCTCGAGGTTGG
>Ga0310909_10002639_pt1 | contig 11065 bp, 12 predicted proteins | sample GREbulkMGT000H_FD_203449 | JGI IMG/M metagenome (GOLD analysis project Ga0310909, IMG submission 203449) | Lab enrichment of tropical soil microbial communities from Luquillo Experimental Forest, Puerto Rico - GRE.bulkMG.T000H | ecosystem: Environmental > Terrestrial > Soil > Tropical forest >... | reverse complement strand
AATTTTCAGCACTCCCGCAGCCAGCGCGCGGCTCGCCTCAGCGACCTCTTTAGCAAAATCCTCCTGACCCGCAAGTCTCAGTTTCTGCACAAAATTTCGTCGCTTTCCGACCTGGTTAGCGACCTTGATTCCAGCTTCGGAAATGCCATCGATCAGCTTCAGGACGAGTCTGCCCTTCATCTTGATTGCGACTGGGATTTGCTCGATTCAGTTCACTACGACCTCAACACCTGCCTCCGCGAAACCGAGGTCCTCTTTAAGTGCTTCCTCCATGCCCTTCCGGAATCCCAACTTGCGGATCTCGAGACCAGCTTGCACCGCTCCCTTTCCGCTCCCGCGCCCGCCCGCGTCCGTCATCTTGCCCATAGACGGATGGCCTTACTCAAGGGACAATAAAAGCCTGCCCTGCGGACGGGCATGATGCAACCTATTGGGAGTTACTACCTTCTATTAGGGGCATATGTGCTCCTCGATCTCCGTTCTAGGGACAACTCTTAGAGGGACTCGGCGCATCGCACAGAACAGTGGCGCCGCTATTGGACAGTTGGCCCGAACCAGACCAACCGAGCCGGTTGCGTGGACCGAGGCGGAGGCCATCCGCCGCGCCCAGGCGGGCGACCCTGCTGCGTTTGAGCATCTCTACCAGCTTCATAGCCGTCGCGTTTACGCACTCTGTTTGCGCATGGTCAGCAATCCGGCCGACGCCGAGGATTTAACCCAGGAGGCTTTCCTCCAGCTTTTCCGGAAAATCGGCACGTTTCGCGGCGAATCGGCGTTTTCGACTTGGCTCCATCGCATGACCGTTAACGTCGTGCTCATGCGGCTGCGCAAAAAGTCCCTGCCGACCGATTCTCTGGAAGAAACCCTGGAGCCGGATGCCGAAAGCAGTGGGCCCAAGCGCGATGTGGGTGCTCCGGACCTGCGCCTTTCCGGCGCCGTCGATCGGGTCAACCTTGAGCGCTCCATCGAGAAACTGCCTCCGGGCTATCGGACCGTTTTCGTCCTTCACGACGTCCAGGGGTACGAGCACAACGAGATTGCCGAGATTATGGGATGCTCCGTTGGAAATTCGAAATCGCAGCTGCACAAGGCGCGGACCCGTTTGCGCGAGTTGCTTCAGGAAGAAATGCGCGAACAGGCTCGCCAGGAACGTCAGTCCGCAAAAGCACAGTCAGGTTCGCAGGAATAAGCTAGAATGAAAACAACGTCGAGGGCCGCAGCAAGCGTCAAAAGATTGGTTGTACTCAAGGCAGGGGCCGCCCCATGGCTCCTCCGTCCGGAGTCCAAGTATGCAGTGTGAGGATTTCGAAGCTGTATTGGGCGACGACTTAACGAGTCCGCTGTCTCGCGAGGCCCGCGCACATCTCGACGCCTGCAACTCTTGCCGCGAGCTCTTCGCCGGTTTTTCCGCTATCGCCTTGGCCGCAAAACGCATTCCTCCTGAAGTTAATCCGCCCGAGCGGGTTTGGGTTGCGCTCCGCGCGCAATTAGAAGCCGAAGGCGTCATTCACGAGCCCCAGGTCGTCGAACCGGCTTCGCCTGCGTCTTGGTGGAGCGGTTTTGCTTCGTCCTTCCGGCCGCGCGTCTTGGCTACCGTCGTCGGCGGATTCTTCCTCATCGCCGGGAGCGTTTACGTTTTCGAGCATCAGACACGGCAACCTGTGCAACCGCCGCGCATCGCCCCTACCGGCGGCCAAGCGAATTCTGCGGAACCGAACAAAACCGTCGAGCGCGAAGCGGCTCAGACGGTTTCCGAACCTACTCCGGCTCCCAAGCTTCCTGCCTCTCCGGGCAGTCGCGCTCCCCGTCCCGTTCTTGCCCGCTCCGAGCCCCACGCATCGACCACGCCATTGTCGCCCTCCCCTTCCGAGAATGCCTTTTTCGGTAATAGCGCCGCGGTGCTAACCAATACGGAGAGTGCGCTGCCGACCAGCCAATTGACGGACAACGAGACCGTCGACGTCGCCCTCCGCCAGAATCTGCGCACCCTCAACGAATTTATTCTGGAATGCGAAACTCGCTTGAAGCACAACCCTCAGGATCAGCTGACTCGGGAGTACCTCAACATGGCGTACCAGCAGAAAGCTGAACTGCTCCACGCTATGTTGGACAGCGGAAGGAGCGAACACTGATGTGGCACCTCGTCCCCAGAAATGATCGCAAGACGCTCTTCGCTCTCGGCCCCGCGGTTTTTCTTTGCGCCGCCTCGGTAGCTTTTGCCGCTAACACCGATCAGCAGGAGCGCCACTTTACGGTCAAGGACCGCCCGGTCGTTATTCTCGACAATATCGTCAATGGTCGTATCGAGGTGAAGTCCTGGAAGAATCCCGAAGTCGTCGTGACCAGCTCTGCCGCGCAGGGCAAGGTGGCTATCGATATTGAACAGGTCGGCGATCGCATCGACATCAATGCCAGCGCCCTCGCCGCATCCAGCGGTCCGCACGAGGTCGAAGCCAACTTCCAGCTCGTTGTCCCCGAGCAGACCGAATTACGACTCAAGACCCAGACGGGCCTGATCCTCGTCGAGCAGGTTAATGGCGACATGAAGCTGCAGAGTGTTGCCGGCGATGTCCATCTCAAGGAAGTTTCCGGCTACATCATCGTCAAAACCACCGGCGGAAACCTCATTTGCACGCTGTGCTCCGGCAAACTGGAGTTCACTTCCATCAGCGGTGGTGCTCAGGTTCTGCAACCCGCGCTCAACAGCGTCAATCTCATGACCACTACCGGCAACATTTTGTACGACGGCGAATTCGTCCGCACCGGCCTTTACACCATGAACAGCGGCCGCGGCCTGGTCGAAGTCCGTTTCTCCGGCAGCGATTCCTTTGATCTCAATGCCCAGACCTATCGCGGCACCGTCGATAATCAGGCGGCCGATTTCCTGAAACCGGATACCCACAGCGAAAAGCATCATTCTGGTTCCAAGTTCACGCACGGCCTCTCCGGTACCGTCGGTCAGGGTTTGGCCAAAGTCGAGCTCTCCTCCTACAGTGGTACAATTCGAATCCTGAAGCGCGATTAACCCGCGCTCTCGCATACCGTGAGCCAATCTCCTATCGTTCGCGGGTCGCCGCCGCGTGCCGCGGTCATTTGCCTTGCCGGCTTCATGGGCGCCGGTAAAACCACCATCGGCACTCGGCTGGCCCGGCAACTCGGCTGGCGCTTTGTCGATCTGGACGAGCGCATCGAAGAAGCCGCAGGCATCACCATCCCCGAATTCTTCGAACGTCACGGCGAACTCGCCTTCCGCCAACTCGAAGCCGATCAATTGCGCGCCGCTCTCGGCCGAGCCGTCGAATTCCGCGAGTCCACCATTCTGGCCCTCGGCGGCGGCACCTATGCCCAAGCCGGCGCTCCCGAGTTTCTCCGCAACGCCGGCATCCCCGTCATCTGGCTCGATACTCCTCTCGAGCTTCTCTTGTCGCGCTGCATGACCATGACCGGTCGCCCTCTGTTCCGCGATGAAGCCAGCTTTCGCGCCCTGTACACGCAACGCCTGGCCTCCTACGAAGTCGCGGATTTCCGCGTCGACAGTTCCGGCGATGCCGCCGCGGTGGTCGCCGAAATTCTTCGCCGCGGCATCGCGGGCATCCCGGCCGCGGAATTCCCGGTGTCGCGCGAGAAACCAGATCCGTGATCCCATGCCGTGACGGGTGTTAGCTCGCCGCGCTGACCTAGAAAGCGACCTGTGCTTTTTGACGATGCCCGATTCACTCTTTGAGCGCCCCTCTTGAAATCATCCCCCGCCCTTCACCCCAAAATTCTTTATGCTTTTGAAGTTGAGAGACACCCAGATGTTCAACCTCTCGAAGGAACGCTGATGAGTACAAGACCGACCAGAACCGCCGCGAGTTCCGCGATTCTCCTGACACTGCTCTTCGGAAGTATTGTCACTGCGGCACTCCTTGCAGAGGCCGCGCAGAAAAAAACTACCGCCGGCTCCGTGCTGGCCACCGACAAAGGCAAATTCAATATCCTCGTGGACGGAAAATCCCTAGGCCATGAAGAGTTCGACATCGCTCCGGGCAGCTCCGGCTGGGTCGCCAAAGGCACCACGCGTCTCACCCTCGAGGGTGCGCCCACCGTGACCGTCACCGGAACACTCCTCTTGCAGCCCGACGGCAACCCGGTCAGTTACGAATGGACCTCTCACACCGATAAAACCAACGGCGCCCACGTTGACTTCTCGAACGGCGTCGCGAAGATGACCCTGCAAATGGAGGGAGCGCGCCCCTTCGAGCAGGAACTCACCTTCAACTCCCCCCTGGTTCTCGTTCTCGACAATAATCTTTATCATCAGTACATCATTCTCTGTCACCTTTACGATTGGACCCATCGCGGCGAGCAAACCTTTTCCGTACTCATTCCGCAACAATTGACTCCCGGCACCATCAAGGTTGATTCTGCCGGCACCGTCACCGCCGATGGAAAATCCTACGAAGGCTTGACCGTCAAAACCTCGGACATTGAGCTGACCCTCTACCTCGATTCCAATCACCGTCTGATGCGCATCGAAGTTCCCGCCTCCAAGGCCGCTGTCGTCCGCGAATAGACGCCATCATCGCCAATGAGCCGGTGCCTGGTTCCTTAGCGCATTTCGGCCTTCCATCGCCGGCACTCCAATCTTAAACATCCTTGCAGCCAAACGACCGGATTCTCTTCCGGATCGTAATAGCGGGCCTTGTGTCCGACCCGCTCCAATACCGTCGCCAGCATTTTCTCTTCGTCCTGGGTACCTAGGGTCTCCTTCACCACCGCTTCGATCACGCGCCGGTTCTCCCGCAGCAAGACCTCCGTGGCTTCCGGGTTTTCCGCATTGTCCGCCAGTCGCAGTAACGCCAATCGGGTCTTTTCGAACGCCAGAAACGCCGGGTTCAACACCGATCCATTCGGTTTCCTTATCTTGCTGATCTTCGACAGAGCCTCCACGATCGCTCTCGATTCCCACATGCGCTGCGATCCGCCCACATACACCGCCTGATAGATCGCTGCCAGCGCCACATCAATCCTCATTCCACGCTTAGCCGGATCCCGTCTCGAAAACGCTGCACGATAGGGCCGTCTCCAATCCGAAATCTCTTCCAATAACGAACCCTTACATCCATCCGCAAACACGAACGAGCGATACCGGATCGGCAGCGGCGCCCCCGATCGCTGCGACACCACGTGTTCGCCGTCCAGCCGCCGTTTCCGCATATAGGTCTGAAAAAGCCCAGGCAGTTCGTCGCGCCAACAGCTCAAATCGTCTACCGTTTTGCGCAACATCTCCTCGCGGCTGTATCCCAGCAACTCTGCAACCGCCACCGAGCAATCCACGTACTGGCGCTTGGAGTTTACGAACACAACATATTTCGCGTTTTTCAGTTCAGGATGGCTATGATCGAGCACGTAAAGTAGACACCGTCGAGGCCCTGATCCACGCGTTCCGCTCTCCTCCGCCCGCGTGCCATCAGTCGCCTCTGCAAGAATGTGGGTCGCATAATATAAAACAATCCTCTCTGGGCGCAATCCGTTAGCGCCTGCCGGCATCCGCCCCACCCAACTGGACGAACGCCTCCAGGTCGCGTATTATCTGCGCACGTTGCCTGGTCTTTTCAAACAATTTTACGATTCGGAGAATTGTGGAATGCGCCTTTGCCGAGCCGTGTTTTCTGTCGCTTTGCTCTTCGCTGTCTGCCTTCGCGCGCAGCAAGCCCCGAACCTGGAAGACCTCAAGCAGCAAGCCGTCTCCGCCATCGATGCTCGCCAGGCCTTCACCCAGCAGATGGTCGATCAGATCTTCAGCTACGCTGAACTTGGATTCCAGGAATACGAAACCTCCCGCTACGTCACCGGCATCCTCGAAAGAAACGGCTTCCGAATCCAACGTGGCGTCGCCGGAATTCCCACCGCCTGGATCGCCACCTACGGCTCTGGCAAGCCCGTCATCGCCTTGATCACCGACATCGACTGCATTCCTCGCGCATCTCAAAAACCGGGCGTCGCTTACCACGATCCCGTCATTGAGGGTGCGCCCGGCCACGGCGAGGGACACAACTCCGGTTCCGCCGTCAACGTCACCGCCGCGGTGGTCCTCCGCGAGCTCATGGAGAAAAACAAAATTCCTGGGACCCTCAAGATTTTCCCCGGCGTCGCGGAGGAGCTGCTTGGCACCAAAGCCTATTACGTTCGCGCCGGTCTTTTCGAAGATGTCGACGTCGTCCTCGGCGCTCACGTGGCCGATTCGTTCGGCACCGGCTACGGACAGAGCTTCGCACCACAGGGCCTCGTCTCCGTCCAATACCTCTTTCACGGCCGCGCCGCCCACGCTGCCATGGCTCCCTGGGAAGGCCGCAGCGCCCTCGACGCCGTCGAACTAATGGACAGCGGATGGAATTTCCGCCGCGAGCATCTCCGCTTGCAGCAGCGGTCCCACTACGTCATCGTCAACGGCGGCGATCAGCCCAACGTGGTGCCCTCGGAAGCCTCCGTCTGGTATTACTTCCGTGAACTCGACTACGCTCACATCCGCGAACTCTGCGAAATCGGCAATTCCATGGCCGAAGGCGCTACCCTCATGACCGGCACTACCGTCACCCGCAAAGTGGTCGGCTCCGCTTGGCCACCCAACTTCAGTAAGGTTGTCGCCGAAGTGCAACAGAAAAATATTGAACGCGTCGGCATGCCCGAATGGAGCGACGCCGACCAGACTCTGGCCAGGGCTCTCCAACAGGAAATAAATCAGCCCACCGACGGTCTCAAAACCAAGATCGATGAGCTGAAACCGCCGAAACCGGAGACCGAACCCGGCGGCTCCGACGATGTCGGCGACATTTCCTGGAACGTACCCATGGTTTACCTTCGTTACCCCGCCAACATCCCGCATACACCGGGCCATAGTTGGGTCGATGGCGTGGCCATGGCTACTCCCGTCGCGCACAAAGGTTCCACCGCAGGCGCCAAGGTCCAAGCCCTGACCGCACTCGATTTCCTGCTCACTCCCGAATTAGTCGCGCAATCCTGGGAATATTTCCGCACCGTGCAAACCAAGGACGTCAAGTACGTCCCTTTGATCGGTCCGGATGACAAACCGGCCATCGAATTCAACAAAGAAAAAATGGAAGAATTCCGGCCGGAGCTTCAGAAGTATTACTACGACCCTGCGAAATACAAAACCTATCTCGAGCAGCTCGGCATCCACTACCCCACCGTGCGTAAATAATCCGCTTTTCCGTTAGCTTCGGGAGGCCGCCAGAAACACCCGGCCGGCACGCGTAAGCCGCACCACACAGCGGCCGTGCACTTCCACGGTACTCACCAGCCCACGCTCCGTCGCCTCCTCCCAAACCGGCAGTCTCGGACACGAGGTTCGCCACGCACTCATCACTTCTTCATAGCTGCGCTCCCCCCTGGCCAACCAGTGCAGCAGGTCCCTTAACAAATTTTCTACCGTTGCGTCGCTCATGCGCTCTCGGGAGACCCGACCCTTTTATTTATCCTTTGTGCTTCGGAAAACATCTCACGTAGGCTCCGGTCGACGCGTCCCTTTCGCATCACGGCTGCAGGAGCGGGTGGCGTGCTACCATAAGCGAGCCTCATAGAGTGGAATCGACTACCATGACCGCGCTCAACCCTGGTAATTCCGCTGTCATCGAATCGCAACCTGTTTACGCGCCACTCACTCGCGCCGCCATCTTTCTGGTCCTGAAAATGAACTCGGGGCCCGACCATCTTGATACGATTCGTGCGTTCTGCCCAGATCTCTCGGCACTTTTCCGCGCAGTGGATTTTCGCAACATCGAAGGCGGCCTCTCCTGCGTCATGGGCTTCGGCTCCCATGCCTGGGATCAACTTTTCGGGCAACCGCGCCCGGCCGAACTTCATCCCTTTCGTGAAATTCGCGCGGGCATGCGCCACGCCGTCTCCACTCCTGGTGATTTGTTCTTCCACATTCGCGCCAAGCCCATGGATTTGTGCTTCGAACTGGCCACACAAATCATGGCCCGCATCGGCAGCGCCGTTACCGCCGTCGACGAAGTCCAGGGATTTCGTTATTTCGACGACCGCGACCTTCTCGGTTTTGTCGATGGCACAGAAAATCCCAGAGGCGCGGAAGCCGTCAACGCCGTGCTCATCGGTGACGAAGACCCTGCCTTCACGGGTGGCAGTTATGTCATCGTGCAAAAGTATGGTCACAACTTCGCTGCCTGGAACCAGCTCTCCACCGAAGCCCAAGAGCGCATCATTGGCCGCAAGAAATTGTCTGACGTCGAGCTCGACGATTCCGAGAAGCCTACCTCGGCGCACAGCGCGCTCACTACCATAGTCGAAAACGGCGAGGAAAAGAAAATCCTCCGCGACAACATGCCTTTCGGCCGCCCGGGCCACGCCGAATTTGGCACCTATTTCATCGGCTACAGTCGTTCGCCTCGCACCACCGAGCAGATGCTCGAAAACATGTTTGTAGGCCGGCCGCCCGGTAACTACGATCGCCTGCTCGATTTCAGCCAAGCCTTGACCGGCAGCCTGTTTTTCGTCCCTTCCGCCACGTTCCTCGACCGCGTGGGGGCGGATGCCGGAAGCGGAGCGACTTCGACCGAAGCCGCCGCGCCCGAACCTGCGCCATCCAGCGCTGCAAAGAGCCATGGTTCGCTCAACATTGGTTCTCTAAAAGGAGAGACCGCGCATGAATAACCTACATCGCGAACTAGCTCCCATCTCCGATGCGGCGTGGGCCCAGATTGAGGAGGAGGTCGCCCGCACCTTCAAGCGATACATCGCCGGACGCCGAGCCGTGGACGTGAAAACGCCGGCAGGCACCGGTTTGTCTGCTGTCGGCACGGGTCATTTGCGCTCGATTTCCGGATCGCCCGAAGGCGTCCTCGTCCGACAACGCGAAGTGAAAGCCTTGGTCGAATTGCGTGTCCCCTTCGAACTCCTCCGGGCGGCCATTGACGACGTCGAACGCGGTGCCAATGATTCCGACTGGCAGCCTGCCAAAGACGCGGCCAGGCAGATCGCCTTCGCCGAAGATGGAGCCATTTTTGAGGGTTACAAGGCCGCCGACATCGTGGGCATGCGCGAAGGTACCAGCAATCCGAAAATGTCTCTTCCGGCGGACGTGCGGGAGTATCCCGATGCCATTGCGCAGGGGTTAAGTCAGTTGCGCCTCGTCGGCGTGAACGGTCCGTACTGTGTGCTTCTGGGCGCCGAAGCCTATACCGCGCTGGCCGAAACGAGCGATCAGGGTTATCCGGTGTTGGAACATGTCAAGCGCCTGGTCGACGAAAAAATCATCTGGACCCCCGCGATCGAAGGTGCCCTGGTAATCACCACGCGTGGCGGCGATTTCGAACTCCACCTCGGCCAGGACCTCTCCATCGGTTATCTGAACCACAGCGACTCCGCCGTCCGCCTCTATTTGCAGGAAACCTTCACCTTCCTGCTCCTGACCTCCGAAGCCTCGGTCACCCTCTTAGCACCCGGCAAAGCAAAGCCTCCTCGCCGCGCCTGATTTCCTATTCGAACGCGCGGTCACGGTCGCCCATCTCTCCATCGCCTCACCACAAACGAAAAACGGCGTCTCGCCACCAGCGAAACGCCGTCTTTGTCAAAACCACTTGCGATTTTCTTAGCGCGCCAATGGCCGCTGGAACGTCGGCATACCCGGGCGCCGCAGCGGATACCCTTGCGGTTGACCATGGGCTTGCGCGGGAATCAGCCCATTCGAATGGCTGGCGTGACCGATGTGCCCGTGCTGGCCATTGCCATTCGCCGGCGCGGGCTGCGGCAGCCGAGCCGGGTTACCGATAGGGCGTAAGTTGATCGGGGCCGCGTTCACGTGGTCGCTAATGGCCTGTAAGCGCTTCAGGATCGATTGCCACTGTTCCCAGTCCAGTTGCCGCAAAAACGGCCGTAGCCCCTGGATGAAGGGATCCTCGAGCAGCGCTTCCCCATCCGACTCCGGAATGAAGAAGCGGTTCAAGCCAACGTTCAGCGCTTCCGAGATCTTTTCGAGCGTACCGAGGCTCGGCGTCATCTGCCCGCTCTCGATGCGCGACAGGTAGGAACGGCTGACCTTCGAGCGCGACTGCAGCTGGCTCTGGGTCATGCCACGCGACTCGCGCAGTTGGCGAATCCGCTGACCGATATTTTCCACGGTCTCCTGATTCGCAAACTTCGCCGCCGCCGCCTCGGGAACCGCCTGCTCCTGCGGCGCTTCCTGCGGAATCAAATACTCCATCCGCTGAGGCAGCGCTCGTACGCAGCGTCGGCAGTTGCCGGTTCGCGTCCGATATTGGACCAGTCCGCAAGTCTTGCAGCGAATTACTTCCCGATCCATCTCCAACGAGTTCACCATCGTCTCTTTTTCCATAGGCACCGACACCGGAACTCCTCGCTGACTTTTAGTTTTTCCGGCGTGCGGATAGGAAGGAACGTCGGAACGTTCATTTGGGGGGAAGGCAGTTACTGGCGCGAAGGGAGTTTCGCCTAAAGGAATATTTCCTGTCAAGTACATTCTGCAAAAATCTTTGCGGGGAACGACCGAAATCGTGGGTATTTACGCCGGTTTTTCGCCTGTCCTGTCGTACAGAAGCCGCCGTCTTCCTCTGCCAATGGTAGTATACCGCTCAGTACACAACTACCGGTTGGGCTTCACTTCCCGACACCTGCAATTCCCGTTTCGGCACCTTCCCCCTCTTGCAGTATCCTGTCTGTTCCCTTTTGGAGGCCCGCTCCATGCCGACACGCGACGATGCCTGGAATCTCCTCTGTGAGTACACACAATCCGAAAGCCTTCGCAAGCACATGCTCGCCGTCGAAGCCTGCGTCCGCGCCTATGCCCGCAAGTTCGGCGAAGACGAGGGCGCCTGGGGCCTCGCTGCCCTGCTTCACGACTTCGACTACGAGCGCTGGCCCAACAACGACCATGTCGCCGACCGCGAACACCCCGCCGAAGGCGCCAAAATCCTCCGGCAGCACGGGTACAGTGAAGAAACGATCCGCGCCATCCTCTCCCACGCCGATTACTGCAACGTTCCCCGCCAATCCAAGCTCGAGCACACCCTCTTTGCCTGCGACG
>Ga0310909_10002637_pt1 | contig 11066 bp, 12 predicted proteins | sample GREbulkMGT000H_FD_203449 | JGI IMG/M metagenome (GOLD analysis project Ga0310909, IMG submission 203449) | Lab enrichment of tropical soil microbial communities from Luquillo Experimental Forest, Puerto Rico - GRE.bulkMG.T000H | ecosystem: Environmental > Terrestrial > Soil > Tropical forest >... | reverse complement strand
ATGGTAGAGCGGATAGTTTTCGACGCCGTGCTCTTCTGCTGCGGCGACATATTCCGCAAAGGCGTCGAACTGGCATTTCAGCGCAGCGCGATGCTGAGCGAGGATATCGAACAGCGGCGCCAGGGTGGGATCACGGAGTTTTCGGCGTACCGATTCCGCCGTAGCAGAATCGTTCACATCGAACCTAACCTGATACTGCCACTGAGAAGTCACGCTATTCTCCATTTTTGATCGCACCCGATTTGCGACTTGCTGATCGGAGGGGCGCTGCCGTCGATCTGCTTGTCGACGATCCGCCGCAATGCCGCCTTGCCGACCCGGTCGAGCTCAGCCCGATCGATCGCCTCGCCGCGGGCGCGGCGCACGTAGAGCCGGGTGAGCTCGGGTGGCCGCGGCAAGCTGCCCGTATGGGTGGTCAAAATCCGCTCGTCGCTCCATCGCATCGCTGCCTCCGATCTGATCCGTATCTGCCGGACCCTCACGTCACAGCCCGACTGTTTCCGCTTTGGGCTATCATGGCAACAAGTTCAAGCGAAAGGTGCTGCAGGCAGCCGAACACCGGATCCCGGCTGGCTCTTTCGGATTTCTAGTCTATATCCGGTCGGTGGTATCGAAGCCCTCGGTGAACCAGTTGTAGTGAGTGTGAGGGCAGAGCGCGTTGAGTGGAGCGTTGAAGGTCATTGTGGCCGATTGAGCCTTGCCGGTTCTCGGAAGACCGTCATGCGGCCGCGCTTGAAGGCGTAGAGCACCGGAACGATCCCAAGGCGCGCGGGAAAGACCATCCAGAGGTTGTTACCGCATCACACGATCGTGGCACGAGGTATGCCAGTACCCCTCGCCCTTCGGCGCTCATAGGCTTGCGGCCGACGCGGCGGCATCGGGGCGGTCGACGATTATCCACGGGGAGGCAGAACCGCTCGCCGTCCCCGGGTCCTCACGGACGAACGCGGATGACCGTCTTCCCCCTGCGTCGCTCGGTCGGGTTTAAGGCGGCGACGGCATCGTCGAGGCTCGAGACGTTGCCGATGTTCGTCCGCAGTCGTCCGTCCCGCACCCGCTGGACGATCTCACTCAGTTGGGCACGATCGGACTCGACAACGAAGTCGACCGCCAAGCCGTCGGCGGGCCGCGTCTCGGCCGGACCGACGACGGACACCAGTGTTCCTCCAGCTCGAATCAGGCCCGCGGACCGCTTCTGGATGTCGCCGCCGATGACATCGAACACCAGATCGATGCGGCCGACGTCTTCCAGCGTGTCGTTGTCGAGGTCAACGAACTCCTGCGCGCCGAAGTCGAGCACCTTCTGACGGTCGGCCGCGCGTCCGGTGCCGATGACGTAAGCGCCGAACTCACGGGCGAGCTGCGTCACCATCGTCCCAACTGCGCCTGCTGCGCCGTGCGCGAGGATGCTCTGCCCCGCCTGAAGGTGGCCGAGCTGGAACAGTCCCTGCCACGCGGTGAGGCCAGAGATTGGCAGGCTCGCGCCCACCGTGAAGTCGACATCGCCCGGCAACGGCGCGAGGTTGCGTGCCTCAATGGCTACATACTCCGCCAGAGTGCCGTCGCGATACCAGTCGGCGAGACCGAACACCCGCTGTCCTACCGACAGTCCCGTCGTGCCCCAGCCGAGAGTGGTGACCACTCCGGCCAGCTCGTGGCCGGGGATCGACGGTGTTCGGTCGCGGTCGCGGCGATCTGTCCAGGTCGAGGGCCACTCCATCTCAGTCGGGACGAATCCCGACGCATGAATCTGAACGACGACGTCGTTGATCGCCGGCGGCGGCTTGGGCCGCTCCACCAACTTCATCCCGGCCGTTCCCGCAGCCTGCTCCGTCACAACGATTGCCTTCATCGTCCGCCTCCTTCTGTCGAGTCCTCGTCTGCACGGCAGCCGATCCAGTCTGCCGCTTGATGGGCGCTTCGATCACCGTGTGGTTGCCGGGTCAAAAAGGCGGAAACCCGGAGACATAAACCGTGTCATCACACCGGGTCACAGCCGATGTCGGCGGCCTTCCAGTCTTCGAGATAGGTCGACCGCAAGCCGATCAAATTCTTCAGGAGCCATCGTCGTTTTCTTCAGGAGCCATCGTCGTTCTTAAGCCAACGAGTGAAGGTTGCGGCTGCGAACCCATGTCCGCCTATGTTCAATAGATGAGCGCAGGCGGACAATGAGGCGACAGTTCGTCGTCCAAACTTTGTGTCCGTGTGTCCGCGGTTCTGAGCGAGACCACGTTCGACGCCACGATAGATGCGTCAACACGCAGGTGCGCGAATTACATCGATCCTTGACGATGCTAACGCCACGCCTGGGAGAAGGTTCCCGTATGCCGGATGGCGCGACGAAACTGCTGGCAGCGCTAGCCATTGCCGGTGAGGGTGCTCTTGCGTTGATCGGAGCCTCCCTCAATAAACCCGTTTTTCTCGGCGATCTTGCGGAGCCGTCGACGCCCTATTCGGGAGGCGTCCGCTTACGGCGCAACCCCGTCACCGCAATGGGTCGCGGCGAAGGACCGCTCACCACCCTTGTTGCCGTTCATCTCGCCGAGCTCAACACCACCCTGCACAAGTGTTCCCTCTCGGCGGCTGTCCCTGCCCCTGAAGATTCTCAGCGCAAACCCTGAGCACGGCCGTGAGTGCCGTTCGCGGGTGAACCGCGCCGCACCGGGGCTTTGGATGTCGCCCGAGCGCGGTTTCACTCCGCCCTACGAGATCTCATACCGCGGTGTGAAACTTCCCAAGGTTTCTGCGGCTCTTGGGTGCTTCGACCTGCGGCGCGGGGCCGATTTGCCGCTGGTGGGCTACCCTGCTAGTGAGAAAGGGAAGCATAGGAGGACCTCCCCCAATGCTGAGGTGCAGCTTGGCATTCGCGTGGCTGTTTTGCGCCTTGGCCCTGACCTCCTGTGTCTCCCCCGAGGAGGTCCGCCGCCGAGGACGAGACTAGGTGTGCCGGCTACGGCTTCCACCGAGGCACGGACGCCTTCGCTAGGTGTCTCCAGAAGGAGAGCCTGGCACGGCGTTATTGGGGTGCGCCCCCGGCTCCGTATTGGGATTGGGGTTGGGGTCCTTGGTGGGGACCGGCTGGGGGCCGTATTAGCGTTAGGAGCGCCGCCGTCCTTCACGTGAAGATCGTCGGCATCGACGCCCAGCACAGCCGCGAGCGCCGACCGCGGATCGGCCCCGTGCCGCACCAGCGCTTTGGACCAGCGCGACTGACCCGGCGGTCGATAAGTGTTAAGAACCCCCCAAACCCTAATTATATCTATATGAGCCTCTGGGGGGTTCTTCGCGAGCCAGCGTTCCGCGGCCTTCTCCGTTTCCCACAGGCCCGGAAACAGACGGTCCAGCTCCCTGGGCGCCAACGGCAGCGCATCCAAACCCCTGGCATCACACTCCGCCAGCGCGTGGCTCAGGCGCCGGTCCCCGGTGAGCCGCTGCCGCGTCACAAGCTCGCCGATCACGATGTTCATGCGATCGCCCCTGGGTTATGATTAAGATAGAAAGGGCTCGCGCCTTAGGGGGCACCGATGCGCTGCCCAAGTTGCATGACCGAAAACGCAGCAACGAGGCGCTTTTGCGCCCAGTGCGGCACGGCTCTGCCGGTTCCCTGTCCAGCTTGTGGCTTCGAAAACGAGACCGTCGCGAGGTTCTGTGGAGGCTGCGGCAGGCCGATCGGGGAAATAGCCAGTCCTCGACCGGCCAGAGCGCCGTCATCCCTTCGCACGGATAGCGCCGAGCGGCGCCAGCTGACCGTGATGTTCTGCGACCTGGTCGGCTCGACACCTCTGTCCGCGCGGCTCGATCCCGAGGATCTGCGCGGGATCATCGGCGCCTACCATCGCTGTGTCACAGAGATTGTTGAGGGTTTTGGCGGGTTTGTCGCCCGCTACGTGGGCGACGGCGTCTTGGTTTATTTCGGATATCCGCAGGCGCACGAGGACGACGCCGAGCGCGCCACGCGATGTGGGTTGGCGTTGGTCGATCGGGTGCCGGAGCTAAACCAGGCCGAAGCGCTCCACGCGCGGGTCGGGATTGCCACTGGATTGGTTGTCGTGGGCGGCGAGGTTGTCGAGCACGATGTCGCCGGCGATACGCCCAATCTCGCCGCGCGGCTGCAAGCCCTGGCCGAGCCCGACACCGTCGTGATCGCCGCCGGCACCCGCCGTCTGATCGGCGACCTGTTCGAATACCGAGATTTCGACGAGATCAAACTCAAGGGCATCGTCGGGCCGGTGCGGGCCTGGCAGGTATTACGCCCGAGCGCGCTCGCGAGCCGCTTTGAGGCGTTGCGTGGGTCTGCGCTGAGCCCGCTGGTCGGACGTGATGAGGAAATCGACTTGCTATTGCGCCGCTGGACGCGCGCCAAGGCGGGCGACGGCCAGGTCGTGCTGGTCTCCGGCGAACCTGGCATCGGCAAGTCACGGATCATCGCGGAATTGGCGGAGCGACTCAGCGACGAGCCTCATTTCCGCCTGCGCTATTTCTGCTCACCTTATCACCAGGACAGCGCGCTGTTCCCGTTTATCGAGCAGCTCGGCCGGGCGGCGGGATTTGCGCGGGATGATCCGCCCGCGGCCAGGCTGGAGAAACTCGAAGCCATGCTGGCCCTCGCCGCGCCGCCGGACGAGTATTCGGCGCTCATAGCCGAGTTGCTGTCATTGCCGCCCTCGGAGCACCAGCCGTTGCCGAGCCTCACACCTCAGCGAAAAAAGGAAAAGACACTGGAAGCGTTGATCCGCCAGCTCGGAGGCTTGGCGCGCGAACAGCCAGTCGTCATGGCTTTCGAGGACGCGCATTGGATCGATCCGACTTCGCGAGAATTGCTCGACCTGACCATCGATCGCGTGCGCGGCATGCCGGTGCTGCTGATCGTAACCTTCCGGCTTGAGTTCCAAGCGCCCTGGGCCCGCCAGCCGCAGGTGACGATGCTGGCGCTCAATCGGCTGGACCGGCATGACCGGACCGCCCTGATCGAGCAGATCGCGGGCAGCGCGGCGCTGCCAGTCGAAGTCATAGACCAGATCGCCGATCGTACCGACGGCGTGCCTCTGTTCATCGAGGAGCTGACCAAGAGCGTGCTGGAGAGCGGCGTGCCGGCAGTGGGGATACCGACCACTTTGCACGACTCGCTGATGGCGCGGCTCGACCGTCTGTCCTCGGTGCGCCGGGTGGCACAGATCGGCTCAGCGATTGGACGCGAGTTTCCCTATGCGCTTCTGCGCACCGTCTCACGTATTCCCGAGGATGAGCTGCGAGCTGCGCTCGGCCGACTCGTCGCCTCCGAGTTGGTGTTCCAGCGCGGCACGCCTCCCGATGCGGTCTATGCCTTCAAGCACGCGCTGGTGCAAGACGCGGCTCATAGCAGCCTTCTCCGTGCTACTCGGCAGCAGCTGCACGCGGAGATCGCCGAAGCGCTCGAAACCCTTTTCCCCGAGCTGATGGAGAGTCAGCCAGAAGTCTGTGCGCAGCATTATGCAGAGGCGGGGCTCACTGAAAAATCTGCAGCGTTTTGGGGAAAGGCAGGCCGGAGGTCCGCAGCCCGTTCGGCGATGGCGGAAGCAGCCTCGCAATTCCAAAAGGGACTAGACCAACTGGCGCTATTGCCGGACGATTTCGCGCGCCAGCGCCAGGAGCTTGAGTTTCTTAGTTCCCTCGGAACCGTCCTTCAATCCGTCAAGGGCTACGCGGCAGACGAAACGGGGCGAACGCTTGCCCGCGCCCGTGAGCTGTGGGAGCAGCTGGGTTCTCCGGCGGAATTCCTCCAAGTAGCCTATGCCCAGTCGATCTATCACGCGATTCGCGGCGAACTAACATTGGCGCATCGCCTGGACGAAGATTTGCTGCGGCTTAGCCGTCAGCGGAACGGGCCTGCCGGGCTCTTTCTAGCGCACCAATCCTGTGGGCGAAACCTGATGTTTGCCGGCCGGCTTGTTGCTGCCCGATCGCATCTGGAGGAGTCGATTGCACTCTGTGATTTGGATTCCGACCAATCAGTCGTCCGGCAAGCCGGTCTTCACCCCGAGGTCGCATCACAAGGGTTTTTAGCGATTGTCCTGTTTTGTCTTGGTCATCCGGTTCAAGCATTGGCGCGGAGCACCGCGGCAATCGCTAACGCTCGTAGGCGGGGTCATCCGCCGTCGCTTGCCATGAGCTTGACCAACGCCGCCAGACTGCTTTCGTTCACCGGCAATGGCGCAGCCCTCGACGAATGGGCGGGCGAACTGGCTACGATGGCCGACGAACAGGGTTTCCCCTTATGGCGTGCAGCGGGAATAATCTTTCGCGGATGGGTCAGGGTTAATTCCGGCGACGTAGCGGAGGGGACATTGCTGTTGCATAAGGGTTTGGCAGCATACCGCGCTACCGGAGCGGAGGCGTGGGTACCCTATCAAATCGGTCTTTTGGCGAGGGCGTACAAGAACGCAGGGCAAATCGAGCGGGCGCTAGATCTGCTGGATGATGCTTTACAGATCACCGCGCGGACCGGGGAGCGTTGGCTGGAGGCAGAGTTATATCGACTCAGAGGCCAACTCCTGCTGCGGCAAGGTCATTCGGAGGCCGCCGAGCAATTATATCGTAAAGCCCTGGGCATCGCTCGGGAGCAGGAGGCCAAGCTCTGGGAATTGCGTGCCGCTGCGAGCCTTGCCCGGCTCAGCTCCGACCAGGGCCGCCGTGCCGAGGCGCGCGATATTCTTGCGCCCATCTATGACTGGTTCACCGAGGGCTCCGACACGCGCGACCTGAAAGAAGCAAAGGCGCTGCTTGACCAGCTCAGCTGAGCAGCCGAACACCGAAGGCTGGGCAGCTCTGGAGTTGGCGCGCGTGGCTTTCGCCGGAGTGCTAATTGGTCCCGGCGCCATCTTCACCGTACAGGTCACCGCCGGTGAATTCCCCGGGCATCGCGGCCCAGGTGTTCCCGGTCTGGGTCATCGTCGGCTACGTGATGCCGTTTTTCGGCCTGGAGTTGCTCGGCATGGCGCGTGGGCTTGCCGACTTCAACCTGCCGGCGCGGGTGGGTCAGCTTTTCGGAGTCAGCCTGCAGCGGGCCTGCGGGAAGGCTGGAACCGGCTGGGTTAACCGTTGAGATAGGGGCGCCTGATAACCTTCCGTCATGATCCCGGAAATCGACATTTGGCGCGTCGCCAACCTGATGCTCAAGCGCTACGGCGACGAGGCTGACATAGAAAGTGCTCTACGGGCAGAAGAGCTAGCCGAGGAGAGCGATCACAACGGCGCTGCGGTATGGCGCCGGGTCACTAATGCGGTCGGGCAGCTCGCGAACACTGTACCTCGGGGACTGGTGCACTAACCTAGCCCAAAAATCGGCGGGGCAGCGCATCAAGGCGGAGATGTGCCACGCACGGGAAAGTTTCTGACGCCCTCTCCCCTGGCCAACGATCAACGTAACAAAGCGGTTTTATGCAGCGAACCCCGAACCGATGAAGATGCTTTCTGTTCTGTTCCTCTCTGCAATTGCCGCTAACCCATCCGAGGCAAACGCAGTCGACATTTACACGAGATATTTCGCGGGCGTTAGTGGTGGCAAGCCCTGCTATGCGCGTTACTACGACCCTGGCCATATGAACGCGCATCCAAACCAGACCGTGCGGCGCATCGTAGTCGATTTCGATCAAGACCAGCGTGACGACAAAGTCACCAAAAACTCGCCGGCCGATTTCCAAGCCGGTTTCGGCTTCATGCTGAAACGGTCTAACGAGTGGTATGGGCAGGAGTTGTTTTGCAAAGTAACCGCCGACCACTTTGATTGCTATCTCGATGCCGACGGCGGAAGGGTTCGTCTCACTCCTGAGGGCGACGGGCTGCGCCTTGAGGTAATTGGCGGCGGCGGTGGCACCGATCAAATCGTCGTCGAGGGCACCAACTGGGGCGAGTTCGGCACCCCCGGCGGCGATGATCGTGTTTTCATCCTACGGCGAGCCGACCGCAAACTTTGCGATGCGGCAAACGCGAATTGAGCTGAGCGTCTGCGGGATGACCGCGGTTTCGAGACGGAATGCCCCAATTATGCCAAGCGCGCCGCTGTCGTCGATCCGGCCCGGCGATCGAGATGGTCGGCGCGGCTCTCAAAGCGCTGCGCGAGATGCAATATTTCCTTTCGGGCACCGGCGAACTGACACGATCTCGCAGCCTCACGCAGCATACCGGCGATCTCTCGATAATGCTCGGCACCGGGCACAGTCGTCGCCTTCATCATCGGCGTCAAAACACTAGGGCGCACAAAATATGCTTTGTTCGGGATCGTCGGCGAGCGAGGCTTCGGGGTCGCTCGCTATGGATTACCCCAACCCCCATAGGGACCGCGCCAATCTGCATGGGGATAGTGCCACCCGACGCCCCAGCCACCGTAAGGGTCCCAGTTCGGAACGCAGTGACCCCAATGCCAATCGCCCGATTGGTCGCGCCAGTGGGTTCGATGCCAACCGTGTCCGCAGCCGTCCCGGACCAGTTCGATAGGCGGCGCCGCGCCCAGCTCGGCCGGGGTAGCGCCTAGCGGGTTCAGAGGAGCCGCTTGCACCGCCGCGGCCCCGAGGACCAACCCGCTCAGGAATGCGACGATCGCCATGCGCATCTCTGCCTCCAAAGGAAAACTTAGCGTGCAATTTTCGGGGATTGCGGCTAACAAATCATGAAGCGCTGATGGATCGAACTAGGGGACGAGCCCGCGATCAGAAGGCCTCTCGCCACCATCAGGCCGGGCGGGAGCCGGCACCTGTCGGGCGCGGCTAGCGTGCACCGCATGTGTGGCCTTTAAAGTACCCGTTGCGTGGGTTGTGTCGGGCTGGTTGTCGGGGCGGGATAAAACGGGAACCCAGGCGACATCGGGAGTTGGAGCCTCTTGCGGACCGGGAGGGCAAGATATTGGAGAACTAGCTGCATCCCGCTGCGCGGGGGGCGCTACTGCTGAAGCCACGGCCGTGGCGCCGGCGCTGTCGGCGAAGTAATGCCAGCCGACGCTGATGCCCGCGCCGAGGAACACAGTGACAACTGCACCAAGGCCGTAGGTTCTTAGCTCCAGCGCGTACACGGTCGATGACTCACGGTTCGCTCAGAGGTAGTGCCGCCAGAACGCTTCCAAAGAATGACGAGCGCCGCGCCGATGACGGCCGACCCGAACATTATCTTCAGGGGAACAAAGGCCTAATCCCTGCGGGTCGGGAGCCGGGTCAGTTGCGCCTGCACGAACTCCAGCTCCACCATGACCTGCGCGAAGTAATCACGGGCTTTGGCGGCCTGCCGGAGGGTGAAGCGTTCGGGATCGAGGTCGTTGGGCATGCGGCCATCACTAACCCCGGCGTGGTTAATCACCGGTTTACAACCAGCGCTCCAAGCTGGGCGTCCGCACCGCCGAAACCGGGTGAGCCCGACCCGCATCGAGCGTTCCTGTCCTCGGTCTCGGTGATCAGCCGCGGCGTGAGCAGGGAACGCATCAATTTGGCTCGCCGGCCGAGACGCCGTTTCTCTCCAGCCTCCAGCTTCTCGTTCGCGAGTTCGGTTTCAATATTTTCGAGCATTTGCGACAGCGCGGCAGCGAGCGGGACGACGGGTCGTTGCAGGTAGGGGGAGGTCATTTCCTGATCACGGCAATGGCCATAACGTCCTAGATCCTGTCCATACTGCCCTCTGCCCGATGCATTTCGCGTCGGCGCTCGGATCATTTTGTGTTTTAGCGTGACAGGCAGTTCGCACCGGACATGTGAGCCAGCTCACACAGGCGAACATTTTCCTCTAGCATTTTATCGCTGGCCGAGATTGCCGAACTCGACGAGAACCCCGTCGCCCGTCGTCTTTACCAGCCGGCCATTGCGCGCGGCGATCGTCGGATTAATCAGCTTGGCTCGGATCGCCTTTGGTGCTTGGAGAGTGCCGCCCTCGTCCGCGCCCATCAGTCGTGAATAGCCTGCGACATCGGCTGCGAAGATTGCGGCGAGGCGACGGGTTGCGGTCATTCTTCAGGCATTCCGGCCTTGCGCAGACCCTCGAAATAGGTGGCTTCGAACAGGGCGCGGATCTTCGGCACCCCGCCCCACGCGCCCGGAAGCGCCTTCAGGTAGGCGTGGGCGATGCTCGAAAGGCGATCTCCGCCGCTCAGCCTGCGGGCTTCTTCAAGTTCGGCTGCAGCGAGTTGTGACTTGTCTCCCAGGGCATAAGCCGCCGCGAGGTCGATCCGAATACCAGGGTGCGCCGGGTTGGTACCGCGCGCCCTTTCTAACCACCCGATTGCTTCGTTCGTGCGGGACTGCAGCAAATGAATACGCCCAATACGGTCATACCAATTGCCGATCCCGGGATCGCGAGGGCTAAGGCGTATCGCGCGCTCGTTTAGTAAAAGCGCTTCATTTATCGACTCTGTGAGAAACTTGCACCAGCCGAGAGCGGTGATCGCACGCACCCAGTTGCAATTGAGCGCCGAACGAACATCGTGGGTACCAGCTGGGTGTGGGTCACAGATGATGACACAGCCCGGATCATTTGTGCGACGGCGCTCGTTCTCTGTGTCCATTGCCGTCGGCTCATTGGGAAAACGCCCTGAGGCGGATATTGTGGCTGGCTGCTTCCGTTGCCGGCGCCTGTCGTGTATGCGTCAACAACCAAGCGATTGGCTGGGGTCCGTCCCTCACCAAGCAGGTGTTCATTTGAGGATTTGACGGAACGCTATCGTTATGCATTCCCCCTACAAGGCTCGGTATTGCTACCGTTATGACCCTAACAATCTCCGCTGGCAAATCGCTGTAACACGTTCTCGAGCATCCGCGAAATATTGTTGTCCTAGTCATTGTGAGATAGGGCGCCGCAGAACGTAATCGAGCCTGTCGAGAAGACAGCGCCACCTGACAGCGTCTCGAAATACACGATCTCGGCGCGGATCAGGGCCTCCGGCCGTTCACCCGTTACTGTTGCAAGATTGGAGAGCAATTCCTCCGGTACCGTGACGAAATGGCCCTGATGGCCCTCAGAGCGCGCCAGGATCAGCGTATTCGGCGGGGTTCCCAGCTCGAAATCCGCCCGGTCAAGTTCGAACCCAGCGGCGCCGCCACCCGACAGCCCGA
>Ga0310909_10002629_pt1 | contig 11078 bp, 13 predicted proteins | sample GREbulkMGT000H_FD_203449 | JGI IMG/M metagenome (GOLD analysis project Ga0310909, IMG submission 203449) | Lab enrichment of tropical soil microbial communities from Luquillo Experimental Forest, Puerto Rico - GRE.bulkMG.T000H | ecosystem: Environmental > Terrestrial > Soil > Tropical forest >... | reverse complement strand
AGCGCCGCCAGGCCGCGGAAGCGATCCGCGCCAGCAAGGCCGACGAGGAGACCGAGCTCTGGCTCCGGCGCATGCGGGATGAGGCGTACGTCGAGTACAAGTCGTGACGTCGCGCGGGAGCGCAACAGGGGCGCTTCCGTGAACGCCGTGGATCCGTGATTCCACGCATCGCCCTGACCAGTGGTGAGCCGGCGGGAATCGGGCCGGAGCTGTGTCTGGCGCTGGCAGCGCAGGAGCTGCCGTGCGAGCTGGTGTGCTTCGGCGATCGAGCGCTCCTCGAGGAACGCGCGCAGCTGCTGCACAGCGCGGTGAGCCTGCGGACCTGGCAGCCCCTGCCAGGCGCGGCGCGCACCGTGCACGTCCCGGGCGAGCTCGCCGTCGCGCATCTGCCGCTCGCGGCCGCGAGCGTCCCGGGACGAGCGGATCCGGCCAACGCGCGTTACGTGCTGGCGCTCCTCGATCGGGCGGTCGAGGGCACCCTGGCTGGCGAATTCGACGCGCTCGTCACGGCGCCCGTGCACAAGGGCGTCATCAACGATGCCGGCATCGCCTTCACCGGCCACACCGAGTACCTCCAGCGGCGCACGGGAAGCGCACGTGCGGTGATGATGCTGACCTCGGGGGCATTGCGCGTCGCGCTGGCGACAACCCATCTGCCGCTGCGCGCGGTGAGCGAGGCCGTCAGCGCCGATCTGCTGGCGGAGGTCGCCGGCATTCTCGCGCGCGAGCTCGCCACGCGCTTCGCCGTGCCCTCGCCACGCATCGCGGTCTGTGGCCTCAACCCGCACGCCGGCGAAGGCGGTCATCTTGGCGATGAAGAGGTGCGCGTCATCGGCCCGGCGGTAGCGCGCATGCGCGCCGCCGGCATCCGCGCCGAAGGGCCGCTGCCCGCCGATACCGTGTTCGTGCCGCAGGTGCTGGCACGGTTCGACGCGGTGCTCGCCATGTACCACGACCAGGGACTGCCCGTCGTGAAACACGATGGCTTCGAGCGCGCGGTCAACGTGACGCTCGGACTACCGCTCATCCGCACCTCACCCGATCACGGCACGGCGCTCGAGCTCGCGGGCACCGGACGCGCGAACCCGGCGAGCCTCCTGGCAGCGGTGCAGCTGGCGAGCACCCTCGCCGCGCAGCGCTGATGCCGGCCGCGACGCACGCCGCGGTGCCGCGACGGCGCAAGCGCTTCGGCCAGCACTTTCTCCACGACCCGCGGGTCCTCGCCCGCATCGTACAGGCGCTGGCGGCGCACCCCGGGGATCACCTGGTCGAGATCGGCCCCGGGCGCGGCGCACTCACGGAGCACCTGCTGGCGCTGCCAGGCTGCACACTCGATGCCATCGAGATCGACCGGGATCTCGCCGCGCAGCTGCGCGGACGCTTCGCCGGCTCGCCGGACCGCGCCCTGCACGCGGGCGATGCACTCGAGTTCGACTTCAGCGCGCTCGCCAGCGAGCGCGGCGGCCGGCTGCGAATCGTCGGCAATCTCCCCTACAACATCTCGACACCGCTGCTGTTCCATCTGCTGCGTCACGCGGCGGCGATCGCCGACCTCACCGTGATGCTGCAGCGGGAAGTCGTGGCGCGAATCGCGGCCGCGCCGGGTAATCGCGACTACGGGCGCCTGGGCGTAATGCTCGCGCCGCAGCTGCAGGCGGAGCGGCTGTTCGATGTCGGGCCGGGCGCCTTTCAGCCGCCCCCACAGGTGTGGTCCGCGGTCGTGCGGCTAACCGTGCGGGCGCCGCCGCTGTTCCCGGTGAGCCCGCATTACGCGACCGTCGTGGCAGCGGCCTTCGCCCGGCGCCGCAAGACACTGCGCAACGCGTTAAGTGAGATCCTGACGGCCGATGAGATCAGCGCCTGCGCGATCGATCCCAGGGCACGCCCGGAAACACTCGCGCCGGAGGCTTTCAACACCCTGGCGCGGGCCGCCGACCGCGCGGCTCTCGACCGCGCGCGTGGCGGACGTTAGTCTCTCGCCAGCGAAGCCGCACTGGGGGTCGTAATGGCGGTGTATCGTCGTGTGCTGCTGGTCGTCGACCTGACGGACGACAGTGTGGCGATCGGCCGCAAGGCTCAGGCGCTGGCCGCCGCCCTGGGCGCGGAAATCGAGCTGCTCCACGTCGTGGAGTTCGTGCCGGTCGAGCCGATGGGGGAAACGCTCATGCCCGCGGTGCAGATCGAAGAGGACCTGTTGCAACGATCGCAGCAGCGCCTCGCGGCACTGGCGGCGGACCTGGGCCTCGCCGGAGCGGCCTGCCACGTGGAAAGCGGTAACGTCAAGGCCGAGATCGTGCGCGTCGCGCGCGAGCGCAAAGCCGATCTCATCGTGCTCGGCAGCCGTGAGCGGCACGGACTATCGATACTCGTGAATTTCACCGAAGACACGGTGCTGCATGCGGCGCCGTGCGACGTGCTGGCAATGCGTGCCCGCTCTTGAGCGCAGGTGGCATCGCGTAGAATGCGCCCATGACTGCCGCCGAGCACCGCATCCGCGTCGACGTCGAGACCAGCTACCTCGATGACCAGTCCGACCCGCGCCACGGCCGCTATGTGTTCGCCTACACCATCACCGTGCGCAACGAGGGGCAGGTCCCGGCGCGGCTGATGACGCGCCACTGGGTGATCACCGACGCCAACGGCAAGGTCGAGGAAGTACGCGGTGATGGCGTCGTCGGGGAGCAGCCCTATCTCAAACCCGGCCAGGGCTTTCGCTACTCGAGCGGCGCCGTGATCGAGACGCCGGTGGGCACCATGCAGGGCAGCTACCAGATGCTGGGCGACGATGGCGCGCAGTTCGACGCACCGATCCAGCCGTTCCGCCTGGCAATGCCCGGCATCCTGCAGTGACACGCTATGCCATCGGCGATCTGCAGGGGTGTGTCGAGGAGCTGCGTACCCTCCTCAGCCGGCTGAAATTCTCGGCCGACCGCGACCGGTTGTGGTTCGTCGGCGATCTCGTCAACCGCGGTCCCGACTCGCTCGCGGCGCTCCGCCTGGTGCGCGACCTCGGCGACAACGCCGTGGTGGTGCTCGGCAACCACGATCTGCACCTGCTCGCGGTGGCGTGCGGCGTACAGCGCCGGCGCCGCTCCGACACGCTGGATGCGGTGCTCGCGGCGCCCGATCGCGACGCTCTCATCGAGTGGCTGCGGCTGCGGCCGCTGGCGCACCTCGAGGGGAACGACCTCATGGTCCATGCCGGAGTCGTACCGCAGTGGACTGCGGCCCGCACGCTGGCACTCGCCGCGGAAGTCAGCAGCGCCCTGCGTCGCGATCCGCGCGCCCTTTTCGAGCACATGTACGGCGATGAGCCCGAACGGTGGGACGAGCAGCTCGCGGGAGCCGAGCGGCTGCGCTTCATCATCAACGTGCTCACGCGGCTGCGACTGTGCACGGCTGACGGGCGCGTCGACATCAGCGTCAAAGGCCCGCCGCCACCGCCGCCCTCACCGCTGCGTCCGTGGTTCGAGCACCCGCAGCGTGCGAGCCGCGACGTGCGGGTCATCTTCGGCCACTGGTCGGCGCTCGGGCTCGTGGAGCGATCCGGGGTGCTCGGCCTCGACAGCGGCTGCGTGTGGGGCGGCAGCCTCACGGCTGCGAACCTCGACTCGGACAGGCCGCTCGTCAGCGTCCACTGCCGCGAGTATCAGTCCATCGACGCGGGCTGAGGGCTCTCGCCCTAGGTTGCCGGAGAGCCGGACGGACCCCAGGCCACCGTGAGCTCCGTGGTCTTCGCCGTATAGACAGCGGGCGGAAGCTCGAGATCGACGGGCTTGCTCCCGGCCGGCACGATCGGCAGCACGACGCGCTGAGCGCCGCGCACGTCCAGCTCGCCGAGAGACCCCGGGGTGACCCGCAGCGCCAGCCGTACCGGCCAGCCGTCCACCGGCGGCCGCAGCGTCACGCTGCCCGATCCGCTCGCGGCGCTCATATCGAGCACCAGTGTGTTGCGCTTCCAGTACTGCGCGAGCACGGCGGACGCACCGGTCCCGCTGACGTCGAGCACCTGGACCGGCTTCGGCGGAGGTGGCGGCTGGTGGTGCCAGGGCCAGTTCACGTGCGAGCAACCCGCCGCGCAGGCCGCGAGCACGCCAATCGCCAGCGCCCGCAGCGCCAGGCTCGGTACGCCGGTATCTGTCGCTCCGCATTGCATCGGCCGGACTCCTCGTTTCCCTCGCTCAGCGGGTACCATACGAAGGCACGGAGGGCATATGCAATCCCTGCAGGCGTTCAACCTACGGCAATGGATCGAGGCCAACCGCGCGCATCTGCGGCCGCCGGTCGGCAACAAACGCGTATTCCGCGACGGCGACTTCATCATCATGGTGGTGGGCGGCCCGAACGCACGCAAGGACTTTCACGTCGATCCGGGCGAGGAGTTCTTCTATCAGCTCGAGGGCGACATGGTGCTCCGGACCATCCAGGACGGACGCCCGGTGGACGTGCCGATCCGCGCCGGCGAGGTGCTGCTCATCCCGCCGAAGCTGCCGCACTCCCCGCAGCGCCCGCCTGACACCGTGGGCCTGGTGATCGAGCGCGCGCGCGGCGCCGGTGAGCTCGATGGCTTCCAGTGGTACTGCGAGCGCTGCGGCGGGCTGCTGTACGAGGAGTTTTTCCAGCTCACCGATATCGAGAAGCAGTTCCCGCCGGTGTTCGAACGTTTCTTCGCCAGTGCCGCAAAACGCACCTGCGCCCGCTGCGGCGCGGTCATGGAGCGCTCCTGAGGTGCAGGCGCGCCTCACGATCGATGGCCGTGAGATCGCCGTCGACCTCTCGCACCCGGCGGACCTCGCGCTCGAGCTGGATTTCTCAGGCCCTCAGCCGCGTCACTTCGGCGCCCCGCCCGCCAGCTCCCGTCCCTGGGAGACGCCCGGTGGCGGCTTTCGCGGCTCGGTCGAGGACGGCGGCAGCTGCAACTGCGAGGTGATCACGCTCATCCCGCACTGCAACGGCACGCACACCGAATGTGCCGGGCACCTGACGAGCGAGCGCCTCGACGCCTGGCGCGTGGCGCCGGCCGGACTCGTGCCGGCGGTACTGTTGTCGGTGGTCCCCGAGGCGCCGGGGGATGAGGGGACCGACCCTGTGCCGCAGCCCGGCGACCGGCTGATCACGCGTCGCGCGCTCGTGAAGAGCTGGCCGGCGAGCGTACCGTTCGTGCCGCGCGCAGTGGTGATCCGCACGCTTCCCAACAATCCGGAGAAGCGCGCCAGCGACTACACCCGGCAGACGCCACCTTACCTGTCGCAGGAGGCGGCACAGCTGCTCGTGAGCCGCGGTGTCATGCACCTGGTGGTGGATGTGCCCTCGATCGATCGCGCGCACGATGAGGGGCGGCTCACCGCCCACCGCCTGTTCTTCGGGCTGCCACCCGGCGCAGTGCGGCTCGCCGCCGCCACCCGCGCCGCCGCGACCGTCACCGAGCTCGCCTGGATACCCGACAGCGTCGCGGACGGTGCCTGCCTGCTGGAGCTGCAGGTGCCGGCGCTCGGCGGCGATGCGGTACCGAGCCGTCCGCTGCTGTATGCACTGACGGAGCACGCGGGATGAGCTCCGCGCACACGCTCGCGGCGGCGCAGGCCCGCGACGCGCACGATCCGCTCGCCGGTTTTCGGGCGCGCTTTGCTCTGCCGCTCGACGCGCGCGGCGCGCCGCTCACGTACCTCTGCGGCCACTCACTCGGGCTGCAGCCGCTCGCGGCCCGCGAGCGGGTGAACGAGGAGCTCGAGGAGTGGGCGCGCCTCGCGGTGCAGGCGCACGAGGAGGGACGGCGGCCGTGGGTGCCCTATCACGAGAATCTCAGCGCGGGCCTCGCGGCACTGAGTGGCGCCCATCCGGACGAGGTCGTGGCGATGAACTCGCTCACGGTGAATCTGCACCTGATGCTCGCGAGCTTTTACCGCCCGCAGGGCGCACGCACGCGCATCCTCATCGAGGCCGGCGCGTTCTCCTCCGACCGGCACGCGGTGGCCTCGCAGATCGCCTGGCATGGCCTCGATCCGGAAGCCACGCTGCTCGAGCTGCCACCGCCGGCAGGCGCCGCGACCGTGCCCGAGGAGGCCATCGGGGACTGCCTCGCCCGCCACGGCGCGCAGATCGCACTGGTGCTGTGGCCCGGGGTGCAGTTCCGCACCGGTCAGGCGTTCGACATCGCGCGCATCGCGAGCGCGGCGCACGCCGCCGGCTGCATCGCCGGCTTCGATCTGGCGCATTCCATCGGTAACACCCCGCTCGCTCTCCACGGGGCGGACGCCGACTTCGCCGTGTGGTGCAGCTACAAGTATCTCAACGGCGGCCCGGGCGCGATCGGCGGCTGCTTCGTGCACCGGCGTCACAGCGCGGCGCAATCGCGGACGAGTCACGGCGGTGCGCTCCCCGGGGTACGGCTCGCCGGCTGGTGGGGACACGAGGAGCCCACGCGTTTTCTGATGGAGCCGCAGTTCCGCGCGGCCGCCGGCGCGGCCGCCTGGCAGATCAGCAACCCGCCGATCCTGGCGGCGGCACCGCTGCTCGCCTCGCTCGCGATATTCCTCGAGGCGGGCATGGAGGCGCTGCGCGCGAAATCCGTGGCGCTCACCGGCTTCCTCGAGGAGCTGCTGCGACCGCTCGCGCCGGCGGTGCAGATCCTGACACCACACGAGCCCGCGCGGCGTGGCTGTCAGCTGTCGCTGCGCATTGCCTCTGGCGGGCACCGCGGCAGGCAGGTATTCGACGCGCTCGCCGCACGCGGGATGGTGTGCGACTGGCGCTCCCCCGACATCATTCGCGTCGCGCTCGTGCCGCTCTACAACCGCTTCGAGGACGCGTGGCGTTTCGCCCGCGCGCTGAGCGAGACACTGCAGGCGAGCCCATGAGGCGGCCCGCTGGGGCGCACGTCAACATCGTGGGCGCCGGCCTCGCCGGCGCGTTGCTGGCGCTGTCACTGGCGCGGCGCGGGCTCGCGGTAGCGCTCTACGAGCGCCGTGCGGACCCGCGCCAGGTGCGACCCGAGCGTGGCCGCTCCATCAACCTCGCGCTCGCCGCGCGCGGCATGCGCGCGCTCGAGCGCGCCGGGGTGCTCGAGAGCGTGCGGCCGCTGTTGATACCGATGCGCGGGCGCATGGTGCACGATCGTAGCGGCGCGGTCGCCCTGCAGCCCTACGGTCAGCGCGAGCACGAGGTCATCTTCTCGGTGGGGCGAGCCGAGCTCAACCGCGCGCTGATCGACGCGGCGGCGCGGCACGGCAACGTCAGCGTGCACTTCAACCAGCAGTGTCTGCGCGCCGACCCCGGCGAGGGGCGCCTGATCTTGCGCGACGGCGTCGGCGGCCGTGAATATCAGCTGCCGCTCGCGCCCACGCTCGCCACCGACGGGGCGGGCTCCGCGATCCGCGCCAGCCTTGCCGCGGCCGACCTCGTGCGGGTGCGCGAGGACTGGCTCGACCACGACTACAAGGAGCTCACGATCCCGCCGGCGGCGGGTGGCGCCCTCGAGCGCCACGCGCTGCACATCTGGCCGCGGGGGGGCTTCATGCTGATCGCGCTGCCGAATACCGACGGCAGCTTCACGGCGACGCTGTTCCTCGCGCGCGAGGGGCCGCTCAGCTTCGCAGCGCTCGCCACGCCACAGGCGGTGCAGCAGTTCTTCGCCCGCGAGTTCGCCGATGCCCTGCCGTTGCTGCCGGATCTGCCCGCGCAGTTCGCGGCCCACCCGCAGGGTCAGCTCGGCACGGTGTACACCGTGCCGTGGCACGTCCACGGCGAGGTGCTGCTGCTCGGGGATGCCGCGCATGCCATCGTGCCCTTCCACGGCCAGGGCATGAACGCCGCCTTCGAGGATTGCGCGGAGCTCGATGCGCTGCTCGCCGTCACCGATGACTGGGAAGAGCTGTTCGCGCGCTTCGAGGAGGCGCGCCGCCCGAACACCGCCGCGATCGCGCAGATGGCGCTGGAGAACTACCTGGAGATGCGCGACGCGGTGCTCGATGCCGGCTTCGTGCGCCGCAAGACACTCGCCATGGCGCTCGAGCGGCGCTTCCCCGAACGATTCATCCCGCGCTACTCGATGGTCATGTTCCATCCGGAGATCCCGTATGCGGAAGCCGAGCGCCGTGGCGCACTGCAGGAGCGGCTGTTGCACGCGCTGGACCAGGCGGGCGGCGGCGATGCGGCCGCGGACTCCGTGCTCGCCGCGCGGCTGGTGAGCACGCAACTCGCGCCACTCGGCGAGGGTGTGCCCGCGGCGCCGCGCGGCAAGCACTAACGGGGGCGCGCTGAGGTGGAGCCCCTGATCCGCGTGCGCCGGCTCGACGCCTTTCACGAGCGCGAGATCGCGGAGCTCGCCGAAGTGCTGATCGACTGCGTCGCAGGCGGCGCCTCGGTGAGCTTCATGCTGCCGCTGCCGTGCGAGAAAGCCCGCGCTTACTGGCGTGGCGTGGCGGAAAGCGCCGGCCGCGGCGAGCGCGCGGTGCTCGCCGCGCTCGATGCCGCCGGCACCATCGTCGGCACCGTGCAGCTGCTGCTGAATCTGCCGGAGAACCAGCCGCACCGCGGCGACCTCGCCAAGATGCTGGTGCATCGGCGGGCGCGCCGCCAGGGGGTGGGCGCGGCCCTGCTCGCCGCGGCCGAGGAGTGTGCGCGTCGCGAGGGCCGGAGCCTGCTGCTGCTCGACACCGCGAGCGCGGACGCCGAGCGGCTGTATGAGCGGCGTGGCTGGCAGCGTGTCGGGGTCGTCCCGGGGTTCGCGCTATACCCGGATGGCAGGCCGTGCGCGACGACGTTCTACTTCAAGGCGCTGGAGGATGGTGTCAGCGCTCCTGCGGCGCCGTGAATCCGCGGCAGACCGCCGAGAGCTTGTTGCCGTCGGGATCGCGCACATAGGCGGCGTAGAAATCGGGCGTGTACTGCGGCCGCAGCCCGGGCGCTCCTTCCGAGGCGCCGCCGTGCGCCAGGGCCTGCGCGTGAAACTGCTCGACCTCTTTCCACGAGCGCGCGCTGAAGGCGACCATCGTGCCGTTGCCGGCGCTCGCCGGGCGGCCATCGAACGGCAGGCAGAGCCAGAGCGCCAGCTCCGTCGTGCCGTGGCGCTCATAGGTGCCCCAGCCGCGCCAGCCGGCAGCGTCCCAGTCGGCCCCCGCCTCGCAGCGGCGGTGGCCCAGTGTGCCGAGCACCGCGTCGTAGAAGCGCGCGGCGCGCTCCGGGTCGCTCGTGCCGAGACAGACGTAGGTGAACAAGCGTTGCGCGCCGCGTCAGTGCTGCCACGGGGTCTCGGGCGCGTAGCGGCGCTCGAGCGTCACGAAGGTGAGCGGGTAGGCGTGCGCCTCGTCCGCGGGCTGGCTGCTGCACTCGACGTCGGCCCACTGCGTGGAGTCGAATTCTGGAAAAGTGATATCGCCCGGCACGTCGGCGTGGACGTGCGTCAGGTAGATGCGGCGCGCGAGCGGCAGGAGCAGCCGATAGACCTCCGCGCCGCCGATCGCCACCAGCTCCTCGCTCGCGCTGGCCTGTGCCACAGCCTCGCCGACCGAGTGCACCACGATCACGCCGTGCGCGAACCAGCTGCGATCGCGGGTCAGCACGAGGTTGGTACGTTCAGGAAGCGGCCGGCCGATGGACTCGAAGGTCTTGCGCCCCATGAGGATAGGCTTGCCGAGGGTGAACGAGCGGAAGCGCTTCAGGTCCTCCGGCAGGCGCCACGGCAGCGAGTTCTCACGGCCAATGACCCCGTTCTGCGCCATGGCAACGATCAGGGAAATCAACGGCGGCGGTCCCGCGCTCATGGCGGCGAATTATTACAGGGGTTGGATGTGAAAAGTCAGCATGTCGCCATCCGGCGACGTCTAGATCTCGACGGCGGTGTTGAGTATCACGACGTCACGGAAGGGCATGCGGAAGAACTCGGCGGCCTGCGTGCTGTACTGCTGCATGCGCGCAAACAGCCGCCGCTGCAGGCCGCGCAGTCCGGTGAGGGGGCGCGAGCGGACCACGTGGCGGCCGACGAAGAACGAGCTGTCCTCGGTGAACACCCGCAGGCCGCGCGCACGGCACGCCTTGAGCGCCTCCGCCACATCGGGGGTCTCCATGAAGCCGAAGTGCGCGGTGACGTAGAACACTCCCGGCAGCACCTCCTCGATCTCGAGTCTTCGTACCGGGTCCTGCCGCGGGGTGTCGGCGATCTCGACGTTGAGCACGATGACGCGCTGATGCACGACCGCGTTGTGCTCGATGTTGCGGATCAGCGCCGAAGGTACCAGCTGCGGGTTGCTGGCGAGGAATACCCCGGTGCCAGGCACGCGGTGCACGCCGGCGACGAGCTTCCGCAGCTCGCTGCGCGGCACCGCCAGTTTCGCGAGAGCCGCGCGCAGCTCGAGGCGGCCACTGCGCCAGGTCGTGAAGATCAGACAGAGGATCGCGCCGAGGGTGAGCGGGATCCAGCCGCCCGTGGGTACCTTGGTCATGTTGCCGAGGACGTAGCCGCAGTCGGTCACCAGCAGCAGTCCGAAGATTGCGCCGATTCGCCACTTCGGCCAGTTCCACTGCGTCGCAGCGACGAAGGCGCCGAGGATGGTGGTCACCACCATGGTGCCGACGACCGCTGCGCCGTACGCTCCCGACAGCGCATCGGATGACCCGAAGCCGATGACGAACGCGCAGACCGCGATGAACACCAGCCAGTTGACGATCGGCACGTAGATCTGGCCGTGCTCGAGCGCCGAGGTCTGCATGACGCGCAGGCGCGGCAGCATGTCGAGGTGTATCGCCTGGCGTGCCATGGAAAAGGCTCCGGAGATCACGGCCTGCGATGCGATCACCGTGGCGGCCGTCGCCAGCAACACGAGCCACGGCAGCACCGCGGCGGGTACCAGGTGATAGAGCGGATGCTCGACGGGCTTACCGAGCTCGAGCAGCAGCGCGCCCTGGCCGAAATAGTTGAGGACCAGCGCCGGCGCGACCAGCGTGTACCACGAGGCGCGCACGGGCGTCCGCCCGAAATGACCCATGTCGGCGTACAGCGCTTCCGCGCCGGTGAGAGCCAGGAAGACCGCGCCGATCACCGCCAGCGCCACGTGCGGCCGGTGCAGCAGCAGCCCCACCCC
>Ga0310909_10002626_pt1 | contig 11083 bp, 8 predicted proteins | sample GREbulkMGT000H_FD_203449 | JGI IMG/M metagenome (GOLD analysis project Ga0310909, IMG submission 203449) | Lab enrichment of tropical soil microbial communities from Luquillo Experimental Forest, Puerto Rico - GRE.bulkMG.T000H | ecosystem: Environmental > Terrestrial > Soil > Tropical forest >... | reverse complement strand
TGACCTCTGTAAAAGAGCGCATCGCGGGTATTCAAGAGGCGTATGCGAAGAAGGAGATTCCGCCGGTGGAGCCGGGGGCAATGAGCTATATGATGTCCAAGGATGCATACCTTACCCATTTGGGCCAATCACACAATTTATGCCACGTGATGTTTTTCTTGCCGATGAAAGATCCTGCTGAATTGGACGCCAATGATCCGAACTCACCCATTTCTTCAACGTCTATGTGGTTCCCGGACCCTGACAAACCGGATAGTCCACTGAACAAAGAGCTGCCGCCGCTGCGGACCGTCGCAATCGAAGTGCCGTATTGGTCCGATGGCACTCTTGCGTTCCACTAAATAAAGCCGTATGGCAACAGCAACGATCCCAGGAAGGACCTCAGGTCCTGGCAAACGCTAGTTCTCTATCGGAAGTGCTTCGGCAGAGGCAGTTAGAGTGTGACGTGAGCCCTGATTCCGGGGCACTTTCGATAGAGCCGTTTGGAGTGAGCCGCTGTTGTTTTACTTAAGGCCATGTCCGGATTCTAGGCGAGGTAGGGTTAGCGTATGTCTCGGACGCAAAAAAACCGCTGTAATGTCTTCACCGAAAACGCGTCGGAGTTCTCCGAATGCAAAAAAAGGAATCAGGACCACGAACAACACCACCGTTAACGACAAAAGTCCCTTCCAGGATCCTCCCGTGAAAGCGGCCATGCTTTCGGCGAAGGATCTTCCCCGAAACATGCCGACAACGGTCTCTTCGACAATTTTGAAACAAGCGAGGAGAAGTGTGTATACAAACGACTTTAGCAACGTCGGATAGATGAGCGGCGCGTCTCGATATTGGTCGGCCAACTTCAGTTCCTGGCCAACAAGAATGACCTTGGCAAGCACCCAGCTGTTGACGAAGTTTAATGCAAACTGCATCAGGTCAATTTGATGCTCGGCCAAAATCACGGATTTATAGATATCAAACAAGGAGAACACGACAAAGAGATACGAAACTATCACGATTGCCTGCCTCATTCCGTAAAAGACTCTCTGTTTCAGAGTTGGTTTAGGTGGTTTGCTCACGGTGTCCTCCTCACAACGGGGGCATGTGACGATCCAAATGTCAATTTTTTGGTCCTTTCGGCATGCCAGTCAGAACGTGGTCGCTCCGGAGATCTGCACCGAGTATCCTTGAAAAGTTGACCTGTTCGCGAACATTAAAATAGTTGAATCCTAGACTGACCTTTCGCGTCGGAAACAAGAGGAAACCGGTAACTTGAACTAGTAGACAGAACGTGGAGATTTTGGGACGGTCAGCATTCCTCAACCCCGGCACCAGGTTCTTTGATCACCGTGCGTGCGTCCTTGTCCTCGCGTAACCCCGCGAACTTGGAATGCCGTAGATGGTTGACTTACGCTTCATACTGCACCCCCTCATGGCGTGAGCCAGCAAATCGCGGGTCCACAGACCGCTCCGTGTCGACCAGGCGCAACGGGGGACCAGACCACAGCGCTGAAGAAGTCCGCCCCAATTCCGGGAGGGAGGGGGAGAGGGTTTTGCTGCAATCCGTCCGGGTTAGCGGTGACAATGTTTGTGGGGCCAACACCGTTTGGATCGCCTTGAATGACGCGATCCGGCCGTTAGTGCCGGATACGGTTTGCTGCGCGGCAAGTTGATGCGGCAGGGGCAATGAGAACAGAGTAATCGCGGAAACGCAATTAATTGTCTGGATTTCATGCTTTGACTCCTTTGCGTGCTGACCTGAGGAGCCGAGGGGCCGATTCACTCGTACCGCTGGAAACAGCGAACCTGGATACAACCGAGTGGAGGTAACGTTGTGCTTATGTGGCGAAATTGTCATGAGGAGAATCGCGAACATGGCTCGTTAACGAGGTTCGCGGGAAGTTAAGTCACGATACCACATGGGCAGCTTGCCGACTTCTATCATAGGCAGCGACAGGATCGCGAGCGTGATTACCCTTCGCCGGCGCGCTCCTTGATTACCTTGCGAGGATCCTTGTCGTCTCGCAAACCCGCGAACTTCGAATGCCGCAGATGGTCGAGTTACGCTTCATACTGCACCCCTTCATGGTATAGGCTGCCAAACGAGACCTGAACAGAAACCGAATTGACTACTGCAATTTCGCGTACTCTGCCTTGGCTTGTTCAGGATGGGGATGTCGGGTCGGAGTCTTTCCAGAGGGTACGAAGTCTTGGTACGCGGCGCGAGCTGTGGTTGTGTTGCCCTGCATCCTATAGGCTCGCGCCAAGCCAAGATGCGCGAGCGGTCCCACCGGCCAGGTCCGCACAATCCCAGGGTGTTCGATTGGTGTAACCTCCCAGTGCGTACTACCTGCCGCATGTCAAATTTCGCGAAAAAGCCATCCGAAGTTCACCGAAAAGTCACCTCAGGTGCATTGAGATCACTCGAACGCTACGGGAAACTGTCTGGGAACTTCAGCACTTGAAGTCGTCCCTCGTGAGCACTGGACTTCCCAGTCGGTTTCGCTGCCCCGGGTGCAGGGGTCTTTATGCGAACTCCATTGCAGATGCCATCGAACTCCTTCAGAAGGACCTCGCGCGTTGCAGCGCTGGCGGTTCGGGTGTATTGGAGTTCCGGCGGAAAGAATGATGTCTTGCGCGTTCGGAATCTGAGCTTGGGAGGAATGTTTGTTGAGGCGCGCAAACCACAACCTGTTGGTGCTACTGCGCAAATTGATTTTCTCGTGGACGAAGGACAAATCAGAACCAAGGCCGTAGTGCGTCACGTCGAGGCCGCTACTGGCATGGGGTTAGAATTTATCGCCGTTGCCCATGAAGATCGGCCTCGCCTGGCGGCTCTTCTGAACAGACTTCGTGCGTTGTCGCAGTCCCAGCATAACGCGCCTGATTAGCGAGGAAACCGACGAAGTCAAATGCTGGGAGGACCCTATCCACGACCGCGGCTAGCCAGGCATCCTAGAAATTGACGCTCTGATTTTGCAAATCGTAAAATGCTCTGAGTGGCACGTGAATCGGCGCGGTGGTTCGATTCCCACATGACCCGAAAACCCTCTATTGAATCGATGGTGGTTTCGGGATTGGCCGGGCTTTTCTCCGCTCTGTTAGTCATTTGCAGGCCACGGATTCCAAATCGCGTCGGCGATGTCGGCTACTTACTGCCGGGCGTTTTGTTCGGTGTGGCGCTCTCTGTCTCTCTCTGGTGGCGAAAAATCCTAAAAGGATTATGGAAGATGTTGGCAATTACGGCCGCAGCGTCAATCGCTTTTCCTATCGCTGCGCTCCTGTGTGTCGGCCTTGAATACTTTGGTCCGCTGCCTTTTCATACTATAGGAGAGAGTTTTGGCGACGTATCCAACACCGCGTTGTTCGTCGGTGGCACAGTCGGGGCATTCTTGATTTGCATTGCAGTTCTGCCACTGGTCCGCCCCGGACCTCGATGGGCCCGAATTCTTAACGAGGCACTTTTGAGGTCACTGGTCGGCGGCGTCCTCAGCATTGTCGGGTGGAATTTAGGCCCTTGGCTGGGCATGGCCCTCTGGTGGATGCAGCACAGCCTGAACCTAACGCTTCCGGGCGACAGGTTTGAAGATGCCCTAGTCCAGGGCGCTAACCGATTCGTCGCGCCTGACCGTGCGCTCAGGCCAGGCCGGCTTTGTATAGCGCGACGAGCTTGCCCCAGGCGCGCTCGGCGTCGGGCTTGTTGTAAATTGGCTGGCCGTTTTGCAGAGGCATATCCGGTACGCACCAGCCGTGTAGAGCACCCGAATAGACTTCGATCTCCGCAGGCACATGCGCCGCCGCGAACGACTCGCGCAGCTTGTCTTTGGCGTCAGGCTGGCGCGTGTCGTCGTTGGACGCAATCCCGAAATACATGCGCCCCTTGATCTTTGCGGCGAGCAGGTGTGGGCTGTCGGGCTTGTCGGTAACGATTCCGCCGCCGTGGAACGAGCCTCCCGCGCCGACGCGATCGGGAACCGTGGCGCAGGTTTTCAACACCAGCGGGCCGCCCATGCAGTAACCCTGCGTGCCGATCTTCTTTGAAGTGTTGACCTGCTTTTGCTGGTCCAGCCAGGTGATGAACGCGGCGGCGTCTTTCTCGCAATTGCCCGGCGCGTTGATCGAAGCCATCAGTGGCTGAATCTTCGGCATGTCCGTCTGGAAGTTGAACGAGGCCACGTCACTTACTGCCGGACCCGGCTTCACGCGATAAAACGGATTGGGTACCAGCACGCTATAGCCTTCGGCGGCAATGCGCTTGCCGATGTCACGCATGGCGGGGCGCAGCCCGAAGGCGTCGGTCCAGACGATCACCCCGGCGTGCGAGCCGGAGGTGGGGTGAATGAACTCGGCATCACATGTACCATCTGGAGTTTTTATGGTCACGTCGGCTTCCGTGACGGGCGTGGCTGCCGATGCGGAGTCGGTCGCGGCCGCCATGGTGATAAAGTCGCGGCGGGAGAAGTCGCTCGAAGCGTCTTCCTGCATTTGATCCTGCTTCTTTTCCATTGGCTCGTCCATCTTTCGCTCCTTTTAGCTTATGCGCACATCCCGATTCGGGGCCGTGGGGAGTTCCGCGTGGAATTAAATTCAGCTCGCTTCCCGCAATACTGACAGCCCCGGCGGATGCTATATCAGTCGAAGTTCGTCGACAAGGTGGGTACCCGTACGACACGCAGCTATTTCTGCGGGATCAATTTCAAATTCTCAGGTAGGGCAGGGGCCAACGCTTTCTCGTCGCCATGAAGGAATTTCCAGGAGTCAACTCATCGAACGAAAACTCACCGCGCTCACTGCTTTTCACCACAGGAGAACCGTTGCCGTTCCTAAGAACGGTCCGTGTTGCGTTAGCTACAGGCTCTCCCAGTTCATTAAGGACTGTTCCGCGGACGCAGTGAAGGTGGACGTTTGCGACGGTCAGCAATCCAATCCTGAACCCTCGCCACCATGTTCTTTAATCACCGTGCGTGCACTCTTGTCCATCCGAAGCCCGGCAGATTTCGAGTGCCGAAGATGATCGACTTACGCTTCATACTGCACGCCTTCATGGCGTGAGCCATCAAATCGCAGGCCCAGGAGACTGCCCCGTGCCGACCAGGCGCAAACGATAGCACGACTTTCAAACGTTGTATGGGAATCCCGCCGAAGAGCAAGGCGCAATTTGGATGGCGGAATATGAGACAACTTCTAGTCGCTTTGACGTTCATACGCTCCGATGTCGCAACCGCCGATGTCTTCCTTGTCTGGACGTGGCATACCGCGTTGATCGGTTTTCAGCAGCTGACCCTGGCCGTCGGTGCAGCCACTTGGGTTGCCCCCATCAATCGCCGGGCTTCCGGGCAGTAGAGCCATAGTCTGCGTCGGGCCCCCGTTATTCTGCAGAGGCACAATCCGCGCCGTAACGATCCAGGAAAGAGCAAGACATTTGAGCGCGCTAGCTACTGAGGAAAATTCATGCGGCGCACGAGAGCCCGAAATCGCGGTTCGGAACGCAAAGCATCCCAGCCCGGATACGCGTTGATGTTTACCATCGACTGATCATGCTCTTCGTAAGCGCGTTCCAGCCATGTCATTGTTTCATCCTCTCCCAGGCCGCTGTAGGCCACCGCAAAGTGAGAAGCGGGAATATAGTGCTGCCGCGATTTTTCCTTCAACTCATCGATCAGCTTCAGGGCCTCACCCTTCCTCCCCGCGAGCCCATAGACAGCGGCCACGCTGGCGAGAACAGATGGGTGGCGCGAATGCGCTAACGCCTTTTCCAGCGCCGCAATAGCTTCTGGATACATTTTCTTCTCCCGGTAGGACCAACCCAGGCCGAAATCGCCCAGGCCGGGAGAAGCAGCGTTTAGCTCCTTGAATTGCACAATCGCGGAATCGTATTGCCGCGCTGCGTAGGTTACAAATCCCATCGTCAACCGAATCTGGGGGTCCCTCGGGTTCAATTCGGCAGCGTACGCCGTTTGTTTCATGGCTTCGTCGTTTCGTCCGAATATTGCCTGCACGAAGCGTCCATACCCCATATGAGCGGGCGCGTAGTTGGGACTTAGCTCGAGCGCGAGTTTGTACTGCCGCTCCGCCTCATACCAATTCCAGTCGTAGAGCTCCAGGGTCTGGGCGAGGACGAAATGAGCCTCCCCGAGCATGGGATCAACTTCCACCGCCCTGGTTGCGGCCGCCTTGGCCGGCGGCAGGGTTTCTTTCGGATCGTGGTACCCACCGTGAGTATGACCTAGGTCAATATAGGCTTGTGCCATCCCGACGTATGCCGGCCCGTAATTCGCGTCCTTTTCGGTGGCCTGCCTGAAGTAAGTAATTGCTGTCGGAAGGTCCTGCTCGTTGTACGCGACGGACTCAGCCGCCAATTTAAAGTTATTTCGGAAATGCAGGGCACGGAAATAATCGTCCTGAGCTCCCGGGTCCACAGGGCGGGAACTGGCCAGACGGGTACGTTCTTGCGGTTTCAGTTTGATTTGGACTTCATCCGTGACCGCACGAGCAATCTCATCCTGTAGCCGCAGCAAGTCGCGAATGTCGCGGTTGTATTGGTTGGACCAGAGTTGACCCTCTGGCGAAACCTGGCCCATGCGGACGATCACGCGGACCCGGTCCCCAGAGCGTTCGACAGTGCCCTCCAAGACTGCATCCACGTTGAGTTCCCGGGCAATCTCGGACAACGGCTTTTTGCTGCCCTTGTACTGCATGATGGACTGGCGCGAGATGACGCGCGGAACGCTAATCTTCCCCAGTTCCGTGATCAGGGCTTCGGTCATTCCGTCGGCGAAGTACTCTTGTTCGGCATCGCCCGACAGATTCGCCAGAGGCAGCACGGCCAGCGCTCGAATCTGCGGTCTCGCTGGTCCTGCGAAGAGGCGGTCGCGCCAGCCATGCAGATTCACACTCAACAAAACAGCGGTGATGCCAAAAACGGCCAGGAGTCCAAATGCTACCGGAAAGATTAGACTTCTCAATCCTCGGCTGGGCTTCACTTCCACGACACGAGGCTGCTCCGTGCCATTGACCGCCCGAATGAAACGGTAGCCGCGGCGGGCCAGCGTTTCGACGAAACGCGGATTTTCTGCCGAGTCTCCCAGCACGTCGCGAATCTTGTTGATCGCGGTATTCAGGTTGTGGTCGACATCGACAAAGCTGTCGGGCCACAATCGCTTCTGCAATTCCTCACGGGTCACCACCTCGCCAGGCCGCTCCAATAAAATGCCTAGCACCTGGAAGGGTTGACCGCCGAGCTTCAGCTTTATTCCGCCCTTACGCAGTTCTCCTGCCCGCAGGTCCACCTCGAAGGTCGCAAAGCGAACCACCTGGGCGTTCTGGATCTCCGTCTCCATCGCCACTTACCCCAAGTGCCATGAGTCTAGCACCAAACTGTCCAAAGTCTTACCACTGTCCTGGCTCGTTAACCTTCGCAATTGCAGCTGGTTACCTCTTGCGTTTCTTTTGACCTCCCATGCATTGAGGTAGTTCTCCAGGAAGTCGAACGTCGCTGTCAGGACAACGCTGCGGGGGTGGCGACATGAAGGCAGCAAACTCCGATTGGCATTCGGCATTCAGGGCGAACCAGCGCAATCGCGCTCTAGCTCGCCTGAGTGTTGCGGCGCTTGGTGTCGTTGTCGGCTTTCCTCGATCGACCCTCGCCGGACCCGGGCCGGCTGCGCCGGACGATCCAACCAGTGTGGTCGTTATGGACACGGCAGATGCGCCCGGAACGGTCGACCGTCTCAGACTTACGGCCATCCTGGAACTAACCGCAGCGGAACTTCACCTGAGCGTGCGCGATCTGCCCTCGATTGTGGTCTTTCATTTATCCAAGGACGCGGCCGCGAAGCTTGGCCTCGCCGTAAGTTCTACCGTATGTAGCACCGGGTCAACGACGCGCTACGAGTTGTGGATTATCGGTGAACCCTCGGACCTAACCTATAGTTATATGGCCGAAAACATTCTCGAGGACCACTTCAAGTTGAAAGTTGAGAACAGCGAGCGTGCACGCATACTCCGGACCGTTCGGTCAAGACTGAACATGACGGTCGACGCCAAGGCATTTCGGAAGAAATGATGGCAGGACAGTCCCACCGCTGACCATGACAGGCCCGAACTCCTTACGGGCGAACCGGTAATCACTTGAGAAAACGCCATTCCAACCGGGAACGCGACAAAGGAGTTGGCGTCATAGTCGCCCGATGCTACCGTTCGCAATAAAAGGAACGCCCGAACCCACTTGGAGGTGCTGCCATGCAAGTGCGCAAATTCGCTGGTCTTGTTCTGTGCTCACTTTGCCTCGTTATTTCAGGAGGTGCGCAAAGCCCGGATATCGATGAAAAACCAGTCTGGACGTTAGAGTACATTCATGTGATGCCCGACAAGCTTGGACTAACACTTGGCTATTTGGACCACTGGATGCATGTACGTAAAGAGGCCAAGCGACGAGGCATAGCTCTGAGTTACCACCGAATCCAAGAAGTCCAGCTGGTCACTCCTGGTTCCAAGACTGGCGACCCGAATTCCATCGTGTTGCCGACGGAGTACAAGAATCTCGCTGCATTTTCTGAACGCGAGAAGCTCTTCGCCTCGATACTCGACGAGCGCGGACCCAAAAGCACGCCGGGCGTGATTTCAGCCGCCAAGCCTGAAGAGTTGTATGCAACCGTGGATACACGTACATTCATGGAACAACCTGCGGGTCCCAACACGACGCAGTTCAAGCTTTTGGCCAAACACTAACGAGAAAGTCCTGGTTCAAACGACGTTACCGGAGATCGCGGAGACTGCCCTTAATCCAGACCCGCAGGCTTTAGGTCGGGATGTTCGTCGTAGAGAGGATTCAGCACCTCAAGCAATATTTCACCTAGAACCTTAGCTGTGGCCAGTCGGTACGCTTTGAACTCCTCTGGTGAGCATTTCTCCTGAACAGTCAAAATCGACCGGTCAATGCGAGCGGAGAATTCAATCATCAAGTCGCTGATCTGTCGCGCCACCGATTTGTCTTTTATCAATTTGGTTTCCTCAAAGGCAGTCTAAATGAAAGCAGACCGATCCCGTTGTGCCTCGTAAACGAGGAAACTGGTAACTTGAACTAGTAGGCCCAACGTGGAGGTTTTGCGACCTCAGCCCTCGCCACCATGCCCTTTAATCACCTTGCGTGCGTCCTTGTCCTCGCGTAGCCCCGCGAACTTGGAATGCCGTAGATGGTCGACTTACGCTTCATACTGCACCGCTTCATGGCGTGAGTCACCAAATCACGGGCCCAAAGACTGCTCCGTATCGACCACGCAGAACAATAGAACGACTTTCGTGTCCCTGTTCGGATTTAGAAATTCTTGAGCATCACAACGTTCGATTCCCACAGCCTCTCCGTGTAAGCGAGGTGTTTTCCATCGGGCGAAGGCAAAGGTGCATGTGCCCAGCCACCTGCAGCCTTGGTAATTGCTTCCGCCTTTCCCGAAAGATTCGTTCTAACAATCTGCCATCCTTCCCGGAAACACCCAAAGTAGATGGATTGGCTGTTGCTTGCCCACTTCGGGACCTGAAGCACCTGACAATTTTGGCCTTCCATTCGTGGTTCCAAAGAGCGCACGTCGCCACTTTTCAGATTGAGGATAACTAGTCTGTCGGCCGATGCTGCAGTTAGGACGATTTGTTCACCGTCCGGTGAAAGACTCCAGCTTTCTAATGCCTTCGGAAATTCAACACTGGCGAGTTTTGCACCGAGTCCCCTGATTGGGTCCAACGAATAGAACGTGACCAGACCCGGTTTGACTTCGTCTGCTACGCACAGGTTTGATGGGAAAACTGCGCAGTCATAGCCCTTGTCCCAACCGTCTTTTGCCGCGTTTAACGTGGGTAGTACAACCGAGTACGGCCCGCCCTTACTTGGCATGCGCAGCAGCCTAATCGCCTCAGCACTAGGGCTTCCCTCGTCATATGCCCCGAAGAGCAGCCAATCGCCTTGGGGGCTAAATATTGGACTCCTGTAACTCTGTGACCCCGAGATTAGAGTTTCGGGCTTTGCATCTTCTAGCGACTGTTCATAAATGAACCTACCTGCGCCGTGCCTAGAGCCGAATAGCAAGGAATGGCTATCGGGTGACCAGACTTCGGCGCTTCTGTCCCAACTATCAAGGCCCGATTTGCGCTGGGGGCCGAGTTTGCCTGTCCTTGTGAGAAACTCAGAAATTTTGATTACTTCCTGGGTGCGGGCTCTTTCGAGTGCGATCTCACTGCCGTCGACACTAGCACTAAAGTTCCCAACGGCGTATCCACTCCAGTTCGTCACACGATTTGGCTTACCCCGAGGGCGGCCACTATTCTGATCTGCATCGATGGTCCAAATGTTAGTGTCGAACTGATTCGGAGCCAACTCGCTCATCGAGAAAACAATACGCCCATCCGCTAACCATGTTGGCCGAGTTATACCATTAGGAAATTGCAGTTTTTTGTCCGAAAGCACTACCGTATTTGCGCGGTTGTCGAGACTGCGTGTTTCAATTCTGAATTCACCGGTCGGCCCACTCAGGAGAAATCCGAGTCGGCGGCTGTTGGGAGACCAAAAAGACCCGAGGAGGAAAGTCCCTTGATCAAAACGAAGTTCCGACCTCGGCTCCTCACCATCGCCGCCGATGACCCAAATATCGTCAACCTGGTTCCAATTACCGGCTAGTACGTGACGGCCGTCCGGCGCCACGGATCCATGATCGAATTCTCTGGAAAGGAGATGACTTGTCCCATCCCAAGAGGATACCTTCCAAAGCCCAAGGGTTCCGCCAATCATGGCCACCAAAAGGTGGTCACCATCTGGATACCAATCCATGACATTCCCCGATTTTTCGGCAGACAGTAGGGTACGGGTTTTTCCAGTTTCGACTTGGAGGATATTCAGGCTACCGGCGTCCTCTGTGTACGCGAGGAATTTGCCATCTCGGGAAAGGGCCGACGAGGAAACTCCATTTTCCGGCAGGTTCGCTGTTAGCTGCTTCAGTATGAGTTCTCCCTTGGGCCTGTGATTCGTCCATTTAGGCAGCAGCCAAGCGACGAAAAAGCCTCCAGCGGCAATGCAGGCTAAAACCACAGTAACTGGAATAATCGCTCGCCAGACCTTCCG
>Ga0310909_10002618_pt1 | contig 11095 bp, 10 predicted proteins | sample GREbulkMGT000H_FD_203449 | JGI IMG/M metagenome (GOLD analysis project Ga0310909, IMG submission 203449) | Lab enrichment of tropical soil microbial communities from Luquillo Experimental Forest, Puerto Rico - GRE.bulkMG.T000H | ecosystem: Environmental > Terrestrial > Soil > Tropical forest >... | reverse complement strand
CCGATCGCAAGCGTGCGGAAACGGGGTTGCTCGCCAGCGATGAGCGCTGGCGAGCTATCTTCGAGTCGGCGGCGGTCGGCATCGCCATGGGCGATCTGGATGGCGGCGTTCTCGGGATGAATCCAACATTCCAAAGAATGCTCGGATATGGCGAGGACGAGGTTCGAAACCTTACCGTATTTGAATTTACGCACGAAGAAGATCGGGCAGAGACGGGGCGACTTTTCAGTGACCTCGTGGCTGGGTCACAACGCAGCTACAGGCTCGAAAAACGCTATCGACGCAAGGACGGTGGCACTGTGTGGGCCGACGTCAACGTGTCTTCGGTGCCCGCGACGGATAACACGCCCGCGTTTCTTGCCGTTATGGCGGTCGACATCACCCATCGCAAACGAGCGGAAGCGGCATTGCGCGCGAGCGACGAGCGCTGGCGCCGCATGTTCGAAACCTCGGCCGCCGGAATGGCCACTGCCCGCCTCGACGGCGTCTTTACGGCACGAACCCGGCCTTGCAGCGGATGCTCGACCGCGCCGAAGACGAGATCGTGGGACACACCGCGATGGAAATCACCCACGCTGACGAACGCTCGGAGACCGAGAATGTCGTCGCGAACTTCCGGATCGGTTCACAGCAGGAGTATCACGTCGAAAAGCGGTACCTGAAAAAAGACGGCAGCCCAGTGTGGCTTAACGTCACGACGACATCGGTGCCGGCAACCGAAACCTCCGAACCCTTTTTGCAGGCGATTTACATAAACATCAGCGATCGCAAACGCGCCGAAGCGGCGTTGCGCGCGAGCGAAGAGCGTTGGCGCGCGATGTTCGAAACCGCCCCGGTCGGCATCACGGTGCTCGATACCGAGCGCCGCGCCTATCTGGCGGCGAACGCCGCATTTCAGCGGATCACCGGATATACCGGGGACGAACTGCGACAGCTTACGGCGCTGGATGTAACTCACGAAGACGACCGGGCAGCGGCGCAAAAGCGGCTTGATACCGGCACTATCGGAGGGCAACAAAAGCGCTACCGGCGCAAGGACGGCGGGGCTATATGGGCCGACGTCTCCACATTTGCCGTTCCAGCGGCAGACAACACACCGGCCTTCCTCGGTGCAGTCATTGTCGACATCACCGACCGAAAGCGAGCCGAAGACGCCTTGAGGCGCAGTGAGGCGTATTTGAACAAGGTATTCGAGACGATGCCTGACGGCGTGGCGATCATTGGAGGGGATTACCGGTATGAACGGGTCAATCCAGTTTATGAGGATCGCACCGGCCTCTCCTGCGAGCAGATCATCGGGATGCACATCGCTGACATTAACGGCGTGGAAGCATTCAACGAGGTGATCAAACCACAACTGGATCGATGCTTCGCGGGCGAAAATGTCTCGTACGCTCGTTGGTCTACCCGCTTCGCCCCCGGGGAACGATACCACTCAATAACTTACGCTCCCCTATTTGTCAGCGAGTCGAGGCGGCCGGACGCCGTCTTGGCGATCACAAGGGATCTCACGGAGTTTATGCAGGCCTCGGAGGCTTTGCAGCAAGCCCAGGCCGATCTCGCGCGTCTCAATCGGGTCATGCTGCTGGACGAGATGGCGGCCTCGATCGCGCACGAGGTCAATCAGCCGATTGCCGCGGTAATCACCAACGCCAGTGCGGGTTTTGCGCTGGCTCGGCGCGCCTCAGCCGGATCTCGACGAAATGCGGCAGACGCTCGGCCGTATCGTCCGGGACGGCACTCGAGCGGGCGAAGTCATTGGCCGCATCCGTGCCCTTGTGAAGAAAATGCCGCCGCGTCGGGACCTCTTGGACATCAATGAATCGATCGGCGACGTCATCGCTCTGACTCAGACCGAGATGCAGCGCACCGGCGTCAAGTTGCAAAGCCGGCTTACTCATAATCTGCCTCTCGTTTCGGCAGATCGCGTCCAGCTGCAGCAAATAATGATAAATCTGATCGTCAATGCTATTGAAGCCATGGCTGGCGCCAGCAACGGATCGCGGGAACTCAAGATCGTATCTGGCATAGATGATCGGAACGATGTGTTCGTCGAGGTGCAAGACACCGGCCCGGGCCTCGATCCGGAGAAACTGGACCGCCTGTTCCAGTCCTTCTACACGACCAAACCCGACGGGATCGGTATGGGACTGGCGATCAGCCGCTCGATCGCCGAGGCCCATGGCGGGCGCCTATCGGCCGCCCCGAATCAGCCCCATGGCGCGGTGTTTCGCTTGACGCTGCCGGTCGAGGAGGCACGCCTGCCGAATCCTTTCTGACGGTCAGCGCTGATACGCGGTGGCTCCAATAATTCGACTGAACTCCTGGCTCGCGGGGCCATTTTCTGAATGGCTGACTTAATACAGGAAGTCACTATACAGGAAGTCACTCCAACACCCAGTTGATCGTCACTACCTGCTGACCGGCCGCACAACTACCGAATTCTCTCGAGTGAGCTGCACTTCCTCCGTTTCATGGCGGATCACAAGGCATTCACCTTCACGTAGCCTGTATTCCGCTTTCTCCAGACCGATTTCGACTTCTAGCCTCTGGCCGCGGTAGGTCACGGGAAACCGAAGTATAGCGTTGTCCTCTGGTGCGCGCCGTGGCCAAAATGACAGCATCCCGTCATCGTCCCGCATGCCGCCGAGGCCATAGGCCAGCATCATCCAGGTGCCGCCCATGGAGGCGATGTGGCAGCCGTCTTTTACATTGCCACCGACGTTGGCAAGGTCCATCAGCAGCGCGGTTATGCCGTACCGAATGGCCTTCTCAGTATCGCCAACCTGCGCTGCGACGATCGCCTCGACGCAGGACGACAACGAAGAATCGCCCGTCGTCAACGGATCGTAGAATTCAAAATTGCGTTTCTTTTCCTCGGAGGAAAACGCATTGCCCACCAGGAACATCGCCAACACCACGTCCGCCTGCTTGATCACTTGCTTCCGATAAATATTGAGAGGATGGTAAAATAGTAGCAGCGGATAGTGGTCGTGCGGTGTGCCCCTGAAATCCCACGGCTCTCGGTCCAGAAAGCTGTCATCCTGCGGGATGATGTTCAGCTTTTCATCATACGGAACATACATATTCTCTGCTGCCCCTATCCATCCCTCCACCTCAGAGGGCTCGAGTGCTGTCTTGTGCACGAGCGCGTTATATGCATCTATGTTTGTCGCTTGCAGAGACTTGATCGTCTCGGCCGCGTAGCGCAGATTTTCCCGAGCCATCAAGTTGGTATACGCGTTGTTGTTCACAACTGTGTTGTATTCGTCGGGTCCGGTAACGGAGTTGATGCAGAACTTCCCGCCTTTTGCGTCGGAATAAAAGCCCAAGTTCTGCCATAGGCGTGCCGTTTCCACGAGCATCTCGGCGCCGCAGTCCCGCAGGAACGCCTCGTCGCCGGTCGCCTGTACGTATTTGCGCAGCGCGTACATGATGTCCGCGTTGATGTGGTACTGCGCGGTCCCGGCGGCGTAGTAGGCAGATGCTTCTTCGCCGCTGATGGTGCGCCACGGGAACATGGCGCCGCGATGGCCGAGTTCCCTAGCGCGCGCCCGCGCTTGCGGCAGCATCTTGTAGCGGAAGGTCAGCAGGTTCTTGGCGATCCGAGGAGAGGTATAAATAAGAAACGGCAGCAAGTAGATCTCGGTGTCCCAGAAATAATGTCCCTCATACGCTTGCCCGGTGACGCCCTTGGCCGACACCCCAGCGTCTTCCGCGCGCGCCGAGGCCTGCAGGATGTGGAACAGGTTGAAGCGGATCGCCTGCTGGATCTCCATGGTGCTGCGCTTCGTGCGTTCTTCTCTGGCTTCCGTGACGCGGACGTCGCTGCGGCGCCAGTAGTCGTCCATGTACTGCTCTTGGGAGAGGAGCAGATGCTGGAACCCCTCGGCTGTCATGCGATCCATGGTCCACTCGGCGCGGCCGCAGAGTTCTTCAACCGAAGCCATCCCTGACGTGTGATAGACCATGAATTTGGTGAGATCGATCGGACAGTCGGGGCGGGCCTCGATTGTGAAGGCGACCTGGCCGAAATCCTCGGCATAGGAAACCTTGTGAGCCTGCGGGCATGAAGTCTCAAGCGTGTGGTCAGTCGCACACGCCGCGGCTCGGGCCCAAGGCTTTCGAGCTTTCGGCAGGATTCCTGCGCGTCCACAACGGCGACGATCCGCTCGATGAGTCGGGCGTACATCCGGAAGCCTATCCCGTCGTGCGGCGCATTCTCGCAGCAACCAAGAGCCAATTGGAGAGGCTGATCGGCGATACAACCGTACTAAGGCAGCTCCAGCCAGAGGCATTCACCGATGCCGTGTTCGGGGTACCGACCGTCACCGACATCTTGCTGGAACTCGAGAAGCCCGGACGTGATCCACGCCCGGCTTTCAAGACGGCGAGCTTCCGCGAGGGAGTGGAAAAGCTCGAGGATCTGAAGCCCGGCATGGTTCTCGAAGGTGTCGTGACGAACGTCGCCGCGTTCGGGGCCTTCGTCGATGTGGGGGTCCACCAGGACGGGTTGGTGCACATCTCCGCGATGGCCAATTCTTACGTCAGGGACCCGCGCAAAATCGCGAAGCCTGGCGATGTCGTCCGTGTCAAAGTGTTGGAGGTCGAACCGAAACGCCGTCGGATCTCATTGACGATGCGGCTCGATGAATCCTCGGTAACGAGACCCACGTCAGTACGCACCGAATTCGGCCCAACGATATCAGAGAAACATCTCCGACCGGCCGAGACGCGTGCAGGCTGAAGCAACTCCGTGCCCGCTACCGGCGACGCGATGGCCGAGGCGTTTCGGCGAGCGAGGCTGGCCGGCAAGACCCCAGGGCAGCAATAGAGCAGCGGGCCTTCAGCTCGGACGGCTCCACCTGCCGGGCCCACGGTGGTTGCTATATGGTTGCTGAAGGCGGTTGGCGGCTCTAAAATTTACGCTTAACTGATTGAAAAAATTGGCGTCCCCGACAGGACTCGAACCTGCGACCCACAGTTTAGGAAACTGTTGCTCTATCCTGCTGAGCTACGGGGACGCGACGGCAGACAGGATACTCTTCGGTGGTGCATTTCGCCAGCAGCGTAATGCTCGTTGTCAATGGGCGGAGAAAGACACAATCTCAGACGACGCCTCCGACCGTCTCGGCCTGAATGTCTCCGCGGATTGCACCACCATGGACCTGCCGGAGGAACGCCTCGATCATCGAGAGCGACCACAGCGCTGCACTGTGGTCGCGCTCACCGGCTTGATGTTGATCGAGCAGCATCCCAACCGTCGCCATATCGAAGAAGCCTGAATCGTGGAGCACGGGCCCGCCAAGGGTTTCGCGCAAACGCCGGTGCAGCGGGCCGCGGAACCAGGCGGCGAGTGGTACAGCAAAGCCCTGCTTGGGACGGTATAATATCTCCCTGCGGACATGTGGTTCCAGGGCGGCCTTGAAGATATACTTGCCCTCGCGACCATGCAGCTTCAGCTGCGATGGCAGCCGCGCTGCCCATTCGACTAGAGTATGGTCGAGCAAGGGAACGCGCACTTCGAGGGAGTTAGCCATGCTCGCGCGATCGACTTTGGTCAGGATGTCGCCCGGGAGGTAAGTCTTGAAATCGGCGTACTGCACCTGCGACAGCGGGTCCTCGCTGTTGCATCGCATCATATGCGATTTGAGCAGGTCGGCAGCTTTGTAACCCTGGAGTTCACGTCGGAGATTGGGGCTGAACAACCGGCGGCGAAGCGTATCACTGCAAATCGAGACGGACGAGAAGTACGCCTCGATCGAATCGCGTGCCAACTCCTCCAGCGTCGCCTTTGCCCGTAGCGGACGTGGTGCCCAATCGAGCTTGGGATAAACCGCGCCTAGCAGGCCGAATAGGGGACGGCGCAAGGCTTCTGGCACCCAACCACGCACCCGCTCTTCAAAACAGTGCCAGCGATAGCGCCGGTAGCCGGCGAAAACTTCGTCCCCACCATCGCCCGACAAGGCGACGGTCACATTCTCGCGGGCCGCGGCGCAGACACGGAAGGTCGGCATCGCCGAGCTGTCGCCGAACGGCTCGTCGTAGATCGTCGCTAACCGGTCGAGGAGATCAAAAGAATTTGGATCGACCGCTCTGACGTGGTGATCAGTGCCATAGCGCTCGGCAACCTCACGAGAAAAGGCGGATTCGTCCCACCCTTGAGTGCCAAAGGAGATCGAGAATGTGCTAACCGGATCGGCCTTCAACCCGGCCATCATCGCCACCACGCCGCTAGAATCCACACCGCCCGACAGGAACGCTCCGAGCGGAACATCGGCGATCATTCTCAGGCGAACCGATTCGCGCAGGCGCGCGATCAACTCCTCCTCGACCTCGTCCCGGCGCACGGGCGCGCCGTCATGAAACCGCAGGTCCCAGTAGGGGCGCGGTTCCGGCGGCGGCTCGCCGCGTCGGACCATAAGATAATGCGCGGGGGCTAGTTTGCGGACGCCGCGGTAGATCGAACGCGGGTCCGGCACATAGCCAAAGGCGAAGAATTCCTCGATCGCTCTAGGATCGAACTCTCGATCCACCTGCGGGCTCAGCAGCAGCGATTTCAGTTCGGAAGCGAAAAGCAGTTCTCCACTAGAGAGAAAGCTGTAATAGAGTGGTTTCTCACCGAGCCGGTCGCGTGCTAGGAACAACACCTCTTTCGCCGCATCCCACAGCGCGAAGGCAAACATACCATTGAAGCGATCGAGGCACGTCGCGCCCCATTCTTCCCAGGCGTGGACAATTACCTCGGTATCGCAGCGGGTACGGAATATATGGCCCAACGCTGCAAGTTCAGCCATCAGCGGCTGGAAATTATAGATCTCGCCGTTATAGACAACGCTGATCGTTCCATCCTCGTTGAATAGCGGTTGGTCGCCGGTCGCGAGGTCGACTATCGCCAGCCGACGGTGGCCAAGTCCGATCCCCGGCGCGATATGATAGCCATCGCCGTCCGGTCCGCGATGACTGAGGATTTCGGTCATGCGTCGAAGCAGCTTTCGATCGATCTCGGCTTGCCCGTGATAGTCGAAAATACCCGCTATGCCGCACATCTCTTATGACCCGGGCGATAAAGAATTGGAAAAGCCGAATGGGTACGACCTTATTCCAGCCAAGTGGCGCGAACAAGGCGACGCAATTGCAAATCCAACTCGTCTCATTGCTCTCTCCCCGCGGCGAAGATTTCTAAATACGCGGCGAACATTCGCTCCTGCGAGAACGCGTCGACAACTCGCTCGCGATTCCTGACGCCGAGCGTGCGGCGCTTTTCAGGATCTCGAAGCAGCGTCGAGATCGCCCCGGCAAAGGCTGGGCCATCGTCGCGGGCAACGACGACGTCACGATTATCTTGGCACACGATTGTCTTCACATCTCCAACATTTACTGCTGCAACGGCTCGGCTCGCCGCCATCGCCTCGAGCAGCGCGTTCGGCATCTGTTCTGTGTCGGACGACAGAGCAAATAAATCAAACGTGCCAAGGACCGTTTCTGGGGCTACCTGGCCGGTAAAAACCACGCGGTCGGCAATACCGAGTTCGTCCGTCAGCCGCTCGAGTCCCGGCCGCTCGACGCCTTCACCCGCGACTACGAGCCGCGTAGTGATCGAGGTATCGAGCGTTGCGAATACCCGCAGCAGGCGTCCGATATTTTTTTCGGGGCGCAATGGCGCGACCGTCCCTATTACGAGTTCGTCGGGTCGGCGAGCAAAGCCGGACGTGCGGGCGGGGGAGGAAAAGCGCGCGACATCGACGCCGTTCGGCACATACCTTACACGTTCCGCGGGCAAACGCCATACGCGGACGGCTAAATCCTCGAGCAGGCGCGAGGGGACTACCACCTGGGCACATCGGGCTAGCGCCCAGCGGCGGAAAAGCACCCGGCGAGGGAGCTGCGCGTCTGCTTCGCGCCGGCTAAAGCCGGCCTCGATGTGGATATGGCGGGAACCCGGCCACAGGCGATTGGCCATCGCCCATTCGATCGCCCCCCAGTTATAGGTGATCAGAAGATTGGGGTGCATCCTTCGTAATACGAGAGCGCTGTCGAGCACAGTATGGAGCGCCCCCCTTTTCAGGGCTCGCACCGGCGATAGCACCAGGTCGAGATCGCCGGCGAGGCCGGCTGCGGCTTCGAAATTGTTGTCGAGCGCGATCACCGTGTGACGGAAGCGCTTGCCAAAATGATTGATTATGCGAACCATGCGAAGCGGCACGCCGCCGACCCCAAAACTCGGGAAGACATGGAGAACGTGCTGGCTTACCAGGGAGGGAGCTGCGTTGGCCGCTGTGGCAAAGGGTACCATCGTCGTAGCCGTTAGGGAGGCGACCATTCCATCGTAGGCCGCATGGCGGCAAGCGTGAGGGGCAGATTACCCTAAGACAGTTGCTAAAGAATGAGATGCTTTAACCTATTCTTTACCTATATCGTGACAAATTCGTGAAAGGTTTATGTCACGAAAGAGGGTTTGTTGCTATCATATGATCTAATCGTAACGCCCTAGTCTCGTCGCCAAATAGGTAAGCGGTTGAACATTCGGGTGAGGCATGCTCGACCCTAGCACATGGCAGGCAATCCACTGGCCGGCCGAACAATTCCCGATGGTCGTCGTGGTGGTCGATACCGAAGCCGAATTCGACTGGGCGCGACGTCAGCCGCGTCGAGCGATGGGCGTGACGTCGGTCAAATCGCAAATGCAAATGCAACGGATATTCGAGCGGTACCAGGTCCGACCGACCTATGTCCTGGACTATCCAGTGAGCAGCACACCGGAAGCATACGAGATTATTCGGGAGTTGCATCGCTCAGGCACTTGTGAAATCGGTGCGCACCTACAGCCCTGGGATAATCCGCCCTTTTTTGAACGGAAGACAGAGGAGAACTCATATCCCGGTAATTTGCCGTGTGAGCTTGAGCGCGAGAAGCTAGTGCGGCTGAGCCGAATTATCCAAGAGAATGTCGGAGTACGGCCACGCATCTACAAGGCGGGGCGATATGGTGTCGGTCGTGCGACAGCGCAGATCCTTTCCGAACTCGGTTACGAGATCGATCTTAGCGTGGTTCCAGGAACTGATCTTACGCGCCAGTTCGGGCCCGATTTCTCGCACTGCGGCGCCCATCCCTATTGGTTTGGCAAAGCCCCGGCGCTGCTGGAAATACCTCGCTCGATCGGTTATACGGGACTGCTAGCGCATACCGGAAACTTAGCGTATGCGTTGACGATGAACGAGCGTCTGAAGGCGCTCCATGTGCCCGGAATACTCGCCAGGCTTCGGCTCGTCGAGCGCATCACGCTGACGCCTGAAGGCATCTCGTTCGATGAACAACGGCGGCTTACCCGTGCACTCCTGCACGAGGGGCAGCGCGTCTTCAGTTTTAGTTATCACAGTCCTTCGCTCGCACCGGGCAACACACCCTACGTGCAGAACGAAGCGGATTTGCGCCGCTTTTTGCGCCGGATCGAGCAGTATCTGGAGTTTTTCGCCGGAGAGATCGGCGGCCGCGCGGCGACGCCATTTGAGGTCAAGGCGCTCGCCGAAAGGTGGAGATCGCAGCGAGACACTGAGCACACCCGGAAACATCGTTTTCCGCCGGGGGGGGAGGCAGGAAGTTAGCGGTGGCCCTAGACACGGGACCACGGGAGTGGGTCCGTAGGCAAGGCCGCGCCGTTCCTCGCCGAATGTACACTAAGATCTGCGGCTGTCGGCTGTGGGATGGTTAGCGACGCGCCGGCGTCATCCAAGCGCAGCGGCAAATCCGTAGGTCTCACTTCAGCCGCCCAGGGCGCGATCGAAATCTGTGGCCCAAATGCCTGATGCAGCCGGCTCTCATCATAAAAGAGGAACCAGACCACTGGCAGATGCCGATGCATGCCGAGACCATTGGCGTAGACCTTCAGGTGGGCATCTTCGTACTTCAGGCTGCGGCACAGCCGCTTCGATGAAAACATTGCCTAACCAGCGCCCGCTGCAGTCCATCCTGATCGGCACGCCAGCGGTTTCTAACCTGTCTGTAACCGCGCACTGGTGAATTGCGCGCCTTCGCCGGGAGTAAAGATCTTTGGCCCGCCGCATCCGCATAGCGTCTTCGAGTGCGTCGAGGCAGCGGAGGTATCCATCATGTTCGATAGACGATTGATCAACCGAACCGGAGGTGGGTTTCCGACGATTGCTTACATCCCAATGGTCGTGGGCTTCCTCTACCTGGTCGCGGCGATGGACTGGTGACGCGGCCGGAATTCAACGGGGTCTGCCGCAATTCGGGCTTCACGGCGCGGAGTGGCGTTTACGCTGACCGGTCATACGCGGCTATTCAGCCGCCGCTGGGCGACACGATTATGCGTCTTAGACGCCGGGTTTGGATTCCGTAATGCGGAGCGAATCGACATACTGGGGCAACGATTGGCTTGCCGCCAAGAAACGGATAAGCTGTTCTTCAGCGGGGTTGCCAGGGTCGTCCATGCTCGCAGAAACCGCTACTAAAGCTGCCACGCGCGCTCGCTGGAGCAGCACGGCGCGGGCCTGCAACAGCTTGGCCTCGAAAAGCCGGGCCGTGATTCTGCCATCGACGATATAGAAGGACCAGACGAGCCGGCGATGCGGTCCGCTAATGATCTCGGCACTCGTTACTGCAGTCTTCTCGCCGCCTAACGAGAAAACGGCTTCGCCGCGTTCAGCGATACGCCACTCACTGTCGTCCGCCAGCCGATTTTCCGTCGTGGTTAGCATGTTCCCTAACGCGCGCAAACGGTAGAGCGCGACATTAGCGGACGACGATGCCCGATCCTGGCTGCTCAAACTCTTCGAGAAATTCTCGATCAGCGCCGTGCACCAAGGGGTGCCAGCTCGGGAGCGCGCCGAACATCGAATGCCACGATGGAGCGACATGCGGGCTGTCGGCCTGGGGTAGCTGGACAGCCGGGAACAGACTGTCCAGCCGATACGCGTAAGTCGGACCGGTTAGCGCAAGAAGTACAGCAGCCGAAACAGCAACGGGGTGCCGTCCGGGGTGTGGTTGGAATTGAAGGTGGCGTAGTCTCCGGGTGATTGAAACCCAAACAATGCCGGCGTTCGCGCGCCGGTGGAGACCACGCCATGACCAACAA
>Ga0310909_10002615_pt1 | contig 11098 bp, 7 predicted proteins | sample GREbulkMGT000H_FD_203449 | JGI IMG/M metagenome (GOLD analysis project Ga0310909, IMG submission 203449) | Lab enrichment of tropical soil microbial communities from Luquillo Experimental Forest, Puerto Rico - GRE.bulkMG.T000H | ecosystem: Environmental > Terrestrial > Soil > Tropical forest >... | reverse complement strand
GCTCGCGTGCGACAAGGACGACGGTGCCGCCATCGGCAACCAACAGGCGCGCGGTCGCGAGCCCCATGCCGCTCGACCCGCCAACGATGTAGCTCAAGGACTTGCCAGATGATCCTTCCATTTCAGAAACTCCTCTTGGGTTGATCGTTCGAACCGCTTTCTCAGAAGGCATTGGGTGCCGACTGAGATCCCTTCGTCGTCCAATTGCCTGAGCAGGATTGTTGAGCGAGCGATTGCGAATCCTGGGGTATATTCTGAAAAGTTCTGAAGAGGACCCTCATGCCGGCAGGCTGCAGGTATGCGTGCAGAGAGCATTCGACCGATTTACGCGTCAGGCGAGTGCGAGATTGACCTTGCCCGCCGCGAACTACGGGTTCTTGGATCTCCAGTACCGATTGGTGGTCGTGCCTTCGAAATAATCGAAGTTCTGGCCCTGTCCGCCGGTGAGCTCGTCACCAAAGACGAGCTAATGAACAGCGTCTGGCCCGGCGCCATTGTCATGGAAAACACGCTTCAGGTTCACGCCGCGGCCGTGCGCAAGGCGCTCGGTCCGAATCGGGGTTTGCTGAAGACTGAGTCCCGCCGCGGCTATCGCCTGCTCGGTGACTGGACCGTTCGGCATCGCGATGCCGCAAGACCTCCGGCCGGCTTACGACAGTTACGCGCGACGGATGAGCTGGCAGGGACCAACCTCCCTGCGGCCATCACGCCGCTCATCGGCCGATCCGCGGCCGTACAAACGTTGCAGGATCTTGTTTCTGCCTATCGTGTCGTGACCCTGACGGGGCCGGGGGGCATTGGAAAGACCGCACTTGCGTTGGAGGTCGCCCGCAGTGTCGTCGAAGAGTTTGCCAACGGCGGGTGGCTTGTCGAGCTGGCGTCGATGTCAGACCCCGATCTAGTGTCGTCAGCGGTGGCCGGAGCGCTTAGGCTGAGACTTGAAGCCAACATCATATCTCCTGAAGCCGTCGCGCAGGCCATCGCCGAAAAGAAGCTTCTGTTGGTTCTCGACAATTGCGAACACGTCATCGACGCGGCAGCGACGCTGGCCGAAACACTCATACGCTTGTGCCCGCGCGCTACGATCCTGGCGACCAGCCGCGAAGTTTTCCGGATCGGGGGCGAATACGCCTACCGTGTAGCACCACTTGAAGTGCCGACAGGGGAACAGGTGTATGCGGACCAGCTTCTTGGCCACAGCGCACCGGCTCTTTTTGTTGCCCGAGCCAAGGAGCTGGGCGCCGACTTCTTGTCACACGCCGAAAACTTGCCGACCATCGCAGCAATCTGTCGGCACCTCGACGGTATACCGCTCGCCATTGAGTTCGCCGCGGCCCGGGCTGCGACGCTTGGAATTGAGCAGGTAGCCGCTGGATTGCGGGATCGCTTTGCGCTGCTGACAAGCGGGCGTCGCATGACACTGCCACGGCATCGGACGCTCCGCGCGACACTGGACTGGAGCTACAATCTTCTAACCGATCCTGAGCGCCTATTACTGCGGCGTCTGGCCATATTCGCGGGCATTTTTTCACTCGAGGCAGCTAACGCAGTGGCCAACAACGGGGAGGTCTCGGAAGCAGAGATTACCGACCACATCGCAAACCTGGTTGCGAAGTCGCTGCTGACATCAGACTTCACCGGAGGTGGTGGGTATTTCCGGCTGCTTGAGACGACTCGGGTTTATGCTCTCTCGAGACTGATCGAGAGCGATGAACTGCAAGAATTTTCCCGGCGACATGCCGAATACTATCGGGGACTGCTCGAAAAAATTGAGTATGATTCGGAGAAGAGATCGACGTTCGGTGCCCACGTTGACAATGTACGCGCGGCATTAGAATGGTGCTTCGGCGCCAACGGAAATCTTGTAGTTGGCGTCGGGCTCGCGGCCGCTGCCGCACCGATGTTCTTGACGATGTCCCTGCTGCTCGACTACTATCGCTGGTCGAAGCAAGCTATAAGCGCACTCGACGATGCTACTCGGGGCGGAGCCGAGGAGATGCATTTGCAAGCGAGCCTCGGAGCTTCGTCGATGCACATGTACGGGCAAAGCGGTTCGGCGCGGGCGGCGTTCGAGAGAGGCCTAGCTATCGCTGAAGCACGCGGCGACTTCCTCTATCAGGTAGAGCTGATTAGCACGTTAACAATGTTCCACACGCGCGCAGGCAATTTCAAAACCGCGCTGCATTACGCCAAGCTTGGCCAAGCTCGTGCAGGAACTGTGGCGGATGCGACCGCTATCGCCTTAGCCCATTCAAGTTTGGGGAGGTCACTCCACGTTATCGGCGATCATAGCGGTGCCCGCGCCGCGCTTGAGGCCTCGCTTCAGTACTGGTCCAACTTGCCCGGGACCAGTGATGTCAACCTCGGCTTCGATCATCACATTTTGGTCAGTATTGGCAACGCTGTGGTTACAAGGTTATCCTGCTCAAGCCGCAGAACGCATGCGCCAGACAATCAGTAGCGTCGAGCGCAGGGACAATATAGTGTTTTCACTTGGCTTCGCTCTATTCTGGGCACCAGGAATTTTTCTTTGGGTGGGCGATCTCCGGAGCGCCGACGAGTACGCAGATCGCTTGATTTCACATGGTGAGACCCATTTCCGGAGGCACAATCTCGCCGTTGGACGCGGGTATAAAGGCGCCCTGGCTATCCTCCGGGGGGACGCGAGCGGTGGGGTTGAGAGTCTTAGGGGCTGCCTAGAGCAGCTCCACGCGGTGCGTTACGAGATGCTCAACACGGAGTTCAAGCTCTTTCTCGTACAAGGCCTTATGGCGATCCGACAGTTCGATGAAGCCTTAACACGGATCGACGAGACAATTAGCCTGGTGGAGGAAAACGGAGACCTGCTTTACATGCCGGAGGCGCTGCGCGTGAAGGGAAATGTTCTTCTTTCACTACCCCTGCGCCGATCCGATGATGCGGAAATGTGTTTCAACCAGTCGCTTGGCTGGGGCCGCCGCCAAGGCGCGCGATCATGGGAATTACGAACAGCCGTCGATCTGGCCGCGCTGTGGGCCGCTCGGGGGCAACGGGATCGCGCCCAGGCAGTTCTTCAGCCAATATTCGAAACCTTTGTGGAAGGCTTGGATACGCCAGATTTGAAGGCTGCCCAACATCTGTTGGCGATGTTGTAGTTTAAATTGCCGATCGTCGTCCGTAATAGCGAATGTCGCCTTTGGGGGCATTAGGACCAGTTCCAGCCGCCTAAGCTGAACGGCCGGTGTCGGCTAGGTAGGCGACCTTCGTGGTGACGCCAGGCAACGGGCGAAACGCGCCGATTCCGGCCATTCGCGAGACCGAGGCGGAGCGGCAAGGTTCGACCCGTAGCGGAAGGTCGATCTACCGCCGCTTGGCGCCATTAAGAGACACTCCTTTGGGTAGCGCGCGATAAACCTTGACCGTCCGTTTTCGGATTGATTTTCGTGGCCGGCGGCGATAACTTCACTTCTGCGGTGCAAGCCGCATCCGGGCCCGCGGGAAGGGTTGAACCTACTTGCATCTGTCAAATAGCGTCTGAGCCTTTGTGCAGCCGGTATTGCGGGTCGACGGCGATTTGATGCACGGAGGTCTCCAATGAACAAATTGCCCGACCGGGCGAATCTTGCCTATCTGAAGAAGCAAACCAAAGACTTGATCCGTCTCTACCGAGACGGCAATCCCGAAGCGATCACGCGGCTTCGTGAAGCGCTGCCAGCGGCCGCGGGCCGGACCGACGCGGAGATCGCGGCGCTCGCACTTCATCTGCACGACGCGCAGTCCTGTGTCGCGCGCAGCTACGGTTTTGCCTCCTGGGCGGACCTTCGGCGCTATGTCGAAGTCCAATCAGCGTCCCGCGACGATCATGCAGGGCGCGTGCTGCGTTGGCTGAGGCTCGCCTATTCCGGCGATGTCGACGGACGGGGAATCAATCGCGCCAATCCCCGCGTCGCCGCTCGGGTGCTCGTTGAAAGCCCCGATCTCGTGGCGGGCAGCCCCTATCTGGCGTCTGCGATCGGCGATGAAGGCGCGCTGCGGGCGGCGACGAAGGCCGATCCGGCCTGGGTCAATCGGCCGGGCGGGCCGCTGTGGTTACCTCCGCTCGTCGCAGTGACGCACTCAAGTCTGTGCCAGCTGCCGGAGTTTCGCGAGCGCCTGCATCGGTGCGCGAGATTTCTGCTCTCGGCCGGCGCCGATCCGAACCAGCGGATCGGCCTGCGTTGGCCGCCGGCATCCGTGAGCGCGCCGGACGACGATCACCCTTTGTCCGCGCTCTACGGCGCGGCGGGAAAGAATCACGATCTCGAGCTGACGAAGATATTGCTCGATGCAGGCGCCGATCCCAATGACGGCGAATCGCTCTACCATTCGCTGGAGAGCTTCACCTGCACCCGCCTGCTTTTGGAGAACGGCGCTCGCATCGCCGGCAACAACGCGCTCTACCGCGCGCTCGACTTCGACAATCTTGCAGCGCTCGAACTGCTGCTCGAGCATGGAGCCGATCCGAACGAGCCCTTGGCCTATTCGCCGCTGACCGAATGGGGTTTGCCGCTGCTCTGGGCGATCAAGCGGCGACGATCGCGCCGGCACGTCGCGGCGCTCTTGAAGGCGGGTGCCGATCCGTCGGCATCGACGCTTAGCGGTGTCAGCGCTTACAGCCTGGCATTGCAGCTCGGACTAAGCGAGGTCGCCGAGCTCCTACGTGAAAATGGCGGAGCGACACCGATCACCGAAGAAGAGCAGTTCATTGCGGCCTGCGCGCGTGGCGACGAGGCAGAGGCCCAACGCATCCGCTCCAGGCGGCCCGACCTGCCCGGCTCGCTCCAGGAGGCGCGGCTGCGCTTGCTGCCGGATCTGGCGGCGGAGGGCGGCGATGAGGGTGCGAGACTCATGGTCAAGCTCGGTTGGCCGGTCGCGGTACGTGGCGGCGACTGGAATGCGTCCGCACTAAATCTCGCCGTCTTTCGTGGCAATGTCGGATTGACGGGATTTCTTCTGGAGCATGGTGCGAGTTGGCAGGAGGAGCACGGCCATGACGACAATGTCTGCGGCACGTTGTCATGGGCATCACGCAACGAACCGGTCGAGGATGGTGACTGGGCAGGCTGCGCGCGGGTGCTGCTTGAGCATGGCATGCCAGGAGCGACGCTCGATCCCGAAACTCCGGGGTGCGTTCTGATCGCCGGTCGCAGACAGCGCTTCTCCGGCGAGGTCACCGACGTCTTGCTGGAAGTGCGCGACCCGCCGTGAGGCAAGGTGGCCGGGATCGCACATCCATGCACTTCCGGTCTCGGTCACTTTCAGCAGTTGGAGACAACCCGGAGTGCACGCTATGCACCCAATTGAGCCGATCCCGATGGGGATTGCGAACGGCAGGTGTGGGGCAACACCCGCCGCTTCGCGGCGCCTGGAGCACGGGCAGCTCTGCGCCGAGAGCCGACCTTCCCGCCACCGCCAAGTGCTGAAATCACACTTTAAGAGGCGTAACGCCGGCTTGAAGGACATCGACAACCGCTGTCCTCTGAGAGAACATTGGTTTGGCCGACAAGGTGAGAACGGAAAATGGCGCTAAGGGCACAGGCGCTTGTGACGGTAGGCGCATTGATGCTGGCCGTCTCGGGTGGCGAGACTGCATTCGCGGAAAAATCCGGGGGCATCATCAAGATCGGTCAGTTCGATAGCCCCGCGGGCATGTCGATCCTCGAGGAATCCTCGTACACCGCAGAGGGCCCGATGATGGGGGTATTCAACAATCTGGTGCTCTACGACCAGCACGAACCGCAGAACAGTCTGGAATCGGTCCGGCCGGACCTCGCCACCGGGTGGTTATGGGACGAGAGCCGGAGGCTGCTGACCCTTCACCTGCGTCACGGCGTACAATGGCACGATGGCAAGCCGTTCACCGCCGCCGATGTCAAATGTACGTGGGACCTGCTGCAGGGAGGAGCCAACGAGAAGCTGCGCCTCAATCCGCGGAAGCCCTGGTATCGGAATGTGCAGGAGGTCACCACCAGCGGCGATGACGAAGTCACCTTCCATCTGCAGCGGCCGCAACCCGCCCTGCTGGCATTACTGGCGTCCGGCTGGGCGCCAGTCTATCCCTGCCATGTCAGTCCACGCGACATGCGCCAGCACCCGGTCGGCACCGGCCCCTTCAAATTTGTCGAATTCAAGCCGAACGAGGTGATCCGGGTAACCCGCAACCCGGACTACTGGAAGCCGGGCCGGCCCTACCTCGACGGCATCGTGTACCCTATCATCAAGAATCCGGCGACCCGACTACTGGCGCTGGCCAGCGGCGATATCGATATGATCCATCCATATTCAGTGACCCCGGCGCTGCTGAAGGAGGTCATGTCGCAGGTGCCGAGCGCGAGCTGTGATCTGGTGCCGCAAAACGTCAGCCGCGATCTGCTGATCAACCGTAGCCAGCCGCCTTTCGATGACAGCAACTTGCGGCGAGCGATGGCGCTGAGCCTCGACCGGAAATCTTTTGTCGACATCCTGGAAGACGGCAAGGGCGACATCGGCGCGGCAATGCTGCCGCCACCCGAGGGGCGGTGGGGTATGCCATTGGACATGGTCGCGGCCTTACCCGGCTACGGCCTCGAAGTCAGTAAAAACCGTGGCGAGGCCCGCCAGATTATGCAAGGGCTCGGCTGGGGACCGGATCGCCGCCTCTCGGTGAAGGTCTCGACCCGGAACACCACTCCGCTGGTCAACGCGGCCGTCGTATTGATCGACCAGTTGAAGGAGATCTATATCGACGGCGAGCTAGAACCGGTCGACAATGCGCAGTGGTTTGCCAAAATCATGCGCCACGATTATGCAGTCGCGCTCGGGCTGACGCTCAACGCCATCGACGATCCCGACCAGATATTTTACGAGACCTACGCCTGCGGCGCCGAGAACAACCCCGATGGGTACTGCAATCCCGAAATCAACCAGCTAATCGATCGCCAGTCCGCTGAGGTCGACGAGCAGCGGCGCCGAACGTTGGTCTGGGAGATCGAGCGCCGGCTGGCGGAAGACGGTGCGCGTCCTATCATTTATCACAGCCGGCAGGCGACCTGTCGTCGGTCCTATGTCAAAGGCTTCAATGCCATGGTCAACAGCGTCTACAATGGCTGGCGCTTCGAGGACCTCTGGCTCGACAAGAAGTAACCGGCCGGTGCGGTGCGACAACCGCGGGGACGATGGTTGTTTCAATGAGCGCGCGGGAACGCAAAGGGGCACATCTCGTCGGCGCTGCGACCGAGCGGATCCCAATCAGCCCAGCCGGCCCAGATGCGTTCGCCGGCAACCTGCGCCCGCGCGCTTAGTTCCGCGAAATCAATCCCCGGGATTTGGCCGCTTTCAACCCGTACAATACCGTCGACGATGACCATATCGACATCATCGCCGATCCCGCATTCGACGAGGCTTTTAATCGGGTCGCGTACCGGTCCCACCCGCAGCGTGCCGCGGCCAGAGAGGTCGATCACGACTATGTCGGCCTTGGCCCCAGGCGCCAGCCGCCCGAGATCGTCTCGTCCGAGCGAGCGGGCGCCGCCCAAGGTGGCCGCCTCGAACACCTCGGCCGCGGATGCGGCGCGCAGGTTTCGGCTCGCAACCTTGCCGAAGTAGGAGGCGGTCCGCATCTGCATGATCATGTCGCGCGGGTAGGTGTCGGTGCCCAGCGCAATGTTAACGCCGGCCTTTCGGTAGCGCTCCCAGGAATCGAGGAAGCGAGCCCGCCTTGCGATGTTGACCGGACAGTGTGACACGGTGCAGTCACACGCTCCCATGATCTCGAGATCTCGGCCACCGGAGTAATTCATCAGCGGGTTCTCGGCGACAAAATTGCCGTGCCCGACGTTAAGCGTATTCGACATCAGTCCGACCTCTTCTAGCAGTTCGATCGAGGTCTTCTGGTGCTCGCGGATGATGTCGAAGAACTCGTGGATATTGTAAGCGGCATGGATCGCGACAGGCAGCTTCCGCGCGCGCGCCTCGCGTGCCGCCGCCCGTAGCAGTGCCGGAGTGCAGGTCTCGACCTCGCGAGGCACCAATATACCGCGCAGGCGGTCGTTGTGTGCGCCGGCGCGCCGCTCGATGAAGTCGAGCGCCAGCGCAAATTCTCGCTCGCCGGCCATCTCGTCAATGACCCGGGTCAGCCGACCGCCGGGCCCACCGACCCAGCGGCCGCTGTCGAAACCGGGCCCCAGATAGGCACGGATGCCGAGTTCGTTGACCTGCGCGTCGAGTGCTTCCTGAACCTTTAATTGGCTACCGAACTCGACAAAGGTCGTGATGCCGTTGCGGAGCAGCTCCGCAACGGTAAAGCGCGCGTTGAGCAATAGTTCTTCCGCTGCGGCAGTATCATCCGGACGCGCATAACGCGGGTCGCCGCCGACCCGCGTTCCGGCTCGCGGCACGCTGATCTCGAAGAATGGCTGGCCAAAATAATCGGGACGGCCGACATCGCTAATCAGCCGATGCGAGGCACGGTGGCCGGAATGGACATGCGTGTCGATGAATCCCGGGATCACCAGCTTCTTGCCTGCGTCGATCACTCGGTCGGCGGTGCCCTCGAACCGCTCGCCGACGAAAATGATCTGCGTACTCTCATAAACGAGTTCGGCATCACGCCACAGCACGTGGCCGCCATCCGCATAGCCAACCAGCCAGCCGCATCGGATCTTTGTTCGCATTTTCACCTCCCATCATTGGCTGCCATCGACAATTTTTCGGTAGCAAAGCATGCTTGTGGTTAGAATCAGACAGATGGAACCCTCATTCTCGCTCGCACCGCCCACCGTTGCGTGGTCCAGGTCGCGAAGGTCTCCTAGGGGGCAGGAAGAGTAGTTCCCATCCCCGAGGTCGAGTGTCGGCAGCGGGTTCAGTAACCGGACCTTGGTCGGGACACTCGGCAACGGGCAAGATGCGCCGAAACCGGTCATCCGTGCGATTGGAAAAAGGCCTCGCCCGCGGCGGCCTTTGCAACAATTTGGAAGTTTTTGGACGGATCTCGTAGCCACCTTATGGTGACCCGACCATCATGCTCGCGGCGAAGGCCGTTTCGGGAGGATGAAATGCAGGCCAGCGAGGTTTTCGTCAATATCCGCGACGTTTCGGCCCAATTCGCCTTAGAACGCGAGGTACGCCAGCGGCGCCGAGAATTGGCGGCGGCTGATTTCGAGCAACTGCGCGAGGCTGGTTTTCTCTTGACCGGGGCTCCGATGGAAGAGGGCGGCATCTGGGAAAGCGTACAGCATTCGGCTCGGCCGATCTGCGACATGCTCCGTGTCCTGGCACATGGCGACGCCTCGGTCGCATTGGTCTGCGCCATGCATCCCGCCGTGCTAAATTTCTGGATGGCGACGCCGCAGGCGCCAGCGCCGTTCAAAGAGGCGTGGGAGGAGCAGCGGCGGGCGATCTTCCGTACGGTACGAGACGGCGCGTGGTGGGGGACCGTCGCGTCCGAGCCGGGCGCCTCGGGCGATATTAGCAGGTCGAAGGCGACGGCGCGCCGCCGCTCGTCCGACGGGTGCTACCGGCTAAGCGGCGACAAAAATTTTGGGAGCGGCTCGGGCATCACCTCGTTCATGATCACCGTCGCCGTGCCGGAGGAGGAAGCTGCGCCGGACCTGTTTTTCCTCGACATGCGGAACGTACGCTGGGACGGGTCCGCTGGTGTCAGATTGACGGCAGAATGGGACGGTCACGGCATGGCCGCCACGCAAAGCCACGCCTTTTCATTCGACAATTTTCCAGCCATCCGTGTCGCATGGCCGGGCCAGCTCGGAGCTCTCGGACAAGCGACCGGGGGGCTGACGCAATGCTGCTTTACCGCCGTGACAGTCGGCACAGCAGAAGCCGCACTGGAGGCGGCGCGCGACCAGGTGGCGCGGCGGCGGGAAGCACTGCGCGCCTATGAGCGCGTCGAGTGGGCGAAGGCCGAGCTCGAGGGCTGGCTCATCGAGCAAGCCTACGAGGGCATGCTGCGCGCTGTCGAGGAAGGTCACGAAAGCCGGCTGCGCACGGTGCAGGCAAAAACCGCCATCGCGGAATTGGCTGAGTCGATGCTGCACCGCATCTGTCGTGTAATCGGCGGCAGCAGCTTTTCTCGAGCTTCGTCCTTCGGGTATTGGTTTGAGGACGTACGCGCACTCGGTTTTCTGCGCCCGCCGTTAGGACTGTCCTACGACCAGCTGTTCACAGCCTGAGCGGCCGCTCTCATGGTGCCTCGCCGATCGCGAGGCGCAAGCCGGCAAGGTAGAACTCGCGATGTTCCGGGTTTCTCCATTGCGTGGCATGCGGCATCACGGTCGCACTGACGAGCCGCAGCCGCCGTAGGATCTCCCGCGCCTCGTCGAGCCGCCCTGCGTGCGCATAGCACGAGGCGAGATAGCGATACATGCCCGCGTGTCCCGGGATCTCTTCGAGAGCGGCAGAGAGCGTCGCGATCGCCGCGTCGAAGCGGCGTTGAAAAAATTGCGCCTCGCCAAGGCCCATGCGGTACTTGGCATTCGGCTCCCGAGGACTGAGCCGACAGGCGGTTTCCAGATGCTCGACCGCGGCATCATGGTAACCCGCCCACAATCTCAGATACCCGCTGATGCCCCAGCCCCGGGCAAAGCTCGGGGTAAGCACGAGCGCACGGTCCACGAGCTCAATCGCCGTTGCGATTTCGGTGCCGAACGATCCAAGCGCCAGCGCCGCATCGCCGAGCGTGCTGGCATCATCCGGCGAGGCATGCACGGCGCGGCGGGCGTAGTCGAGCCCGCCTTGGCGATAGGCGTCCGGGTCACCTCCTCCGTCTACCCTGTTGAGGTGGTGATAACAAACTGCCGCAAGAGCGAGCGCCCGCCCAAAGTTGGGATCGCGCCCTATTGCCGTTTTCAGCAGATCGAGAGCGGAGCGGTTGCGCTCCCTATCGAAGGAGAAGCAGCCGTCGAAAGCACGCAGGTAGAGGTCGTAGGCGGTCAGGTCCGTCGTCGGGCGTTGCGTCGCACGCCGGATCTCGGCCACGTGCACTGTCGATTCGATGACGCCGGCGACGCTGATCGCCACCCGGTCCTGCAGCTCGAACACATCCTCGATCGGGCCATCGAAATGGTCGGCCCACAAATGCAGCGCG
>Ga0310909_10002602_pt1 | contig 11116 bp, 13 predicted proteins | sample GREbulkMGT000H_FD_203449 | JGI IMG/M metagenome (GOLD analysis project Ga0310909, IMG submission 203449) | Lab enrichment of tropical soil microbial communities from Luquillo Experimental Forest, Puerto Rico - GRE.bulkMG.T000H | ecosystem: Environmental > Terrestrial > Soil > Tropical forest >... | reverse complement strand
CGTGAATGTCCCGCAATCGCTTTCGTTCAGGCAGAACTTATTTTGAGAAAAGAACCTTCTGGCGGGGGAGAATAATGCTGGGCGTTACACCAACGGCCACTCAATCTGAATGAGCATTGGAACGCCGGAGGTGCAGAAAAATAGGTTTGGCGATTTGTTTCTGAATCTCTTCTCAAGGTCCCTCGCAAAACGATCCGCTGCTTGCTGATAGGTCTTCATCGCTGGCAGGTCGGAAAGGGCCTCCTGGGAAAGGGTGAACAGCCACTCCTTTTCGTTGGCGCGGGCTACGAAATAGAAAGCCAAGCGGCCTCGAATCGGTTCTGGAACGGACAACTTCAGAATCTGAGGGCTTTCGAAGATTTGGGTGAGAAGCGCTATTCCTTGCTCTAGTTGTTGGCGACTCATAATTACTCGACGAAATCACGTTTTGCGCATCACTGACTGCGCCAAACGGCATTGTACAACAGCTCCCGCACCGCCCTTGTCGTCCGTGGCCACCCCTTCGCTATGCGCAATGAAGATAGCCCGCGATGGCAATCGGGTCATAAAAGCAGTGAATCCAAGCAGTGGCCAAACGAACTCGAAGGACCAGTAGCTGTAAGCGTAGGCGTCTTGTAACGGCTGTCTTGGTGGGACGGTCGCAACACCACTGTTTACAGGACTTTATGGGCGTAGGATTTCTTCGATCCCCGCCGATCCTTTCAAATCGTTTGGCCAAGGCTGGGAGAAAACTCGTCTTCATGCTGGGTGTCAGATATAATGCGGTCTGAGAAAGACGTTATGCACGATCGCCCGGACTTCCCAACGATGGAACAGGTTGAGAAGGCCAACCACGAGCAGCTTGCTCGCTGGTACCGTTTCCTACCCTCAGGCGATACCAAGGAACAGCAGAAGATCATGGACAAGACTTGGGAGCGATTTAAGAAGCTCGGCGGCATGACCCCCGCCCTGGAGAAAAAGATCGGGTTCTGACCCTTTCTTGCTACCGTCGTGCTACCACTTCTGAGCTATTTTCCAGAATTTGGCGTCGCTTCGGAGCCTTTGTCTATGCGGGTTCGAGAGGGCCCGAAGTAAATCGTTGGGGTTCAACAAGTTGCGGTATCAAAAAACAACGCGTCCCAACGAGTGCCAACGCTAAATGGCGTTGGCTAGAATCCCACCCTTTCCTCCATAAAATCTAACGTCACAAATCACCAGAAGCGCGACGGCTTTCGGGCTTTGGCTTATATCGACGCCGGAGAGTGTCGTCTGGTGTCGCGCAATCTCAAGAGCCTGCGGTTCGAGTCTCTGCGGGCGGCTCTCGGCAAACTGGCCGTGAAGAACGCGATCATCGACGGAGAAATCGTTTGCCTCGATGAGAAAGGCGTCAGCCAATTCAACTGGTTGCTGAGCGGACGCCGTGCCAATCAAGCCCTCCTGTACGTTTTCGATTTGCTTTGGATAAACGGCGTAGACCTACGACGCAAGCCGCTCATGGAGCGCAAGGCGCGGCTCCGTGAACTCATACGCAAGAGCCGCTGTCCACTTCTGCTGTACGCGGAGCACGTCGAGGGTGGGGGAAAAGAGTTGTTCAACGAAATCTGCCGCTGCGATCTGGAAGGTATCGTGGCGAAACGAAAGATGGGTATGTATCGGGAGGACCGCCCCGATTGGCTAAAGATCAAAAACAGAACGTATTCGCAGGCCGAGGGAAGGCACGAGATGCTTACTCGTGCGAGGAAGAAGAACTGAAGGTACAAAAGTGTCGGGACCGGGCGAAGAGCGAGCTTAAACACGTCCTCAGGAACCGAACGATTTAACCACTGCGAACACAAACCAGAACGCAATCAAAAAGGGGAGCCGAGAACTCAAGCTCCCCTTACAGACTGTGCACCCGTGTCAGAGTTTATTTTCCGCCGCTTTTTTTCTCAGGGAAAATACATTCCTTCTTGGCGGTTCTCGTGGTGGTGCCAGTTTGCACGGCAAGGAAAACGTCATAAGCCCAACGCCCGGTGTCTGTTGGTCCGTTAGGGTTGATCTGTGCGCGATAGCGAAAGACGTTACCGTATTGGTCTGTTCGCAGGTCGGCTTTATACGTAAGACTGATGGAGTAAACGCCGAGGGATGGCAGTGTGTATATTCGTTGGGCTGGCTGACTCCGTCGTGGTTGGTGTCGATCCACAAACGCAGGTAAGAGAAAATAGCATCACCGGAGTCAATGATGCCGTCTCCGTTGCCGCCGTTCTTTGGATCGTCGTAGACAGCCAGCGCAGCGAACCCGTTGGGCGTTGAGGACGGCGGCTGCGGCGAATAATTGCCGAACAATTGCAGGCCGCTGTGGATCAACCCATCGGCTGCGGGTAGTGCTAAGAATGCGTTGGTCGATCCAGGAGCCGTCCATGCAATCTGGACAGGGTACCCTCTTCCCGACATGTCAAATTTCACACCGCTGGCCGCGCTTGTTAGTACGAAACCGTTTCCAGACGTATCAATGATGATGGGCGTGCAGGGGCAGCAGGTACTTTGGACTTTGCGAACGACACCGTTATGAGTTTGCTTGCCCTTGAGGGTGCCGGGGCCGCAGAGGCACGGGCAGGGGTCTCGGGCAAGTGGGAGGGGGCGGGAGCGGAGCGTAAGACATAAATATATCTCGCCCCGCGGTGCCGCTGTCAAGGGCAAAGGACGGATGGCAATCGAATGTTGAATATAAGCCAGCATTCCAATTGTTCATGGCTGTGGTCACAGGACTGTTGGGCACAGTGCCTTCATGAACGAGAGATCAAAGATCCCGGCCAGTTGGTAGACGGAGAGATGGAGACGGTCAACCTTCGCTTCATTGATACCGTCGAGGTCGGAGAGTCCACTGAACCGCGAGGGCTTCCAGTGTCGCTGTCGGCAGTGGTGATTGGTTCTATTCTAAGCGGCGAATGCTTTGTCGACGAAGTTCGCACCACTGTCTACACAGACTATAAAGTCAAAATAGTGCAAGTCCTGAAGGACTCCACAGCGACCTTATCCGGCGGCAGCCAGGTCGTGGCTTCTAGGCCAGAAGGAGCCGTCCATTTCCCTTCAGGTCACACAACGAATTATCTCATCCAAGGGATGGGCCTGCCGCAAATTGGTTCTGAGTATGTCTTGTTTCTCTTGCCCTTACCGAACCTTCCCGAATACGAGATAGCTACCGGGTACGAACTGAAGAACGGACATGTGTACGCGCTCGACGACGACAATTCGCAGTACAACAACGTAGACCAGACTACCTTCATAAAACAGGTTCAGACAGCTATCGCGGCTTCGCAGAACGGAGGGACAAAGCCATGAAATCCTTGCGCTTTTTGTTGAGTATGGTCGCAGGAGTTTTCTTTTTGTGCGTTGCGACTCCTGGTTCGCTTGCTTGCTCCCAGCCGACCACGGTAACGATAACTTATTCTTGGCCTCCAAATGTTTTGGTGGATGCGCTTGGCATTCTCGATTCCGTCAGCGATGGCGCACTGTCATTTTTGCCAGTGTAGCAGCCTGCCAGACCCTCGCTATTTTCGCAGCTATATGAGTCGGTTGCGCCTGGAAGGTTCCGATATTCGCTTGATTCAGGCGCGTATGTGTAGCGGCCACAACGTTTGTAGCGCAGATTCGTGTTGGGTCCGAAACTAGGAGGAGAAAAGGAGAAAGTCATGCAGAGAGTCCGGACAACGATGGTAGTGATCCTTGGCGCAATGTGCTTGCTGACATTGGGAATAGCGCATGTCACAAGGGCCGACGAAACCCAGATCAAGGGAATGATCATTGCCCGCACTGGAGAAACGCTGATCGTAAATGGCCCGGGTGGGAAGGTGACTGTGGTCCTAACCGATGACACCAGGACGAAAGATGACAAGGGGCTTTTCGGCTTGGACAAAGAGGAGTTGGCCAATACGGTGCTGATACCGGGACTCAAGGTGAGGGTGGACGGAGTGTCCGATAGCGAAGGCCGCGTGACAGCGAAGACGATCACCGTCGATGGTGATGATCTGGAAACAGCCGAAATGATCCAATCCGGCCTGCACCCCACCGCAGAGCAAGTAGCCGGTAACGTACAGGCAATCGAAGCCAACAAGAAGGGCATCGCGTCTAATCAGCAGGGCATCGCGGCCAATCAACGTGATATAGCGACAAATCAACAAAATATCGCGGCTCACCGAGCGCAGATTGATCAAAACATTAAGGATATCCAGGAGACTACGGACCGTTTTACCGCGTTGAGCGAATATGACATCAAGGATGCGACGACCGTGAAATTTAATGTCGGTAGCTCCGAGATATCGGCGGCGGATCAGGAACAACTGAGACAAGTGTCGCAGACTGCCAAACGCCTCAAAGGCTACATCGTTGAAGTCGTGGGGTATGCCGACTCAAGCGGCAGCGCTGCAATCAATGACAAACTGAGTGAGGATCGCGCCAAGGCGGTGATCCGTTATTTGGTCCAGCAGGGTAATGTGCCAGTGCGACATATTGTGGCACCCGGTGCGATGGGAGAGTACGGAGCAAAGGCACCGAATGAGACTGCAGCCGGTAGAGCGCAGAACCGTCGCGTTGAGGTTAAGGTGCTCGTGAACAAGGGCATCACTGGCAGCTAGAGTCTAAATCTCCCAGCCTTTTAACGAGCAGGCACAATCGGCCAGCGCTCGTCAATTCTCTTAAGGATTTGCTCTGCGTTAGTGATGGCGTCCGCGATGGCGCACTCGCGCGCCGGGCTTCGCTTGACACCTATTTCGTGAAGTAACCACAATGCGGTAGGCTAAAAACATGCCTCGGGAATGGCGCAACCATCCGGCTCTGCAGGGACGGTTCCACCCCGACTACCCTGATGACGTGCAAGTGATTGTCCATGAAGGCGGTCCGCGAATAACCAACAGGGAGCCTGAACTTGTCTGGGTCGCAGTCACTGGCACTCACATCGATGTATTCACGGGCAAAATCCTGAACCAACCACGGCAGCTCGCGACGGTCAAGCAAGGCGACGAGATCCACTTCATAGTGCCAAAGGGCTGGAAGCACCCTCTCCTTGTTACGGAAAAGTATCTCCGGGAGCGGCCTGAGTGGATTATTCATCCCTGCGAGAACTGCCGCTTGTCGGAGCTGTTTGACGCTCCTTCGGATCTGCGGAAGGCGACGTTTCCCAATGTGCCTGATGGCGCTGTTTGCGAGGCCTTTATCACCTTCTGCGGCATGTGTCGCGGCGTCCAGCTGATCCAACTTAAAGCAGCGAATGTTGGATGAGACTCTAGTGGAAGAATCTCGCCAGAAGATGGTGGCAGTTCTGGAAATAAGAGCGCCGATTCACCCAATAATTCAGGCCAGCGCTCGTCAATCCTCTTGAGAATGAGGTCGGCGTTAGAGATAGCATCGGCGATGGCGCACTCGCGCGCCGGGCATGACTTGAGGATCGTTGGGGCAAACCAATGCAGCCAGATTCTGAGTTTCCAGCCATCAATTCCCTCGAAATTTCCCTGTAACTATTCGCTCCACCATCCAGTAAGTAGGTATAGACAGTGGTGGACCTCACACCTGTGGGAGGTTTCTATGGATCAGCATCCCTATCTTCGGGCCTACATGGCAGGCATTGCTGTGCCGACCGCTTTTTTCCTTATCGCGTCGAGCGCTTATACCTTGTTTCGTCTCGTCTACCATCCTCCGGTCCCCGTGGAGCGCTTCATCGTTTTTCCCTTGGCTGTGGTGCCTAATGCCTGGGGCCTTTGGAATGTTGTCTTCGTCCTTTGGCGTCAACGCTTGCAAATGTCCATCGGCCTGCACGGAGCGCTACTGCCCTTTCTGATCGTGCCGCTGGGCATCGTCTTCGTCAGTCTTCCTAATGTTACGATTCCTCGCTTTGCCGTGCATTTTTTCCCAGTGGCAGCGCCTATCGGGCTCATCCTTTATTACCTGGCCTGGAAATATCTGGTGGGCTTCCTCAACCGCGTAGTTGGCCTCGCCTGAACTGGTGAGCGAATCGATTCGCGGCCGGACTGCATTCGTCAATAGATGCATACGCAGCCAGGCCTAAGCGTGAGGTTCCTTGAGACTTGAGTCCTCCAGCGGAAACGGGGAGAGTAGGATAACACAGCGCGCGTGGGACATGGGACAGTAGAATGTGACAGTTTCAACGACTTACGGGCCGGCCCTTAAGCGGATTGAGCCAAACATGATGCCCTCTGTGCCAGCGTGGTTTAGTGCAGCGGAGATCGCCCCAAGCCTCGCCCTCCCAAGCCTCTCTAGCTTGGGCATTCAGGCCCTCAGAGATTCTGGCCCCGCACTTGGGAGCAAACCAGCGAATAACCGGCAAGGACAGCAGAAAGCCAGAGAAGAAGTGACCGCGCCCCATTGGTGGTGAAGAGCTAGAGAACGATGTGACACGCCAATCTCCGACTGCCCCCTTGCTGGACACAAGTTTCCAATCTTCTCCGCGTACCACCGTGGTCAAGCGGGGAACATCAGTCACTGCGATGTTGCGTTTCCTCAGAATGGCAATCGCTTCGTCCACCGTGGCCGTCTTGGGCGTGAGGTAGATCAAGATAGGCCGGAGTCGGCGAGTAGAACGGGGTTTGCGGGCTGGCACGAACCTTAGTTTTCCATCGGCACTAACGTCAGTGTGCATACGTTTTCCGTACTGGTAGAAACTCGCAATATGATGAGATTTCAAGTCGTCCAGCAGAGACTCCCACGCTTCGCTGGATAGATCGTCGGCGGGGGAATCAAATCTCATGACAATTCCCATTTTGTTGACGTGTGCCGTGATCATTTGTTGGGTCCGCGCTTGTGGGAGTTATATATCAGAATTCCTGCGGGGGTGTCCGCCACTTTTTTGAAGGGCTTTGTTGCCAGCCGCTCGCCCATGTCGACGGCGTCCCGCCAGAGCTGCTCAGGAACGTGCAGCGACAGAATGCCGATCACGAAATCATCACACATGCGGCTAGAATAGAAACCCGGGCCACGTAAACCTTGCGGTTGAATTGCGGCTTTGGCTTCGGGGCTTCGGGTTTTTCTTGCGCGGCCAGCGGAGCAGCCAGGAAAAAGCGTTGAACAAATCGTTGAACAAAAACAAGCCAGCACTGCCCAACGAAGCCAACAGTTGCCGACAACCGCCGTCAAGGAGCTGGCGTGTTCCGTCAAACGTTATTCTTTCCGGGTTTGCTTGGTTGGCTATTTCAGGAGGTTCTGGAAAAGCTAAGTGGTTGTGGCACAGCGTCTTAGCTTAGTTTGTTCCTCGTTCGCAACGAGGAGGCCTTGGGTGGCTTCGTCACCTCCAAAGAATCTGTGCCATCCTAGGGGTTGACCACACGAATTTCCGTCCATCTTCCGTCCAATTCAAGGGCAGGAGAAACAGCGATAAGGCTCGTAAGCGACACCAAGCGCGGCACTTAGAGTTTTGTACCCGTCAGCTGTTAACCGAAGGGTTTCAAATCCCCAGAAGCATCGGCGTAGGCGCTACATTCCTCCCTTCGCTTGTTGGCTGCATCGCGGAGATACGCCCCCCTGTGCTTTGGTTTCGGCCCCCTAAGGTCTGGCACGAGTTCTGGGATGGATGCTTCTCATGCGTTGAGTGTAATCTAGCCGCAAGACTTGCTAAACCTTAGAGGAGGCTTCGATGCTCCGCGAGCGTGCGCTGAAGGTTGTGGTGGTGCTACTAGGCTTGTTTTTCTGCGCGGGCGTTTATCCTATCGCCGAGGCTCTATGGCATCCCGATGCCGCGGAAGATTATGGCGACTACATGATGCTGAGCCTTTACGTCACGCTCGGTGTTTTCCTGTTGATCGCCGCGCGTAACCCTTCTGCGCATCGAAGCCTCATCGCCTTCACCGCTTGGTCAAGTTTGGCGCACGCCCTCGTCATGGGCACGATGGCCTTCCAGTTTGCGAACCAGCGGGTGGGATTTTTGTGGGGTTCTGTCGTCCTCGTGGTCATCGGCGTAGCCCTTATCGTGCTCGCGCCCGCAAAAGCGTCCGCCGCTTTCGCCTCCGCCCCTGCGGACTAGTGCACGACAACGCTTTACGAAGCTCGTGGTCCCTTCACCCCGGCTCCCCAGCTGCTGAGAACGGTTCCCTCGCACTCGCCTCCAGACAACATCCGCCATGGCAAAATGAAGCCCACGCATGAATGCCGCAAGCCCTGAGCGCAAGCCTTCGACCGAGCAGATTTCCGGGCTCATCGAGCGCGTCACCTTTCACAACGACCAGAGCGGCTTCTGTGTTCTGCGGGTAAAAGTAGAAGGGCAGCGGGACGAGGTGACGGTCGTGGGCTCCCTGCCGTCAGCCACCGCAGGGGAATGGCTGGCTGCGGAAGGCTGGTGGGTCAGGGACAAGGAACACGGCCTGCAATTCAAAGGGACCACGCTGAAGACCGTGCCGCCAACCACAGCCGAGGGAATCGAGAGGTATCTCGGCAGTGGGCTTGTGAAGGGTATCGGCCCGATCCTCGCCAAGAAGCTGGTGGGGCGCTTCGGCGCCGAGGTTCTCTCCGTAATCGAAACCCGCCCGTCCGAACTGCTATCGGTGGATGGGATCGGCCCCAAACGGCGTGAGCGGATCGCCCAAGCATGGAGAGAGGCGAAGCAAGTCCGCGAGATCATGCTGTTCCTGCACAGCCACGGCGTGAGCACCAGCCGGGCCGTGCGCATCTTCAAGACCTACGGCGAGCAAGCGATTGAAAAGGTGCGGAGCAATCCATACGCTCTCGCGAAAGACATTTACGGAATTGGCTTCGCGACCGCCGACCAGATTGCGCAGAGGGTCGGGATACCGAAGGACTCGATCAATCGCGCCAAAGCTGGCATCGACCACGCGCTGCTGGAGGCGACCTCGGACGGGCACTGCGCTTTGCCGCTCGGGAAACTGAAAACCGCCGCTGTGAAGCTGCTCGAAGTGCCGGAGCCCACCATCGAGCATGCGCTTTCAGAAATGCTCGGAGGCGGCTCCCTGCTGCAGGAGGAGATAGACGGCGAGCCGCTCGTCTTCCTGCCCCATCTCAGGAAAGCGGAGGAAGGAATTGCGGCAAGGATTAGGCGTCTGGGGGAAGGGCAACCGCTCTATCCGCCTATCGACTTTGAAAAAGCTGTTGCGTGGTGCCAAAAGCGAACGGGCAAAACTCTAGCGTCCAGCCAGCGCGAGGCGCTGAAGGTGGTTCTCGCCAATCGAGTAGTTGTGATCACGGGTGGCCCCGGCGTCGGCAAAACAACGCTCGTGAATTCCATTTTGATGATCCTACGTGCCAAGAATGTGAAATGCCTGTTGTGCGCGCCCACTGGACGGGCGGCCAAGCGGCTGACGGAGACCACGGGCGTGGAGGCGAAGACGATCCATCGCTTGCTGGAGATCGACCCGGCGACCGGGCGGTTCAGCAGGAATGAAGCCCATCCGCTTTCTTGCGGTCTGTTGGTCGTCGATGAAACATCCATGGTGGACGTGCCGCTGATGCACTCATTGTTGCGGGCGGTGCCGAACCAATCTGGGTTGATCCTTGTTGGCGACGTAGACCAACTTCCCTCGGTCGGGCCGGGCACGGTGCTGCATGATTTAATCGAGAGCGGCGCAGTGCCAACCGTCCGCCTCACGGAAGTCTTCAGGCAGGCGGCAAACAGCCGGATCATTACAAATGCCCACGGCATCCGTCGCGGACAGATGCCTGACATGCGGGGAGCAGAGCAAGCCTCGGATTTCCACTTCGTCGAGCGCGACGAGCCGGAGAAGATCGCCGCCACACTCGTCAAGCTGGTCAAGGAACGGATTCCGCAACGCTTCGGATTCGATCCCATCCGCGATGTCCAAGTGCTCTGCCCCATGAACCGAGGATCGCTCGGAGTAAGGGAACTGAATACGGCCCTTCAGCAGGCTTTGAATCCTGCAAAGGCGGGAGAGGACGTCGCCGAGCGGTTCGGGTGGCGGTTCCAAATGCGGGACAAGGTGATCCAGACCGAGAACGACTACGACAAGGATGTTTTCAATGGCGACATCGGAACCATCGAGCGCATCAATGCCGTCGAGCATGAGGTCACCATCCGCTTCGAGGAGCGCGTGGTGAAGTACGACTTTGGCGAATTAGACGAGGTCTCGCTTGCCTATGCGGTCACCATCCACAAGTCGCAAGGCTCGGAGTTCCACGCAGTGGTAATCCCGCTCGCCACGCAGCACTATATGCTGCTGGAACGCAACCTGATCTATACGGGGATCACTCGGGGGAAGAAGCTGGTTGTGCTGGTCGGGCAAAAGAAGGCGCTGGCCATCGCAGTGCGGAACGACCGCCCGCAGAGGCGGTATTCGGGGTTGCTGGCGAGTCTGGGACGCAATCACGAACACGAACGAGGAATGTCGCAGACTTCAACATAGTGGATGAGCCACCCTGTAGACCGGCCCGCCGAAAAGACCGCAATCCCATCTTCGCTATTGACTGATAAAGGTGTCGAGACCTAGCCAAAAGCCCGGCCCCGGTATGATGGATCTGTGAGTTCGAAGGACTTTTAAAGTGCCGTCATTGCCCACGCATGTAGTTGCAGCCATCGCAACCCAAAGTGGAATCACCGGTCAAGATCGCCAGTGTCTCGCTCACTGTGGAAACGCAAAAACCCGGTGGGGAGACAAAGTAGCGTGGGCTTCTATGTGATTTTGGAAATCACAATATGTGGTGCACTCTTGGTGCACTTTAACCTGCAAATGAGGCTATGCCGGCGCAACTGAAAGCAGCGTAAATTACTGAAAACACGTGAAAATCAGCGAGTGCAAACAGGGCAGGTAGGTTTAGCAAACCGCCGCATTCAGCCACTCTGCCACCTCTCCGCGGCGGGTTTTCAACAGTTTACCACATGCCGTTCAGTTTATGTTTGTTCCTTTAAATGATATCGGAGATGAAGACCACGCAAATAGAACCCAAAATCGAGCACCTCAAACAGCAACTCACCAAGCTCGGGCCCATGCATCCGGGCAGCTTGAGCGAGCAGTAGGCTGCCGCTGCAAAGATTCGAAGAACCCGCAGGAGCACGGACCTTATTACCAGCTCAGTTTCACCTGGCGCGGTAAGGGCCCTACCCGTTTCGTGCGCACCGAACACTTGGCCGAGGTGCGCCAGAAGCTCGCTAATTACAAACGTTTTCGAGAATTGACCGACGACTGTG
>Ga0310909_10002600_pt1 | contig 11118 bp, 10 predicted proteins | sample GREbulkMGT000H_FD_203449 | JGI IMG/M metagenome (GOLD analysis project Ga0310909, IMG submission 203449) | Lab enrichment of tropical soil microbial communities from Luquillo Experimental Forest, Puerto Rico - GRE.bulkMG.T000H | ecosystem: Environmental > Terrestrial > Soil > Tropical forest >... | reverse complement strand
GTGCTACATCCGCCAGTCCTCATGCATAATCCGGGCTAAATGGCCCCCGAATTGCCGGTGATCATGAAGAGCCAGCGGATGCCGGAGAGGGCAATGCTGAGGTCCTCGAGCGAAATACTCCTGCTCCGGACCGTTCGGGAGGTTCTCTAATGGTAGGACGACAATCGACAACCGCGGAGCGGGTGCGGATGCCGGCGCAACCTCGGCTTCTGCGCACACCTCGCCGATTAAGCGGATGCCTTTCGTGGCGCCGTCCTGATCACGCCTTGCGCCCTGCTATCGTCGTTAACCACCTAGCGTACCCGCGGTGATCCGGCTGATCAGCGCCGATTCCGACACAATCCGGCCGCCGCGCACCAGCCGACGTGAAGCAAGTCGCGCGCTAACGAGCCTTACAGTGCCTCAGCGCGAAGCCTCAATTTGTACACCATTTTTGTCTCGCCGACATTTTGCGTACTCTGTCGCATACGTAATGTTGGTGGATGACTTGGCATCGACAAGAATAGTTCCTGTCACGACGCTAGTGCTATCCGTCGCGTTGGCAGGTGACGACGGTATAAAAGTCAATGCGGCGCCGTCATCTGTGTCGTTCCAACCAACGATTAGCTTCACGGATCCACTAGTTATTGCCGCGCTGGTCACCTTTAAGTAGTAGGTGACGCGAAAAATCTGGGTCCCGCTGGCAGGAACTGCGTAAAGAGTGGCTGTGGCGATACTGGCCGATTCACTGACGCGGTCGACCGTCGCATACTCTGCCGGGATGCCCATTCCCAACCGTGGGCTTACCCTTGTAGACGGTCAACTTACCTGCGGAGTCAATGGCTGCGGCATCTCCACGAGCACCATCGCAAAATCTTACACCGCCGGTTCCACTGTCGAAGTTGAAAACAACACTACCGCTGTCTTCTGCACACAGGTGACTCTCGCCCGGAAAGTTCAGCGCCCTACTGAGCGCTGTGCCCCCAACTCCATTTTCATCGATACCGGCTTGAGCGTATTGAAAGCTGTTTTCAGTCGCCGACAGCACCTGAACACCAAGTGGAGCCGTATTAAACGAAGTTGGGCTAATCCCGGCAATGATTACAAACGACGCAAATCCGATCGCGTGTGGCGTCGTCGTTGTAATCGTGACCGTATTATCCTTTCTCTCTGCGGATAATATGTCATACGTATTCTGACCCGCGTACAACACAAGTCTTTGCTTACCAACGAAATTGGCTACGTGCTATAGTAGAATATGGATTCGGCGATTGAGGATCGTCGCGCAAATACCAGCGTGTGCGCGCATCGTCGGTGCCGAGGAAGCCGATCTGGTTGGGCCACTCGGAAAAATGCCCGCCACGCAATGTTAATATCGTTCCACGGTCAGGATGCACTGCATGAAGATTATTATCGAACGCGCATATGTTCGTATACCACGCCCGGATTTCGGGCCATGAGAAGCTGGCGGCGGCATGCGATCCGTCGTCTCTTGTTCCTCCAATCGAGATAGTCTTGGTTCCCAACTTTTGAGGACCGTTCGCATCTTCCACGTACCCGTTGAGGAGCAAACGGTGATTGTGACTGGGGGTGCTTCAAAACTCGGATCGATGAGCCCTGAGAGCACTGCAGCCTGCCCCTGTATGAGATCGTGCGCCTCTGAGGCGGTTACAGTCACGACGTTGTCTGTGCAGGATATTTTCAATACAGAAAACGTCTTGCCCTCTGCAGATGATGGATCGAAGCCACACGAAGTAACGCTAGGGGCAACGTGGGTATTGCCAAGGAAAGTAAGATGGCAGATTCCCCCAACGAGATTCACCTCCGCCAATACTTAAAAAAAGCACTGGCATTAGCATCGCCACCGTGAATGTAGAGCCCGATACCGCGACAATTGCCGATGGTGACATTGCGAAAACTCTGGCTATCGGCAGCATATTTTTGGGTGTACGCTTGCGGCATTGATCCCGAAACGCCCAAAAGCCGTAATATTTACGTTCTTAAGCTTAAGAAAGTCTGCACCAGCGCAGATACCGTCTGCTGTCGATGCTCCGGTATTGGACGGTAACGCGTACGCTCTCTCCTCAGGGAGAGCGAAAGAGTCAACGTCCGGCCCAGGATTCTTATACGTAAATGTATTGAAGCAGTCAGCATTCGGGTTAGAGTTGCCAATCGTGGTTATATAGTACAAGCCGTTTCATTTCGGGATGCGCACTAACTCCTGTGATCGTAATCTGTGTACCTTTGACATAGCTATGAACGGGGTCGGCGCTATAACTGTTCTGTACGACTGCGGTGACGGAATTATCCGTACGAGACATGTACAGGATCTCGCACCTGAATATGTTGTTGTCTCCTTCGTCGGTAAAGTTGGGCATAACCGCGTCCGGCCATGGTACCCTACCCTCGCCCCCCCGGCCTCTCGGATAGCATCGCCGGTGTATCGCGCGGCGGCGCTTGCTGTTCTACGTCGTCCACCGAACCAATAAAGCGCAACCCTTTCCGCGGTAGGGTTCGGATCAGGCGCTGTCCCTTGCCGTCGTCGCCAATTGCCTTACGCACCGCGGTTATCCGGCTGGACAGCGCCGACTCCGACACAATCCGGCCGCCCACACACCGCTTCCAGCAGGTCGTCCTTGCTGACCACGCGATCGCGGTTCTGCACCAGATAGACCAGCAGGTCGAAGACCTGCGGCTCGAGCGCGACCAGTGCGCCGCGGCGCCGCAATTCGCGACGGTCGCTATCGAGGCAATGATCCCCAAAGCGGAATTGCAAGCCCGCCCTCCCTGAGACCAGTCAGACCCATGTTCTCCACGAATTGGACTGGCAGCCGCGTTCGAGACCTGATCAACTTCGCCCCGGGGGTGCTGATCTGCGGCGCCACCGGCCAAACCTAAGGCGACATGAATAGCTCCGACTTCGTGATCCGGTCTGCTGCCGGCAGTCGGTGACGAAGGCGCACCGGCTCGCAGGCCTAACGGCTCACTCATTGCTCCGGCATCCCCGATATGCGCAACCCGGCGAAATAAGTGGCTTCGTACAAAGCGCGGATCTTAGGCACACCGAGCGGGTGTGAAGGACGACCGCGGGCCGGCTATCGAGTGCCTCTGAGCAATAAAAAGGCTAGAGTCATTGCTAATGAAGACACACTCCCCCACACACGTGTGGAGGCGTTACATCAATTGCAGAGCGACTCACGCCAACGAGGACTTTTCGTTCAAGAGAGCGCGGGAAATGAGCGCCAGAGCTTCGGTGCAGGCGCTTAGCGGTCGCGAAGACAGGATTTCATCGAGATCACCTTCCGCCTCGCGGTACTTGCCCGCCGCGTCCCACGTGATGGCGCGGTTCTGCAGGACAGCAGTGCGAGTATCGCGGTGGAGAGTCGAGTCCTTCAGAACCTCGGTGTAGTCTTCGACCGCCTGTCGCGGGAAGCCCATTTCGGACCGAGCCAGGCCGCGATCCAGAAGAATGCTGGTCCGCAGATTTTCGGCATCGGGTGCCCCCAATGCTTCCGTAAACTCGACTTTCCAAGGCGCATCTTCGCGGCGCCTAGCCTAGTGGGAAACCGATCTTCGCACTGGGCATATGTAAGCTGGGAAATCGTTCCTGCGCCCGCGTGCACCATTCGGCTAGCACGCTCCTTATTAGCTTCGAGGTCTTGTATCGTCTTCTGACCAACCAACCGCGCGTTCAGATGCCCGTTGTAGGCAGCATTGTCCCGATGCTCTCGGTTGAGCCACAGCGGGTGAGTAAGCCGTCCGAACCCGACCCGCTACATCCTCCCTTGCCCGCTCGTCCCGATTCAGAGCGTTGGAAGAATTCCGTTCTCTGGGTCAACAAAAATCACGCGCGGGACACCCTCCTGCGACAGGATTTTGAGGACTTTGACACAGCATTTATCCGCACCCAGTCTATAAATGAGGCTTTTGAACTCCTCTCAATTAATGAATTAGCAGCGATCATTTCCGATGTGAACCACCTGCCCACCCTCGTGCAGGCTATGCTCTATTAGACAGGCTAGGCAATCGTGGAGATAATACACCTTTCTTTTTTTATGCGGTCGAGGGAGATGAGCATGAGCGTGAGGCTCATGAAAATCATGCGCAAGGGTCTACGGAGGATTACCGAAAATTATTCCAGATGGTCATGCCTGTTCTAAGCGTTATTCGTTAGTTGAAGCGTCGCGAAAAGAGGAGGCCGGCCCGTAGGCGCGGGCCGGCCGTGCAGCATTGGTTATTTCTCGGTCAGTCGGGCAATCTGCTCGCGCAATTGTTCATTCTCGGTTTCGAGATCCCTCACTCTGCGCATCGGGTTTGCCGCCGGGTGGCTCAGCAATTGGTCCAGCTTGTTGCCGACCGGCGAGCCGAGGCCGGTGCACGCGTCAGGGCCGACACGGGCGCGAAAGGCGCCGTTGTCCCCCTGAGTGATGTCGTTGAAGCAGAGGTGGTTGAGCCACAGTTCCGGGGTGACAAAGCCGAGCTTGGTGCCGAACGAGGCGAACAGTCCGGCATAAAGCGGAGCGACGGCGCTGGTACCGCCGATCGTGACCTGCGCGCCGTGGAGCACTATGTTGTAGCCGGTGTTTGGATCGGCGTCTGCGGCAACATCCGGCACCATCCGCCCCGGCCCGTGCGGCGCACCTGCCTGCCAAGGCGGCATTGGCTTGAACAGCTTAGAAAAGCCGCCACCCGTGCCCTCACCGTCCGCATTGCCGGGGTTGTTGTTCCAGACAGTCTCATGAGTTCGGGTCTTGCTCGTGCCGCCGCAGCCGATCACATGCGGAGCCGAGGCGGGTAGATCGACATTGGACCGGCCTGGCCCGCCGTCGCTCGAATCGTTGTCGCCCGAGGCGGCGAACACGATCATTCCGGCCGCAGTGGCCTCTATCGCCGCCTGCTCCATATCCTGGCCGGCCTGCGCGCCCCAATTGGCTTCGTCTGCGCCCCACGAGATCGAGCACACGTCGCAGTTATCGGCGGTCGCGGCGCGCACCGCGCTGGCAATATCCTGCGCCCAATAAACGCGAATCGTCGCGGCTTTGCCGGTCGCCACATAATACGCGGCAGCGGCAACCTCGATGTCGAGCGCCACCTCGCCATCGGCACTGTTCGGACTGGGATCCGGGGTGTTCTGGGTCCCGTCGACCGAGACATCGGTAATGTTCGGAACCGGCTGGCCGATCCCGCCGAAGAACTGAGTCATATCGGACTGCACCCAGCCCCCGCCGAGTTCGACGATGGCGATGACACCGCCGCCGATGAGGCCGGTCGGCCAATTGTAGGCGTGACACAGGTCAGGCACGTTCCACGGGCCGCCACCCCCTGCGGCGTGGGCGGCCCGCCCCCCGTGGGCCAGCTTGAAATAAGGGTGGACCTTCGGATGCGGCGCGACGTGGAGGTAGGAGTGCAGAGCGGCGCGAAGACCGCCGCTGGTCGCGGGTTGATGACCTCGAGGTGTGTTCATGACGTGCTCCTGATATAGACGAGCGCGTGGCATGCACCTCGCGCCCAACAAATTGTTGCGAAGCCTGCTTTTGATCGTCGCCCGTGGATCGCCGAAGGAGCGACGTTTACCAATTGTGCCCTAACCGGCCGAAGGGGTGTGTGAACTATTTCACACACGGCTTCCAGCTGAGTCTCAGGCCTCATCGGAAGCGATCACGCCACCCAATCAAAATTCAGAAACGCCGACAACAAGCCCGGACAACCCGTTGACGCAGGCTCCCCACCTAACTGCGGCGGTCTTCGATAAGGTTTTCCAGTTGGCTTGTAGAAAGAGTTTCGATGTCAATGGTCATCAGACCCTTGCTCACATCGGCCGGCCAGGTTTTGCCTCACGCAGTGGCGTGCCGGTGTCGGCCAGCCGGCGCAATAGCGCGGCGGGGGCCCAGCGCTCGCCGTATTGCTGATGCCAGGCCTGGATCTGGCGGTAGACCTCGGCGACACCAATGCCGTCGGCCCAATACATCAGCCCGCCGCGGTAGCGCGGGAAGCCGAAACCATTGAGCCACATTACGTCGATATCGCTGGCGCGGTATGCCTTGCCCTCTTCGAGGATCTTGCAGGCCTCGTTGACCGAGGCAAAGAGCAGCCGGCGGAGGATCTCCTCGTCACTGAAGGTTCGCTGCGGGATGCCGAGTTCGGCCGCCTTTTGCTTGATCATGCGGGCGAGGTCGGGGTCGGGATGCGGGGTGCGGTCGCCCTTCTCGTAGCGGAACCATCCGGCGCCTGTCTTCTGGCCCAATCGCCCGGCCTCGACGATCATGTCGGCGATCGGCATCTTGCGGTAGTTCGGGTTCTCCGCCGCGCGCCGCTGGCGGCTATCATAGCCGATGTCGAGACCCGACAGATCGGCGGTCGCAAACGGCCCGATCGGATAGCCGAAATCGACCATGACTTTGTCGACTTGCTCGGGGAGCGCTCCTTCTTCGATCATGAGGTTCATCTCGGTGCCAAACGGCCCGCGGCTGCGATTGGCGACAAAGCCGTCGCCATTGCCGGCCATCGCACTGATCTTGCCGATCTTGCGGCCCAACCCCATCCCGGTCGCCAATACGTCGGGAGCACTCTTCGTCCCTTTGACGACCTCAAACAATTTCATGACATTGGCCGGGGCGAAGAAATGCGTTCCGGCCACGTCCTGCGGCCGCTTGGTCGCATTGGCCATGATGTCGATATCGATGCCCGATGTGTTCGAGTAGAGCAGCGCACCCGGCTTCATGACCTCGTCGAGCTTTTTGAACACTTCTTCCTTGACCGGGATGCGCTCGAACACCGCCTCGATCACGACATCGCACTGGGCAATGTCGTCATAGCTCTTGACCGGCTCGATCAATTTCAGTCGGCGCTCCATCTCCGCTTGCGCGAGGCTGCCGCGCTTGACGCTCGTTTCGTAATTGCTGCGGATGCGCGCCAGGCCGCGGTCGAGTGCCTCTTGGCTGACTTCGAGCAGCTTCACCGGAAAGCCGAACTCGGCAAAGCTCATCGCGATGCCGCCACCCATCGTGCCGGCGCCGACGATCGCAGCCGTCTCGATCGGCCGCAAAGGGGTGTCGCGCGGAATGTCGGGCAATTTGGCGACCTCGCGCTCGGCGAAGAACGCGTAGCGCAGAGCCCGCGCCTCGGCCGAATTTTCGAGCTCGTCGAAGAGCTCGCGTTCGCGCCGGATCCCCTCGTCGAACGGCATGCTGCAGGCCGCCTCGACCGCGGCGATGCAGTGGTAAGGGGCCTTCTGATTGCGTGCGCGCCGCGCGATCGACTTGCGCATCGCCTCGAAGATGCCGGGATCGGTCTTGGCTTCCGCGAGCTTCTGGTCGCGGTCGCGGATGCGCGGCAACTGCCTGGTGTCGGCGACGCGACGCGCCATCGCGATCGCCGCCTGCCGGAGGTCGCCGCCCTCCGGCACCAGCTCGTCGATGATGCCAAGTTGCTTGGCCTCCTCGGCCGGGACATGTCGGCCCGACACGATCATCTCCATCGCCGCCTTTGGTCCGATCAGCCGCGGCAGCCGCTGGGTCCCGCCGCTACCCGGCAATATGCCGATCAATACCTCGGGCAGACCAACCTTGGCGCTGGGCACGGCGATGCGGTAATGCGAGGCAAGCGCCACCTCCAGCCCGCCGCCCAAGGCATAGCCGTGGATTGTCGCGACTACCGGCTTAGCGCTCGCATCGAGCACTTCGTGGGTGCGCTTTCCCGGTACCGGCGGAGGTCGCCTCGTGCCGAACTGGCGAATGTCTGCGCCGGCGATGAAGCTTCGCCCTGCGCCGATCAGCACCATCGCTTTGATCGCCGGATCGGCGTTCCCTCGCTCGACATTCTCGACGATACCCTCGGGCACGCCGGGGCTCAGCGCGTTAACCGGCGGGTTGTCGACGGTGATGACGCCGATCCCGTCGACGTTTTCGAAGCGAACCAATGCGCCTTCGGCCATGCCGTCTCCTCCTATTCTAAAGCGTTGCTCGCGTCCCGAGGATGACCGTGCTTTGCGACGACAATACCCCGCCATTGCCGTGCGCGATCGCAGTCTCGCAATCGGCCACTTGGCGCGCGCCACATTCTTGGCGCAGCTGCCGCGTCGCCTCGATCAGCAGGAACAGCCCATACATGCCGGGGTGGCAATAGGAAAGCCCGCCGCCATTGGTGTTGACCGGCAGATCGCCCTTGGGTGCAATGCGTCCATCTGCGACCAAGGAGCCGCCTTCGCCCTTCTGGCAAAAGCCGAGGTCCTCGAGAAACAATATCGTGTTGATCGTGAAGGCGTCGTAGAGCTCAACGACATCTATGTCTGTCGGGCCGAGCCCAGCCATTGCATAGGCGGCGCGTCCGGACCGCAAGGCACCGGTTACCGTCAGATCCGGCATGCTCGAAATATTGGCGTGGGTGATCGCCTGCCCGCAGCCGAGTACATACACCGGCGGCTTCTTCAAGGATCGTGCGCGCTCTGGTGTGGTCATGATCACCGCACCACCACCATCGGTGACGAGGCAGCAATCGCGCACCGTGAACGGGTAGCTGATCATGCGGGCCGAAAGGACCTCGGCTGCCGTCAGCGGCTTTTTCTCCCAGGCTACCGGGTTCAGCAACGCCCAATCACGCGCCGCCACAGCGACAGCCGCCAATTGCTCACGGGTCGTGCCGAATTGATGCATATGGCGTGAGGCGGCGAGCGCATAGGCGGTCGACGGCAGGAACGGCCGGAACGGGGTCTCGTAGGGATTGTATTCGCGCACCGAGGCGTGGCGCCGCCCGATCGTGCGCTGCGTGCTGCCGTAGGCGATAACCGCGACCTTGCAGAGTCCGAGCTGCAGCGCGGCCTGGGCATGGCTGACGTGGAACATGAACGACGAGCCGCCGAGGATCGTCGTGTCGATAAAAGCCGGCGAGATCCCGAGATACTCGGCTAATGCCAAGCCCGAAGTGCGGCTTTGCGCGGTTGCGCAAAGCAGGCCGTCGACATCGCGCAAGCCCAGCCCGCAATCAGCGAGCGCCCGGTGGATGCCTTGCGCCATCAGGTCGATCGAACTCATCTCGCTGGCAACGGCACCGAGATCGGATTCCGCGACGCCGACGATCGCGACCGACCCGCGCTGTAACCCGTCCATCAGGGCGATCCCGCCGGCACGAAGACCGGGCAGGGCGGCTCGTCGCCACTTGGTCGATGGACGCGGAACTTGACGCGCATGCCGATTTTGATGGCCTCGGGTGCCAGATCCTCGACCCGGCTCATCAGCCGAAAGCCCTCGTCGCAATCGATCAAGGCGACGTTGTAGGGCGCACCCTCGCGCGCCGGATGCACCACCGTCGTCGCGTAAACCGTGCCGAGCCCAGCGCTGACCCGCCATTCGAGACGCGCGCTGCCGGTAAAGGGACAGATAACGCGAGGGTAGAACACGGCCTTCTGCGCGTCCAGGCTCCACTGATAGGCCAGCTCGCCCTTGTCGAGGTGCGCCTGATAAATCACCAGAGGTGATTTAGAGATCCGCTCCATCGCCTCCTCCCTCACCGCCCCATTCTGTCGGGTTAACGGTAGCGCGGCAAGCGTCCGGGATATGCTACTGATGGTCGCCTGGGCGCTTCGCCGGGGACAGTATGGGGCGTCGAACTGTGGAGAAATAGCGATGGAGATGATCCTCACTGGTGACGTGAACCTGATGAACGTCACCGACCCCGCGGTGCCCTTTGTCGTCGTCAGGAACGAGTTCCGTGCCGCCGAGATCGTCTTTTGCAATCTCGAATGCTGTCTGTACCAACCCCCGAGCGGCCATTCCGCGGAACACGAAGGCTTTTTCGCAGACCCTGTCGTGGCCGGCGAGGCGTTGCGCTCGGCTGGGATCCAAGCAGTCGGGCTTGCCAACAACGTAAACTATGGCGAAGGGCGATCATGGCGTCGATCGCTCGGCTGGACGAGCTCGGGGTTGCCCATACCGGCGCGGGTGCCAACCGGACGAGCGCCCGCGCTCCGGCGATCTTTACGCGCGATGAGGTGCGGTTCGGCTTTCTGCAGCGCAGCTCGGTCTATTGGCCGACCAATCACGAGGCCGGCGAGGATAGCCCGGGCATCGCGGTGATCCGGGGTCACACTGCCTATCACGTGCCGATGCACGGCAGCCGTCCGCCGGCAAACCGCCCCGGTATTCCTCCCGAGATTGTGACTTGGGCGGACCCGGTGTATCTGAAGCGGCTCGACGACGACATCGCAGCGTTGCGCGGACGGGCGGAGGTCGTCGTCGCCTCGTTCCATTGGGGACTGCACCAGGAAGTCCTTCAATACATGACGGAGATTGCCCACCGGGCGATCGATGCCGGTGCCGACCTGGTGATTGGACACGGGCCGCACTATTCGCTGCCGATCGAGATCTACAAAGGAGTGCCGATATTCTACGGGCTCGGCAGCTTCTCGTTCCATACCGGTCACGGCGGAAGACAGCACGGCGACTGGCTCGGCATGATGGCCAGGGTATCGTGGCAGCGGCGGAAGATTGCCCGCGCGGCGTTCCAATTCGTCCGGCACGACCGGCACAACAGAACCGTTCTGTGCGCGCTGGCCGACGAAGGCGCGGCCCTTGACGATATCGTCCGGCGGAGCACCGATCTTGGCGCCAGCCTCGCACCGCGCCGCGACGAGGTAGAGCTCGACCTGCGGACTTGACGCCGGAGAGCCGGTAGCGGATCTAGATCGTTTCTCGGTTCGCCCCGTATCCAACCGATAGGACGAAGATGCCCCAGATCACGTATGTTCATTCCAACGGGACACGACAAACGCTCGATGTCCCGGTCGGCACCAGCGTGATGCGGGGCGCAATCCTCAACGGCATCGACGGCATCGTCGCTGAATGCGGCGGCGAGATGATGTGCGCGACCTGCCACGTCTATGTCGAGGAGGATCAGCTCGGCCGAACGCCGACGCAGTCAGACGACGAGAAGGCGATGCTCGAATTCACCGCGAGCGAGCGCCGACCAAACAGCCGGTTGAGCTGCCAATTGGTCGTCACCCCGGAGCTCGAGGGTCTCGTCGTCTACCTGCCTGAGACGCAGGTCTGATGGCGGTTTCGCTCGTCGCCGTCGTCGGCACCGGGCAGGCCGGCTTTCAGACGGCGGCGTCGCTACGCCAGGAGGGCTTTGCCGGCCGGATCATAT
>Ga0310909_10002595_pt1 | contig 11126 bp, 11 predicted proteins | sample GREbulkMGT000H_FD_203449 | JGI IMG/M metagenome (GOLD analysis project Ga0310909, IMG submission 203449) | Lab enrichment of tropical soil microbial communities from Luquillo Experimental Forest, Puerto Rico - GRE.bulkMG.T000H | ecosystem: Environmental > Terrestrial > Soil > Tropical forest >... | reverse complement strand
GCCCGGTAAGACCGACCATACCGTGTTCGACGACGTCATCGGCGGCTTCGGCCTGCGCCTCCGCCAGACCAGCAAGGGTGTCAGCCGCAAGTTTGTCTACCAGTACGATCTCGCCGGCGGCCGCACCCGTAAGATCACCATCGGCGACGTCACCTTGCCGGTGCCTGAGGCGCGCCGGATAGCCGTCCGGCTGCAGGCCGAGGTCCGCCTGGGCAATGACCCCGCCACCCGAAAGGACACGGCCCGCGCACTCGCGGCCACGACTATGGCAGCGGTGCTCGAGGTCTATCTGCCGATTAAGGAGGCCAAGCTACGCCCGCGCAGCTATGTCGAGACCCGGCGCCACCTCATGGTCGGCTGCCGGCGCCTGCACCAGCTGCCGCTGCGGTCGGTCACCACCGCCATGATCACCAGCCTGTACGAGACCATGGTCAAGGAGCGCGGCGCCACTACTGCCACCAACTGTTGGCGGACGTTCCACGCGTTCCTCGGCTGGGCGCTGCGCCAGGGACATATCGACCGCAACCCCGCCATTGGCGTGGAGCTGCGCAAGATGAAGGCACGCAGCCGCGTCCTCAGCGCAAAAGAGATCAAGGCGCTGTGGGCGGCGACTGCCGACGGCAGCGATTACAGCAAGATCACCCGCCTCCTTTTGCTCAGCGGCGCACGTGCATCCGAGATCGCGAAGCTGCAATTTTCCGAGATCGAATCCGACCGGATCGTACTGGCACCCGAGCGCACCAAGACCGACCGCAGCCGCTCGATCCCGCTCACGCCGAGCATGCGCGCTATCCTCGACGCCCGCCCCCGGCGGGACGGACACGACTACGTATTCGGCAAGTCGGGGCGGCCGTTCTCGAGCTGGAACATCTGCAAGCAGGGGCTCGACCGGCGCATGGGTGTCGATATGCCGGCCTGGGTCACGCACGATTTGCGAAGGACTTGTGCCACCGGCCTCGGCGAACTCGGTATCAGCCCGTGGGTGATCTCCGCCGTGCTCGGCCACGCCGTCGGCCGCAGCGTGCTCGTGTTCGACCAGCCCGCCGAGAATGAAGTCACCCGCAAGCACTACAACTTTGCCAAGCTGGAGGAGCCGGTGCGCAACGCGCTCACGGCGTGGGACGATCACGTCATGGGCATCGTCGAAGGTCGCGTCGCTGACAAGCGCGTGGTAGTACGGTTCAAGAAGTAATGCGGGTCGCCTGGCGGTCGGAAGCCGCCAGGGACCCTGATCCCTTCAGCCAGAGTGGTCGATGGCTGCCGAGACTGCCCACGATACTAGCGCGAATCCCTGGTCGCTGCTCAGCGCCGAATTGGAGTTCGTCGCCGCCTATACCAAGTCGATCGATGCCGCGAAGGAATTGATCCTGTACCATCTCGGCGAGCGAGAAATTCGCTGGATGTGCTGGCAGCTCGAATACAGCACGAGCAGGGTTGGCCGCGCACATAGATTTTTCTGGCACCCCGGAAACGGCCGCATCGAAGTTGATTGGGTCCGTAGCAACGCAACCCGCACCGGACCTCCCTGGGCGGTAGGCAAGGACCCCGATCCCGAAATACCGAAACACCCGATCTTCATCACTAACGGCCCCCGGATCACGCTCAAGGCAAGGCTCGTCCGGCTCAATCACGACGACGTCTTGACCATGTTGCGGAACCTCGGCCTGATCGCGCCGTTGGCCGCCGAGGCGTCTCCATCCGCACCGACCACCGCGCCCGCACCGATCGCTGCACCGACCGCCCCGCCCGAGTTGACCGATCAACCGAAGTTGAAACCGAAAGAGTGGTTTGACGCGGCTCGCCGAAAGCATACACGTCGTAAGGGCGAAGGCGCCGCCGCATATGCCGATCGCCTGCTCGAACGGATGAAGAAGGCTCCGGTACAGAGGGTTTGGGCGCGGACGACCATGATACGGACGATCAACCGGCGAAAATAGTTTGCCCGGGTTTGCCCGGGCAACTTTCAGGCAATTCTCTAAGCCGTTGATTTCTAGGCAGGCAATTGCGCGCATTTGCACGCGCTTGCATTACAGATTTGCCTGCCTATCCCGGGGAAAATGGAAACTACACCACTCCCCGGTTCAGCACCGCCCGCTGATCCGACCGCCTACCAGCAGTGGCTCGACGAGATCGTGTCGCTGAAGGAAGGCGCGCGGTTGCGCGACGTCTCGGTGCCGACGCTTCGTCGGGCTGAGCGCAAACGCATCATCAACACCTCGAAGCGGCGGCTTGGCATTCGGCGTCGGCATGCACTCATGCTGCCGTAGCTGATTTGAGAACCCATCCGGCGACCACTGCCTTGGTTGCCAGAACGGGAATCAAAAGAAGGCGGACACCGGGGGCGAGCAATCCCCGGACAGGTACCCGGCGTGAGACTTCCGCGGTATGTCCGCGACGACGGGCTAGGACGGGCCGACGAGCACGCAGGCGGAGCCGAAAGGTGTACCGTGTACCCTGTGTTGCATAAGCCCCGATGCGAGCAGCTCAGCGACGCGTCAGAGGCGTTCGTGTGAGGCTGCTCGAAGCAGCTCGGCGACGGGTCAGAGGCGTTCGGTGCGGGTTGGGGAACTTGCGGCAACCTTAAAGGGGTAGCTCCCGCCGCTAAGCCACCAAGGTATCGCGTAGCCTCGAGCATTCGGGCGTATCCGAAGGATCTCGCGCGAGATTGTGGTGGTGTGAGGCATTGGGACATGCCGCTTGCGAATCTGCGGCGGCGCGTCCCGTTGAGAAATTTTGAGCGGGCCGTCGGCGGGGAGCCGACAGGCCCGCTCATCCGTAAGGGGCGAGCAAGTCGTTCCCTTAGCAGAACCCTTCGACCATTCAAAGACATTTGAAATCTCCCGACGCACTCCTGCCGTCCAGGGTGCGCGGTTTCGATCGGGGACGGCGCGTACCCGGTAAACGCAGGCCGGCCAGCGGAGATCTGTGCTCGCCGCTGGCCGGGTAACTCCAACAGGTCCTTTGGCGAGGACCAGGAAGGCAATCCAATGCATGGGCATATATCGGGTCTCCATCGCCGCCGTCAATCGTCCCGGCGCCACTTCCACGGAAGCCAACGCGCAGCCGCCATCCGCGCCCTGACCGCCGCGCGGCTCTACCTCGGCGGGCAGGTCGCGACTCTCGAAGCAGCGGCGGTGAGCTGCGGCTCCAAGCACGTCTACGTCGCCGCCATGATCATCCTGATCCAGGCCGAGAACTCGGCCGTGCTGATGGCCGTGCTCGGCGGCAACGTCTCAGTGGTTACAGCGGCAAAGCAGCTGAAGCCGCAGGTCGACCTCATCACGGCGTTTCGCAAGTCGTCGGCTTCCGATCATGCCGCGCTCGGGCGCGTCGCTGGTCCCGGCCGCATCTGGGACGAAGTGATCGTTCCCACGCTTAGCTAAATCCACGGCGCCGTCCGCGCAAATGCGGGCGGCGCCCTCATATGAGGAGAACCGACATGAGCTTGATTCCAGCCCGCGCACTCAGGCAAGCGCTCGAATATCTGCACAACGACGAACTCGAACACTACCTCGATTGCTGCTTAGCCAAAGACGGCAGTGACAGACTCCACGTCTACAAAGACGTGCTCACGCTCCTGCGTTGGGTGCATCGAACTTATGCTCCCGGCGAAATGAAGGAATGGGCGGGAGACTGCATCTGCGAGTACGAAACAAAGGTGCAAGACCTCGATCTCAAAAACGCAGCTTAAAGGGACGCAATACCGAGAGCAGAGGCACGCCTCTGCTCTCCATAGTGCGCCCGAAGAGTGTGAGCACTGACCAATGAACGACACCGTGACAATCGTGATCGCCGGACCGGCGGTCGCAAAGGGCCGGCCGCGTGCGACCCGTAAAGGCTTCATCTATACGCCAGCGAAGACTCGCAAGTACGAAGCCCACGGACGGCTTGCTGCCCAACTGGCCATGAACGGCCGGCCGCCGATCACCGTCCCTGTCCGCGCCGAACTTACCATCGATCTGCCGGTGCCGACGTCGTGGTCGATGAAGCGGCGTGATGCTGCTCTACGCGGTGACATTCGTCCGACCACGAAGCCGGACGCGGACAACTATCTCAAATCGGCGCTCGACGCGATCAACACGGCTTGTGTTCAGGCTCAAGTCACTCACGCTTCAATCCGCCCCGCTTCTGCTCGCTTATATCCGCGGAGTCGATTGGTCCGCAGTTGACTACGCGACACGATTAGTTGTCCTGCACGAAACCAACACCGCCATCACTCGCATGCGCGAGCACAACGGCATGGAGCCGATCGACGACGGCCTGCCGGGCGATCGCGACAACGTTTTCCGCACCATCCGACACGTCATCACCTCTTCCCGCCCCGCGGGGGCCGCACCGGAGCCGATGCCGGTTCACGAACATCAACATGAAAAGAAGGAATTCGCCGATGTCTAACGAAATCACTACGCACGACGATGAAGACGACGGCTACTCGGGTTCGCTCGTCAGTGGCCGGGTAATCAAGGGTCAACTGCTTCGCTGGAATGAGACGAACGGCTGGCTCGATCGTGACGGCCTGCGACCGCCGGAGATCATGCTCGCGATTGCTCTTTCCGAGGCGCTGCAGTGCTGGAAAGGCAGAAAGCCGGTCGAAACCATCACGGCAAAGCCCCTGCCGGACGTCAATATGCTGAATGAATCGGTGCCAGAGGACGAATGGGAAGCCGGCCTCGACGGCAAGCCCAAGCCGCCGTGGGTCCATCAGTTCATTGTGTATCTGATCGACCCGGCATCGGACGGAACCTACACGTACATGAATTCCACAACCGGCGCCCGCATCGCATGTGACCAGTTACGCGAGAAGGTAATCACCATGCGAGCATTGCGCGGGACCCGCGTCGTGCCGGTGGTGCGGCTCACGCATCGACCGATGAAAACGTTCGTCGGAATGAAGCACCGGCCGGAGTTTGAAGTCCTCGACTGGCGCCAGCTAGGCGGGGACGGCGGCGGCGAGCTAACCAGCCCGAAGTCAGCGCAGCTCACCGGCCCCAGCACGACTACGAAGGTAGCGCCAGAGCCGGAGCACTCGGCGAATAAGACTTCGAAGTCAGAGAGCGCGGCTAAGGAGACCCTCGCTTCAATGCAGGAAGTTTCCAGGCCGACGGCGTCCGAAGAATTGCGCGACGAAATCCCGTGGTGACCAACAACAACCCGCGCGAGGGGCGTCATGCCCCTCGTGTCCTTCCTCTCGCATTCTTTCGGACGACGTGTCATGCCGGACTTGTTTTGGGACGCAGAGCTCCGCTCTGCTGCCAGCCTCCGCTTGGTCGGCGCGTGGAATTACGTCACGCACGCAAGCACCGAGATGCTGTGCTTTTGCTATGCGGTCGACGATGGCGAGATACAAACCTGGGTCAATCAATCGCTTCTCGGCGCCCCAGCGCAGCCATCGCCCGAACCATTTCTTGCCGCGGCGCGTGATCCAAAGAACTGGCGATTAATCGCACACGGCAGTTTCGATAGCCTCGTGCTTGAGCACGTGCTCGTTCCCAAGCACAGCTTCCCGTCGATCCCGCTCGAATCCCAGCATTGTTCGATGACGGCGGCACTAGCGAACGGCTATCCCGCCGAACTCGAAACCCTGACGGAGGCGCTCGAGCTTCCCTACCGCAAGGATCGCGATGGCTGGAAGTTGATGCGTGAAATGTCGCAGCCGCGCAGACCGCGCCGAGGCGAAGACAAGTCCATCCTGCATTGGCTTTTCGACGCGGACCGGCTCGCTCGCCTAATCGAGTACTGCGGTAGAGACGTACGCGCCGCCCGCGCGATCTGGCAGCATCCAAAGATCAAGCCGCTGGGCGAAGACGAACGCCGCTATCAAATTCTCGACGCCGTCATCAATCGCCGGGGCATCCGTGCCGATCGCGAGTTCGCCACCCGCGCGCGCGACTTGGCGACGGCCGAGCGCCAGGCGATCAACGCCGCGCTCGCGGGCCTCACAACGGGTGAGATCACCTCGGTCGGTCAGGTCAAGCGGATATTGACCTACGCCAACACGCGCGGGCACGACATGACTAGCGTTGGCCGCCGTTCGGTGAGCGCAGTGCTCGCTGCCGAGCCGGACGAAGAGACCCGCAGGGTGCTCGAGCTGCGGCGCGAGGGGGCCCGCACCTCCGTCCTCAAGTACAAGGCCATCCTGGACTACGCCAATCCCGCGGACGACCGCCTGCGCGGAACGCTGCGCATGTGCGCCGGCCCTGGCCGCTGGGCCGGCTTGGGGCCGCAGTTACAGAACCTGAAGCGCAACGAGAACAACATCCCGCTCGCGGCGGTCGACGCTGTTCGCGCCGGAGATCGCGAGCAACTTCGTGCCTACGGTAACCCGCTCGCAGTGCTCGCCGATATTGCCCGCGCCGCACTGTGCTCCACCTCCGACCGGGTGCTGATGATGGCCGACCTCGGTCAAATCGAGTCGCGGATCCTTGCGTGGTTCGCGGGCGAACAGTGGAAGCTGCAGACCTACATCGACTTCGATCGTACGGGCGACAAGACGAAGGAACCCTACCGCATCATCGCCGCGCGCATGCTTCGCCGTAATGACGTAGCGGGCATCGCTAGGGAACAGCGCCAAAAAGGCAAATGCGGCGAGCTTGCCTGCGGGTTCGGCGGCTCGGTTGGTGCCTGGCGCCGCATCGCCCCTGAAGACGAGCGCAACGACGAAGAGATCGCCGGCGACATTCGGGCTTGGCGCGACGCTCATCCGGCGACGACCGCCTACTGGCGCGAGCTTGCGCGCGCGATTCGGATCGCCATCCGAACCGGACAACCATTCGCGGCCGGCAAAATCACCGCAGACTTCGCGGACGGCAATCTCTTTCTCACCTTACCGTCCGGGCGCCGCATCACCTATCCGCAGGCGAAACTGGTCGCGAGTAAGTTCGAAGGATATCCGCCCGACGTCGTTTTCAAGGACAACGCGCGCGGCAAGTGGTCGGACTATCGCGGCTGGTTTGGCACCTTCATCGAGAACGTCGTTCAAGGGACGGCGCGCGACCTACTGGCGGCCGCCATCGCGCGGTTCGAGGCCCGCGGGATTCCGATCGTGCTGCACATACACGACGAGGCGGTGGCTGAGGTTCCGACCGGCACCATCTCAGAAGCAGAATTCCTCGCCATCCTGCTTGAGCCTCCCGCGTGGGCGGAAGGATTACCGCTCGCAGGCAAGGCGCGAACCGGGGCGCATTATCTCGAACCGCCCGAGGAAGACGCGGCACCGTCGATCGCCGTAACCGAGCCCACGCCCGCCGAGGCCGCGGTCGACGAGATTCTGGCCAGTACGCCAGAGCCAGAACCGGCCGCCGTCGAGAAGCCGGAGAATTCGCTCGCGGACTTAGGCGAAGACGTTGCTCCGCTCTGGGATCTAGTCTCGGTACCGCAGACCGCCGACGGCAAGACCACGTGCCCGTTCCACGACGGTGACGACAACCCCTCGCTGAAGTTCTACGCCGACCACTTCATTTGCTACGGCTGCGGCACCCGCGGCGGGCGGCTCGACTGGCTGATGCAAGGCGAGGGCCTAACGCGCGAGGAGGCGATCGCCGTCATTCACGACTGGAACGGTCCAAGGCAACGCCGGCCGCTGGTCGAAGACAAGGCGGTCAAGGTCGAGCGAGCTCGCACGCTCTGGCGCGAGGCCCGTTCAATCCGCGGTTCCATCGCCGAGCGCTACCTTGCCGAAACGCGCTGCATCGATGTCGGCCAGCTGCCGCCTGACCTCGAGGGTAGCCTGCGCTTTCACCCGAGTTGTCTGTTCGGGTCTATCCGCCAACCGTGCCTGCTGGCGCTCATGCAGGAGCCACGCGCCACCAAGGCGGTCGGCATCCAGCGTATCGCCCTCGCGCAGGCGAACGGGCGCATCGTGAAAACTGAACGGCGCGCCCTTGGCTCGATGGGCGTGGTGAAGCTCTGGGCGCCCGCCGCGACTTTGATCATCGGCGAGGGGCTCGAAACCACACTCGCGGCCGCAACCTCGATTCCGTTCAACGACGAGCCGCTATGTCCGGCGTGGGCAATGCTGAGCGCGAACCAGCTCGGCGCCTTCCCGGTCATCCGCGGCGTCGAGCGGCTGATCATCCTGGTCGACAACGATTCGATCGGCATCACTGCCGCCTTGACTTGCACGGAGCGCTGGAACCGCGCGGGGCGCACCGTCATCCGCCTTACGCCGGAGCGCACCGGCGAGGACTTCAACGACCTGATTATGCCGGAGCCGGTGTCATGAGCCGTAAGAGTGCGTTCTCGGCGAACGTCTCCACGCCGAACCCCAACACCGAGGGCGTGACGATCGACGACTTCGTCGCGTATATGCCGAGCCACGTTTACATTTTCACGCCATGCCGTGAGACATGGATCGCCGCGAGCGTGAACGCCCGCCTGCCGCGGCAACCGGTGCTGACTAAGTCCGGTCGACCTAAGCTCGACAAGGGCGGCGACCCGGTGACGGTAACCGCCGCCACTTGGCTCGATCGCAACCGCCCGGTCGAACAAATGACATGGGCGCCGGGTCTACCTATGACGATTGAGGATCGGCTTGTCGTCGACGGCGGCTGGATCCCGCGACGCGGCGTTAGTTGCTTCAACCACTATCGTCCGCCCCGCATCGAGCCGGGCGATGCGAGTAAAGCCGGACCGTGGCTCGAACATCTCCGCAAGATCTATCCCAACGACGCCGAGCATAGCCTCAATTGGCTGGCGCACCGGGTGCAACGCCCGCAGGAGAAGATCAATCACGCCTTAGTGTGGGGCGGGGCTCAAGGTATCGGTAAGGACACCTTGCTCGAAGCAGTCCGGCAAGCCGTCGGGCCATGGAATTTCCGCGATATCGTTCCGAATGCACTCTTGGGGCGCTTCAACGCCTTCATCAAGGCAGTCATTCTGCGGGTAAACGAGGCCCACGATCTGGGCGATGCTGACCGCGTCAATCGCTTCAACTTCTACGACCGCTCCAAGCTCTACACCGCGGCCCCACCCGAAACGCTCCGCATCGACGAAAAGCACTTGCGCGAATATTACGTCTTCAACGTGCTCGGATTCCTGATCACCACCAATCATAAAACAGACGGAATCTACCTGCCAGCCGATGACCGCCGGCATTACGTGGCTTGGTCGGATTTCACCATGGAAGCCTTTTCCAAGGACTACTGGGACCAATTTTGGGCCTGGTACTACGCCGGCGGATTCGAGCACGTCGCGGCTTATCTCGCCCAGCATGACATTTCCAACTTTAATCCCAAGGCGGCCCCGCCACAGACTCCGGCGTTCTGGGAGATCGTCGCGGTCGGCGAGGCGCCCGAGGACGTAGAGGTCGCCGACGCTATCGATAGGCTAGGCAATCCCGACGTGCTCACGATCAAGCAGCTGATCGCGAACGCAACGCCCGGACTCGTGGAGTGGCTGTCGGAGCGAAAGAACCGCCGAGCAATCCCGTATCGACTCGAAAGCTGCGGCTACGTCTCGGTGAGAAACCCCGCCGACAAAAAAGGTCAGTGGGTCGTCGCGAGTACCCGCCAGCTCGTCTACGGGCGTAACAACCTGTCGGCTGAAGCCCGGCTAGCCGCGGCGAGGAAACTCAAGTGAACATTTCGATTCAATCGCGCGAACGGCGTGATGCCGATCGAAGGAAAAAGCTATGCGCAATCCATGCTTAGACGCTGCTCTGCGCGAGCTTGCGGCTGTGGGCATTCGCGATGTCGAGCAGGTGCGCGGCGGTAAACATTGGCAGTTGCGGTGGCAGGTCGATGGGCACGGGCTGCGGATTTGCACCCTGCCAGCTACGCCGAGCGATTGGAGATCTACCCATAATACGCGGGCCGACATCCGGCGAATGTTGCGTGAAGATGGCGTACTGGTGACGCCTAAACCGGAACCGACGCCGGGTCTACCCCCTAAGCCCGATCGCATTGCCGAGCTTGAACGTCGCGTGACGGCGCTGGAAGAATTCATTCGTACGATCCAACCAGGAGGAGAACATCAGAGATGAAGCCATTCCGTTCGCGCGAAGAAATGCTCGATGCACACGAACTGATGTTCGGTGAGGCTGGCCGCCAATGCGCTGAGATGGTGTTGAAATACGCGACAACGCTGTTTGCAGTTCAGCTCGACGCCTTCAACATCCGCGTGGTGCTCGCTCCGATCGAACTCGGTCCTTACAACCGCCACGCGGGCTACCACTACGGACCCGAAGGCGAGGGCGCCTTCATTCTCGGCAACCGCCATGTCGTCCGACTGCACAAAGGCACATTAGTTCTTGTGCAAGCGGATCGGCCTTGGCTGAGCGACGATTTCATCGTTCACGAACTCACGCATGCCCGGCAGGCGCAGCTGCTCAGAGAGCATGCGGGTGAAAAGGAATGGGAACGCAAGCGCGGCGGCGTTCACCGCGACCGCGGATGGTACGCAGCGATCGCAGAGGCCTGCCCGAAATACCTCGGCGTGGAATTCCCGCCTTCGTCTTGGCCGACCGGACCGCGCACTCGTGACGGCACGCTGACCGAAGTGGAGGCGACGCACTGGCCGGAATCATTCCGACTTTTGATTGTTGATGACGATCCCAGGCTGCCTAAAACCGCGCGAGCGGCGTGATGCTGGCCGGATGCACATCAGTTGATGTTGAATGGGATGAATGGGATGAATGGGATGAATGGGATGGTCCCCCCACAAGATTGATAGAACACACCGCGCGCGCGCATTTTGCGATAAAAATTAAGGGGTTAAGGTAATTTTAAATCTTGTAAGAGAACCATCCCATTCATCCCATTCATCCCACAGCCGCCCCTGCTCGTCTTAACTACGCGTCGGTCAAATCTAACGTCATGGGTTTGCCTCCGACATGGGCGGAGCGGCCCGTTTCGCTTGCTGTCGCTTGAGCCGACGGCGCTCGCGCACCGCCGTTTCCAGCGCGCGCTGGCGCCGCTGCCTTCGCCGCACCCAAGGGTCGCCGAGCTTACCGTCGTCGTCGTCGTCGCTGTCGAGGATACACGGCCATTCCCAAGGCTTGCATCGCAACTCGTCCGCCAACTGGGCATGCAGCTCCCACCACCGCTCGCAGCCCGAACAGCGCCCGAGGTGCACCCAATCGCGGTCGGGCTCGCACGTGCAAAAGCAGCCCTGCATTCTTGCGAACAGAT
>Ga0310909_10002585_pt1 | contig 11143 bp, 8 predicted proteins | sample GREbulkMGT000H_FD_203449 | JGI IMG/M metagenome (GOLD analysis project Ga0310909, IMG submission 203449) | Lab enrichment of tropical soil microbial communities from Luquillo Experimental Forest, Puerto Rico - GRE.bulkMG.T000H | ecosystem: Environmental > Terrestrial > Soil > Tropical forest >... | reverse complement strand
GTGCCGCGCAGCACCGAGCGGCTGCGCCTGACCCCGTCGCCTTTGCACAGCGATGCCGACATCGAAGCGCTGGTGGCGGCCTTGGCCGACGTTTGGACCCGGCTGACCTTGCGCCGCGCCGCCTGACCAGCACGCCACGTGCCGCCTTCTTCGGCTCGCGGCAGTGAGGGGTCCGACGTATTAGACGGCTGAGGAACAAAGCCGATGCGCCGACGCACATGTGCGTTCATAACCGCAGGTTTAGCGGCGGTGCTCGCGGTTTGGAGCATTCCCCACGCTGCATCTGCGGGCGATCCCGTTCGGAAGCCAGTCCCGACGTATAACCCCTACCCGCCTGGCATTCTGCCGTCCGATTTGGACGCGGAGATCGCAAGGGTTCAGCGCGAAGTTCAATTCATCTTCAATGAAACGCTTAACGAATGGAGAGCACTGCCGACTCCGACTCAGACAGGTAACCCACCCACGCTGCAGGGCGGCGGATATGAGGCCCTAGAAATACTCGGCAAGCTGCTGAATTTCGACCAAAACATGTCACCCTTCAGGAACGAGGCCTGCGGTTTCTGCCACATGCCATATACCGGGTTTAGCGGACCGATACCGTCCGTCAATCTGACGATGATCGCCTACCCCGGAACATTGCGCCATCGGGCCGGTAAGCGCACGGCGCAGCGCTACACCTATTCAGCGGATTTCCCGGTGCTCGAATACAATACAGCACAGGGCGCGTTCTTTGGCGGCAACTTCTGGGATGCGCGCTCGACCGGCTATAAACTGCAGAGTCCCGACGCTGAGCAGGCGCAGCATCCTCCGGTCGATACACAGGAAATGGCTTTTCCTGACACGGCTTGCATCGCGTTTCGGCTATCGACAGCGGTGTACCGGCCCCTCTTTGAGCTGGTCTGGGGCGCAGATTTCCACATCCGCTGGCCGGCCAATACCGAAAAGATCTGCGCCACGCCGGGAGGGGCGGCTGGGTTTGGCGGAAGCGCCACACCCATTCGGCTGAGCCCGGAAGACCGCAGCAAAGCCAACAATATCTATGACCATTGGGGACAATCCATCTCCAAATACGAACGTTCAAACCGCCTCAGCCCGTTCACGTCGAAATTCGACGCGTTCCTCAAGGGGAAATACACCTTAACCCCAGACGAGACGACTGGTTACGACCTTTTCAAAGGTAGAGCCAACTGCAATTCATGCCATCTCGATGGAAGGTCGACCGCGCTGATGCCGGGCCAGACGGACACTGGCGCTGCGGCCAATACGAGGCCGCTGTTTACCTGCTTCGGTTATGCCAATCTCGGCCTTCCGCTCAACCCCAGGGTCGCGTTGTTTTATCAGACCACGCCGGACGGCTTCGGGTTCACGCCCAATCCCTACGGTTTCGGCTATAGAGATTTGGGATTGGGTACCTTCCTCAGGAGCGCCGCCAATCCGAATTCACAATGGGTACAGTTTGCCCAGCCCAGCGACGGCCAGATGCAGACATCGACAGCGCGCGATGTCGCGATGACACCGCCGCAGTGCCCCACCACCGAGGCTGGCCAAGTCGATGCCAACGGCAGTGCAATACCGTACTTTCAGAAAGAGTTCTTTCACAATGGCTATATCAAGAGCCTGAAACAACTGGTTCATTTCTACAATACTCGCGATGTGTTTGCGTTTAAGGTCACGTCGGGCAACTGTCCACCAGGAAAGACGGAAAAAGTCGATTGCTGGCCGATGCCCGAGGTTCCGAACAACATCGACATGACGACGGGGAACCTCGGCTTGACGGATCAGGAGGAAAACCAGATCGTGACCTTCCTGCAAGCACTCACGGATGGTTTCACAACACCTTACCCGGACATCAACACCTTTACCGGTCAGTGCATGACCGGTGGTACAGCCGCGACCCAGGGTAACGAGTTGCTCGTCACCGCGCCGCCGCTTCCGCCTTGTGCCCCGGCGATCTGCGGCGTCCCGCCCCTGCCCGGGCCGAACATGATCCCGTGATTGCGATGAATAGACTGCTTGCGGGGTTGGCGCTTGCCGCCAGCCTCGTTAGCCAGCTCTGTGTCGGCCCGGCTGCCGCTCAGCTGCTTCAGCCGCCAAAGAAAGCCGCGCATGTCGCAATCATCAGAGGGCCGGAGCTCGAACTCGCTCGCGACGACTTGGCGATTATCAGATGGACCAGCACCAATCCGGGCGGCGATGACGACCATTTCGCCGTCGTACACTATGGGACCGATCCCATGGAGCTGAGCCGGACGGCGAAATCTCATATCAGGCTCAACCGCACCCACAAAGAGACGATTTTTCGGGTGCTGGTCGACGGTCTGACGCCGCAGACGACGTATTACTACACGGTGACCTCGATGACGGCCGACGGTCAGAGCGACGGAGTCGAGAGCCCCATAAGCCAGTTCACCACACCCGACCGCGGTGGGCAGCTGGTTGCGTACCCTCAGCCAAAATAATGGCAGTAACACCAGCACGCCGCGATGCCAAAACGCTTCGCCGGCGCCCGCCGGCCGGACCTGACGTCGTAGAGGCATATCGCGCCGGTGCTGACCGATCGGCGAACCCGTTCTGCTAAAGCCGTCTGCGACGAACTGTTGCAGCGCCCCACCGGATCTATGTCCAGCCGATCAACTACCCGAACCTGCCGCGCGGCACCCAGCGCCCGCGCCTGACCCGGCGCCGGGCCGCTTGACTTTGGTGCGTCGATCCCGCAAGCAGCCGGGCCGGCCCTATCCCGGCGATCTCACGTTGCGGATATCCCCCGAGCTGCATCGCCGGGTCGCCATCCCCGCCGCCCGAACCGGCAAGAGCGTCAATACGTTCGTTGCTGAGACATTAGAATGGTCAGCCTAGGGCTGACGGACGCGCGTCAGTAGATGTGCTGGCCGCCGTTGACCGAGATCTCCGTCCCGGTGACGTAGGCGGCATCTTCACTGCACAGGAAAAAGATCGCGCCGGCGACGTCGGAGGGTATCCCAAGCCGGTGGAGCGGGATGCGCGGCAGCAGCACCGTGGTCTCGGGCGACAGCATCGCGGTCTCGATCTCGCCGGGCGCGACGGCGTTGACGCGGACACCGAGCCGGGCAAAGTCGGCGGCCATCTCGCGCGTCAGAGCCGATAATGCCGCCTTCGAGGTCGAATAGGCCGAGCCGGCAAACGGATGCACGTGATGGCCGGCGATCGAGGTGATGTTGACGATCGCTCCCTTGCCTTGCGCCAAAGCCGGGGCAAAGGCGCGAGCCAAGGTCAGCGGCACGAAGAAGTTCAGCTGAAACACTCTTTGCCAATCTTCGAGGTCGCCGTTGAGAACGCCGAGCCGTTCCTTGGTCGGAGCCTTTGGCGAGACGCCGGCATTGTTGACGAGCGCATGCAGCGCGCCGTCGAGAAACTCCCCCGCCTCGGCAACGAAGTGCTCGAGGTCGTCCGGATCGGCAAGATCGGCGGTGATATGGTGGGTCCAGTTCGGGTCGCGCTTGCATTCGGGCGGCACGTCGTCGCGCGAACAGGTGATGATCCGCCAGCCGGCATCGCTGAAACGCTTGACCGTGGCGTGCCCGATCCCGCGGCTGGCGCCGGTCAACAGCAGAACCTTGCGCACCCCGCTCATCGCACAGCGACCCGGCGCGGAAAGTTGGCGCGCGGCTCCTCGATCCCTTCGGGATCCTGGTGGATTATGATCTCCGCGTTCGGATAGGCGGCGCGGAGTTTGGCTTCGACCTCGTCGGAGATCTCGTGCGCTCGAACGAGGCTCAGCGAACCATCCATCTCAATGTGGATCTGAATAAAGGAGGTCGGGCCGGCGACCCGGGTGCGGAGGTCGTGCGCCGCGGCCACGTCGGGGTGCGATTGCGCGATCGTGCGGATCTTTTCGCGCTCATCGTCGGTCATTTCGTGGTCCATCAGCTGGAACAGCGACAGACGCACGAGCCGAACGGCGCTGTAAACGATCCAGATGCCGATCGCGGCGCCGAAAAGCGGATCGATGAGCGGCAGGTGGAGGGCGGCGCCGAGCGCGAGCGCGATGATTACGCCAAGGTTCAGGACGACGTCGCTGCGATAGTGCAGTTCGTCGGCGCTGACTGCGATCGATCCGGTGCGGCGCACGACGTGCCGCTGATAGAGGACGAGCCCGGCCGTCACCGCGATCGAGACGATCATTACCGCAATCCCGGCCGGCGGGTTCTCGACAGGAACCGGCCAGATCAGCCGCCGTATCGCCTCGGCGAACAGCAGCATCGCACTGCCGATAATAAAGGCCGATTGGCCGAGCACCGCCAGCGGCTCGGCCTTGCCGTGACCAAAACGATGCTCGCGGTCGGCCGGGCTCATCGCGTGGCGGACCGCGAAGAGATTAACAAGCGAGGCCACCGCGTCGAGCAGCGAGTCGACGAGGCTCGACAACAGCGCAACGGAGCCAGTTTCGAGCCAGGCCGCGAATTTGGCAGCAATCAGCAGTGCGGCAACCGCGACGGAGGCATAGGTCGCCAACCGCCGCAACCTGTTGGCGGGCGCCCCGTGGATTACGGAAAAAGCCGTTCCCGTCGCCATCCCTCGCCTTCACGAATAAACAGCATCCGATCATGCAGCCGCGACGGCTGCTCCTCCCAGAATTCCACGCGCTGCGGCACGACCCGGAACCCTGACCAGTATGTGGGACGCGGTACTTTACCCTCATCGAAGCGGCGGGAAAACTCTTCGACCCGGCGCTCGAGGAGCGCGCGGCTCTCGAGCGGGCGCGACTGGTCGGAGGCCCAAGCACCGATCTGGCTGTCGCGCGGCCGGCTGGCAAAATACGCGTCCGCCTCGTCGTCCGCGACTTGCTCGACGGGGCCCTCGACGCGAACCTGCCGGTTCAGCGACTTCCACAAGAAGCACAGCGCGGCATGCGGGTTGGCAAACAGCTCCTCCGACTTCCGACTCTCTAGATTGGTGTAGAAGACGAACCCGCGGCGATCGAGCCCCTTCAACAACACCAAGCGAGCCGACGGCCGGCCTTCCCGCGTTGCCGTCGCCAAGGTCATCGCATGCGCGTTCGGCTCACCCTTCCAGGCCTCGTCGAGCCAGCGCTCGAAGAGCGCGAGCGGCTCGACCTCGGCGATCTCGTCCATTGTCGATCCCGTCGGCAGAGTGTCCCACTCAACATAGCGCGCGTCCTATCGATGTGGTACCTGTCACCCGCGGAACGGTTCGTCAAAGAACCGAAGAGGCGCGGAATCCCCGGCTATGGCGGTATCGCGCGCCCCTGGGCAGGGAGCAAAACGACCGATGGCGAGATCAAAGGTGAGATCAAAGAAGCGACTCCGCACCTATCTCGGCTGGTTGCTGGCAACCGTCGGCCTGATCCTCGCGGCGTGCTTTGCCGTCAATTGTCTGGTCGATCCCCTCTGGTATTTGCGGGGGAATATCTTGACCGGGATCAACTATCCCTTCAACGAGCGCCTTGCCGGGATCGTCAGGTTCCTGCCGCGCTTGCAGGATTACGATTGCCTGATTATCGGAACATCTCGCGCGAGCCTGCTTCCCGAGGAGAAAATCGAAGGATATCGTTGCTATAACTTATCTGTTTCCGATGGTCAGGCGTCGGAATACGTCCTCTACGCGAAGTATATGCGGGCGCGCGGTTTTGCCCCCCGGCTGATCATCGTCGATGTCAAGCGGGGCGAGTTCATCGGCCCCGCACAGTCGGTCGAGGTGCCGGACTTTGTCCGCACCGGGTCCTCGCCGCCATCGATCTTCGCCACATATCTATCAACTGATGCGCTCGATTTCTCGATCCGCACGTTGCGCGGGGACGCGCCGCACCATCGCTACTATGATGCGAACTTTCGCGCCGAGCTTGAAGTCAGATCAAAGCGTCATCGCTACGATCCGAAGGGTCCGATCAAGCCCGAGCCGCCGCCGTCCGAGGTGCACGCCGAGCGCGCCGCCGCCTATGTCGAGCTGCGCCGCCTATTCCCCGAGGCGCGCGCGATCGGCTATATCCCGCCGGAATCGGCTTGGCGCATCGCCGCCTTCAGCCTGACCGGCGGGCTCGACGCCTATCTTGCCGCGATCGGTCAGATCGCCGCGGCCTATGACGAGTTTCTCGACTTTTCGATCCCCTCGGCGCTGACCCGGGGCAAGGAGGGGACCTATGACGGCTCGCATTATTCGCGCGCGGCCAACGCCCCCGTCCTGGCTGGCCTGATGGCGAACCGCAGCGATCTCGCGGTCGACTGGCGAACGGAGGACATGGCGTCGATCACCGTGCTCTACCACAATCGCCTCGCCGAGTTCATGGGGACCATCACCGAGGCCGAAGCCGGCGCGAAGCGCTAGGCGGGAGCCGAGGGCCGGGGAAAGCCACTAGCAAACCTCGTCGAACCGCACTCGATCGCAAGGGGCAACCCTGCTCCACCCGCGACGACGACGGGCAATGGCGTTGCCGGAGCACCGGGCCTTTGCAAGGCCGGAGCACCTCCGGCGAGTGCGACCGCTGAATTCGACAAGGCAATTGGCATCAACCAGAGCCTCGTAAACGGCGCGGAGCGCCGGTCGCGGCGGACGGCGGCGGCGCGTCGATCGATCCGAACAAGCTCGAGCGCGATCCGGCTCACCAGTGTGCTCCCGTCTACCCTTGGAACTTCATTCGTACGAATACGATTTTCGGCGTGGTGCATACGGCGGGCGGCTACACTGCTTAGTCGGATAAGCACCCTTCCTATTCGTGGGTCTCCTGCCCCGGCAACAGTATTAACTAAACCTTCTGCAAGGCCCGCGGTAGACGCGGATAGCCGCAAACCGCTGCCACTCTCCAGTGTCATACGACGGTAACAAGCTTCGGATAAATCCCGCGGGCCTTTATCCAAACCAGGGGGCCGCCTATGAAGACGCTTCGATCGTTGCTCGCCGGGACCGCTTTTGTGCTGACGGCGTTTGCTCCGGCAGCGTTCGCAGCGCCAAAAGGCGCGACCTATGACCATGTGCTTATGATCAGCGTCGACGGCATGCACGCTGTCGACCTCATCAACTACATCAATGACAACCCGGGCAGCACGCTGGCAACGCTTGCCAAGAACGGTGTCCGCTATCCCAACGCGCTGACGACGGCACCGTCGGATTCGTTCCCTGGCCTCCTGGCTCCGACGACGGGCGGTACGTCGAACTCGACCGGCGTGTTCTACGACGACTCCTACGATCGCTCGCTGTTCGCACCGAAGTTCACCGGCGCCGACTGCAGCGGTCCGCCGGGCGCCGAAACAGTGTACGCGGAAAACCTTGACAAGAGCCTGAACGACGCCACCGCCGGCGGAACCCTCGGCGACCCACTCTCGCAGATCAATCCCGACCAGCTGCCGCAAACCTTGGCAGGCGGCAAGTGCGTGCCGGTCTTTCCGCACCAGTTCATCAACGTAAACACGATCTTCGAGGTAATCAAAGCTCATGGCGGACGTACCGCCTGGGCGGACAAGCACCCCGCCTACGAAATCTTGAACGGCCCGTCCGGCGAGGGTGTTCAGGACCTCTATACCCCGGAGGTCAACTCGAACGATCCGATCACCCATAAGGATACGACGACCGGGTACTGCAGTATCCAGCGGAACGACGTGCTGAAGGTCCAGGCGGTTCTCAACGAAATCAATGGCCTCGACAGCACCGGGTCCAAGACGGTCGGCGTGCCGACGATCTTCGGCATGAATTTCCAAGCGGTCAGCGTCGGCCAGAAGCTCGCCACGGCAAATCCCGCCGACCAGTACGTGAACTCAGGACTACCTTCCCCATGGACCGCTCATTCCGCCAGCCTGCTCGTAGTGGCGCCGCCGTTCGCTTGTAGCGACAGTACTAACATGGTTGGCGGTTATGCGAACGCAGACGGCTCCCAGCTGAATACCGGCCTGCAGTACGGGCTCGATTTCGTCGATGCGGAACTCGGCATCATCGTCAAGGCGCTCAAAAATGCCGGGCTCGACAGTGACACCCTGGTCATTATCGAGGCCAAGCACGGTCAATCGCCGATCAATGTGAAGTTGCGGCAAGCGGTCAGTGATGCGCCCTATGACATGGCTCCCGGATTATTCATGACCAACGGATCAAAAACGACCGATGATGTGGCATTGGTCTGGTTGAGCCCGCAAATGCAGCAGCGCAGCTATAAAGCGGCCGAGGCATACCTGTTGTCACAGGCGGCAACTTTGGGGATCGATACTCTGCTTGACAAATCGGCGCTCGCGCCGCTCTACGGCAACCCCTTTGGCAACAACCGCACCCCGGACTTCATCGCCGTTACAGTACACGGCCTGATCTACACGAGCGGCCCGAAACTGGCGGAGCATGGCGGCTTCTTCGTCCCCGACGACCGCAACGTTGCACTGCTCGTTACGAACCCAAAGATAAATCCGGCGACCCTCAACGATAATGTCGAGACTCGGCAGATTGCGGCAACTATCCTTACCGTCCTCGGGATCAACCCTAAGGAATTGGCAGGCGCGCGGAAAGAGAACAGCAAGCCATTGCCTGGCCTCTGAGCGCTAGATCTGCCCGAACCGCGCCTTGCGGTAATACGGGTTCACAGTTCCTCAGGCCGAATAGCAAGAATGGGGCCGCTTGACGCGCTCGCCGGTGATGTTGCACTGGCGAGCGCCTTGGTTCCCGGTAACGCGAGCCCTGTAAACCGACATTCGCCGGATTCCGACATCAGCCGCGATGGGATCGATTCTCGTTACTTCTTCAGAGTCGAAGGGAAAATCTCTGTCGCCCGATTTATGGTCTGCTACTGGCCGGCTACCAGAAGGGACGAAGCTGTCGCAATCGGCGTACATGTTTGCGCAGCTTAAGATCAAGGTCCGTCAATCCACGATCGTGCCACCCGAGTACAACGCCGGCGGCGCGCGCCACGGGCACGGCATCTCTCGAAAGCTGCAAATCGGTCAGTAACTCGTGCGCCACCCTGACGTCATTTGCATATCCCGCATCATCTTGCAGTGGCTTGAGCCCTTGCACGAAGCTTGCAACATGATTGCTATCGAATAGGTCTTTGAGAAACTCGATTGTGTAGCGCAGTTTCTTGACGGCAATCCGAAATTCGTGGCGCTGCTGCGGGGTGAGCTCGTCAAACCGGTTGGCCGCCTTTTGGACCTTCTTGTACCGGCAGCCGATCAAGCTTGACGCCACGGTGCCGATCGGCGCCATCAACAGCGCCGATTGTTGCGAGATTGGCTGGTTTCGCCAGCTGGACGAGGCGAACCACAGCGACAGTTTGAGCAGTGCCGCCGTGTATTGGCGCGACCGAATAGCAGCGACGGCGCTTTGGTACGCGGATTGACGCTCGCGCTCGCAGATGCGGCACAATTCGGTCAGATCCTGATCATTCGGCAAGGCGATTTTTAGGGGCGCGAGAAGGCTGCTAGACAAAACGTCCCAATTGCGCGCTGCAGCCAGAATATTTGCCAGCCACCTCAACTCCTGGCTGACCCACAGATATTGCTCGTGTGGCAGCATCCGCTTCATTGTCGTGACGGCCGAACGAAGGCGTCGCACAGCCACGCGCATCTGGTGGATGCCATCCGACACCCCGGCGAGCGCCGCGAGCTCGTTGCGCAGGAACAACCTCAGGCCCGCGAGACCGATTTTCCGCAAACTTTCCTCGACTGTCATGTCGGGCTTAAGGTCGAAGGAAAGGGAGTGCCGGGCCGGCGGTTTGGCGGTCGTGCCTTCCAGAAGCCGGCAGCCACGCTCTAGCTTGCTGCGCAATTCGATGCGCAATGGCGCAATCTCGAGAAGTTGCAGACCGGTTCCATAGAGCGCGGTCGGATCGCCCCGCTTGAGCTGGAGCTCGATCTCGTAGATCGGCTCGGTGCGCTCGCCCTCGACGGTTCGGATCTGACCTTTGTCGACCGCCCCCAAGATCTCGGTCGAGCTGTCTGGCTCGAGCATGCACAATGTACGCTGCACCGTGGTGGTAAACCGTGCGCGAAGCTCGGCCGGGCTGATCGCTTCCGGCAAATGGACGCTGCTATTGGGCGCGCCCAGATCCGGCCGCTCGCCAGGGATGACATCCACCCATTCGCGAGGCGCGAGAGACGGTTCCCCCTTCGCATCTGTCCTCGCGACAATTTGGGTGTGCTGGCCGTTCTGTTCTCGCACTTGGAGAGCTAGGCCATCATGATTCAGCCTGCCCGAAGCTGTATCGTAATAGGTGCTCGTCACCGTTGTACGCCCGGTAAGATTAGAGCCGGTCATTTTCAAAAGGGCTTGCTCTAACTCCGGCAAGTCGCCCGCCGTCGACGCGAGTCTAAGTGGGACTTGCGGCGTCATTGCCTACCTTCCTGCGAGTCCGAACTTCTCAGCCTGCGCTTCCGCTCGGCATGCATTTCGGCGAGGTCATCGAGTTGGCTGTGGTGAGATAACCGGGATGTCGGACCGGAACGACCAGCTCGGTCCCGAAATCCGAGGGGCTCAAGAAGGTTAACATAATATGACAGTTATGTGTCAATCCTGCGTGTTCGGCCGTCATACGATGGGCTGAAGACCGGCCCGTCGGACACGGGCTCCTCCGCGAGCACCCGGAGCACGACCTTGGCCGTTCCGGTGAGCTTTCGAGGAGCCGACCTCCGTTGCGGCTACTCAATCATCTCTTCGGCGCAAGCCTCTAAAGTCGCAGATCCCGATGGGATTCAGCGCGGCGAGGGCCTGACAGACGAGGCTCCGGCCCTTTTTACTTGCCGGTCGCTGTGTCGGTCAGCGACGAGGGAGGGTCAAATAGCCGGCTGGGAACCGGATTTGAAATCAACCGATGGCGGCCGAAGCTTTCGCCGGAATTGTTATGCTGGGGCCGCCCTCTGCGCCCGCGGCCACCGCAATAGTCCGACGTTGAAGTAGCCGATCAGTGTCAAGAAGGAGATCTGCACCGCGAGGTGGGTCAGCCGACCACCCGAGAATTGAGGCTCGGAGCCAGCCGGCGTAGCACGTCGACCCGCAGGAATACCTCGTTCACGCCGCCGCCGACCAGAATGTAGAGACTCGTCAACAGGCACGTCAGGTGCACGTGCAGCCAGGCTCTCCGCGGCACTTTGAAATGTGCCGCGAGAACGCCGACCGTAGTAACGATGAGCGCCGCGATCGCGAGCCAGTGCGGGAAGAAGAAAATGCGGCGCCGATAGAT
>Ga0310909_10002576_pt1 | contig 11151 bp, 8 predicted proteins | sample GREbulkMGT000H_FD_203449 | JGI IMG/M metagenome (GOLD analysis project Ga0310909, IMG submission 203449) | Lab enrichment of tropical soil microbial communities from Luquillo Experimental Forest, Puerto Rico - GRE.bulkMG.T000H | ecosystem: Environmental > Terrestrial > Soil > Tropical forest >... | reverse complement strand
GAAGACCGGCTCGGCCTCAAGGTCGTCGGCCGCAACCTTCTCCCCTATCTCGCGAGGCAAGTATGTCTCGTCGAAAGACATCGCCACACCGTCGGCCAAGCGAACACGCCGAAGCCTGACCACCACGTCCCGGGCGCCAACGCAAGCTGGTGCGCGACGGCTTCGTCAGCTGCCACGATGCGCTCGTCGAGTAGTCGGGCGGTCGGGGTTCGCCTCAAAGCCTGCATGTCCTCGACGAAGCCGGTCAGCTCGGTCAGCTCCTGCGTGATCTTCGGCTGGGTGACGCAAGTGCCTTTACCCCTCCTGGCCTCGACGAGGCCGCGCTCGACCAAATTCTGAATCGTCCTTCGCGTTCGGCGATCTTGAGGCTCTGCTCGTTCGCCGCCAGCAGCAAAGATCCCGGCATCCGAGGTCAGCCGGCCGCCGTCGAACCGGACTTCCACCGGCTTCCCGCGACGGCTGGCAACCCCGGCAAAATCCCCGTAGTCTCATCCATCAAGTCGTGAACTCCGTTGCCTCGGTTTGATCCGGGCTTAGCGACCAAATCATACACGAAACCAACGGGTTATATCGCTTCCGCTAGCCGTTTCAGCCGACGGTTAGCGTCAAGCCCGGCTATGGCCCAACCGTGATCACGCCATATAGGCCATTGGCATAATTGTTCGGACCCGCAGTGAAGAAGAGTTGGTTGTGTGCGGTGTTTGGACCGGTGTCATTGCCGAACTGCAACGCCCAAACATCGTCGATCTCTATCGGCTTGCCGCTCTCATCACGGAGCGGACCAAGGAAGGCGCCCGTAGTGGGATCGAATGCATTGATCCGGCCTCGCGGAATGTTGTTGCTGACCAAAATCGCGTTGCTCATCGGACCAAAATCGGCCGGAGCCTGAGCGAGACCCCAGGGCGAATGGAGAGGACCTTGGACGGCAAACCGCGTTTTCAGGCTTCCGTCGGTATTAAACACGTCCACAAAGCCACCCATCGCTTTGTTGAGGGCGGTGTAGGTGACCCAAATTTCGCCGCCGATGTTCTGAATCCCATAGGGCGCAAAATTTTTCGGGATCTTCGGGTCGTCAAAAGATTTTACAAACGTAAATGTGGCGTCGAACATGTCAATTCTCCTGTTCGAGCCATCATCGGCGGCATATAGAAATTGGCCTCCTGTCGTGGTGGCGATGGCCAACGCCGTGTATACAGCGCCGACGCCCGACCTGTCGGCCTTCGTGCGGGTGGCGTTAACCTCGCCTGTGGCGCCGTCAACGTTCGGATTCCAGGCGATGATCGTGCCGTCCAGCGTCGCAAAGATGAAATTAGCTGGGCCGGACGTGCGATTTCCGGTGATTATGAAGTCGGTCGGGCTGATGTTTCCGACGATGCCGGTCGGCGTTCCAAGGGTCCCCGCCGGGCTGCCTGCCGCAGGCGGTATTGATACAATCAGGTTTATTTGCAGACCAGTTCCAGTATAGAGTGTGGAGAACCCGGTGCCATTATCGCTGACCCAGAACGGACCGTTGGGGCGTTGAACGAGACCCCAGGCATTGACCAGGTGTGCGTCGGTATTAGGTGCAACTCCCGGCTGATTCGAGACCAAATCCGTCCGTGTGTATTGAGCGAAGGTTGATGATGGAAACAGGGGAACCACGAAAGCAAGGACCATGATCGGCTTCAGGATCTTCATCGCGAATTCCATTTTCTTTGCCCTCTCGAAAAGAAGCGTAATCGGGGCAGCGACAGAGAGGCCGGCTTATACCGCGCTGGTCATCGGCGCGGCACTTCCTGGGGCGGCTGGCCCGCCGTCTGTGCCCTCGGCGCAGTATCGGCAGGCGCAGCCTTGCTAACGGCCCGGGCTGCGGCGGCCAGCCGGCTAGCTGGGGCCCTTAATCACTGACTATCTTGAGTGTTGAACTTCTCGATGCCTGCGGCGAAGAAGTTCTGGTTGGCCGCATTGCGAATCAGCAGCACGGGTGTGGCGCAGGCGGACGGCGCTGGCGGAGAAGGCGACACCACGTCGTCGATCTGGAAGTCGCCATTCGGAGCGAGGGGAACGCCCTGTAGGCTCGTATTGCGTTGGGTGAATGGAGCAGTGTTTTCGCAAATGAGTGTGGCGAAAACATTGATGACGGTGCTCCCGCCGGAGGCGGGCGTGCCGTTCGCAGTCCCGATCGTGTCGCCGCCGGCGAACACGAGACCTTTCCCGTTGACCGTGATGTGCCCGTCAACCGTCACCGTGGCCTGGAAATCGGCGATTGCCCAGGGCGTGTTGGGCGGCTGGACACCGCGAACAATGTTCCGGGTCACCATCGTGGCAATCGGGCCCGTACCCAAGCCCGCCGAGACGCCAATAGCGCCGATCGCGCCGTCGAATGTGACCAATGTATTGCCCGCGATGGCCGAGAGCGGGGTAAGCACGACACAGGCGGGCAGCAGCAATGACGACATCTTCATGGGGCACCTCCTGAAGGTTTCCACTATCGGCGGAAGGGACGCGCTGTGAACCTATGTTCCGCTGGGGTGGCCGCCGTGATTTAGAGCCCGCCCGTCTTGCGCGTTAGTCCAAATGGGTCGGAAATTTGTCGATTTGTCGGAAAATTCGCGTCAGGCGGCGACCCGGTAGTCTCGCGGTGTCACTCGAGTTACGCGCCGGAAGGTTTTGGTGAAGTGGCTTTGATCGGCAAAGCCGGTCGCGAGCCCGATTTCGAGGATGCTCAGATCGGTGTCTCGCAGCATTCGCTTCCCGCGCTCGACGCGCTGCCCGATCACATATTGGTGGGGAGTGACACCAGTGCTGCGTCGGAAGAGTTCGCTGAAATGGTGCTGGCTCATCCCTGCGATTGAAGCCAACGTTTCGAGGCGAATTTCATCGCCCAAGTGGGCCGAGATAAATTCGAACACGCGTCTGAGACGCGCCTTGGGCAGACCGCCGGCCGCGCGCTTGGCGGCAACAGGACGAATCGAGAAGCGCTTGACCAAATATGCGGCAAGCGTCGCGGCCAGCATCTCGCCATAGAGGGGCCCCGCCGGCTGTCCATCTTCCAGATCGGCATGGAGCGCCATCATAAGCGCGGCGATATGCCGGTCCTTCAATTCCCAATCAGGTGTGAGTGCAACATCCTCGAGATGCGCCGTCTCCTCGACGGATTGAGCCAGGAAATTCGGATCAATGGCCAGCATTACGCGCGACGATTGATGCATCCAGGTAACCTTATCGCGCGTCCCCCGGGGGAGCAGGTAGATCGTACCGGGCTCGTTGATCGCGGAATGACATCGACCCTCGGTAGTCCACTCGGTGCGCACCGGTTCGCCGACCAAGAGATTGAGGAGATGCGTCGGGTGCTCGTGCTCGGCGATATCGCAGCCTGGCACATTGCAGTAGGATTCAAGTGCGATTCCGTCCCACTTGGCGTGCTCACTGGTCAGGCTTGAGACAGCCGGGATCGGTCTGATGAACCGCCCGTCAGACAGCACTTCAACCCCGGGGACGGGCAACACACTTTTCGGCGTCATGGCGAACCTCCACTCACGAGAAAGCGATCGCGCGCCTCTCGATGCAGCCGCAAAACAACCCCTCGAGTGTGGAACGCCGCTGTGGCAATCCCGATGCCTAGGCGTAAGAGGCTTTCCATCGGCATGGGCGTGCCGAGCCGCCCGTCGAGCGACATGCCGAATAGCCGGTATTCATGTTAGGCACCTCCGGTTTGCACAGGGGCCCTTGGACGTCGGGCGAGGCGCGTGACAAATCGGATCAGATCGCCGCGATAGTGCAGCCTCTCATAATCGACGGGCCGATTGCCGGTGGTATAGGATGTGCGCTCGATCAGGAAGATCGGGCTGCCGGCCGGCACTTGCAGCGCCTGGGCGGCAACCGGGTCGGCCGCGGTAGCTTCCAACTTGTACTCGGCCTCGACCAGAGGCGTATCGTACTTGTTCTCCAGCAATGCGAAGACCGGTTCGGCCTCGAGGTCGTTCTCCGCAACCTTCTCTCCTATCTCTCGGGGCAAATACGTCTCGTCAAAAGACATCGCCACGCCGTCGGCCAAGCGAACGCGCCGAAGCCTGACCACCAACATCCCAGGTGCCAATGCAAGGTGGCGCGCGACGGTATCGTCGGCCGCCACGATGCGCTTGTCGAGCAAGCGGGCGGTCGCGGTTCGCCCCAAAGCCTGCATGTCCTCGACAAAACCGGTCAGCTCGGTCAGCTCCTGCGTGATCTTCGGCTGGGTGACGAAAGTGCCCTTACCCCTTCGGACCTCGACGAGGCCGCGCTCGACCAAATTCTGGATCGCCTTCCGCACGGTCGTGCGGCTGACCTTAAACCGTTCGACCAAGCCGTCTTCCGACGGCAATTGCGTCTCCGGTAGCAAGCTCCCGTCGGCGATATCGCCGGCCAGAACAGACTCGACACGTTCGTAAAGAGGTGATCGTGACATCACGATAACGTGACATCATTATCTCTTGGTGTCAAGGGTCGCCTCCCCAACTTCCTGAGGGTCCTGCGATGGACACTGACAAACGTGCCGGTTTGATTGGGTGTGAAAACGATGAGCTACCTCCGGAGATGGTCGCTTATGTGGCGCGACCTTCCCATCGATCTGATCAGCAGGCCTCCGGTCGCCCGTTGGGCCCCGGTCCCACTGCGTCTGATCGTCGGGTACGGCTTCATGGAGCATGGCTTCGCCAAACTGGCCCGAGGCCTCGATGCGTTTCCTGCAATTTTACAGGCCCTGGGCATGCCCGCACCGCACCTCCTGGGATGGCTGACGATCCTGGTTGAGATATTTGGCGGCCTGGCCGTGCTTCTAGGTGCCCTGGTCCCGCTGGCCAGCATACCGATGGCGGCGGTTCTGCTCGTTGCCATGCTCACTGTGCATCTGCCCTACGGGTTCAGTTCGATCAAGCTGTTGACTGTGACGGCTGCCGGCGCACAGTTCGGGCCGCCCGGCTTTGAAACCGACCTCCTCTACCTCGCCTGCCTTACGGCCCTGGTCTTGGGGGGCTCAGGACCATTGGCGATCGACGGCCTTCTGGCAAAGCGCAGAGAAATCACGCGTCCCTCGATGCAGACCGGGGGTGCCTGACATGAACACCGGCTTTGGATCTTGGCTGCTCGGCATATCGCTCGGCGCCAGCGCATTGGGCGGGATGCTCGGGGTGGCCAGCAGCATCGTGCTGGCCGCGACGACTTTTGGCTCGGCGCTGCTCTACTCAATAAGCGGTTTCGGCTTTGCCGTCCTTGCAGCACCCCTCTTTTTGTTGTTTCTCGACCCTGCACGGGCAATTCAGCTCATCATCATCATCTCGACGGTGCTATCGATGGTTGTGCTTCGGGGGCTGTTGCCAGCCGTCGCGCCGCGGCTGCTGCTTCGCCTAGCGCTCGGCAGTGTTGTCGGGCTGCCGCTCGGTCTCATCGCGTTCCGTTATGCTGATCCGATCCTGGTGCGGGCGGCCGCCGGGGCGATGATCTTTGGCTTCGCCATACCGATGGCGGTCTTGCGCCGCCGGTCGGGTCAACCCGGCCAGAGCAAGCATTGGACGGCGTTTGCGATGAGCCCCGGCCTCGATCTCGCCGCCGGGGCGGTTTCGGGCTTCGCGGGCGCGCTGGTGGGGCAGCCGGGCCCGCCGGTGCTGATCTATCTGCTGCTTGCCGGGGCGGCGGCGAGGACCGTTCGCGCTACGCTCCTCGCGTTCTTCGCGCTCTCGTATGGTGTGACGCTTGCTTCGCATACGGCGACCATCGGCATCCCTGCCCCGACCTGGCTTGCCGCCGGCATCCTGATCCCCTTTGCCTTCCTCGGCGGCCTCGCGGGCCGTCCGATAGGTGATCGTCTTGGCGCAGAAGCCTTTGCCATGCTGGCCATCGCCCTCCTCGCGGTGGCGGGGGCCTACACCCTCGGCGCCGCGGCCGTTGCCTTCGCCACCGCCTAGCCACGTTGGGACGCGCGGCTCCTCGAGAGCGCGCGCAACCCGCGCCGGCGCAGGCGATCCCATCGGCCCCCTCGGCGAGCACCGCTCTTTCGGCGTCACTGCGCCGATCATTACCGCCTTCGACGCGGGAGGCGTGGGGGCGCTTTCCGGATGTCGACATTGGACCTCGCCAACCTGCCGCGTACACAACAGAGCTAGGTCGATTTCGATGTCCTTCGGGGAACCCGTCGCGCACTCATCAAAACCCGCAGGAACGCCCGCCTCGTACCCCCATTTGAGCCGATCCTCCGGCGGGCTCGTGAATGGCTGCTCAGGGGCATAAGGAGCGGTTCCCGGCCGCCGAGGCTGAGCGGCGGTTGTGGGCTCGGTTAGGAGACCTTCGTCAGGTTGTCCAGCAACGAGCGAGATGCGCCGATAGCAGACGTCGGCGATAGCGCGGGGCGACTAGGTGGGAAGGAACTCGCGTCCCTTGCGCGGGTTTAGCCTTGTGCAAATGTCGCAGCGTCCCAGAGGGCTGCGCAGCGCATTTTGTTCGGTGCCTATTTAGCTACGCGCCTTTTGACGCGCGCTCCGGCCGCATGCCCCTCGGCTCCCGCAGTGCTAGGATAAAGCGAGACGATCAGCCCCCCGCCGCTGCTTTTAGGAGGAAAATCTTCATGTCCGGCATAACCCCGTGTCTCTGGTTCGATGGCAACGCCGAAGAGGCTGCCAAGTTCTATGCCTCCCTCTTCCATAACAGCCATGTTGATTCGGTCCATCGCGCACCGAGTGACTACCCGTCGGGCAAGGCAGGCGACGTGCTGATGGTCGAGTTCACACTGATGGGTCAGCCGTTCACTGGGCTGAATGGCGGACCGCAATTCAAATTCAATGAAGCGATCTCGTTCCAGATAGCGGTGGAGACCCAGGCCGAGTCGGATCGCTTCGCCGCCGCGCTCTCGGCGGTCCCCGAGGCTGAGCAATGCGGCTGGGTGAAAGACCGCTTCGGCGTGTCGTGGCAGATCGTTCCCCGCCAGCTTATGAGGCTGATCGGCGATGCCGATCGCGCCCGGGCAAGGCGGGCCTTCGACGCAATGATGCAAATGAAGCGCATCGACATCGCGGCGATCGAGCGCGCCGCCGACGGCATTGCCCCATCCACCTAACTAAATCGCCAAATCCAAGGGTGCCTCGGCAATGACCGGAAGGGGCATGAAGATCAGTTCGCCCGCCAGGGATGAGTGGCCGGTGTCGGTTCGGTTAGGCGACCTTCACCGGGACGCACGGGAATGAGCGAGACGCGCCGTAAGCGGCCACTCGCGGTGGCGAGCAACTGGCGAATCCAACCCATACTGAACCCTCGGCGCGAGGAGCCTGGCCTCAGAGACGTGCCACTCCGGGCTCAGCACTGCAGCAAACGAGCCCGCTCGACTCCTTGCACGCACTCGCCACTTGATGGAAACCGGCCGCACCTGTCGCCCTGCGCGTGGACCAAGACAAGCGCTGGCGTGATGTCGGACGCCGGGGGCACGGGTCCTGACCCTGCTCATCATGGACGGCCCTGGACGCTTAGGGCGCATCCGGCCCGACCGTGATCGCACCGGCTCCGGCGGAAAGCGTCCGCCCGACCCGGAAGCCTAAGTAGTCGGCCTTGAAGACGGAGATGTACCAGGCGCGGACGGCCGAGCGGAGAACCTCCGGATTGTTGGCCCAGGAACCGCCGCGGACGACACGGCGACTGCAATCGCCAGCTGTCCACGCCGAGCCATTCATGGGCGCGCCGTTGTAATTGTCGTGATAGCAATCCTGGACCCATTGCCACACGTTGCCCGCCATATCGTAGAGACCGAACGCGTTAGGCTTGAACGATCCGACCGGTGAGGTCTCGTGGCCATCCCACTGGCTGCCGCAATCAGCACAATTGGCGTTGTCCTTGCCGATCTCGTCGCCCCAATAATAGGCCGTCTGCTTGCCAGCGCGTGCAGCATATTCCCATTCGGCTTCTGTGAGCAGACGGTACGTCCTGCTCGTCATCCTGGAGAGCCAGGCCGCATAGGTCTGGGCGTCGTCCCAGCCCACATAGGTGAAAGGCCGCCGAGTGCCCCGCTCCCAGCCCGGGTCGCTGGCTTGCGGGCAGCCGCCGACCGAGACACAGGCATTCCAATCGGCGAACGTCACATCGAACTTGGAGACCGCAAACGGTCGGGCGATCGTGACCTTGTGCTGGTGACCATCGCCGTCATCTTCATTGCTGAGGCGGCCTTCTTTATTGACGGGCGAGCCCATCATGAACTCGCCCGCCGGGATGACGATCATCTCGGGACAATCGTTGGCGCATTCCCGGAAACGGTCTCCCGGCTTCAGCGCCCGTTCGGCCTCGGGTTTCAGCACATAGGGGTCGACATTCGCGACCCTGTAGGGCCGCATCGTCCAGTACCAGTTCACCTGCTCCCTGACGTAGGCTTCGTTGATCACGCCGATCAATCCAAGGATGATCCCGACCAACAATACATAAACGAGCGTTTGCACGAGCCGTGCGCGGGCCCTCGCTCTGCGTTCGCGCTGTATGCTCTGATCGATGAAATCGCGATCGACGTCGGACAAATTGTCCCGGCGCTCCTCAAGCCGGCTTTGCGCCTTTGTCAGGGCGGCGCCCATCAGCAGCGCGTCGCGCTTCGCACTGTCCGGCGTGTCTTGCCACGCACGGCGAGCTGATTCCAGTCCGGTTCTCCAGGCCAGGAACTCGCGCTCGGCCTCAATCCATTCGCGCAGCTTCTCCCAGCGCCGGAAAACTGTCTCGTGGGCGACTTCCGCGTAGCTCTCGCCCGCCTCAGGTGTTGCCGTGACGAGCAAGCGGTTCGGATGATCGGCGAGTTCGCTGACCAGCCGCCATTCCTCGTCCGTGAACTCGGAGCGCGCCGCGCGCCGCCGCGTCGGCTCCTCGCCCTTGCGCACGGTGGCGAGCCTAAGCGTAAAGATGCGCCGAAGCTGGTCCTCGGAATTTGGATGGGCGGCGAGAAAGGCGTCGGCGCGGTCGACCAACACGGCGCCGATCTCGACCGCGGCCTTCGGCAGGCGCAGCTTGCCGTCGCCTCGCTTGACCATGCCGGTCCACATGTCGTCGAGCAGATAGGACAGCAGCGGCAGCGCGCCGGCGTCCTTGGCGGACTCCTGCGCTGTCCGCCCGGCGAGGGCGGCGGCAAGTTCCTCGGGGTCGAAACGGGCTGAGAGCAGCGCCGCCGGCCGGCTCGCCACCTCGTGCAATTGCGCCTCGCGCAGCGGCGGCACGTTGATCTGCCGATGCGCCATATAGAGCGGCTCGTCCTTCTGCAAGTCGCCGAAGAAGTCGGCCCGCATGCTGATCATTGCACGCAGGCGTGGGTCGCCAAGGCCGTGGACCAGCATTTCCGAGAAAAGGCGGCGCTCGCGCTCTTCGGAACGCGCGTAAAGCTCCTCTCCCTGGTCGATGTAGATCAGGAATGCCGGTGGCTCGGGCTGATGCAGTTCGTTGCGGTAGCGCGCCTGCGTCGCGTCCAGCAGGTCGCGCAAGGTGACCTTGCCCTCGAGCAATTTGCACACCCAGCTCGATTGGAGTTCCGCCCGCCCTGGATCGACCGCGTCGAACTGCCACGTCCATAGGAACGGTTCGACCAATGCCCGCACCGGTTCGATGCCAGGTTTGAGCTTGAGGAAGCACCAGCGGCGGCTGGCGTTGAAAGCCGGTGGCCACATGCCCGGAGTCTCGGCCGTTTCCGGCCATGCCTGCTGCACCAAAGCAGCGATCGCGCCCGCCTGCGCCAGCGACGACTTGCCGACACCGGAGTTCCCAAGCAAGACCGGCAGCTTGTCGGGCGTGTCCGCAAGCGCCCCGATCACCTCGGCCGTTTCGCGCGCTCTGCCGAAGAAGAAGTCAGCATCCGACTCGGTCATCGCATTGAGGCCGCGATAGGGTGCGGTGTGCCGCCACAATTCGCCCGGCGGCAGCGCTCCGCCGCCGGCCGCGGCGTCCATCACCCGGGCCAAGTCCTTCTCGGCTGTCGGGTCGGTGGTGATGACCCAGTGCAATTGCCGCAGAAACGGCAGCCCCGGTGCCGGCTGACCGTCGAGCAGCACGAAGATGACCGGGAAGTCGTCCTGCTTCACGCGGCGGTCGAGTGCTTCGTAGTATTCCATCGCCTGCCACGGGCCGATGCCCTTCTCCCCCACCAGCAACACGAAGGCCGTCGCCTCGGCGATCTCGCGCGCGAGATCGGGGAGCCACAAGCCCCCGGCGCGCAGGCTTTTCGGCGCAAAGAATATCTTTGCTTCCGGGTCCTCGCGCATCAGCGCCGCTTCGAGGCTCTGCATGAGCCGCAAATCCTGCGAATTGTAGCTCAGAAACCAGCGTCGCATTCAAAGCACCGCGTCGGAGCCGTTGCACGCCGAGAGACCCTGGGGCCGATGACTCGCTTCGAATGCGTCAGGGCCGCCTGGCATGGAGCCAATATAAGGATAGCGAATGGACAAAGGAGAGGCGGCAACGCCGAAGGTCCGTTCTCCACTCTCCTGGAGATCTTCGGGTAGGCAGCGGCGAGTGACCGGTTTGGGGCATGAAGAGCGGTTCCCGCCACCAAGGCTGAGCGGCCGCTGTCGGTTCGGTCAAGGGACCTTCGCCGGAGCGTCCGGCAATGACGAGGATGCGCCGGAGGCGTCGTTCCCGTTATGCCACCGCGGGTTTCGTTAGGGGTTTTCGGACGCCTGCCAGGCGCAGGCGCGGGAGGATGCACGGAGGCAGGCGTCCGCAAACCCCTAAAGATTGCAGACCCTTCGCGCCCTCACCCCGGAACGTGGAGGTTCGATCCTTTCCGGACATTCGGCGCCGGGGATGAAATAGAGACGTCTGCAACACCCGGCCTTCCAGAGAAGGCCGGTTTTTAGAAACAGCGACAAGCTGTTCCAGCCTTTCGTGACGATCAAGTTAGCGAGCCCGAGCTTCCCGCTCTCGATTTGACACTCGATCAAACGCAGGCTTATCGGCGTCGGCGGAAATGTGCTTACTCTTGGGCCTCTCTTGAAAGGAGATCAAAATGATGTCGCGTTTGCTCTCAGTAAATGTGGGCCTGCCACGCGACATCGAGTGGCAAGGGAAAACCGTCCACACCGCCGTCTGGAAGACGCCGGTTCAAGGCCGACGGATGACACGACGGCTCAACGTCGATGGAGACGGCCAAGGAGATTTGGCGGGGCATGGCGGAGAACACCGGGCCGTCTT
>Ga0310909_10002575_pt1 | contig 11151 bp, 8 predicted proteins | sample GREbulkMGT000H_FD_203449 | JGI IMG/M metagenome (GOLD analysis project Ga0310909, IMG submission 203449) | Lab enrichment of tropical soil microbial communities from Luquillo Experimental Forest, Puerto Rico - GRE.bulkMG.T000H | ecosystem: Environmental > Terrestrial > Soil > Tropical forest >... | reverse complement strand
TCGTGAGCTGGTTGCCGCTGTTTCATGACATGGGTATGACCGGGTTTTTGACGGTGCCGATGTTGTTTGGTGCTGAGTTGGTCAAGATTACCCCGATCGATTTTTTGGCCGATATCTTGTTGTGGCCCAAGTTGATCGACAAGTACCGGGCCACGATGACGGCGGCGCCCAACTTTGCCTACGCATTGCTGGCGAAGCGGTTGCGCCGGCATGCCAAACCTGGTGATTTTGATTTGTCGTCGTTGCGGTGGGCGTTGTCGGGTTCTGAACAGGTCGAACCGGCCGATGTGGAGGACCTTTGTGAGGCTGGGGCGCCGTTCGGGCTGCGTCCTGAGGCGATCTTGCCGGCCTACGGGATGGCTGAAACCACGGTGGCGGTGTCGTTTTCGCAATGTGGCGGCGGACTCGTTGTTGATGAGGTGGACGCCGACATGCTGGCGGTGCTGCGCCGGGCAGTGCCGGCCACCACCGGCAACACCCGCCGGCTGGCCTCGCTGGGGCCATTGCTGGACGGTTTGCAGGCCCGCATCGTTGATGAGGATGGCGCCGTGCAGCCGACCCGCGGCGTGGGGCTCATTGAGGTGCGGGGAGATCCGGTGACATCGGGGTATGTCACGGCGGGCGGTTTTGTGACCGCCCAAGACGACCAGGGCTGGTTTGACACCGGGGATCTGGGATACCTGACTGAGCAGGGCCATGTCGTGGTCTGCGGGCGGGCCAAGGACGTGATTATCATGGCCGGACGCAACATCTATCCCACTGATGTAGAACGTGCTGCCGGGCGGGTCCTCGGCGTGCGTGCAGGCTGTGTGGCGGCCGTGCGACTCGACGCCGGTCACTGCCGGGAGTCGTTTGCTGTGGCCGTGGAATCCAACAACGTCGACGACCCCGCGCAGGTGCGGCGCATCAAGCACGAGGTGGCCCATGAAGTCGTCACCGAAGTCGCGGTGCGGCCACGCAATGTGGTGGTACTGGCCCCGGGCGCGATCCCCAAGACACCGTCGGGAAAGCTGCGCCGCGCTTACGCGCTGTCACTGGTCACCTGACAGGCCTGCAATGGACATCACCGAAACAATGCTGGTGGCGTAGCGTCAAACGTGAGCCGTTTCGTTGTCAGCGGTCATCTATCGCTATCGGCGCGGATGACACCCACGGGCAATGTGATTCCTCCATCCGCCCCGCGCCCGCGGAGCCGACGATGCCGACCCTGAAGGAACCGCCTATGGATTACGCGGCCCAAACTACGGCGCGACAACAAGACATCCCGAGTCCGTCTTTCGCGCGCAACAGGCGTGCCACTGTGGTCATCGGGTGCGCCCAATGCAAACAGCGGCACCGATGATTTATCCGATCGGGGGCCGACACCAAGCCAATCCCATCCGGCTATCGGTGGCTCGCGAACTGGGCCGCAACATCGACGGCGCCTGGTGGCCCCGCGCAGATCGCATCACCAATGAATTACCCCAGCTTGTCGCGGTCCTGACTCCCATGCTCGGCGACATCACCTCCATGAACGTCAACTGGTCACCGCTGCAACGACCACCTGACCTCAACTGGTCGGGATGGGAACACAAACGCCAGCACGTAATCACCGTCACCGGCACGCATGCCTGCGCTAACCTGCTGATCATCTCGCACGCGACCCACAGCCCCCTGGCCCTGATGGTGCTGCGCTGCGCCGCCAACCTACCCGTCGAGGCTGCTGACCGCGACAAACCCGCATTCTTGACCGCAGGCTCGATCCTGCGGGCCGCGCATCAACAACGCGTCTCCGGCTGTCACTAATCCCAACAGACACCCCGACGAGTTGGGCGTAGATCGCGCCACATGGGCTGGTGTGGAACCGCATCATCCCGAGCAACGTCGGGGCGGAAGTCTTCGACCGCCGATCCGGTGTCGGGCACAGGCGCGTCGGCCATCATCTAATGCGGGAACGCGCCTCGAAAGCACCGAGTTTCCCGTGGCTGGCCGACGCTCTCCGGCGTATCGCGCCGCACGCATTGGCCTATCTAGCTATAGCTAACCTAGCTGCCGCGGCGGCGCGACTTGATGATCTCGAGGCGTTCCTGGAGCAGTTCCTCGAGTTGCTCGATCGAGCGGCGTTCCCGCAGCATCTCCCAGGGTGTGCGCGGCACCTTGACCTTCTTGGGTTCGGCCAGCTCACCACCCTCGATCAGGGTGCCCTCCATGCCGTTGCGGCACAGCCAGGTGCCGGGGATCTCGGCGTCGTCGGCGAAGGGTATGTCGAACTCCTCGCCGTTCTCGGTGCGGTACCGCGCGATTTGACGCGGCGCCAGGTCGTGGTTGCGCTCGGTCTCGTAGCTCACGGCTCCGAGGCGACTGCCCCTCATGACGCGATCAGCCATCATCAACACTCCTCATTGCACGTATCACCGCCTATCTGCGCAGGTTACGCCCCGGCCATGCTAGCCACAGCTAACGCCTCGCGAATGCCACCGCGGTTGTGTTCGGCCACCATTTGTAGATGGTCGCCTTGCTAACCCGGCTGCGTTCGGAGATCCGGTCGACCGACGCCCTGCCCAGGCCGCCCTCCCTGCATCAGTTCCATTGCGGCTGCCAGGACGGCGGTCGCCGTTTAGGTGAAGTGCGGCCAGCGGCGCGCAACCATATGCCCCACTCATCTGCGACATCGGAACCATCGACTCCGCGCTTCGGTTACCACGGCTCTCCGCCGTGCGGCACGGGACCGGGCGGCCCGCTGTCATCGATTGACGTGGCGGACGCGGGGCTGGACGAGCGCCGCGAGCTGACCGAGCCGGGCTACCCGGCAAGGTCGACTATCGCCGACGTGGTTAGTGCTGACCGTCATCTTCGTGGTCGGCCTATAGGTCAAGCTGCTACTCCGCCGGCGACGTCGTTGACCCCCGACCCTCGCCTCGCCGGCGCAGCACCGCTGGAAGCAGGAGACGCACAGGAACTAGGACGAGTTTCAGTCGATCTCGTAATCCTACGAGAAGACCCGATTCGCGGTGTCGTTGTAATAGTTGATGCTCCACCGCGATAGCCGTGAGATCGTCAACACCGGTGACCACCTCACGACTGTAGCGGGCGAAACTAGCTGTAGCGGATGGGATTTGGGGTGCGCACGGCGCGCACCAAATCAGTATGGCACCACTTGTGCCAATGTGCCAGAGATCTTTTGGGATGTCGTTGTTGTAATCGTATGCAGTGTAGGCGTTTTGGGAACGATCGGGAAGGGTTGGGCGGTTAGGGGTGGTGTTGGGATGGTTTGGGAATTGTTGAGAAGTGTTGGAGAGCAGAGGTGTTGGTCATATTGGGCTACACGTAACAGGCTGCGCTGTCACCAACGATTGTTCCGGTCGGAACAGCTGGACTAACTGGATCGCCGTGTCGGACAACCACTTTGCATGGTGGCAAGCGTCGTCGGCTAGCCGGCCCAGGCACGGCTTCAGGTCGACCGGTTGGTGGTAGCAAGGCCGAAAATTGTGCACAGGAGGGTGTGGATAGCTGCTCACAGTTACGACAAGCCGACTCACCGCAGAGCGGGCGAACAAGTTCACGAACCCCTTCAACGTCAGCGAGCTACGATGACAAACTCCCTATCCAACGGCCGTGACATGCTTACGGCCGAAGAAGTCCACGACATTACGGGTGTGCCCGTGTCTACCTTGCACGACTGGGCAGCCAAGCGAGAGCGGGGAATGCCGGCTCCCGGCCCGCACCACTTACGGTTGAGCAACAGGCATCGGCGCTGGGCGCGGAAAGATGTCGACCAAAGGATCGAATCGGCCCGAATCTAACCCCGCCGTGTCGGACCCACGGCATAGAGTTGCCACGGAGTCAAACATGCTGCGGCACAGGAACTATGCAGTAAGGGTCGTGGCCATTAACTGATCTGAGGAGTAACCATGTCGATTCGGCGGCGAGAGACTAAGGCCGGCGTCCGCTATGACGTGCAGTGGCGACTGCCAGATCGTTCAAAGCGCAAGAAAACGTTCGTCACTGAGCGCGCTGCTAAGCAGTTCGAAGCCAAGCTCGTTACTGGCAGAGCGACAGGCGAGTCCGTGGACCCGCGGGGCGGCAGGGTGGAGCTTGAGTCGGTATACCGATCCTGGATCGCCTTACGCCCCGACCTCAGCGCCAAAGTCCGCCGCGGATACGAAGACAACTGGAGACTGCGTATCCAGCAGCATTTCGGCAACTGGCCGATCGCAAAGATCGATCACGAGTCGATCCAGCGGCGGGTAAATGACATGTCGGCCTCCGGGCTTAGCCCACGCACTGTTCGATGGACCCACACCGTGCTGAAGATGACGCTCGACTACGCAGTCGACGACGGCCGACTGATCGCGAAAAACCCCGCGACACGAACGAAGTTCCCGCCGATGCGGCGAACGATGCATATCTATCTCAACGCAAGAGAAGTCGCAGAGCTATCGGACGCATGTGGGCCCCAGGGCGACGTGGTCATGATCCTGGCTTACACCGGCCTGAGGTTCGGCGAGCTAACCGGGTTGAACGTCGAAGATGTCGACGTCGCAGCACGAAGGATTCGAATTCGCCGCTCTATCACCGAGGTCGGGGGCAGACTCATCAAGGGCAACCCGAAATCAGAGGCAGGTCGACGGTCGGTACCAATCCCAGAACGTTTGGTGCCCGCCCTGAAGGCTCGACTGGATGGCCGGGCGCGGAGCGCTCCGGCAATTGCCTCACCGCGCGGCTCGCGACTCGGCCTGGAGAATTGGAAGCGGGCAGTCAACTGGAAAGCGGCGATCGCCCAAGTCGGGCGAGAAAGGCTGCGCGTGCATGATCTCCGCCACACATACGCCTCGTTGTCACGCAGGGCGGGCGCCGATCTACGCCTGCTGCAAAAAGCCATGGGGCATGCGTCCATTACCGTTACCGCCCACACGTACGCAGACCTTTTCGATGACGAGCTTGACAACATCGCCGCCGCACTCGACTCGTTGACTGACGATTTAAGTGAAGACACGTCAGCAGACCGTGGTGGGTCAGTTTGACGGCCCAAGGTCAGCACGTGGTATCTGGAGCGTCAGGACCTCACCATGCGATGGGTATGCGTCGATTCACCCGCCTTGCCAACGCCTTGAGCTAGAAGGGTGGAGAACCTGGCGCACGCGGCGTCGCTGCACTAATCGACCGGACCGACGATCGCGATTATGCGTGCCTTCGTCACCCGACCTAGGGTCGTATGACCCTAGGTGCTCACGTGGCACGCGGCAAATGCTTGAGGGCATGAGCGCATCGGGCTATGACGGCGGACTTGGCTTGGCGCAGCCCGCCGTCGGTGCTCATCGGTTAGACGAGATTGAGGCAATACGGCTGCTGTCCAGCGTCGGCTATGGGCGGGTTGTCTTCAGTTTCAACGCGCTTCCGGCGATCCGCCCGGTCAATCATCTGCTGGACGAAGGCCAGATAATCATCCGCACCCGTTTGACGGCATCGATCTCCGCCGCCGTGCGATCCAGCGATGGCGTCGTCGTCGCCTATGAAGCCGACAATATCGACCCTCGGACTCAGACGGGGTGGAGCGTCGTCGCCACGGGGCACGCACACACCATCACCGATCCCGACGAAGTCATGCGCTACGAGCAACTGCTCCATCCATGGATCAACCATGCTGACACCGTCATTGGCATCGAGCCTGAGATCATCACCGGGTTCCGCATCATTGCCACCTAGCCGCCAAACTGACCCACTACCGAGCAGACTTGCGAGCGACAGCAGCTCACCTTTGGCCCCATATTGGCCCCATCGCCGAGTCCACACCGGTGACGCGGGGTTCGTAGGACAGGGGAGAATTAATCCCCTCAGCTGCATACACCATCCGGTGGCCAGGGGCGGGATCGAACCGCCGACCTTCCGCTTTTCAGGCGGACGCTCATACCGACTGAGCTACCTGGCCAGACGGCAAGGAGTGCCTCGCCGTGATGGCGACCCTGACGGGACTTGAACCCGCGACCTCCGCCGTGACAGGGCGGCGCGCTGACCAACTGCGCCACAGGGCCTTGCTGTGCTGCTTCGCGTAACTGCTCGCAGGGTACCCCCTACGGGATTCGAACCCGCGTTACCGCCTTGAAAGGGCGGCGTCCTAGGCCGTCTAGACGAAGGGGGCCAGAACCGAATCTCTCCGGGGCACGCGCAACGTGGTAACCGTTGGCAGCCACGTCAGCTTAGGTCACCGCGGGCCTAATCCTCAAACGAGCGTCGTCTCGAGCGCAGTATCCTGAACCATCGCAGCCCCTATAGCTCAGTTGGTAGAGCTACGGACTTTTAATCCGCAGGTCCTAGGTTCGAGTCCTAGTGGGGGCACCATACGTGCCTGGGCCGACCCCCGTGCCGGCCGCAGACCGGCACACCTCAACCCGGCGCTCACCCCTGGAGTAGTCGACACTCTTCCCGCGGATTTCAGCGCGCGTCAGGCTTCGTCCGACGCTTACGGCTGGTCCGGGTGATTTCGACCACTGTTTCTGAGGGGGTTCGATCGGGGCATGGTTGGCTCACGGCGCACGCTGAGGGTTTGCGAAAAGATCTGTGGCAAAGAAAACCCTGGGCTGGGTACGGTTACACCTGGACACAGGAGAGCAGCGATGAGCGACACGGTGCCAGCGGGTGGAACCCAATTCGGACCCTATCTGCTCAAGCGGACGCTCGGCAGCGGCGCCATGGGGACGGTGTACGAAGCCCAAGACACCGTCATGGACCGAGTCGTCGCCCTGAAGCTGATATCGGGCCCCTACGTGCAAAATCCGGATTACCGGCAAAGACTGCAGCGCGAGGCCCGGATCGCCGGTCGGCTGCAGGACCCGCACGTGGTGCCGGTCCATTCCACCGGCGAAATCGACGGGCAGCTCTACGTCGACATGCGCCTGATCAACGGCACCGCCCTGGACACCATCCTGCGGCGGTCGGGACCGCTCTCGCCGGCGAAGGCGGTGTCGATGGTGCGCCAGATCGCCTCGGCGCTGGACGCCGCCCACGAAGCGGGGGTACTGCACCGCGACGTGAAGCCGGGAAACATCCTGATCACCCGTGACGACTTCGCCTATCTGGTGGACTTCGGAATCGCCAACGCCGCAACCGAGCTCAAGCTCACCCAGATGGGCGACGTCCTCGGCACGTGGGCTTACATGGCGCCCGAGAGGTTCAGCGGCGACGAGACCCAGGTGGCTGCGAGCGCGGACACGTATGCCTTGGCCTGCGTCCTGTTCGAAGCCCTGACGGGCGCGCCACCGTTTGCCGGCGACACCGCAAGTCTGATCGGAGCGCACCTCAGCAAGCCCGTCCCTCGGGCAAGTGCGCGCGCGGGCCTGCCGGCCGCCCTCGATGATGTGATCTCCCGCGGGATGGCCAAACAACCCGCGGCCCGTTATGCAACGACCGGCGAGTTTGCCCGAGCGGCAGAGGCCGCCCTCGCGACAATGGGCGACAAGACGGCCAGCTTCGCGCTTCCGACCGCACTTGCTCCGACGAGGCCGCCGCCACCACAACACACACCCCAGCCACCGCCACACACACCTCCACCGCCCACGCAGACGGCGCAAACCGCGCAGTACACGCCGCCGCCCGGGCAACAGGCACCGCCCCGGTGGACGCCGCCCCCCCGACCGTACGGGCCCTATTCCGGCCCCGGCGGCTCGCAGGCAGGTCCCACATGGCAACAACAACCGGCGCCGGCGCCCAAGAAGCGGAATCGGTGGATCCTGGCGGCGGCGGCTGTCTTCCTCGTCGTCGCCCTGGCGGCCGCATTCGGGATCTGGCAGCTGACCGGCGGTGACAACAAGCCGTCACAGCCGAAAGCGGTCGACCTCAGCAAACTCGACACCGGGAAGTACAACACCAAGCCGCGGCCACTGCCCGGCCCGACGACGCTGGAGGAAGGGAAGTTCCTCGAGGCGTTCCACCTTGCCGAGGGGGTCGCGAATCCCTATGAAGTCGACCCGGTGCTCGATCACATCTACGGATATGCGATGCCGGACCCGAAGGCGGCCGCGACGACGATCTCCGGCACCGGAACCCCGCTTACGCAACCCGTGCTGGAGAAGTACGGCATGATCACGGCATACAACGTCGAGGGCGTGTCGAAGCGTCTCGCGGACTTCTCGAGGGACAAGAACGGCGACCTGCTTCTCGTAATGGTGACGAGCTTTCCGAACGATGACGCAGCTGCACACGCTGCCGCAGAGATGGACGCAGTCGACTTCGCCGTCAATAAGGAGAACCAGGCGGTCTCGATACCCGGGTATCCACAGGCAAAGGCCCACATTCGGCCCGGTTCGCCCTCGATCGGGTCGACCATCGCCACGGGAAGGTTCGTCTCGTCCATCCTGGCTCGCAGTGACGCTAATCCTAAGCTCGCCTACCTGAGTCAGCGGGTGAAGCACGCTCTCGACCTGCAGGTGCCACTTCTGGGCAAGCTCATCGCGGGCCTGGAGCCCTCGCTGACCACGCTTCCGCTCGACCCGGATCGAATGGTCAGCCGGCTGTTCGTCCCGGCCGAGGAGCCGAAGATCTCAGCCGAATTCGGGAGCCAGGGGCCGCGCGCGGCCGCCCTGTGCGAGGACGCCGAAGCCCGCAAGCAGGGCTTGTTCGAACAGGCCGGGGTGGACCGGTGCGCTTTCAGCGTCGACAGCACCCTCGTACGGACAAAGGACGAGGCAACAGCCACGGCTATGCTGCCCAAATTCGCCGAGTCGGAACGAGCCGAGTTCATCGACCACGACATTGCGCCACCCGACGGGCTCAAGGATGCGAAGTGCTTCGAGCAGAAACCGGAAATCTGGTCGGACAACGCCAACGCGCGCTTCGCGTGTTACTTGTCCTACGGCCGGTACATCGCCTCGGTTTCAAGCAACGAGGAGAAGGACGTCCACCAGCGTGCCGCCGCGCAGTACGCGTTGCTCGTCAACAATGAGTAGGCGAAGAAGCAACCGACGCGAAACGAACTGACGACTCGAGTTTGGATAGCCACGGCGCTTGGCTATGCTGCGCAACATGAGTGTCGATGCGGCCCACCCAAACGCGCCAGTAGCCCTGGTAACCATGGAAATCCGTCACCCAGCAACGGATTCCCTCACCGAATCATCGAGCGGAGATCTCAGGCGCCTGCTCGCCGAGCACCTGCCGATCGAACGCCAAGCGCAGGACGTGGCGTGGGCGATGGGCGCCGGCGGAAATCCGACACCCACCGCCGAGCGCTTCATCCGTTATGTAAACCGCGATAACACTCTCGCCGCTTCGATGAAGACCCAGGCGGTCGTCATCGAGGCCACCGCTTACACCGACTTCGAGGCGTTGGTCGACCTCATGATGCGGGTCATAGACGCTCGCTCACAGGTCTCGGCGATCGTCGGCGTGGAACGTCTCGGCCTGCGTTATGTCCTCGAGGTCCGAGTCCCCGTGGGCGTGGACGGCCGCGTCGAGTGGAGTAACTGGATCGCGGAGCCGCTGCTCGGGCCGCAGCGAGTCGCGCCAGGCGGCCTCACGCTTACCGAGTGGCAGGGTGCCGCGGTCTTCCGCGAAGCGCAACCGGGCAGATCGATGATCGTGCGCTACGGCCCGGGTGTGGGTCAGGCGCTCGATGCCAATTACCATCTGCGCCGGACGATGCCGGCCAACCAAGGACCGTTTTTCCTCTTGGACATTGACAGCTTCTGGACTCCGACGGGGTCCATCCCCGAATACGACCGGAATACGGTGCTGGCGACTTTCCAGGATCTGTACGAGCCCGCTCGCACCGTGTTTCAGGAGATGCTCACCAGCCGCCTGAGGGACGACCTGCTCAGCTCGTAAGCACCGCGCTGGTGTAGGTCACATCGGCGAAGGCTTCGGCGACCTCGTCGTCGGGATAGACAAAGCCGTTAGCCGCGTGCAGCTCCTTGACGGTCTGGGACGAAGTTCGCCAGCCGCGCTCGTTCAGATAGTCGAGGGTGTGGCCACGCTGACTGTGGTAGACGAGTTCGTTGAAGTCGATCTCGAACCCGAGTTCACTCATCCGGTCGTGATGTGCGCGCCAGCGCTCGTCGGCGAAAACGTGGGTGTCGGGCACGAATTCAAACGCCAGGCGACTGCCGGGCGCGCTCAAAGCGGTGATGTTGTCGAACAGCGCGTCCTGGGCCGCATCGGGCAGGTAGACCAATAAACCCTCGGCACTCCACGCCGCGGGAGCCTGCGGATCGAATCCCGCAGCCCGTAGCGCCGTGGCCCAGTCATCGCGCAGGTCGATCGCGACGGTGCGTCGCTCGGCGGTCGGCTCGGCGCCGAGCTCGCTCAGGGTTACGGTTTTGAACTCGATCACCTCTGGCATGTCGACCTCGTAGACGACGGTGTCCGCCGGCCACGGCAGGCGGTACGCGCGTGCATCGAGCCCCGACGCGAGGATTACCACCTGGCCGATGCCGCTCTTTGTGGCTTCGAGGAAGAAGTGGTCGTAGAACCTGGTGCGGCAGGCCATCCCCCGGGCCATCCGGTGTGGATCGAACTCGGAATCCCCGCCAACCGGAATCTGGCCGTTCACCAACCGGACGTAGACGTCAATTCCGACGGCACGCACCAGCGGCGCCGCGTAGGGGTCAGCGATCAATGTCTCGTCGGAGGCCAGCGCCCGCTGCGCGGCGACCATGGTCGCGGTCGCCCCGACGCTCGTCGCCAGGTCCCAACGATCACGATCGGTGCGCGCCATGCTGCTCCCTCGTCCCGGCCGGGAAATATAGACAGTCTAGTTAGTACCACAGGGCTGACTCCCGATGCTTCGGGACTACCCTCCGAACTGTGACGGACTTCGCCCAGCGGACGATCGACCTGGCCCGCCAAAACGTCGCCGAAGGCGGTCGTCCATTCGCGACGGTGATTGTCCAGGACGGCGAGATTCTCGCCGAAAGCGCCAACAGGGTGGCCCAGACGAACGATCCGACGGCCCACGCGGAGATCCTGGCCATCCGTGAGGCATGCACGAAGCTGCGCACTGAGCACCTGGTCGACGCCACCATTTACGCGCTGGCCCACCCGTGCCCGATGTGCCTAGGCTCGCTGTATTACTGCTCGCCCAAGGAAGTCATCTTCCTGATCACTCGCGAGTCTTACGAGCAGTACTACCTCGACGACCGCAAATACTTCGAGGTCTCCACGTTCTACGACGAATTCGCCAAG
>Ga0310909_10002572_pt1 | contig 11168 bp, 10 predicted proteins | sample GREbulkMGT000H_FD_203449 | JGI IMG/M metagenome (GOLD analysis project Ga0310909, IMG submission 203449) | Lab enrichment of tropical soil microbial communities from Luquillo Experimental Forest, Puerto Rico - GRE.bulkMG.T000H | ecosystem: Environmental > Terrestrial > Soil > Tropical forest >... | reverse complement strand
CCGCAAGTTCATGTCGGCGGCACGCGCGGCCGCGCGCCTCAAGCCGGTCGTCGTCGTCAAATCGGGGCGGATGGCGCAGGGGGCAAAGGCCGCGGCAACCCACACCGGCGCGCTCGCCGGATCGGACGCGGTCTATGATGCGGCGTTTCGGCGTGCCGGGCTGTTGCGAGTCTATGAACTCCGCGAATTGTTCGATTGCGCCGAACTGCTTGGCCAGAATCGCGCCCCGACAGGCAAGAACCTCGCGATCCTGACCAACGGCGGCGGATTGGGCATTCTTGCCGTCGATCGCCTCGCGGAACTTGGCGGGGTCGCAGCACCGCTTGCAGAGGAGACCAAAGCGCGCCTGGATGCGGTTCTTCCGCCGATTTGGTCCAAGGCCAATCCGGTCGATATCGGCGGAGACGCCGATGCCGCGCGCTACGTCGCTGCACTCGATGTCCTTCTCACCGATCCTTCCAGCGATGCCTTGCTTATCATGAACGTCGAGACGGCAATTGCGTCGTCCCCCGACATTGCAAGGGCCATCGTGCAACGCCTTGGCGATGACCACGGCGGGCAAATACGCCCGACGTCCAAGCTGGTCCTGGCCGCGTGGGTCGGGACCGACGAGAGAGCGGCTCCGATATTCGAGAAAGCGGCCATTTCCCATTTCCCGACGGAAGATGACGCCGTTTGTGCTTTCATGCACCTGATCAAGCATCGCGAGGCGATCGATGCGCTGATGGCAACACCACCGAGCGTCTCGTCCTTGTTCACGGCAGACATCGGCAGCGCCAGGGAAGTGATCGCGGCGGCGCTGGCCGAAGGCAGGTCCTGGCTTGACCCGATCGAGAGCACCAGGCTGCTGCAGGCCTATTACATCCCGACGGTGCCGACCTTCGCGGCCCGCGGCGCGGACGAGGCGGCGGACCGCGCTGCGCCGTTTATCGACCAGGGATCTGCGATCGCGGTCAAGATCCGCTCCCGCGACATCACGCACAAGTCCGACGTCGGCGGCGTCATGTTGAACCTGACGACGACAGAAAGCGTTCGCGATGCGGCGAACGAGGTCATGGCGCGGGCACGGCACGCGCGACCCGAGGCGCGAATCGAGGGTGTGACGATCCAGCCGATGATCACGCGACCGGCGGCCCGCGAACTGCTGCTCGGATTGGCCGACGACCCGACTTTCGGTCCGGTCGTGGTTTTCGGCCATGGCGGAACCGCGGTTGAAGTCATCAACGACAAGGCATTGGCGCTTCCACCGCTCGATATGAACCTTGCGCGCGCCCTTGTCGGGCGCACCGCCGTCGCGCGGCTGTTGCAGGCCTACCGCGACGTTCCCGCCGTGCCGCCGGATGCCGTGCCGCTGACGCTCATCAAGCTTGCAACGATGGCGGCCGATCTTCCCGAGATCAGCGAACTCGACATCAACCCGCTGCTGGCCGACGGCGATGGCGTGCTGGCGCTGGATGCCCGCGTCGCCATCAAGGCGCCGACGAGATTTTTTGCCGGCAGGACGCGCTTTGCGATCAGGCCCTATCCTGCCGAATGGGAGCGCCGCCTTGAACTCGCGAACGACTGGAAAATAGCCGTCCGTCCCATGCGCCCCGAGGATGAGCCGGCGCTTGCCGCGTTCCTGCGTCGCGTGACCCGCGAAGATCTCAGGCTTCGGTTCTTTCATGCGATGAAGGAATTTTCGCATACCTTCACCGCCCGCCTGACGCAGCTCGACTACGCGCGTGCAATGGCGTTCGTGGCCACCGATCCCGCGACCGGCGATATTCTCGGCGTGGTGCGGCTGCACTCCGATTCCCGCTACGAGACCGCCGAATATGCGATCCTGCTTCGTTCCGACCTGAAGGGCAAAGGGCTCGGTTGGGCGCTGATGCAGCTGCTGATCGATTATGCGAGGTCGGAAGGATTGAGGAGGCTGTCCGGCGTGGTGTTACGCGAGAACACCGCCATGCTGACGATGTGCCGCGAACTCGGATTTGAGGTCACGAGCGACCCCAACGATGCCAGCGTCGCCAAGGTGTTCCTTGATCTTGCCGCCCGGCAAGCGGAGCGTGCGAGCATTCCAGACTGAATCTTGAAAAGCGGGAGTTCCAATTGACTGGCGCACCTGAACTGAGCGCGACCGACGGCGAAAGCTCGACGTTGCATCCGAGCGGAGCCTGGACGGTTACCAATGTAGAGGTCCTCGAGCAGCTCTGCGAAGGCTCATCGACAACGCGCGTCTCCTCGATCGATCTCAGCCGCGTGACTGCGCTCGATACCGTCGGCGCCTGGCTGTTCGAAAAGATGGCCCGCCGATTGGCCAGGTCTGCCGCAAGACCGTCCTTTGTCGGGGTTTCAGATTCCTATGCTGGTCTGATGCGGGAGGTGGAAGTAATAAACCGCAGGCAGCCGATTGCCAAACAGCGCGGCAGCGTGCTGCTTGATTACCTGGAACGGATTGGCCGCGGGCTCGCCGACGAGAGCGCGGGTTTCCTGCAGATGCTCGGCGCCTTCAGCACCGCGTTGTTTGGCGTATTGCGCCGTCCGCGTTCCTTCAGGATGACCTCGCTGGTCTATCAGCTTTACAGGGTAGGTTGGCAGGCAATCCCGATCATGGTCCTGATCACCTTTCTGATCGGCGCCATCATTGCCCAACAGGGCTTCTTCCACTTCCGCAAGTTCGGTGCCGAATCCTATACCGTGGACATGGTGGGCATCCTGGTGTTGCGCGAGCTCGGCGTGCTGATCGTCTCGATCATGGTGGCGGGACGCTCGGGGAGCGCGTACACCGCCGAGCTTGGCTCGATGAAGATGCGCGAAGAAATCGACGCCTTGTCGACGATGGGCCTCGACCCCGTCGAGGTGCTGATCCTGCCGCGCGTCATCGCGTTGGTGATTGCGTTACCGATCCTCTCACTGATCGGATCGATGGCGGGGCTTTACGGCGGCGGTGTGGTGGCCCAGTTCTATGGCGACATGGCGCCGGCGGTGTATCTCGAGCGGCTGCGCGATGCCGTGTCGGCGACCACTTTCAAGGTCGGCATGCTCAAGGCGCCGTTCATGGCGTTCGTGATCGGGATCGTGGCCTGCGGCGAGGGCCTGCGGGTGCAGGGCAGCGCCGAATCGCTTGGCAAGCAAACGACGATTTCCGTGGTCAAATCGATCTTCCTGGTGATCGTGCTGGACGGTTTGTTTGCCGTGTTCTTTGCCTCGATCGGGATGTAGCCATGCCGGAGCAGGATATCGCCATTCACGTGCGTGATCTCGTGGTCGGCTTCGGCAAGAACACCGTGATCGATCATCTCTCCCTCGACGTTCGTGCGGGCGAGATCATCGGGCTTGTCGGCGCCTCCGGCGGCGGCAAATCGGTGTTGATGCGCACGCTGATCGGGCTGTTGCCGAAGCGGGAGGGCGAGATCGATTTTCCGGCGATGTCCAACACAGGTGTCGGCCGCCGCGGCGTCCTGTTTCAACAGGGCGCGCTGTTCTCTGCGCTGAATGCACGGCAGAATATTCAGTTTCCGCTGCGCGAAGCGGCGCATCCCTCGGAGGCGCTACTGGAAGAGGTCGCCAATGCCAAGCTCGAGATGGTGGGTCTCACCGTCGAAGACGGCGACAAATTCCCGTCCGAGCTGTCGGGCGGCATGACCAAACGCGTCGCGCTCGCGCGCGCGCTGGCGCTCGATCCGGCGCTGTTGTTCCTTGACGAGCCGACGTCGGGGCTTGATCCGATCGCAGCGGGCGAATTCGATGCCCTGATCAAGACATTGCAGGAGACACTGCGCTTTACCGTGTTCATGATTACCCACGATCTCAACACCTTGGCTGCGACCTGCGATCGTGTCGCAGCACTTGCCGACGGCAGGATTGTCGCGCTGGGGCCATTGTCCTCCGTGCTGGCGTCCGATCATCCCTGGGTAAGGGCCTATTTTCACGGCGCGCGAGCGCAGATGCTTCACCTCGACGCGTAGCGGACGAAAGATCATGGAAACCCGTGCACCCTATGTCATTGTCGGCGCTTTCGTCCTGTCGGCGATCGTGGCGATGTTCGGCTTCGTCTACTGGCTCAACAATATGGGCGGGATCGGCAAGCGCGACACCTACCAACTTGTGTTCGACGGTCCGGTGCCGGGCCTGTTGGTCGGCGCAGCGGTGCTGTTCAACGGCATTCGTGTCGGCGAGGTCACCTCGCTCGAACTCGTCGCCGATCGCCCGCGCGACGTCCGCGCAACCATCGCGGTTGCCGAACGCACACCGGTGCGCGCCGACACCAGGGTCGGCCTCGACTTTCAGGGCTTGACCGGCGTGCCCGTTGTTGCGCTCGAGGGCGGCGACCGCGCCGATGCGCCAGCCGTGAGCGGTCCGCTCGTTGCCGAAAAGGGCGCCGGGAAGAGCATGACTCAGGCTGCGCGCGATGCATTGCGACGGGTCGACGATGTGTTGTCGGAAAATGCCGCGCCGCTGCACGACGCGATCGGCAATGTCGGTACGTTTGCCGAAGCGCTTGCGCGCAATTCGCCGCGCCTGGATGGTATCGTCGCCGGCCTCGAGCACATGACCGGGGGCGCCACGCCGCCACACAAAGTCACCTATGACCTGCAAGCGGTGGATGGGTTCGATTCGCCGCGCCGCCCGCTGCAGGCCGGCTTGACGATCGCCGAGCCGACCGCGACCACCCGCCTGCAGACCCAGCGGTTTCTGTTCGCCGACGGCGAGGAGCCGCGAGGCGATTTCGCCGACGTGCAATGGAGCGACAGCCTTCCGGCGCTGATCCAGGCAAAGCTGCTTCAGAGTTTCGAGAATTACGACATCGCCCACGCGCCGCTGCGGGCGGACAATCTTGCCGAAGGCGGCCAGCGGCTCCTGATCGATCTGCGTCGGTTCGAAATTGGCGGCGCGCCCGAGTTGCAGGCCTCGCTTGCCCTTTCGGTCAAGCTTGTCGATGGTGCCGGACACCTCCAGGCGGCACGCATCTTCGAAAAGACCGCGCCACTCGAAAGTGCCACCCCGGCGGCGGCCGCAGCCGCGTTCAACCGTGCATTCGATACGCTTGCGCGCGAGGTGGTACTATGGACTGCCTCCGCGCGATAGTCAGCGTTTGCGCGGCGTTACGCGACCGCGTTCAGCGTTGCCGGCGCCGACGCTTTCAACCGCGCGACGCAGCGATGTCACCGCACTGACCAGATGATCGCGCGAGGGGTGGTCTTGCGGTATGTGGCCCGCGGTTGCCGCCAGCTGTTCGAGCACGTCGGCGAAAAGTCCGTAGTGCATATGGACGTGGACGGATTTTTTGGTCTCGGGAGCGCCAGTTCGCTCCAGGACCAGTGCGACGCCATTCGCGTCGAAGGCAGCTTCAAAGCGCGAGGAGCGTTCGAACGTCCCGCTGTAGAACTTGTCGGGGTATTCGAGGGCGACTTCGGCCTTGTCCGGGATCGGCTTTGTCATGGGCCGGCCTTTCGGCTGTTTGAATTCGAACATTTTTAAGCCGTTCATCGCGAGGCGCCTTTGAGCTATGTCATCTCTTGCGGCGGTCGTCCGTAATAGTTTTTCAAACTGATTTAGCGGCGACCTGGAGCCGGCAACAGCTTGCCAAAGATCAAAGATCATTCCTTCGGACAGGATCTCGACCGCGACCTTCGTCTCGACGCGTGCCGGGGCCTTGCGCTGTGGTTCATCTACCTCGATCACGTGCCCGACAATATCTGCAGCTGGCTGACCCTCAGTCGCTACGGCTTCAGCGACGCGACCGAGCTCTTCATGTTCGTTTCAGGCGTGACCCTCGCCTGCGTGGTGATCGTCTATCTCGCGGGCACGGATCGGTTCGCCGACGTGACCAATACGCAGGTTGTTTTCGAGCAGCCCGGCGAGGCGCTGTTTCGCGCCGCCATCCTGCAATATCGTCCCGTCAACACCGACGTTTTGCCCGCCTTCGTCCTCTTTCATCTCTTCTTTGCTCCGCTGCTATGGCTGCTCCTGAGGTGGCCCGGCGCGACGCTCGCTGCCTCGCTGTTGCTCTACACCCTGGTTCAGCTCTCCGGCTGGAACCTGCCGCAGTGGCCGAAAAACCCATGGTTCTTCAACCCGCTCGCGTGGCAGTTTCTGGTCGTGCTCGGTGCGTGGTGGGAGTTGGGAAACGGTAAGCTCCTGCGATCATGGCTGGCGTGGCGCGGGGCGACGATACTCGCCGCAACTTATCTGATTATCGCTCTTCTGATCGCGCTGAGCTGGAGCATCCAACCACTGGACGTCCTGGTTCCCGGCTGGCTGGGGCGCCTTATCTATCCCATCAACAAATCCGATCTCGATTCTTTGAGGCTCCTGCACTTTCTCGCGATTGCGATCCTCGTTGCGAAGCTCGTGCCGCCGGACTGGAAAGGATTGACGGCGCCGATCATGCGCGGGGCGATTCGTTGCGGTGAGAACTCCCTGGAAATCTATTGCGCGGGCGTGTTGTTGGCGCTAGGCGCCCGCATCTTGCTGGAGAAAGTCTCAGCCACGCCGGCCATCCAGATCGCCGCAAGTTTCGCAGGTATCGCTGCTTTGGTGGTGCTGGCTTCTCTGCTCACCAAGATGAAGATCGAAAGCAGAACCCAACCAAAGCTGTTTTGACTCCGGCAAAACCACGCTACCGATCGCTGCGGCGGGGGCAGTTACGCGGCTTTGACCTACGTCAACCGGTAAGGCCCTTCACGTTCTATTGTCAAAGTCCTTGACGGGCTCCGGACGCGGGATTCGACGGTGACAGAACAGGATGAACCCGTGTGGGAGGCGATAGCAGCCGCGCCCTATGACCGCGACCTCGAACTCGCCGTCATCGAGGGGAATCGTGTCCACCCGCTGGTTTTCGCCTGCCGTCGTCTGGCCAACGGTTGGGTCAGGGTCTCGAGCGGTGAGCGCATCACCGTCAGCCCGACGCATTGGCGCCTTTGGCGGAAAGGTCAGCGCTTGAGTCCCGACTTGCCAAATCGTTGATTTTTGCAGACGAATGGGGCTCAAGGTAAACCGTCAAGCGCTGCCGATCAGATCAACAGATGGCCTCGAAAAACCACGTCTGGTTTCGTTATGGCTCGGCCGCCGCGGCCGCGGCATTGGCATTCGTCCTTCTCTTTATCTTGCGCCGCTATTTCGAAGATCGCACCTTCACGGTGATCTACGTGCCGGTGGTGGTGTATGCGGCATTTGCCGGTGGGCGGGGGCCCGCAATTTTTGCCACCGTTTTGTGTATCGCCATCAGTGCGTTTTTTCTTGGTGGGGAGCTGTTTGCCAACCCCGCCAATCTGATCGATGTCGTGTTCTTCGGCATACTGGGTCCGATCCTTGGCGTCATGGGCGATCGGCTCCTGCGCGGGGCCGGGGAGTCCCGTCATCGGCAGGCACAGCTTCAGTCGATCCTCGATACGGTCCCGGAGGCGATGATCGTGATCGATGATCGCGGCATCATGCGCTCCTTCAGCATGACGGCGGAACAATTGTTCGGCTGGTCGGCCAACGAGGTGATCGGGAAGAACGTCTCGATACTGATGCCGACGCCCTACCGGCACGAGCATGACGATTATCTCCGTCGCTACCTGACCACGGGAGAGCGCCGCATCATCGGCATCGGACGGATCGTGGTCGGCGAGCGCAAGGACGGCTCGACGTTTCCGATGGAGCTCGCGGTCGGCGAGGCGCAGGTCGGCACCGACCGATTCTTCACCGGCTTTGTTCGCGACCTGACGGAGCGTCGCTCGCAGGAGCGGCGCATGCACGAGTTGCAGTCCGAACTGGTTCATGTGTCGCGCCTGACGGCAATGGGCGAAATGGCCTCCTCGCTGGCGCATGAGTTGAATCAACCGCTCTCGGCGATCACGAACTACCTTCGCGGCGCGGGAACCCTGCTCAAGTCCAAACAGGTCGACGCGTCCCGCATTCGCGACGTGCTCGACCGCAGCGCCGAACAGGCGCTTCGTGCCGGCGACATCATCAAGCGCTTGAGGGAGTTCGTCGCCAAGGGAGAAACCCAGCAGACAATCGAGAACCCGGGAGTTCTCCTTGAAGAGGCGGCCGCCTTGGCGCTGGTCGGTGCAAAGGAGCAGGGCGTGCGCGTCACGCTTCGCTGCGATCGCGATGTGCCCGACATCGTCGTCGACAAGGTCCAGATCCAACAGGTGGCGCTCAATCTCATTCGAAACGCCATCGAGGCGATGGAAACCGTCAGTCGCCGCGAGCTGACCATCGCGGTCAAGCGCCAGAAGGATGCCGCGCTGTTCTCGGTGACGGATACCGGCACCGGGATCGCGCCGGAAATCGCGCAACACCTGTTTGAGCCTTTTGTAACCAGCAAGCCGAACGGCATGGGGGTAGGTCTCTCGATATGCCGGACGATCATAGAGGCGCATGGCGGCCGAATTGTCGCCGATTCCAACAAGGGCGGTGGCACCATTTTCGAGTTCACGATCCCGCTTGCCGACGCGGAGGAAAGTCATGAACGTTAAGACTGCCGTACATATCATCGATGACGATCCGGCGATGCGCGACTCGCTGTCTTTCCTGCTCGACGTCAATGGCTTCCAGCCTTTCGCCTATGATTCGGCCAACGCGTTCCTATCCGCCGCGACGATAAATGCGATGAGCTGCGTGGTTTCCGACATCCGCATGCCGGGAATGAACGGGATCGAGCTGGTACGTAAGCTCAGGAGTCTGGGCGCGACCTGTCCAGTCATCCTGATTACGGGTCACGGCGACGTCGCGCTCGCAGTCGAAGCCATGAAGGCGGGAGCCGCGGACTTTATCGAGAAACCGTTCGACGATGGCGCGCTGTTGGGAGCGATCCGCTCCGCGCTCGAGGCTCACTCGGCGGCCCGGAGCGACAATTCCGCCAGAAAAGACGCCGAAGCACGGCTGGCGGATCTCTCGCCGCGCGAACGCGATGTGCTGCGGGGCCTCGTGGCAGGAAAGATCAACAAAGTCATCGCTCATGACCTGGGCATCAGCCCGCGCACGGTCGAGGTCTACCGCGCCAATCTCATGGCCAAGACCGGCGCGCGCAGCATGTCCGAGTTGATGCGCGTGGCCCTGGCGGCGGGCTTGTAAAGATTGATCTTCGTCAAGGCGGCCTCTCGTCCATTGCAGGATGCTGTGGGGAGCGGGAGGTTCCGGTGCCCTCATTCGACGTACGCTTTCTCAAGACCGTTTGTGACGACACCGGGCACGAGCACCGTGCGTGCCAGGCCGCTTTCACCGTCGAAGCCGCTTCGCTGACGGAAGCGGTGCAGCGGGCCGAGGTCGATTTCTGCAGGCAGAAGCACGTCCGTGACTGGACGATCTTTGCCGACTCCGTGGAGTGCCGTTACCCGACGGCCCTGACCCGGGCGTGGCTGTCCTGACGGGGATGAGATCGTGAACAGTGCTGCGCAGCGTTATGCGAGTCACAATGTTCCCCGATATACGTCCTATCCAACCGCGGCGGATTTTTCGCCGCGAGTCACCTCCAGGGAGCACGCGGCCTGGCTCGGAAATCTGGCCTCGGGTGAAAGCGTCTCGCTCTATCTGCATGTGCCGTACTGCCGCGAGATCTGTCTCTATTGCGGCTGCAACACCAAGATGGCGGTCCGCGATGATGTCGTGGCGAGCTATCGAAGCGCGCTTGAAGCCGAGATTGATCTCGTCAGCGGCCTGATCAGCCATCGCGTGGGGATCGCACGACTGCATTGGGGCGGCGGCACGCCGAGCATTCTTGGATCAGCCGGGCTGCAATCTGTCGTCGCTGCCCTGCAACGTCGATTCGCGTTCGATCCGGGATTCGAGCACGCCATCGAGCTCGACCCCCGTTACGTCAACGCGGAACTGGCGAGTGGTCTGGCTGCGCTCGGCGTCAACCGGGCCAGTCTCGGTGTTCAGGACATCAATCCGCTGGTGCAAGCCGCGATCGGCCGGCTGCAGCCGCTGGCTATGGTGGAAGCGGCCGTCGATGGCCTGCGGAGCGCGGGCATCCGCAATCTGAGTTTCGACCTGATGTACGGGTTGCCGATGCAGACCGTCGAATCGATCCGGAAAACCTGCGCTTTGGTTGTTGCGATGTCGCCGGACCGCATTGCCTGCTTTGGTTACGCCCACCTTCCCCGACTCAAGGCCAACCAGCGGCGAATTAATACGGCAACGCTTCCGACCCAGCCTGAACGCGTCGAGCAGGCCAGTGTCTTTGCCGAAGAGCTCGAACGCAACGGCTATGTCAGGATCGGCATCGATCACTTCGCAAGGCCCACCGATGCGCTGGCGCGGGCGGCCGCCTCGAAGCACCTGCACCGCAATTTCCAGGGTTATACCGACGACGACCGCAAGGCGCTGCTGGGTCTGGGCGCCTCATCCATCTCCACTTTCGCGGAGGGCTTCGTTCAAAACACCGCGGATGTTCCCCGATACATTCGCGCAATCGGATCGGGCTCGCTCGCGACGGCACGGGGTGCCACGCTCGACGACGAGGACCGGCTGCGCGGACGGATCATCGAGAGGCTGATGTGCGACTTCGAGGTCGATCTGGCCGACATCGCGCCGCGGGCCGATTTTGCAACGGAAATTTCGATGCTGGCGGAGATGAAGAGGGAGGGGCTGGTAGTGATCGGTGATGGGAAACTGACGGTCACGGATACCGGAAGATCGGTGGTGAGGGTCGTCGCATCCACTTTCGATGCTTACCGGCGTTGCCAGGGAACCCGGTTCAGCACAGCCGTATAGCCGTCGCCGCTTGATGTGGATCAAGAGGGGCGTCGTGCAAAAGACCTAGTGGCTAGCATTCGCGCCTGCAGCCTTCGTGAGCGGCAAATCAAGAAAGAAAGTCATGCTATGACAGATGCGTCCATTGCTTCGAAGTCAATGACGATCGGTGAGGCATTGCTCGCGCCGCTTTTCGTTGTGCTCGCTTTTCTCTGCGTGGTCGGGGCGGCCCAGGCACATGATGGCGCCTTTGCCTTCCACGCATCGCTTGGCGCGGTGGCAAGCCTTGCGGCCGCTTTCACGATCCTCAATCATTACTACAACCGCCCGGTGCAACTTCCGCCGCAGGAGATCAACGGCAAGCCCAACTATAATATGGGTCCGGTCAAATTCGCGGCCGTCGCCGGCATGGTCTGGGGCATTGCCGGATTCCTGGTTGGCCTCATCATCGCCTCCCAGCTGGCCTGGCCGGCGCTGAATTTCGACCTGCCATG
>Ga0310909_10002552_pt1 | contig 11205 bp, 9 predicted proteins | sample GREbulkMGT000H_FD_203449 | JGI IMG/M metagenome (GOLD analysis project Ga0310909, IMG submission 203449) | Lab enrichment of tropical soil microbial communities from Luquillo Experimental Forest, Puerto Rico - GRE.bulkMG.T000H | ecosystem: Environmental > Terrestrial > Soil > Tropical forest >... | reverse complement strand
ATCGGCGGTCTGCGCGTCGCCGACGCCTCAATCATGCCGACCGTGGTTTCGGGCAACACCAACGCCGCGACGATCATGATCGGCGAGAAGGCCGCCGATATGGCGCGTTAGCCGATGCGGCTCGCTGCGTAGCCGTTCAACGATGCGAGCTGCTTTCCGAGTTGCAGGTCGCCGCCCTCCGCGGCTGTGATTAGATCTCGACGACCATCGTCACCACCGGTGAACCACGCTCGCGCTGCAGGCGGGTGCGGATCGAGCCCCCCGGAGGCTATGTAAAGCGTAAATGCATGCGGTCGTGCTGAGGCCGATGAGATGATCGACTTTTTCTGCTGGTTCCCTCCGTTCCAGTCGGGTGGTTTTTTGGGCCCAGGCGACGGATGGGAGACGCGAGACGATTACAAGGTGGTGATCCTGTCAACGGCACCGGTCTTTCCCAGCTTGCACATCCGAGAGTTTGCAGCGCCCGAAGCCTGGTAGCAGCCACCAGGTGTTGAGGGAGCACTGCTTCGCGCGCGTCGTGCGAGGGGAACTTTCTCTGCCAGAAGCACATGGCCGGACCGTCGATCGCTCCGGAGAAGTTGCTCCGCTTCCGATTTCAGGAGTTCTATTCAGCGCGAAGGATGCTGCGGTCAACAACGCTCAACATGCGCCCGAAGCCGTACATCCGAAAATGGAGTATCCCGCCGAGGTTCGTGCTATCCCTTGGCGGTCGCCGAAGTCAACTTTACGCCTGACATTGCCTGGACTACAATTTATCGTCTATAGAGTTGTCGAGATGATTTTCTCTCGTCTTGCCCTCCTGCCGACGATTGCGGCCGCGATCCTCCTTACAATAGGTGGATTTGCTGTGCCAGCGGGCGCGTCCGAGCCAGTCGAACTGCGAATTGAGATCTTCGTCCTGGGCGGATTCCACGTGTTGACCAATCACACTAAACTCGTCGCTTCCCGGGACCGATATGAGATCGTGATGGACCTTGACACGCAGAACATCGCCAGCTTGTTCGTCGATCTGAAGAGTCATTCCGAGGTGCGTGGGCGGCTCACAACAGGTGCAGCGTATCCGGATGCGTACCGGGGGGATGTACGGCGCAACGACACCGAGCGCCACTATTGGATAGACTACAGAGCCGACGGCACGGTTACAAGCGACTCGGCACTGCCTTCGGTTGCGCTTCGTGGCACAGTTGATCAGATGACGGCGTTTCTTATCGTGGAGCGCCAGCTGGCTCGACGGGGTACTTGTTCGCGAGTCGTACCGGTGTTTGACGGACTCGGTAGGTACAATCTTCGCTTTGTGGACGCCCAACAGAGATCACTGCCCGTCGACAGTCGTCAGCAGTTCGCCGGTACAACCCAGGTCTGTGATGTCACCCGTGAGGACATGGCAGGTTTCCCAGGGAATGCAGACCAAGCTGCGGGAACGTATAGGCAAGGCAAGATCTGGTACACTCGAGATTTGGCGGGAGTCGACGAGATGATTCCGGTGCGAATGGAGTTCGATACGGAGTTCGGCGCGATCCATGCCCTCCTTGCCGACCTGCACGGGCTAGGTATCGATCGCCAATTCATGCAATGAGCCGGATCGATGGGGAGAAGAAGCGTGAGCCCGATCGGGCTCCGCGCGCCTATAAACCGATAGTGGTGGTGTCTCGGAACTAGAGGTAACGATGGCGGATCTGACAGGTCAAGCGGGATCGGGCTGTGCCAAGGCGCGGTTTCCACTGCTGTCCGATGCTTCAGTTTCGCGCCTTCGTGATCACCTCCAATGTTGGCTTGCGGCCTTGCCACGAGCACGATGTACTCAGTTAATTGGAACATCACGTAGCGCGCGTGGCTGACGGTGCCCAGCAAGGGCAGACGTTCGGAGAAACACTTTCTCCGATTGCGCCTTGCGAGCATTGCCTTCGAAAGGAGAAGAAGCGCTGGACCAGATGAAGCGAAGATGATGAAGGCAAAAGCGTGCCGACTTGTAAGACGGAGCTGCAGCACCTCGGTACGATCAGCTGCCTGCTTCACCTTACCGTTGCTCAGGACCGTCCGAGAGGGGATCCTGACCCCACAACCACCAGGAAACCTGGGAATGCCGGCTCAAAGCAAGAGGGGGAAATGCCCACCGCCTTTGTGAGCTATCGGAGACAAGACACCTCTGTCGCAGCACGTTGGATAGCCCGTTCAATTTCGGATGCCTTCGACATCAATAGTGTTTTTATCGATACAGAGGCAATTCGAGTCGGCGACAATTGGCCGGAACGTTTAGATGAGGCTCTTGCCCAAGCTGACGTGCTAATTTTAGTGATTGGTCGCTCATGGCTGACAATCCCGGGAAAATACGGGAAGCGTCGCCTCGACCACGAGAATGATTGGGTACGCAATGAGATAATTCATGCTCTTCGCCGCAAGATTCCGATCTTGCCAATTTTAATATCGGGAGCGGAGCTTCCGTCCAAAGAGGGGCTGCCTGAAGATATACACGGCCTTCTCAACTTCAACGCACTCACTTTGAATGATGCGTCGTGGGATCGAGACCTCGCGGAACTCTTGGCGGCACTAACACACGTCGGGTTCGGCTCAACCGGCCCCTCCGCTCGCGAATTCACTAATACAGAGTCTCCATCCACGTGTTCAAAAGTTCGGAAGCCGAACGCCGTTCCCGCAAAGACGCCAAAGCTGCTCGAAGGCAATTCTGTTGTGCTTACGATTGCTGCCGCCGCAATCACAGCAACGGCGCTATTCTATGAGATATACACCCCTTTAGCATTCGGTATATTGCCAATCGTATTCTGTGTCCTGTTCGTCTCAAAAACGAGAAGAACCGCATCGATCCGTGCAACCTACCCGCACGTGAAAATACCCCGTTGGCTAGCGTCCCGATCTATTGAGGACACAGCAGGTGTTATCGCTGTTTCAATGTTTATCTTGACGGTAGTTGTTATCAAGTTGTGCGAGCAGATTGAGTGGCAACTTGAGCTGGGCCGATTGGCTAATATGTCGGTTACCTTCGTTCTCCCGTCGCAAGATACCTCGGCTGACCCAGACCGGCTAAGGCAATACCCCAAGCAGATCTTCGAAACCGTACGCAAAGATATGGTTGACGTTCTTAATCCTCTTGACGATAAGATTGTGGTTCTTCCTACAGCAAACTATCAATACCCAAAGCTTGCCGCCATATTTCCAGCTAGATTTGCAAATACCGAACTTCTCACGGTGATGAAACAATTCCGCGACGAACGCCACCGCGCTCCGGTGAAGTTTGCTGTGCACAGCACCATTAGTACTGCCAATGCAGACTTTGATATAGTTATTGTTAGTACAGAAATAATATATCTCGATTGGGAGAAACATCGTGTGGAGCGTCGAGCCGGCCTATTCAACTTCGCGGATCGCCGAGGAGATGTCCGCCGCCTATCCCTATTGACGACGTACGAAGTCGTAAATTTCTTTCTTCAAGGTCGAGGCGAAGTTGATCTCCGAGACAAAGAAGCGGGAAATATCCGAGCAAATCTCTACACGGCGTTTAAAGACCTTCACGAGATTGACCGGCCAGCGCAAGAGCGTTTAGACCAAAGCGGTGGGTTACAACGAGTTTTTGAATGTATGCAAAATTGTGCTACCGAAGAGAATTTGAGGTTTCTGGCGGAGACATATGGTAAGGAACTAATTGACGAAGCAGGAGAAGCACGTATGAAGCAAGAAATGTCTGTCTTAGGCGCGCGCTTCAAAGGCTAAAAGAGAATTGGCAGAGAATATATCGTACAATGTCACTGCGGTCTCGCCACATCTGTAGCTTGTTTGCTTGTTGTGTGCTATTGCTAACCGTGGGTTACTCGATACCGGTGCAGGACAGGGTTCCGGAGATATTGCGCTTTCTGCCGCAAGGTGACGCGCTAGCTGTGTTCATAATCGGCCCGATCGGAAGGCTCTGGGTTCCGTTGAGCGCGCATCTCCGCTCAATCTTTGCTGACTCGAAGACTCCGTTCGGGACTGCAGTTCGGAAGCAGTGGCGTACTATTACTAAGAAGTGTGTTGTGATCAACAGCGTCGCCGATCTTGGGTCGATTGGAGTGGACCCGACGCGTCCCTCGGCTGTTGGTATATACTCGGATTATAGCGTCGTTGCCATCCCTATTATGGACGGCGCGCGGTTTGAAGCGTTTGTTGAGAGTTTAGAAAAGCCCATTACGATCACTGTCTACGCGCTGCACGGTACGCCCGTGCGCTTCGACGTAACACCCAGGGCGCCGTTAAGGGGCAAGCTTTGTGATGCGCAAGGCGATGTCTTACCACCAGAACAACCTGCAACACTTGAAGCAAAAGATGGAGTGGCGATACTTACCGTTGGTTCGGACTCAACTGGTGGGGTAGTGCGTGTTAACTGCGCCGCGATACTTGCCGATGGTACAAAGGGCGATTGTGTCTGTGAAGTGTCTGCCCCAGCGACTAAAGTCGGTGGGTGTGAGCTGCAAGTACCGGGTTTGGATTCAGATGCACGCCGCGGTATTCGTTACATCGGCGGCTTCTACGTGAAGGAGCTGATCGACCGTGGTGTAATTTTGCTTGCTAGCAAGTCTGACGTTCTGGATGGCGCAGTGCGGGATGAAAACGAAAACCTGGCCGCTCAACGACGGCAGTTTCGTAATGCCGATGCGGGTCTGCAATTCGGCGAAATTGAGAAAGGTGAGAATGAGCTTCTTCGTGGCTACATCCAGATCCCAAATCTCCTTGGTATCCGCCAGGTACCTCTGCGAGTCGTCGTCGATCTCAACTCTGTGCGTCTCTATGGAGCTTTAGGTGTCGAAACCTTTGATGCAACGATTGCTGAGCGAATTATAACGCCCATCACCGCAACCCGCGGGCTCACTAAGCTCGGGGCCGAGCCAGGAGCGGCTGTGTTCCTACGAGGGAATGATATCGGCTACTTTGCACACTGGAGTTTTACCTATTTATCTGAGGCAAAAAAAGCAGCGGACTGGGTTTTGGGTGACTTTGAAGTTGTTATCGAGCAGCTAGCTTCGTTGCACTCCGTGCGAGATGTAGCACTTTTCCTGTTAGACGTGCGCAATGCGGTTCCTGAACTTGTCCTCGCTGTGACCGCAGGAAAGGAGGAAGCAGATACACTTGTACGTAGGCTGCAAAGTAAGTTGCGGTACGCTCGGGACATCTCCGTTATCCGGTCCGCGTGGGACGAGTACGAGAACGACCATCATCATCCGCCTGTGTCGATAGCCGACCTGCTATCAGCTGACGCCCAACGGAAACCGACATCTCGGCCGGAGGAGTTGGCCAAGGGCGGGGGACCTTCAGACCAGATCGCAACGCCGGAGGTGGGGATTGAGGTAAAGCAACCTTACCTGAAAGGCGCGGATGCGCCTCAACTCGACTACGCGTTTATCTCTCTCCGAGACAATTCTCGCCTAGGAGATATGGAGGTACCGGAGGGCCTGCTGCGTGGCGAGGATTACGAGAGAATGTCCGGCGCTCTCGCTTTCAGCTATCTGTCACCGCGCCTTACGGTCGATGACCTTCGATATCGTCTCAATAGTGAGTCGCTCTCGCCTAAAGCCCGCGGCGCTCTGCTTGGCGATCAATATCGACTCTGCTCCACGTACGTCGATGCTACGGAGACTCTATGGGTAGGGAGCGACGCCGCTAAACTGGAGGCGGTGCTTCAAGGAACGAAACCACAGTCCATAGATTTTGATCGATTTCTTGACGACAAGGAAGTAAATTCAGAAGCAAAGATCGTCTTATTCGCGCGCCCTGACTGGCTCATCACGCAGGGAATGTTGCATCCCGATAAAAGCGTCAAAGAGACAGCATATGACCTTGCCGACCTCGCCCAGTACACCGCAGCGCTCGTTGCAATGGAGCCCGATGAGCGACGAAACCTGTTGCACCTAAAGGTTCGCCTCGCACAGTGAACGAATCACTGATCACTCTTGTTGATGGCCGAAAGGTATATCGCCGGGGAGCTGAATTGGCATTCCCTAAGGTCGACGTTTCTAGAGGCTCCTTTCTTGGGATTTACGGAGATAACGCCACCGGTAAGTCAACTTTACTCAAGATCTTGGCACGGATAACCCTGCTCGCTTCCGGGACCTTGCTCTGGGCTGAGTCTCTGCGTCGGAAGCGTATCGTCTTCGTCCCGCAATCTGGCGGGCTGTACCTGAATTTGACAATTCAGGAAAACTTTCGTCTATACGCCCGGCTCTATGATTGTGCGTCTTCGGCCGAGCCGATTTTCGAAGCATTAGGTCTCTCTCTCTCCAGCAAGCAGTCCGTGCGTACATTATCCGGAGGATACCAGAGACTGGCGGCGATCGCGTGCGCTTTGGGCGTCGATCCTCAGGGTATATTTGTTGACGAACCCTTTAATGGCCTTGACGAGGATCACACCTCTGCTCTTGTGGGGTTGATTGCCGCGCTGAAACATCGCGTGGAGTTTATAGTCGGAACAAACCACGGAACATTTGGTTACGGGCTTTTCTCGAGTCAACTGATTCTGGCTAAGCCAGCGAGGTTATGAGCGGTGTCGTCAAAATTCTAGCTAAGGAGATCGTCGAGCTCGCCCACCGACCATTTCTCCTCTTTTGGTTGGCGACCTTGCCCACCTTACTCACACTGGTGGCCGGGTCAATCAGCAAAGGCGAACCGCACGAAACTTTGGTCCTAGCTGGCAGAACACAAAATGAGACGGAGACCGGTCGCGCACGACAGCTCCTCGCAGAGATAGCTGGTCTGATTGTTGTCGAAATCAAAGGCCCTGTGCCAGACATAGTCGCGGTTATGGAGAGAGAGAGAGCCGGACTTGCTCTTGTCGGCGACGACCGCAGCTGGCAGGTGATCGAACGATCATCTTCTCGCGTGGAGCATCGGCAGTTAATGTCGCTCGCTTACCAGATTGCCACATCGCTAAATCTGAATCGACCTTGGCAGTTGGCAGCTGCAGAAAGTATTACCGCGCGTCCTGCTCCGCCACCACTGCCACCGGACGAGGGTACTACCGATAGTCCAGGGTCAGTCCATAGCGAAGGAGGAGTGCCTCCGACCGAAGGGTGCGCCGCAGGTCCCACAACCACAGGCAGAGGCCGCGACCCAGACCCCGGAATCAACCGGTCGAAATGTTATTGGGAGCCCGCCGCCAGCTGCCGCGATTGTTGTTACCACCTCCAAGGCGACGGTCGCGTCGCTGGGGGCATTTGACGGCCAAGGCGAAATCTGGCTTGTCGCCTATGTGATCGCGCTTTTGGTTGCGTTTTTACCGTTCATGCTGACATGTAACTCGCTTGTCCGTGAACAGGACACAGCAACGCTCGAACGTCTTCTTGTGGTACCGGGAGTCTCGTGGATCGAGTTGTTGATTGGTAAGGCTCTCTTGCCCTTGTTACTTGGAACCGCGGAGCTATTTGTTCTGATGTTGCTTGCTGAGTTGATCTTCCATACCCAGCCGGGCCCCGCCGGACCCGCGACCGTTGCTATTCAGTTTCTGGCGCTTCTTTCATCCACCCTCATCGGGGTTACCGTCGCCACCCTGGTCCGCTCCCAACTTCAGGGCTATCTCACGTCCGCGCTTTACCTCATCTGCCTCGTGCTCTTTACTGGATTTATCTTTCCGATTGGTCAGGCACAGCCGTCGATTAAGTTAACATCGCATCTTCTTCCGTTGACCTTCTCTCTGGAACCGCTCTTTGCGTGGATGCTTCTTGGCACAGACAGTAGCGTATTTATACCCGAGTTGGAGTCGCTACTGGTACAGTGTGCGGTCTACGCTGGTCTAGCTGCTCTTGGAGCGTTTCTGTACCGGGCGCGTGTATAAATCAAAGATGAGGGAGTACAAAGTAACATCTCTGATAAGGCATCACCTAGTTCGCTGAGGACGCTGACCGCAGAGACGGTTCACCTCACGCCGCGTCGAAGTCGCTTGCGAAGAATCGTTGCGGCCCGCATCAGGCCCCTGTAGTCGACCCATGCGACCGTTGCCGATTCCAGCGTGTGGAATAGAACCCTCCCAGCCGCATGCTGCCGATTAAGGCTGATCCGTCGGGATCGGCAAGTGCAGTTTGCTGAAGGATCGGGCGGAGGCGTGGTGGTAAGAGCGGGGCCTTACATTTGTGTTTCAGCGGGTTGGCCGGTGACGTCCCGCGCAATGCCATATTGCAGGAAACCTGCGTCCATGTCCTTGCGGCGTTGCCGGTAGTCGTCTGAACGAACCCGACTGGCCAACTTCTCACGCAGCGCGCCGATTTCCGTATCGCTCATTTCTCTCTCCCGTGTCACGCTTGGTAGGGCTAATTCGCCAGCCTATCATCTCTTGGCAGCCAATGTACCGCCCGCCAACGCAGCTGAGTGAGGAAACGACATGGCGACACGAACGGATAGGGTCGAAGCTGATTTTGTCGTGGTTGGCGCCGGGTCGGCCGGCTGCGCCGTGGCAGCACGCTTGAGCGAGGACACGGCGACCCGCGTCGTGCTGCTCGAAGCGGGGGGCGAGGATAAGAACCGCTGGATCCACATTCCGCTGGGTTTCGGCAAGACCTTCGCCGATCCGAGTGTCAACTGGTGCTATCAGACCGAGCCAGACCCCGGTGCGGCCGACCGCCGCGTTTTCTGGCCGCGCGGCAAGGTGCTGGGCGGCTCGTCCTCGATCAACGGCATGGTCTATATCCGTGGCCAGGCCGAGGATTTCGACCATTGGCGCCAGCTCGGCAATACCGGCTGGTCATTCGAGGACGTGCTGCCCTATTTCAGGCGCTCCGAGCATCAGGTTCGCGGTGCCGACGCATTCCACGGCATGGGCGGCCCGCTCTGCGTGTCGGATGTCGAGCCGCACCCGATCTGCGAGGCGTTCATCGCGGCGACGACCCAACTCGGGTTTGTCCGCAACGACGATTTCAACGGCGCGAGCCAGGACGGCGTCGGCTACCACCAGACGACGACGCGCAACGGCAGGCGCTGCTCGACCGCCGTTGGTTATCTGCGTCCGGCGATGCAGCGGCCCAATCTGCGAGTCATCACCGAAGCATTGACCGAAAAGATCCTATTCGAAGGTTGTCGCGCGACCGGCGTGACGTTCCATAGGGAGGGCCGGATCTGTACTGCCACAGCGGCGCGCGAGGTCATTCTCTGCGGCGGCGCCGTCAACTCGCCGCAATTGCTGATGCTCTCCGGCATCGGTCCGCAGGAGCACCTGGCCGGGTTCGGGCTTTCGGTAGTACATCACCTGCCGGGTGTCGGGCAAAGCCTGCAGGACCATTACTCGGCGCCGATCAAGCTCAAATGCGCGCTGCCGGTGACGGTAAACGACGTGATGCTGAGCAATGCGCGCAAGCTGAAGGCCGGACTGCAGTACTACATGTTTCACCGCGGCCCGCTGTCGATGATCAGCTCGCCCGCGGCCTTGTTTGCGCGCACCCGACCGGAACTCGCCTCGCCGGACATCAAGTGCTCGCTTTCGCCGTTCAGCGCCGAGCGGCCGCAAGACGGGCTGCATCCCTGGTCGGGTTTTACGATGATCGCCTATCAGCTCCGCCCGGAAAGCTGCGGCGAGATCAAATTGCGGAGTCCGGACCCGGCCGACGCGCCGGCGGTTCATCCCAATTATCTCGCCAGCGAGACCGACCAGCGCACGATAGTCGCCGGCCTCAAACTATGCCGGCAGATACTGGAGAACCCGCACTTGAAGCCGTTCATCGCATCGGAATTCCAGCCCGGTCCAGCGGTCGAGAGCGATGAGCAATTGCTCGATTACGCCAGGCGACGCGGCGGCACCGTCTATCACCCGACCAGCACCTGCAAGATGGGCGGCGACCCGTTGGCGGTCGTCGACGCGGAGCTTCGGGTGCATGGGATCGGCGGTCTGCGCGTCGCCGACGCCTCAATCATGCCGACCGTGGTTTCGGGCAACACCAACGCCGCGACGATCATGATCGGCGAGAAGGCCGCCGATATGGCGCGTCAGCCGATGCGGCTCGCTGCTCAGGGGTTACGAGCGTCGGAGCACATCCCGGGCTGTTTGATTGAAAAGGATCCGCCGCTCCTCTTCGCCTGGCGGGGCCGCGCGACGCAGCTCTTTGCCCAGATCCACCCCTCTCTGCACCGCCGGGCGCTGCTTGATCGTGTCGCGCCAGCGGGAGACGTTGGGGAACTCGTCGAGCGGTTGGCCGAGCGGTTTGGCGATCAGCACCCATGGCCAGCTCGCCATATCGGCTATCGAGTAGTCGTCGAGGGTGAAGTCGCGGTCAGCGAGGCGGCGTTCGAGCACACCGAGACAGCGGTTGTACTCGTCGGCATAGCGCTTGCGGGAATAAGGATGCTCACCCTGAGCGTAATTGACGAAGTGGCTGAGTTGCCCGGCCATCGGACCGAGATTGCCGACTTGCCAGAACAGCCACTCCAGGCACTCTTTGCGGGCGCGCCGGCTCTGCGGCATGAACCGCCCGGTCCGCTCGGCGAGATGGATCAGGATCGCGCCCGACTCGAACACCGGCAGCGGCCCGTCGCCAAACTCCTTTGGGGTGTCGTGGGTCGACAATCGCCGGCATGCGGTTATTCGGGCTGATCGCCAGGAATTCGGGCTTGAACTGGTCGCCGCGACCGATATTTATCGGGATCATGCGGAAGTCGAGGCTGCACTCCTCGAGCATGATCGCGACCTTCCAGCCGTTCGGGGTCGGCCAATAGTAAAAGTCGATCATGTGCTACCCCCCGAACTGAATTCTGCGATTTCGGCGGTTGAATAGCCGAGCTCGGCCAGGATCTCCTGCGTGTGTTCGCCGAGCCGCGGCGCGCCGCGGCGAATTTCCGGCGGTGTGCGCGAGAAGCGTGCTGCCGCACGCGCCTGGCGCAGCCGCCCGGCAGCCGGGTGATCGGTCTCGACGACGATCCCCAATTCGCGCACATGCGCATGGCGGATCAACTGGTTGCGGGTCTGCACCGGGGCGCACGGCACCCCGGCCGCCGTCAGGAGTTCGAGCCACTCCGCGGCGGGCCGCGTGAGCAGCGCCTCCTGGGTCAGCCGGAGCCGAGCCTCGATGTTCTTCTGGCGCAATGCCGAGGTTTTGAATCGTTCGTCTTCGAGCCACTCCGGGCGCTCGGCCACCCGTGCCAACCCGGCCCATTGCCGGTCGGTCAGCGCCGCCACGGTCATGTAGCCGTCGGCCGTCTCATAGATCAGGTCGAAGGCGGTCGCGGCCTCCTGCCGCGCGGGCT
>Ga0310909_10002551_pt1 | contig 11212 bp, 13 predicted proteins | sample GREbulkMGT000H_FD_203449 | JGI IMG/M metagenome (GOLD analysis project Ga0310909, IMG submission 203449) | Lab enrichment of tropical soil microbial communities from Luquillo Experimental Forest, Puerto Rico - GRE.bulkMG.T000H | ecosystem: Environmental > Terrestrial > Soil > Tropical forest >... | reverse complement strand
CTCGAGCTGTTCGCCGAGGGCAAGATCGACGCGTTTCTGGCGTTCCCGCCCGAGCCACAGGAACTCCGCGCCCGCCAGGCGGGTCACGTAATTCTGGATACGACTGTGGACCGCCCGTGGTCGCAATACTTCTGCTGCATGACTGCGGCCAATCGTGAATACGTCCTGAGCCACCCGGTCGCGACCAAGCGGGCGCTGCGCGCAATCCTTAGGGCCGCCGGCCCCTGTGTCGACGAACCAGCGGCCGTGGCGCGACGGCTCGTAGATGCCGGGGTTGTACCCCGCTATGACTACGCCCTTCAGACGGTCAGTCAAATCCATTACGATAAATGGCGGGAATACGACGCCGAGGACACGATCCGCTTCTACGCGCTCCGCCTGCGCGAAAACGGCGCAATCAAAAAAACGCCGCAGCAGATCATCGCGGACGGCAGTGATTGGCGCTTTTTCAACGAGCTCAAGCGCGAGTTAAGGGCGTGATTAACCGAGGGAGCCGAGCAATGCCGATCATCCCAACCCGACGTGAGTTTATCAACAGCGTTGCATTGGGCGGAGCGGTCAGCCTCCTCCACACCCCGCAAGTGCTAGCGGCAGAGGGGGCGCTCGAGACGACCACGGTGCGCCTGATGCGGATCCCCGCGATCTGCCACGCCCCCCAATTTGTCGCCGAAGAGCTGCTGCACGCCGAAGGCTTTACCGACGTCCGCTTTGTCGATGCGCCGTCTTCATCAGAGATCAACGAGGCCATCGCGCATGACAAAATCGACTTCAATTTGCACTTTGCCTCTCAGTTCGTATCCGCGATCGACGGAGGCGCTCCGATCACCATACTGGCTGGAGCGCATGTTGGCTGCTTTGAATTGGTCGCGAATGATACCGTCCGCGCTATGACTGACCTCAAAGGCAAGCGTGTCGGGGTGGAGGCGTTGGGATCGAGCCCGCACCTCTTTATATCGGTCATGGCCGCCATGTCGGGCTAGACCCGATGAAGGATATTCACTGGGTAACCGATCCGGCCGCCAAACCAAGCGAACTGTTCGTGGACGGAAAGGCCGACGCGTTCTTGGGGACTCCGCCTCAGCCACAGGAGCTGCGCGCTCAAAAGATCGGTCACGTGATCTTCAACAGCTCGGTCGACCCTCCTTGGTCACAATATTTCTGCTGCGTCTTGGCGGGCAACCGGGAGTTCGTGCGGAAATATCCTTTTGCGACCAAGCGGGTGCTGCGCGCCATCCTCAAAGCGGCGGATTTTTGCGCCGCCGAGCCGGCTCGTGCTGCGCAGCAGCTCGTCGATCGCGGTTTCACCCCTCGGTACGATTATGCCTTCGAGGCACTGCGTACGATCTCTTATGACAAGTGGCGGGAATACGACGCCGAGGACACGATCCGCTTCTATGCTCTGCGAATGCACGAGGCCGGGATGATCAAGGCAACGCCCCAGAAGATCATCGCCGAGGGCACCGATTGGCGTTTCTTGAACGAGCTCAAACGCGAGCTGAAGGCGTGAACGACATTTCGCCACCCCCGCGCAGGCGAGGCCCAGAGAGGCGTTTCGAGCCTCGCAACCCTGGATTCCCGCTTTGCGCGGGAATGACGGCATGACCTCTAACGTCGTGAAGGTAGAGTTCCGATGCCGGTGATGCAGACGCGGCGCGAATTTCTGACCGCCCTTTCAGTGGCCGCTGCCGGCGGACTGCTAGGCCCGCTGCCATCGCCGGCGGCGGAGGGGTCCCTCGAAACGACAAGTGTGCGCCTCTCGAAGACCCCCAGTATCTGTATTGCGCCACAATATGTCGCCGACGAGCTGCTGCGGGCGGAGGGTTTTACCGATATCGGCTACGTGGATTTAGGAGAGAGCACTCCAAGGGCACAGGCGATCGCACACGGCATAGTGGATTTCAGCACCAACTTTGTGGCGCCGCTGATTGTGGCGGTCGCCTCCGGTGAGCCGATCACATTTCTGGCCGGCGTGCATGTCGGCTGCTTCGAATTGTTCGGCAATGACAGCATCCGCAGCATTGCCGATCTGAAGGGGAAGAGCGTCGGTGTGCCGGCGCTGGGGTCGAACCAGCACATTTTCCTGACCGCAATGGTCGCCCATGTCGGGCTCGACCCGGTATCCGATATCCATTGGGTCACCGCCCCGTCGATCAAACCGGTCGAGGCGTTCGAGCAGGGCAAAATTGACGCCTTCCTCGGCTTTCCGCCGGAACCGCAAGAACTGCGCGCCCGCAACATCAAACACGTCGTCGTCAACAGCGCGCTCGACCGCCCGTGGTCGGAATATTTCTGCTGCATGTTGGCGGGCAATAGCGACTACATCCGCAAATACCCGGTGGCGACCAAACGCGTATTGCGTGCGGTGTTGAAGGCCGCCGATCAGTGCGCCACTGAGCCGGCGCTCGTCGCGCGGCGCCTCGTCGATGGCGGCTACACCGATCGTTATGACGATGCGCTACAAATGCTCACCGACCTGCCCTACGACAAATGGCGGGAGTATGACGCCGAAGATACGGTCCGGTTCTATGCGCTGCGGCTGCATGAAGCCGGGATGATCAAGGCGGATCCAAAGAAGATCATTGCCGACACCACGGACTGGCGCTTTCTGAACGAGCTCAAGCGCGAGCTGAAGGGGTAAGCAACGGGGGTTTTCGAAGGGCTTGACCTGAGCGTCATTCAGGTTAGCGTAAGCTGGCACTTTGGGAGGCAGCATGCGCGAGGTCGGCGCCTTCGAGGCCAAAAATAAGCTCGGCCGGCTGCTCGACTTGGTCGGACACGGCGAGGAGATCATCGTTCCGCGACACGGCAAGGTGGTGACACGCCTTGCGCCGCCGCACCAAGCCTTCAGCCGCGAGCTGAAGGAATGACGGTCAGCGGCGGGGGCTACGAACTGTGGTTTATCGGCGCGCAGCGCGAGACGATCAGGAACGGCAAGCTCGCAGCCGCACTCGATTTGAGGACGTTGGCGGATCGCCCGCACCTTTATGGGCTCGGCCCGCTCGAGCAGTTGCGCGGCGAAGCGACGATCGCCGATAGCCGCCCTGCTCTTGCCCGCGTCGGCCCGGACGGCATGGTCAAGGTGACGCAGAGCTTTGATGCCGGCGTGCCGTTTTTTGTCTGGGCCGAAGTCCCGCGCTGGATCGAAACCCCGTTCCCGGCCGAAATCCGCTCTTTCGAGGACCTCGAACGCTTTGTTCCGCGCGTCGCCGAGGCCGCCGGTCTCGACGCCGAAAAACCGCTGCCGTTTCTCGTCAGCGGCGGTCAGGCTCTGATCGAATTCCATATCCTGAACCGCATCGGCGATGCCCCGCACGACATCGAGATGCACGAGAGGATCAAGGTCAAATTCGAGCTCGTGAGGACCAAGGCTACGATCGTCGGTTTTCATTCGACCCGGCATCGCGGTGTCTTCACACCCGGCGACAGCAACATCCACATCCATTTCCAGACACCTGACAATAGCCAATCCGGCCATATTGAAAAACTCAAGATCGGCGGCGGCGCGAGGCTCTGCTTGCCCGCGACCTGACTGCGAAACCGCCGCGTGGGACAAAGGAGGAGACGCCTAAATGACAATGACACAAACACGACGCGAATTTCTGACCACCCTGTCGGTGGCCGGCGCCGCGGGCATCCTGCCGTCGTGGCCGGCGAAGGCGACAGAGCCGGCGCTGGAGACCACCACCGTCCGGTTCGGCAGGGAGCCAGCTATCTGTTTCGCCCCGCAATATGTCTGCGAGGCGTTGCTGCGCGCCGACGGGTTTACCGATGTCCGCTACGTAGACACCAATGTCACAAAACAGTCGGAAGACCTCGGGAGCGGAAAGTTTGATTTTAAATCGAGCTTGTCACTCTCCTGGATCACCGCGATCGATGCCGGCGCGCCAATTGCCATTGTTACCGGCGTGCACGTCGGCTGCTACGAGCTGTTCGCCCATGGCGGCATTCGTGGCATCGCTGAATTGAAAGGGAAGACCGTCGGCACGCTCGGCGGGAACGATTTCTTTTCCGCAATGGCAGCCTACGTCGGGCTCGACCCCAAAAAGGACTTCATCCTGGTCGACGACCCCGCCGTCAAGCCTTTGAACCTGTTTGCCGAGGGCAAGCTCGACGCATATCTCGCGTTTCCGCCTGAAGTTCAAGAGTTGCATGCGCGCAAGGCCGGCCGTGTGATTCTGAGGATCGCAACGGACCGGCCTTGGTCGCAGTATTTCTGCTGCATGCTGGCGGCCAACCGCGACTATGCCGCGCGATATCCGCTGGCGACGAAGCGCGTGATCCGCGCCGTCCTGAAAGCTGCCGATTGGTGCGCCGGCGAGCCCGAACTGGCGGCGCGTCTAATCGTCGAGGGCGGCTTCACCGAGCGCTATGACTATGCGCTGCAGACACTGACCGAGAACCCCTACGGCTGGCGGGAATACGACGCCGAAGACACGATACGCTTCTATGCGCTGCGGCTGCGCGAGCTCGGCATGATCAAGAACAGCCCGCAGAAGATCATCGCCAATGGTACCGATTGGCGGTTTCTGAACGAGCTCAAACGCGAGCTGAAGGCGTGAGCCAGGAAAAGGGAGACTTCGATGTCGATTATGCAGACCCGACGGCGCTTTCTGGCGACGCTCTCGGTGGCGGGCGCCGCCGCCGTTGTGCACACTCAGCCGGCGCTCGCTGGGGAAGGAGCGCCCGAAATAACTTCGGTGCGCATCGCAAAGTCACCTAGTATATGCAACGCTCCGAGATACGTCGCTCAAGAACTTTTACGTGCCGAGGGCTTTACTGATATCCGCTACGTGTCGGTCCCGTCTGATGCTGCGTATAAATCATTCATGCGCGGAGATTTTGACTTCATTACGGACTTTGCACCGCTTTGCATCAATGCGATCGATCAGGGTATGGCGGTTACGGTATTGGCCGGTGTACATGCCGGCTGCTTCGAGCTATTCGTCAATGAGGACGTCCACAGCATCGCCGACCTGCGGGGTAAGTCTATTGGAGTCGACGCGTTGAACTCGCCCCAGCATATGTTCCTGGCGCCGATCGCCGCGCATGTCGGTATTGATCCGAGCAAAGACATTAATTGGGTTGTCAGCCCGTCGGTCAAGCCGATGCAGCTCTTTATTGACGGAAAGCTCGATGGCTTCCTGGGCTTGCCGCCCGAGCCGCAAGAATTGCACGCCCGCCGGGTCGGCCATGTGATCGTCGACAGCACCGTCGACCGCCCCTGGTCGCAGTACTTTTGCTGCATGCTGGCGGGCCGTCGTGAATTCGTACAGAAGTATCCGATCGCGACCAAACGGGTGACGCGGGCCATTCTCAAGGCGGCCGATTTGTGCGCGACCGAGCCGGCGCGCGCTGCGCGGCTGCTCGTCGATGGCGGCTTTACAAAACGATACGATTACGCGCTGCAGACTCTCAGCGGGCTGCCTTACGACAAATGGCGGGAATACGACGCCGAGGATACCATCCGGTTCTATGCCCTGCGCCTGCACGAAACGGGATTCATCAAGTCGAGCCCGCAGAAGATCATCGCCGAGGGCACCGATTGGCGGTTCTTGAACGAGCTCAAACGCGAGCTGAAGGCATAAGCGCTGACAAGGGGGCACCCTGATGCCTGTAACCCAGACCCGACGGCAGTTTTTGACAACCCTTTCATTGGCCGGCGCCGCCGGCCTTGTCCGGGGGCCGCCATTGCGGGCGGCGGATGGGGTGCTCGAGACCACCACCGTCCGATTGATGAAGCAACCTGTCATCTGCATTGCCCCACAATATGTCGCCGAGGAGCTGCTGCGTGCGGAGGGTTTCACCGACATCCGCTACATCGAGGCATCGCAGCCTGGCACATCCGAGGCGGTGGCGCGCGACGAAATCGATTTCGACTTGGCCACTCCGTGGGCCCTAGCCACCGGGATCGACGCCGGCCAATCGATCACGCTGCTGGCTGGGGTGCATGTCGGCTGCTATGAATTATTCGGCAGCAAAGACCTTCACGGCATCGCCGACCTGAAGGGGAAGAGCGTAGGCGTGCAAGCCGCGGGACCGACACGGATCGGGCTCCCGTCTCTGCTGGCCGCGCATGTCGGGCTCGACCCGGCCAAGGACATCCACTGGGTCACGGACCCCTCCGCCAAGCCGCTCGAGCTTTTCGAAAAGGGCAAGATCGAGGCGTTTCTGGCCTTTCCGCCGGAGCCCCAGCATTTGCGCTCTCGGCACATCGGCCACGTGATGGTTAATACCGCTGTCGACAACCCCTGGTCGCAGTATTTCTGTTGCATGCTGATCGGCAACCGCGACTACATCCGCAAATATCCGATTGCGACCAAACGCGTGCTGCGCGCCATCCTCAAAGCCGCCGACCTCTGCGCCACCGACCCGCCGCGCGTCGCACAACAGATTGTCGATAGCGGTTTCGTCCCTCGCTATGACGACGCCCTACAGACGATCAGCGAGCTTCCCTATGACAAATGGCGAGAGTACGACGCCGAGGATACGATGCGGTTCTATGCCTTGCGCATGCACGAAGCAGGTCTGATCAAGTCGAGCCCGCAGAAGATCATCGCCGAGGGCACCGACTGGCGCTTCTTAAACGAGCTCAAACGCGAACTGAAGGCGTGAGAGGGGCGGGGACTTTGATGGCGACGCTGCACACCCGACGCCGCTTTCTTGCAGCGACGGCGTTGGCCGGCGCTGCCGGGATCCTGTCGCCGCAAGTGCTGGCTGCAGAGGGACCGCCCGAAACGACAACCGTCCGGCTGTCGAAAGATGAAAGCATCTGCAACGCTCCCGTCCTTGTCGCCGAGGAGCTGCTGCGTGCGGAGGGCTTCACCGACGTGCGCTACGTGGCTAGCCCGGCGAGGGCCACACCAGCGCTCGCGAGCGCCGGGATCGATTTCCATCTGATGACCCCCTGGTGGCTCGCCACCAGGATAGATGCTGGAGAGCCGAGTCTTCGGGTGACAATCCTGGGCGGCATCCACGTCGGTTGCTTCGAATTCTTCGCCAGAGAGGGCATCCGCGGTTTTGCCGACCTGAAAGGCAAGACTGTCGGTCTCAAGTCCGCCTCTCCGCTACTTTTGCGCCTTATTGCTGCGCATGTCGGCCTGGACCCCAAGGAGGACCTCCGTTGGGTCACCGACCCGGCGCAGAGGCCAATGGAGCTGTTTGCGGACGGCAAGATCGATGCCTTCTTCGGCTTTCCGCCGGAGCCGCAGGAGCTGCGCATCCGGCATGCCGGCCACGTCCTCCTCAATACCACCACGGACCGCCCGTGGTCGCAGTATTTCTGCTGCATGCTGGGAGGCAACCCGGAATACGTGCGCAACTTCCCGGTCGCGACCAAACGGGTGCTGCGCGCGATTCTCAAGGCTGCCGAGTTCTGCGCCAGCGAGCCGGCGCGCGCCGCGCAGCGGCTCGTTGATGGCGGCATTGCTCCTCGGTATGACCATGCGTTCGAGACGTTGAGCGGGATTCCTTATGACAGATGGCGAGACTACGACGCCGAAGACTCGATCCGTTTTTACGCATTGCGGATGCACGAAATCGGCTTCATCAAATCGAGCCCGCAGAAGATCATTGCTGACGGCACTGACTGGCGCTTTCTGAACGAGCTCAAACGCGAGCTGAAGGCGTAATAGGGAGGGAACCTCCGATGACCCTGATGCAGACACGAAGACGCTTTCTGAGAACGCTGTCGCTGGCAGGTACCGCCGGTCTTGGCCTAGCGCCACGAGCGTTTGCCACGGAGGGGCCGCTCGAAACGACCACAGTGCGTATCTCCAACGACCTTGCGATCTGCGAGGCGCCTCTGAAGATCGCCGAGGAGCTACTGCGCGCTGAAGGCTTTACTGATGTCCGCTATGCGGATACGACCTCGGTCGATGTCTCTGCTGCGATTGCGCAGCGCAAGGTCGATTTCGCTCTGGATTTTCCGGTCTTCTTTGCTCCCGGGATTGACACCGGGAAGCCGATCACTGTGCTGGCTGGCGTCCATGTCGGCTGCTTCGAATTGTTTGCCGGGAAGGATGTTCGCACGATTGCTGATCTGAAGGACAAGACCGTTGGTTTCGAGATTGCCCCGGCGGGGTTGCTCAGGCTGATGGTTGCCCAGGTCGGGCTCGATCCGGACAAGGACATCCGCTGGGTCACCGACCCGTCGGTCAAGCCGCTGGAACTCTTCGTAGAAGGCAAGATCGATGCCTTTGCGGGATTCCCGCCGGAGCCGCAGCAACTGCGCGCCCGCAAGGCCGGTATACGCTCCAGATCCTGCGCATCTATCACGGGGCTCGCCGATGGCCGAACGATTTTTGAAAACCATCGAATGGCGCACCCTGAATTGGTGTATCTTCAATTAGCAAAAACACGAGCCGAAGCCTCGTTAGTAAGTAGGGGAGGTTTTCATGCCAGAGGTCCATAGCCGGCGCCGCTTTCTCGCCGGCCTTTTGGGGGGCAGCGCCGCAGCGCTGATCGCTTCGGCACACGCCCAACAAGCCACCCACGACTCATTCGGCACTGTTCATTTCCCGATCTCGTGTACCGCGGTCCAGGAAAAATTCGATCGTGCAGTAGCTCTATTGCACAATTTCTTCTACCCGGAGACGGTCAGGGCGTTTCAGGTCCTGATCGCCGAAGATCCGAGTTGCGCAATGTCGTATTGGGGCTTGGCTATGAGCGAGCTGCCCAACCCGCTCGTGCCGCCTTTCCCGCCCGCCAACCTCAACGCCGGATTGGAGGCGATTCAGCAGGGCAAATCCGCGAAGACCCAGACACCGCGCGAGACCCAATACCTGTCGGCGATCGAGGTCTTCTACAGGATTACGACAAGGTCGACCACAAGACCCGCGCCGAACGCTACGAACAGGCGATGCAGCAGCTTCACGAGCGCTATCCGGACGATTCCGAGGCCGCGATCTTCTATGCACTCGCGCTTAACGGAGCCGTCGATTTCGACGACAAGAACTACACGAAGCAGCTCAAAGCCGCGGCGATCCTGAACGAGGAAGCGAAGAAGCAACCGAACCATCCGGGTATCGCGCACTACCTGATCCACAGCTATGATTTCGCGCCGCTTGCGGCGATGTGCGTGTCGACGGCAGCGCTCTATGGGAAGATCGCGCCGGCGGCTCCGCACGCGCTGCATATGCCGTCGCACATCTATTCGATGCTCGGCATGTGGGAGGATTCGATCCGCTCCAATCTTGCCTCGACTGCTGTCGCGGAAAGTTACGGTGGGCCCGTGGCTCACCAAACGGACTTTCTGGTCTACGCCTATCTGCAACGGGCGGAGGACGGCCGAGCCAAAGAGCTTGTCGACTCGGTGCTGCCTATTTCCGGCGGATTGGGAAGCGCCACGGCGTTAGCCGCTATACCCGCACGCTTTGCGCTTGAACGCGGGCAATGGGATGAGGCGGCGCAGTTGGATGTCCGTAGTAGCGAATTCCCTGCGGCCCGGTCTATTTCCTATTTTGCCCGGGCGCTCGGCGCCGCTCGCTCGGGCAATGCTGCGGCGGCTCGGGCCGAGATCGCCCATCTCGACGAAATCGAGGCGAAACTTGCCGCGGCCAACGACGATTACTGGGCCGGACAAACCCGCATCCAGAAACAGGCCGCAACCGCCTGGGTCATGTTTTCCGAAGGTCAACGTGACGAGGCGATTGCCGCAATGCGCAAGGCGGCCGATCTCGACGACGCAAGCGAGAAGACCGTGGCGATGGAGAACAAGCTGGTCCCGATCCGCGAGCTGTTAGGCGAGCTCTATCTCTCGGCGGGTATGGATAAGGAGGCGCTGGTTGAATTCGAAGCGTCGGACAAGGTCTTGCCGCACCGCTTTCGGACGATAGCGGCGGCGGCAGCCGCGACCCGCGCCACCGGCTCTGTCGAGGCGGCAAAGCGGTATTACAGCGCGCTCACGGCACTTGCAGTGGATGCCGATGGGAATCGGCCGGAACTCTCCGAAGGGCGGGCGTACCTGTCGCAAAACTGAGGGCATTACCAATCTTGTGGCGGCACGGCAGATGTAGTGTCTGTAGTATCATCGTGCCTTGACCAGAGATGACGCGCCGAAAACATCATCACCCTGACCAGTCGCGAATTCAATCAGGACGTCGCGCGCGTCAAGCGCGCCGCCAATCAGGGGCCGGTGACCATTACCGACCCTGGGCGCCCGGCCTATGTGCTGATGCGTCACTACACCTATCAGCGCCTCGCGGGGCGGGGACAGGGCATTCGTGATTTGCTGTCGCATCCGGAAAGCGAGGATGTCGGGTTCGAACCGCCACGGTTGGGCGGCGATCCGCCGAGATTCGTCGAATTCGGGTAATGTTCTTGCTCGACACCAATGTCGTCTCGGAACTCCGCCGGCCGCACCGGACCAGTCCCAATGTCGCGGCATGGGCCGACGCGGTGCCGGCGTCGGACATGTTCCTCCCCAGCATCACCATTCTGGAACTGGAGACAGGCGCGTTGCTGCTCGAGAGACGGGACGACAGGCAAGGCAGGCTCATCCAGCAATGGATCGAGGACCGCATATTGCCCGCCTTTACCGAGCGTATCCTCGCCGCCGCCGCCACGGTTGCGCGGCGATTTGCAGCGCTCCATGTTCCCGATCCGAGGCCCTTCAGGGATTCGTTGATCGCTGCGACCGCGTTGGTCCATGGCCTCACTGTCGTGGCCCGAAACCGGGCCGACTTCGAACCAACGGCGGTAGCCGTGCTGAACCCCTGGGCATGACGCGCGCGACGCGGCGCAGCCGAAGGTCGGCGCATCAACATCAGTTGGCGGAGGCGCACCGTATCGGCACCGCCTGAGCGGGGCCGCAGTAACAGGCCAAAATGGGAGGACTTCCGATGCCGCAAACGCAGACCCGACGCAGCTTTCTATCCATGGCGGTCCTGGCCGGTGCCGCCGGTCTCCTTTCGCCGCGGCGCGGGTCGGCGGCCGAGCCGGCGCTGGAGACCACAACCGTCCGGCTCGCCAGGGCGCCGGTCATCTGTTTCGCCCCGCAATATGTCTGCGAGGCGCTGCTGCGCGCCGACGGGTTTACCGATGTCCGCTACGTAGACAGGACGTCCCCAAGGCAATTGGAAGACCTCGGGCGTGGCAATTTCGATTTCGATTCGGGCTTGCCGCTCGCGCACGCTATCGCGATCGATCACGGGCGGCCGATCACCGTCCTCACCGGTGTGCACGCTGGCTGCTATGAGCTTTTCGGCCCATGGCG
>Ga0310909_10002549_pt1 | contig 11216 bp, 9 predicted proteins | sample GREbulkMGT000H_FD_203449 | JGI IMG/M metagenome (GOLD analysis project Ga0310909, IMG submission 203449) | Lab enrichment of tropical soil microbial communities from Luquillo Experimental Forest, Puerto Rico - GRE.bulkMG.T000H | ecosystem: Environmental > Terrestrial > Soil > Tropical forest >... | reverse complement strand
ACCTGGCTCGCAATCAGTGCAAGACGCCAACATCGCAAGGCTTCGAACCGATGCCGGTTGCCGGCCAGCGGGCTGACAGCCCCCTTTGCACAGCACCGCGGCGCACGGTTTCACCATTCGCGCTTTTCGAAGGATGCAAGACAACTGAAACTTCTGCAATATTTTTGCGATAGATCAATTTCGATGGCCGGCCGCTCGCCTAAGAATCGCCTGTTCAGGCAACTGCTCGTGCGCGACCGGGCGTTCATCATGACGATACAGCGAACCCAGCGGTACCGACAAATCGTCGATCATTTTGAAGAGGTCGCGCGCGCAAACCCCGAAAATTTTGTACACGTGGAGGATTTGAGTCGCATTGCCGGGATCAATCAGCGGACCCTGTCGAGGGCCTTCCGCGAGGTCCGCGGAACTACGCCGTACCGTTATCTGCAGCATCTGCGGCTGACCGAGGTCAAACGCGTGCTCGCTCTGGAGGGAGGAAGCGTAACGAGGGCAGCGATGCGGTTTGGCTTTCGCGAGCTCGGAAGGTTCGGGGTGCTCTACAAAAAGGCTTTTGGCGAAAGTCCATCACAGACCAGGCAACGCGGGCGCTCGAGGCATGCGGTGTCGCATAGCAACGCTCCGCATCCTCCCGCTGATACGAAGGGAGCCGCGCCGTGAAGCTGGCTGCTTTCACCTATCGCTGCCCGAATACGGGCAAGAATGTGCACGGCTGGACTGCGGAAGCGATCCCGGAAGACGCAGCGGAGAGCACTTATGTGAGCACGCAGTGTCCAGCATGCTCGCGAGTACACCTGATCGATCCGGCAACTGGAAGGGTGCTCGGCGACGACCAACACTATGCGCGGCAGCCCGCTGAGCTGTGCGGCTGGCTTACGCCATGACCTCGAGCCCCACCAGCGGAGACCTCCAGATTATCAGCCGCATCGCCGTCTTTTGCGGCTTGCGGCAGGAGACGGTTGCGCACTTCATCGCCGGCGCCGTTGCCGTCATGCTGTCGCCGCACGAAATCCTGTTTCGACAGGGAGACCCTGCGACGGCGTTCTTCATCGTGATCGACGGCTGGATCAAGCTGTACCGGATCACCCTCTCGGGCGAGGAAACGGTGGTCAACGTGTTGACCAGGGGTGGCAGCTATGCCGAGTCGCACGCACTCACCGGCGCTCGTTATCCGGCCACGGCCGAGGCGGTCAGCAACTCGCGTGTGGTGCGAATCCCGGCCAACCATGTCGTGCGATGCATTCGCGAAAGCCCCGACATCGCCTTGGCTATGATCGCGAGCGCGTCGCATCACCTGCACGATCTCGTGCAGCAGATCGAGCAGCTCAAGGCGCAAAGCGGCGTGCAGCGGGTCGCCGAGTTTCTCGCTTCGCTGGTCCCGGTCGAAAGCGGCTCCTGCGACATCGCCCTGCCCTATGACAAGCTGCTGATCGCGGCCCGACTGGGCCTCAAGCCCGAATCCCTGTCGCGCACCTTCGCCAAGCTGCGATCGGTTGGAGTGGCAGTGCACGCTTCCCATGTGGCAGTCAGCGACATCGGCAGGCTCCGACAGATTGCAAGCGACGAAAGGGCGACGGTGCGCGGCAGCTTCCGCTAATGCGTTTCTCGGCCGCTGAAAAAATTCGCAACTATCTCGCCACCACGGCGTCATAGATGTCCTCCTCCTGCGCGGTATGAATGCGCACGAGTGCCTCGATTGCCTCGATCACGCGCTGCGCGTCGCGCACCAGATAGCGGTCGACCTTCTCCACCGGCAAATCCTCGACAATGCGGGCAAGCAGGCGCGCGAGATGGAGGATCTCGCGATGCGCGCGGCTCATGGCGGAGAGGCCGTGGCTGTCGGCAAGGACTTTGGCAAGCTTCGGATAGACGTCCCCTTCATCGTTGCGCTCGTGTTCCACGACCTGCTGCTGGACGACGGCGTTCGCCTCCGCGATGAGCGTTGCCGCAGCCTCGGGCGTGGCATCGTCAAGCGCATCCGCGATGGATTGCAGACGGTCGAGGTCGCGGATGAGCACGACGTGCCTGCCATGCAGGTCGCGGCCGGTCGCGGCCGGCACGCTGCGGCGGGCATGCTCGCGGGCCGGCTGCAAGGCGCGCAGGGCATTGAGGATCACCGCCACGTCGATGATTTCCTGGACGATCGCCGCCGGCACCGGCGCGAGCCATCCGACCATCGCCGCGAGCATGGCAAGGGTGGACAGGCTCATGCCCACCACGATGCTCTCGACCGCAATCCTCCGCGCGCGTTGTGCCACAACGATAGCCTCGGCAACCCGATCAAGCCGATCCGCAAGAATCACCACGTCGGCGGCCTCGGACGAGGCGCTAGCGCCGCGGGCTCCCAATGCTATCCCGACGTCGGCACATGCCAGAGCAGGGGCATCGTTGATGCCGTCGCCGACCATGATGGTGGGGTTGAGCCGTTGCTCGGCGCGCACGGCGTCGGCCTTGTCGGAAGGAACGCGATCGGCAAGAACGGAATCGAGATCAAGCGCGGCGCCGATCGCCTGCGCGGCAGCGGCGCGGTCGCCCGTCACCATGACGATGCGGGCGACGCCTGCCTGGCGCAGCATGCGGATGGCATGCGGCGTTTCCGGCCGCAGCTCGTCGGCGAGCAGCAAAGCCCCGATAGGCCGGTCCCCAACGGCGACAAACACGACAAGCGCGGAGCGCCATGAGCCGCGCCGTACGGCGCGCAATGCCCACTCGGGCGTCTGCCGGTGTGCAAAGATCAGGTCGCGGGAGCCCGCGCTCACGCGCTTCCCATCAATGATGCCGCTCAGGCCCGAGCCCATGGACTCGCGCACCTGCTCGGGCATCCGCAGCGGCAGGGCACGTTCGGTCGCCGCCCCGACGATTGCTTCGGCGAGAACATGGTGGGAAGCCTGCTCGAGCGAAGCGCCCAGCGCGAGCACCTCTTCGGCCTTCTCGCCCGGCGCGACTTCCACGGAAAGAAGGCGCGCGCCGCCGACGGTAAGCGTTCCGGTCTTGTCGAACAGCACGGTGTGTGCGCGGGCCAGCGCCTCCAGCGGCGCGCCGCCCTTGACAAGGATGCCGCGCCGGGCGGCCTGGGCGACGCCGGCGATGAAGGCGACGGGCGCCGCCAGAATGAGGGGGCAGGGGGTTGCCGCAACCAGAACGGCGAGGCTGCGAATGAGATCTCCTGAGATTAGCCACGCAATGGCAGCCACCGCGACGGTAAAGGGCAGAAATACCAGCGCATAATGGTCGGCAAGCCGCACGAACGGCGCCTTGGCCGTTTGCGCCGCCGTAACGAGGCGCACTATGCCTGCGTAAGTGCTTTCGCCCGCGGCCGACGAGGCCGTCATTTCGAAGGTTTCGCCGGCGTTCAACGCGCCGCTGTAGATGGCAGCCCCTCGCGACCGAACTACCGGAATAGGCTCGCCGGTCAGCGCCGATTCGTCGATGGTTGCAGCGCCCGATCCGACGACGCCATCGACCGGAATGACCTCACCCGCCCGCACAAGGAGCTTGTCGTCCACTGCGATGATGCCCACCGGCACGTCTTCTATGCCGGCGTTCACGCGACGATGCGCCACGCGCGGCGCACGATCCACTAATGAGCGCAGATTGTGCTCGGCGCGGGAGACGGCAATCTCCTCCAGCACGTTGCCGCCGGAATACATCAACGCCACCACGGCGCCGGCGAGCGGTTGGCCGAGTGCAAGTGCGGCAGTCATCGACACGAGCGCAATCGCATCGACGCCCAGTCGCCCGGCCAGCAAATCACGGATGATCGAGACCGTGAGGCCCGCTATGATGGGGACGGTTGCGAGCGCCCAGCAAAGACGCGCAGCGTCGGACCGGCCTGCCGCATGCGCCAAAATGCCCGCCCCTAGTCCCAGGAGTGCAATTGCGACAAGCACCCATCGCAGGGCGCGCTGGGAAATCAATGAGGACGCTCCGCCTCCGCTTCCTTTTCCATCTCCAGGATATCTCGCCGAAGGTTGTTGAATCTCTCTTCAAATCCTTTCTGGTAGAAGGGGTCCTCGCGGACGGCCAGTTTCATGGCAATCTCCGCCCAGTCCCGTGACCGCAGCGCTGCGAGCGCGGCCGGAAAGACGATGCGCTCCTCCATGGCCATGTGCTGCCGCTCCTGGTTGATAAAGTCGCGAATAACATCGTCCACGACCTGGCGCGACAGATCCTGGTCGGCGAGCACGCGCTCGACCGCCTGGGCGACCCGACGCAGACGGCTCGCTCCCTTCCTGTGCTCGGCTTCGAGATCGCCGATGGATGCCGAGGCAACCGGATCACGCGCCTTGAGCTTCTCGACGATCAAATCCTCCTTCGGGTGATGACAGGCATCCGGATAGTCCCTGAAGTAGTCGATGACCGCGAGGATGACCTCGTAGTCCGGGCGATCGCCCCAACCGAAGACGTTCAGCTCGCGTTCCAGGACGCAAAGCAGGCTTTGCATGTTGCTATGTTCTTGACGGAGAAGGTCGATAATATGGGTTACATGGGTCATGCTGCCCTCCCGCGTACCGCTCCACCGGCTCCACTGGAGCCGGCTTGGGCATCGGGCTGCGGACCAATATTTAATACATGCGATGCGTCGCTCGACATTGCGCTAGATCAAAAACGCCCGACGATGTGAGAAGACATCCACAGGCTCAAATGACGGATCGAGGCCCAAGCTGATTGAGCCGCAATTCATGGAAGATGTCCGCGTTCGGGCAGAAGCACGGTACGAACCCCATCCGGGGCCGTGTTCGATCAAGCCACTCCCGGCACGCCTGCTTTGACGAACAGGCAACACACCGGCGAAATGCGACCGCATAGGTCAAGCCTAGGCGCGCCACAACACCCTCGCCGCGCTCGATACCGATGCGATCCATCATCTCGCCGATGTACATCCTTCGTGCGCCTGGCCCCGTCATCTGACTCGCCCCTCCGTCGGTGCAGCACAATAGGCAGGAGGACACCTCTCGCCATGATCTAAGTCAAATTCACGGTGAAGCCGCAGCACGCGGTTCGGATCTCAAAATCAAGCCCGAAGGAACGGCTCGTCTCGCGAGTTGCGTAAAGCTGCTGATCGCGGCCCGGCTTGGCCCCCAAGCCCGAATCCTTGTCGCGACAGTGCTTTGATCGCCAAGCGTCTGTCATCGCTGCGCAAGCTTTGCCAGGAACGTCTCTCCTTTCACCTCACGGTAGCCTGTCTTATTCTGATTGTGGTCATCTGGACCGCGCGCCGTCTTAAGCGAGCTCGGTGGCCAGCAAGTTCTCGCGTCGACTTGCATGGAGCACGGCGGCGATTCTGAGCTTGTTCGTCATGCAGATCGCGCTTGGCGGATTGGTGGCCTGGCCAGCGCCCATCGGCAGCGAGATCACGGTTCTACCCGACCGTTTCTCAGATGGAGTTTATCACTTACGCCGGGAGTTGTTATCCGCGCGCAAGAATTCGTCGTCTGTGTCTATACCGTGAAGCCGTCCACAAAACGAGCGGGACACACCCCGTCATTGCGACAGCAATGACAAGCGGCCAAGCCGTTGGCCCGAGTGTGTGGCCGACAACGGCTCCCAACACTGCGGCCGATGTCTGCTGCGTCAAGCCGATCAGTGAGGAGGCTGCGCCCGCCCGATCCGGAAACGGGGCCATGCTACCAGCGATGGCCTGCGGCATCGCGAGCATAAGACCGATCTGATAGAGCATCATCGACAGCACAAGCGAAGCGACCGGGGCCATTCCGAGCTCCAGGCTTGCAACCATTGCGAGGCCACCGCTTGCCAGAGTAAGCGCGCCCAGCCCGATGGTCAGATCAAGTCCAATGCGTATTACGAGTGATGTCGCGATAGCGGCCCCGGTAAGAGAGCCGATGCAGGCGAGGGCGAAAGCCACGGCGAACCCAAAAGCCGAAAGGCCATAAAGGTCCTGAAGCACGAAGGGAGAGCCAGAAATCCAGGCAAACAGCCCGGCATAGCTGGAGGCTATGATGCCGAGGTGAACAAGCAACACTCGATTTTTCGCAAGCACGCGATAGCTGCGTAGGATGTTGATGGCCGACGCGGGGTCCGAAGCGTGATGACGCAGTGTCTCCGGCATGGAGCGCCATGTGATGATTGTTGCAAGCAATCCGACGCAGAGGATGCCGAGAAAGCTGGCGCGCCAGCCGAACGAAAGCTGCAAGATTCCACCAACCAATGGGGCTACCACTGGCGCAATCGACATGACGGCGCCGATGCGCGAGAGTTCGCGTCCCGCACGAGCGCCGTCATAAAGATCACGGACAATCGCGCGAGGGAGCACGATCGCTCCTGAACCTCCGATCGCCTGCAGGGTGCGCGCAATGATCAAGATCTCGATGTTAGGTGCTGCTGAACAAAGTGCGCTGGCGCCGCAAAATAACACCAGGGCCAACAGCAGCACCGGCTTGCGACCGTATTGATCGGAAATCGGCCCGTAGATGACCTGACCAATCGCAATACCCACGAGGTAGGATGAGAGCGTCAACTGTACCTCCGACGTGCTCGCATCGAGCAGTCGGCTAATCTCGGGCATTGACGGAATGTACATGTCCGTCGCGACGGGCCCGAACGCGGTCAATAGCCCGAGGAGCGTGGTCAGACCGATCGTATCCGGGCGGAGCATCAACGCATCCGTAGCCGGCTAACGAGGACCGTTAGCCTTTGCGATAACAGTGAGGCAACCGGCTTTCCGAGTCCAACAACATCGCGAGCGCGCCAAAACAAATCGCAGCTGCAAGGGTGACGATGAACAGGGCCATCCACATGTGCGAGTCCCATAGGCAAATTTTCAATACTTGAGAAGCCCATCCAATTATAAATAGGCCGAACAGAAATCATTATTCGTTCGTGGGTAGCCGCTAGGCCGGAGCCCGAACATATGCGCCAGCGATCAACGCGGCATAAGCTTCGGTGGCGTCATTCGGGCCCTCCATTTTTTACGTTGTTATATGTAACACCATCTCAGGAATTAGGAATTGACCAAAATCAAACTTCCAGTCTCGCTAATGTCAAAACAAGGCGAAGCCATGGGGCGCGGACGCCAAGGGGAATGGCCCCTTTCCGCGCCTAGCCGGCCAACTGCATGACTATATTCTGAAGAAGCTGGTGAACTGGAGCAAAGAGCGGGGCCAGGACCCAGCAAACCCCGATGTATCGGCCATCATGGAGCCGATCGCGCACAGCCTGACCGAGCAACAGATTGACTCCGTCGCAGCGTATCTCAATTATCTGGCGCAGGCAGCCATGCGATTCGGCTTTCGCGAGACTTCGCTAGAGCGATGGATTTTTGCGCGGCCGCCGCGGCTGCGCCGCATGTCTTCGCCAAATGACCCCTGCACTGTGATGTGACGGCATCGATTACCGCTTCGATTATCGAAGGGCATTTCTACAGGGGCATTTCTACATCTTTCCACGCACGCCCCGGAGTCGAGGTGCGACTTCGCTAAGCTAAACCGCGTTGGAGTTCCCGCGGCTCTGCCGGGGACGCAGAAAAAGTTTGACATGTCCGGCAGTCGACACCGCCGCACAAAAACTCCGAAACGTGAGCGATTGATGATCAGGCGCACAATGAGGAGTTTTGCCGATGGATGACGATGAGAAATAAGCCACATCAAGTAGACTGAAACCTGCAGGTCACGAGGCTGCAGCGTCTCAGCACTCGGTGAGGAGTAAGAGCATTCACGCTGTAGAAGGAATGCCGATATGGGCGAAACGGACGAGCCGCTTTGAGCGGCTTCAAAACTAAAGCCCCCGCTCGCCGGAGCACACGCCGCAGGGCAGGAAACCATGAAGATGCCTTTTTGTCCACTGCTACGCCCAAAATGGACACTGTTCAGAACAGACCGTGCATCCTTGAGTTAGGCAGTCTATGACGCGGAAGCCGACATTAGATTGCCACGGTCCATCAGTGACCTATAGACTAATTATCCAGTCGCACCCGGCTGGCTTCAGCTCATCCGGCTCCATGCATGCCGGTCAGTCATAGAGGTCGAAAGCGCGCAGCGGCGCGGCGATTTCCTTGAGTGACGACAAAATTAAAACATACCGTTACTATAACAACATATTGGGCGGTAAAGTGCCGTAGCCGCCGCTGTCACAAGGCCAACATTGCGCTCTCAGGGGGAAATTCACATGAAAGGGGCAGCTGCAATCCTTATAGTCGCTAGCACATCGATAGCGCACGCAACCGAACCGGCGACGCTCACGCTCACGTGTCAAGGGACGACGACCATCACAGCGGAAGATTCTAAGCCGGAACCAATCTCCATAGGCATCACCCTCAACTTTACGGCCCGCACTATGGTGGGATTCTATTCTCCGTCGGGGGAGGGTTTTCCGGTCAAGATAACCGGCCTCAGCGAAGCAAATGTTGCTTTTGGTGGGTCCAATAAGACTGACACTTGGTTCATCGACGGCAACATCGACCGTGCAACCGGCGACGTGGAGGCGAGCTCAGTGATATTCGACCAGACGACGCGCAGCTTCGTGCCGTCGGTTAGTTACTCGCTGAAATGCAGGTCAGCGTAGCGGATGTTTTGATAATCCGCCCTGTTGAGGCTTATGTCAGCTTCGGCCAGCTACGGCCATGCGGTCGCATAGGCTTAAGAGCACAAGCGGCTGTGGGTAATCGCAGCAAAACCAACTCTCTGTATCCCTAGGGACGTGCGTTTCATCGCACGCCCCCGCCCAGAACCATGCTCGCGGCTTTCCCGCACACGGCTCCCACCTCGGGTGTGTGACGGCAAAAGTTGCCGTATACGCTCCAGCGCCTTTGTCACGCGAGCCTGGCTCAGAGCCCAGTGCGTGCTTTGCTGGTACGTGTTCCCCCCCGGGGCCCCCGCGCTTAAATCCACCGACTCCGCGGCGACCGCCCCCGCAGACGCCTCGGCTTCACGGCTACTATGGCAGAGTCCGACTTCTCGTGCCCGTGTATCATCGGCTACGCACCTCCCCGATGCGGACCGTCCCTCGCACGCGATGCTGACGGCCGAACACGAGACCTCCCAGCTTCCAATGAGATCCTTTTGCACGTGATGTGGCCTTCGACCCCGGCTAGGGCGTCAGCACCTCGCGTAGCATGCCGCACATGTTGCCTTCGAGCGAATAAAGACTCTCGGCCCCTGCGATGTCTAACCTTTCGTGGCTCAATCCCACACCCCCATGCAATCGCTGTGTACGCTTCGCAACCACTGTCGCCAGTGGCCACGCAACACTCGCTACCAAGCGGACTTGAGGAACCTCGCGAACTCGAAGACCATCAGCTCGTGTCATCTGCGTGCTGCGTGCTCCACGGGAGCCGGCCTGGGCATCGGGCTGCGGACCAATTTTTAATGCATGCGATGCGTCGCTCGACACTGCGCTAAATCAAAACGCTCGGACGGAGTGACAGGACATCCGACAGGCTTCAAATGACAGATCGAGGCCCAAGCTGATTGAGGAGGACGTCTCTCGCCCTGATCTAAGTCGAAATGGTGATGCCGCGGCACGCGGTTCGGGTCTCAAAATCAAGCCCGAAGGAGGGGCTCGTCCCGCGAGTTGCGTAAAGCTGTTGATCGCGGTCCGGCTTGGCCCCAAGCCCGAATCCCTGCCGCGACGATGCTTTGTTGCCAAGCGTCTGTTATCGCTGCGCAAGCTTTGCTACCTTGACCTTAATCAAAGGGCTGCCTTGTTGCTTTTGATAATAACGGCCGCTTTGAGGGAGGATACGATGAGCATGCTCAATCACTCTGCGGCAGCGGCCGCCTGCGCCGTCGCCGCTTTGCTGGCCGGCGAACAAGGGGCCTCCGCGCAGGTCAAGCTTGGTGCGGTCCTTTCGGTGACGGGTCCGGCCTCCTTTCTGGGAGACCCCGAGAAAAAAACGCTGGAAATCTATCTCCAGGAGATCAATGCCAAAGGCGGTGTCAACGGCCAGAAGCTTGAGCTCATCACTTATGACGACGGCGGCGATGCCAACAGCGCGCGCACATTCGCAACCCGCCTGGTCGAGGACGACAAAGTGGCCTCCATGGTGGGTGGCACGACGACGGGCGCCACACTCGCGATGATTCCCGAGTTCGAGGACGCCCGGATTCCATTCATATCGCTTGCCGGCGCCATTCAGATCATCGAGCCTGTCCGCAAGTGGGTGTTCAAGACGCCGCATACCGACAAGATGGCGTGCGAGAAAATCTTCGCGGATCTCAAGCAGCGCAATCTCACGACCGTTGCGCTGATCTCCGGCACCGACGCGTTCGGCAAGTCGATGCGCGACCAATGTGTTGCCGTAGCTCCGAAGGCCGGCATTACCGTTGCGCACGAGGAAACCTATGGGCCGCGCGACAGCGACATGACCCCGCAGCTCACCAATATCCGCACCGCAGCGGGCGTGCAGGTCGTGGTGAATCCCGGATTTGGGCAAGGGCCGGCCATTGTCACGCGCAACTACCGGCAGCTCGGCATCGCGCTGCCGCTCTATCAGAGCCACGGCGTCGCCTCCAAGCAGTTCATCGAGCTCGCCGGTGCGGCGGCGGAAGGCGTGCGCCTGCCGGCAGCCGCGCTGCTGGTCGCGGACAAGCTTCCCGACAGCGATCCGCAGAAGCCGGTTGTGGTGAACTATACGCGCACCTATCAGCAGAAGAGCGGTCAGGCGGTCTCGACCTTCGGAGGCCACGCCTACGACGGGCTGATGATCCTCACCCAGGCGATGGAGCGCGCCAAGAGCAGCGACCCGGCCAAGGTGCGTGACGAGATCGAGAAGACCAAGGGCTACATTGGTACCGGCGGCATCGTGAACATGTCGCCGGCAGACCATATGGGTCTCGACCTTTCCGCATTTCGCATGCTGGAGATCAAGAACGGCGACTGGACTTTGGTTCCCCCCTCCGGCTCGTGAGACGCAAAGCGATGGCGGTCGGGGTGGGGTCTTGGATGGGTGAGGTCGGTTGCGTTTAGAGCCCAACCGGCTCGCTTCGCTCGCCGACTTCCCTCAAAGGGGCAGGTATATCGCATCTGTTGCCCGACCTTATCTCTTCTGACCGCGCGAAGTGCGAGTCATTGCCACCGATGGCCGAGTTTCTGCAGTTCTTCTTTTCGGGGCTGACAGTCGGCGCTGTCTATGCCCTCGTCGCGCTCGGCTTCACTCTCATCTATAATTCGTGCGACGTCATCAACTTCGCCCAGGGCGAGTTCGTGATGCTGGGCGGAATGATCACGGTTTTTCTCGCACTCGCGGGGCTGCCGTTGCC
>Ga0310909_10002548_pt1 | contig 11218 bp, 13 predicted proteins | sample GREbulkMGT000H_FD_203449 | JGI IMG/M metagenome (GOLD analysis project Ga0310909, IMG submission 203449) | Lab enrichment of tropical soil microbial communities from Luquillo Experimental Forest, Puerto Rico - GRE.bulkMG.T000H | ecosystem: Environmental > Terrestrial > Soil > Tropical forest >... | reverse complement strand
CGCAACGTTTCCAGAAGCCAACCGTTCGCCCATGATTCCTGAACCAATGACGGCAGCAACCAGGAACATCGTCCCGAGAAATGCCGAAGCGAGGCGGGTATGTAAAGTCTTCATTGATGGCCAATGTCGTCGATTTGTTTCTGAATGGCCAGCTTGTCGAGACTAGACAGCGGGAGGCATAAGAAGAGGCTGATTCGTCGGTCTAGAATGACGAATGCGTCGCGGAATGCTCGTTCGATTTGCTCACTTGTGCCGGCAACAGCGGCGGGGTCTGGGACACCCCAGTGAGCCGTCATTGGTTGGCCGGGCCAGATTGGACAGACTTCCTTTGCTGCGTTATCGCAGACCGTGAAGACGAAATGCAACTCGGGCGCACCGGGTTCTGCGAACTCGTCCCAGTTCTTGCTGCGCAGACCTTCAGTGGGCAGTTTCGCAATTTCGAGCTGTCGAAGAGCTTCGGGGTGGACTCGTCCCTTTGCGCGACTTCCTGCGCTATACGCCCTGAAGGTTGGAAATCCCTTCTTGTTCATTATGGCTTCGGCCATGATCGAACGAGCGGAATTACCCGTGCAGAGAAACAAAACGTTATAACGTCCTTGCATTCCCAATCTCTCAGGAACAGCAGGCCGGTCCACAGCAGGGCTTGTCTCGTAGTGGCTTTACGGCTCTCACGAAAGCGCTAATGAATTTGTCCTGTACCTGGGTGGCGATCTCGACTGCATCAATGCCGCTTGAACACAAAAACTCACGAGCATCCTTTACGTCGTAAACCCGAGTGGCTTCTATGTCCACCGATTCAAATCCCGCAGCGGAAAGTTTCTCGCTGTACTCGGTTTCTGAAAGTGCTCCCGCAACGCAACCTACCCACAGCTCCATGCTCTTCCGAATCTCTGGCGGAACTTCGCCGCGCACGACCACATCCGAAATAGCGAAGCGGCCGCCAGGCTTTAGAACGCGAAAGGCTTCCCGAAGCACTCGATCCTTATCGCCAGATAAGTTGATGACGCAATTTGAAACGATTACATCCACGGTATCGTTTGGCAGTGGGATGTTCTCGATTTCCCCTTTGAGAAACTCTACGTTCTTCAGGCCAGACTTGAGTTTGTTCTGCTCAGCCAGAGCAAGCATTTCATCGGTCATGTCAAGGCCGTAGGCCTTGCCGGTTGGTCCCACTCGTTTCGCCGAGAGCAAAACATCAATGCCACCGCCGGAACCAAGGTCCAATACCGTTTCGCCGGGTTGAAGCTTTGCCAACGCAGTGGGATTGCCGCAGCCCAGAGAGGCACGAAGTGCCTCCTCGGGAATGGCGGATGTTTCGCTGTCTCCGTAGAGATTCGAAGTAATAGGGTCACATCCGTTTATGGAAGCCGGACTCGTTCCGCAACAAGAACTCTTACCGGACGCGGCACGAACTGCGGCTTGTGCATACTTATCCTTCACCACCTCTTTGATGTTTTCGCTATCCATTGAACCTCCTACTTGTTCTGTGATTTCTCCGAAAGCCGTGTTACATCGATGGCGCAGCCCCGACCGCCGCAACAGTTCTCCATCAAATAATTCATCAAGCGATTCACGCTTCTAAAATTCGCCGAGTAAGAAATAGACCGGCCATTCCTTTGCGGCTCGATAAGCTCGATCGCAGCCAGAATATTGAGGTGGAACGACAATGTTGGTCCGGGAAGTTTGAGGCGGCGTGCGATTTCTCCTGCCGGAAGGCCCCTGGGAGCGTTTTGGACAAGCAAACGAAAGATATTAAGGCGTGTTTCTTGCGCCAGAGCGGCAAGCGAATCAACGGCAGATGACGTGTTCATATTTCCAAAACAATGGAAATATATCAAGATGAGCTCATCTTGTCAATCTTCTGAATTAACGTCCTCCTCAGTCATATCCTGATCTCTTTCGCGACAATCTGAGGCTCCAGGCCAGACCGAGGCTGAACGCTAAACTTCGACAAGAAGTGTTTTGAGTCCGCGGAAAGTGAAATTGGGAAGCCACTCAGGTTCTGCCGAAACTCGGCGCATTTGCGGGAACTCCTGAAGAATTCGCAGGATTGCGGCCTGGCCCTCAAGTCGCGCAAGTTGATTCCCGATGCAGAAATGTGCGCCTGCGCCGAAAGCAAGGTGCGGATTGTTGACGCGTTTCAGGTCCAGGCGGTCCGGGTCCCTGAACTGGCATGCATCGCGATTGGCCGCCCCGAGCATGAAAATAATCTCCTGACCGCGGCGTGCTTGGACGCCACAGAACTCGAAATCCTCCAAGGCCATGCGGCCCGTGTACTGAACCGGGCTTTCGTACCGCAGCAACTCCTCGACGGCACTCCGGATGAATTCGGGATGATTGCGAAGTTCGGCGGCCTGTTCAGGGTAACATAGCAGCGTATAGAGACCGTTCCCGATAAGATTGCGGGTGGTTTCATGCCCAGCGAAGAGCATCATGGCGCATTGGGCATACAGTTCTTCTTCAGTAAGAACGTCTCCGTCTTCTTCGATCTCCATAAGCAAGCTAATTAGATCGTTTCCTTTCTGCTTGCGACGCGCCGCAACAGCTTGACGAAAGTAATCTCTGAGGCCGCGGATGGCCTGCTGTGCGGCAACGAGATGATCCACAGTGCGATAAGGATTGCCGAAGAGGGTGGCGATGGCGTTTGACCAGTGGATGAACTGTTGGTGCAGAGGCTCGGGAACATGCAGCATCTCAGCGATCACGTAAGCGGGAAGCGGGTGAGCGAACTGCGGAAGGAGATCAATCCGGCAGCTCTGGCGGAGCGGTAGGAGCAGACGCTCGACAAGCTTTTCAACCTGCGGCCTGAGAGATTCGATTGCGGCCGGAGAAAAGCCTTTGTTCATGAGTTTGCGAAGGCGTGTGTGCTCAGGAGCGTCGAAGAAAAGCATCCAAAGACTGAGCGTGCGGGCAAGTTCAGCAAATTCCTTCTGCTTCTCCGCGGGAAATTCGTCAATCAGAGTGCTGGTGCGCTTAGCGGAGAGTCTGGAGTCCCGAAGAAACGTCGAGCAATCTGCGTGCTTGAAAACGACCCAGACGCCACCGTGAATGTCGATGTACTGAAGCCCACGCCCATCAAGGTACCGACGGTAGGTAGGATAGGGATCTTTCAGGAATTCCGGCGTAAAGAATTCCTTTGCGGATAGAGATGCAGGAAGATCTGACATTGCTATGGCTCGTTCAACGTGATGGAGCGAACGCTACCACAAGGCTGAAAGGTGAAACAACGCTTTGGTATTTATAGCAATCTCAGGATCTACAGCAACGGTTTCAAATTGGCCTCGAAGGTTTCGGTGTATTCAAACCCGATGACCTTTTGACGGAGTATTCCGTCACGGTCATACAGCATTGTTGTCGGCAGACCTTCGATGCCGCCAAATTTCCGCTTCACATCATCCGTTGCGACCGCGAGCGGATAGCGAACCCCGATCTTCTTGGCAAATTTTATAGGGTCTTCGGTATCCATCATCGTGTCAAATTTGAACCCGACAACCGCGAATCCACGAAGACCATAGCGATCTTGTAGCTTTTGGTAGCCGGGCATCTCGTTCTTGCACGGCTGACACCATGTGGCCCAAAAATCTATGAGTACGACTTTGCCCTGGAAATCAGACGAAGAAATACTTCCTCCGTCCAAGGCCTCCACGACGAAGTCGGGCAATCGGGAACCAATCTCGCCTGCCGGAATTACCGTCTCCTTCGACGGAGGCGGACTCACTGAATGCTGACTACATCCAACCAGTCCGACGACCGTCAGACTCAGCGACAACCATTTGCTTGACATCTATTGAGTCTTCTCCACTTCCAGAATCAAAAGTTTCAGGGGAACTGAGGTGTCTACTTTCTGCTTTTTCCCGGGCGGCTTCTTGAACAACTGGCCTCGAACTGTAACCATCGTTTGTGTACCTGCGAGGGAATCGAGACCTTTCGACAACTCATTCGGCACGAGCGAAAACGACCGATTGGATTGGACCTGCAATGCAGGAATACCCGAAGAGTCCTTCACGATTTTCCCCCGTGCAGTTACGTCCATCTCAGCAGCGGTGACACCACTGTCGTACGTCGCCTTGAGAAGTTGGAGCGGGTCAATCTGCCCATCCTCTTTTGGCGTGATTTCGACCTTGCCATCTATCAAGCTGACTTCCACGTTTTGAACGCCAGACTGGCGTCCCAGGTGTTGCTTCACACCGTATGCTCAAAAGTTTCAAGTCATGCCCTCGACGCGCATTTCGATGTGCTTGATTTGCGCTTGCGATACGGGTGCAAGCGTGCAGCCGAAAAGCAGCACAAGTAAGAACCGCTTGGGATTCATCGTTCCTCCTCTCATTTGAAAAAGTGCATCCGAAATTGTTGCGTGACTCCAAAGCTGATGTGACGGCGAATTGGCATGAAGGCCGCTCCGGTTGAGTGGGCAACATCCCAGTCCATTCCAAACCAAAGATGCATTCCGGGACGCACGCCCACATACGTGGTCATCCCGGCTAGTAGCACGTCACCTCCATTGCCGTTTTCGGTGTTGCCTTCAATGCGGTCATCTTGGGAATGTAGCCATGTCAAGGCCGGGCCTATGAACCACTCCCGTTTCCCGTCCTTGGCCTCGTAGGGACGGTAAGACAGCCAGAATCGCGATTCGAGGTCACTGCCTAGCCGCGTTGCCTGCGTTCCTTGTGAACGAATGAGAGCATGGATGTCCTCATCAGCAACCAGCCGCCTCATGTTGAAGAGTCCTGTGTAAGTCCAATTCGCTGCCACAAAGAAATCCACGGAGCCTGAACCGGGCTGCAAACTTGCTGGCAACAGACTTCCATTCCCACTCGACAAATCTGTGCGCCCCGTTGGAATCTGGGGGCCAACCGTGAAGGATGTTTGTGTGGTTCCTCGTGCTGAATCTCGACGGTAGAAGCGGTACTTGACGAGCACCATGACATCGCCCAGTCCTGTTCCACCAACGTTTGCCGTTCCAGGTGTTTGAAAATTGTTCGTGACGATTGGAACGAGAACCGTCAGGTCAAAATCACGATAGAAACCCCACGTAAAGTTGAAGTCGCCTTGATGTGAGAAGGTAGGGCGAGCGGTGGCGGGAATCCCTTGCGACATTCCCGGCACGAGACCTCGTGTTGTGAAGACGGAGCTATACGAGACGAGTCCACCACCCGGAAACAGGGGTGGAGCCGTTTCCGGAGCCGCACCTTGTCCGTGGACTTGTGCGGCACAAACGGATAAAACGAGGGTAAGCCAGAATGTCCTTCCGAGATGCACAGTACCTCCATCCAAAATGGCAGTTCCCGAGCACACGAGTTCGTGAAGCCGGGAAACGAGTGGCGGAGGTCAGGCTAGATTCTGAGTGGGAGTCGAGACGGGAGGAGGAGGCCGGGTGGAGCGTGCCAGTGCGATGCAACAATCCGAGCCGACGACACTGGGTCAAGCGAGTCAATCGAGGCTGGCAGCACGGCCACCACATCGACCGAAAAAACAGCATGGACTGTCGAGGCCTGCACGAACGGTAAGTACATTGAGGGCATGGTCTTGCAGCAATCCTGACCATGATGACCCTGGGTCGAGCAAGGCATGGAGTTGCAGCATTCCATCGCCTGTTCCGGCGTCGTCAGAGAATCACAGTCGAATGCGTACGCCGCCAGCAACACAGCGATCACTGCAACCAACGTTAGCTTCGCAAACCTCATTCACACCAAATTACTCGCCCCATGGAATTGGAGTCAAGGCTCGTTCGAGCGAAGTAACCCCCTCTCTGGAACAAGAGCGTACAAAACACCCGCAAATCGCCAGTTGTAAAGGAGATAGCGACGCACATTGACCTCCTGCGAACGCCTGCTGATGCCGTCGCATGCGTCCATTCATTCAACCGGCTGGTGCTGAAATTTTGCGCAAGTTGTCTAATACAGAAGTCTCACTCCAGGGGGTCACTCCAGGAAGCGTGCCTGCGGCACATGGTTTCCGCGCAGCGTCCTAGGAGAGCTGACGGCAATCGCGCTGTCGCTTCGCGACTGCATTGTGCTTGGAATGCAGCGACGATTTCGCCGCGTTGGCCTTGGTCCACTGGATCGGCCCTTTTCGGCTGATTGTCAATCTATAGCTTGACGTTCAATCAAAACTGTAAAGCTATCCCTTGTCATTTCTGACATGAATATCAAGTTTTGACTTGACGGTTTCACGAGTCATGTCAAGCTATAGCTTGGTGAGACAAGTATGAAACCAGAATTTCGAAATTTACGACTCTCGCAATTGGACCGAAACCTCGAACTCGTGCGGAGCCTCCCGCCTCGTCCTTCCGATGGATGGATCGCCTCTGTGCGCGAGGCCCTCGGTCTGAGCCTGCGCCAGGTTGGCAAGAAAATGGGGGCATCGGGACAGGCCATCCAACAGTTCGAACACGCCGAAGCCGAAGACCGCATCACGCTCCGAGCGATGCGACGAGTCGCCGGAACCATGGGCTGCAACCTAGTCTACGTACTTGTACCGAAGTCCGGCTCTTTCCAGGAACTGGCTGAACAACCTACTCGCGAGCGAGCCGCACGTGACGTGAAGAGCGTCATTCAGACGATGGCGCTCGAAGATCAAAAACCACAAAACGCCAACCAACTGATCAAGGATGAGGCCGAGCGGCGCTTGAACCGCCGCAAGACACGATGAACTTCATCCTCAATCAAAAATACTCCGACGGGAATACTCCAATCCGGCCGGAAGAAGCCGAACAACTGATTCCCCGCATCAGCACCATGGGCGAGTTGAACGAATACGAAGCCTTGAACATTGTAACGGCCCGGGAGTGGGCGTTCGACGACCGAACGATAAAGTCCGTGGATCCACTCAGCGAACCGTACATCCGCGAACTGCATCGTCGCATGTTCGACAACGTCTGGAAATGGGCAGGCGTCTACCGCCAGACGGAACGGAATATTGGTTGCGACCCGAAAGAGATCGCGCAACGGATTCCCCAGCTTCTGGGAAACACGCGCTATTGGCTTGACCACAAGACATTCCCGACGGATGAAGCGTTGCTTCGTTTTCACCATCAGTTGACCAAAATCCATCCGTTCGCCAATGGGAACGGCCGCCACGCGCGAATGATTGCCGACGTTGTCGCCGTGACGAATGGCCGGCCCGAGTTCACCTGGGGTGCCGGAAAAGACCTTGTCGCCGAAGGGGATGCGCGCACGAGGTACCTCGCCGCACTGCGCGCGCTGGACGCGAATGAAAACGATCTAAAGTTGCTGCTCGATTTCGCGCGCTCCTAGCGTCCAGCAGGATCGGGATGCCACCTTCGGGCAGATTTCTGCTAGTGCAGGCCTTCTCCCAGCAGCGCGAAGAGCAGCGCATCTACTCTCCGTTTAGCCGGCTCCTCTGACAAGGTCGCCGTCCTAGGCCTTGTGGCCCAATTCTCGATTGAAAAGAGACTTCAGCCACTCCGGAGAGGGATGTGTGGTTTTGACGAGTTCTCCGGCGATGAAGCGGGCCACAAGACGGTGTCCCTTTCCATCTAGTGTGTTGTCGTACACAAGAACGTCATCGGCGTGTTTGCGAGCTTCCGGCAAGCTCTTCAGAGATTCTTTGTACGATTCGGGAATGGAATTCAGCGGTACCGACTGCCCGTCTCGACTCATTCGAATCAGGATGCGGCCGACATTCAGGTTGGGGTCTTCCGTGGAGATGAAAACGACCTTTGTGGCGTAACCTGCGTCTCTGGCGCTCTCCAGTAATTCGGTATCGACCACGAGGTCCTCAACAGCAAAGGAGCGCCCCTCGCGCAGCGCTGCCTCGCGCTGGTGCGAAATCGGGGGGATGAGGGTGGGAAAGGCTTCTTTCAAATGGGCGTCGTAGAACGTAGTCTTACCCACACCCATCGGCCCAGCGATCACTACCAGCAATGGCTTCTGTTCGCTCAAACGTATCCTCACCGCGCTGTTTTGCGTATAGCGGCGTTGGCCAGATCGCGCTGGAACCTGCCCCCAACTAAACCCACGGGGAACCGTTTGCCAGAAGACGTGATTTCGAAGGTTGTTTTGAATCTGGAGTCATACTCATAGCGCGTGCCGTCTGGAAATGCGTCTTTCGGCCCTGCCTGCAAGCCTGCGAGACCGGCAAGCTCTTCCACCAACTGTTGGCGCTCGTCTGGGCTCATTTTGTCGTAGGTCGCGCTGGCCGCCAGCCGTGTTGGCCTAGAGGAAGCTCCGCGCTTCCCCGCTTGCTCTTTCGAGTAGTAATCCGCCAACCCGCTGTTCACGAGCTGATTCATGGAGCAGCCTCGCGCTTCGGCTACGTGATGAAGCTTCCGAATGAGGCGCCGAAGCAGAACCACCTGGGTTTCGCGCGCGGTTTGCTTTTTCTTGCCCTGGAGAGTGACCAACTTGACGGTGTTGAGATTGACGGCTAGCAACGCGTCGTTGATCGACGCCGACAAATCTCCCTGATACCGACGCTTTTCGCGAAGCAGCTTGTCTAGGCCTACTAACAGCCGGACATTGAAAACGTCGAAACCGGGATTTCTAGGGATTGCCATAGGTCGCCGATCCTTGCGGGGAGTCGTTATTGTGCTGCCCGCGCAGTCCGCTGCATACGATATATACCTGACCCTGATGTCCGCTTCAACTAGGCCACCGCGATCACGACTGTGCGACGAGGTGTTCACCATCGCTCGCAGTTACCTTTGTCGTCCTGAACTCTGCTGCGCGGATCTCTCCTTACCAGAAAAAGCTTGCCTCTCGACCGTGTCGCGAAGCGCTTGGTGGTAGTGTCCGAGCCAGCCGCCCCAGAGATCCTGGTCGAGTGTGATGCCTTGCCTGAGGAGTGTTTGGGCTTGCTTGTTCATGAGCCCGCGGTTTTTGAGCAAGGCATCGGCGTCACCATAATCGAAGGTCTTGATGTGCGGGACTCCGTCTGCAAAGCGCTCTTCGAGGCGGACGAAATTGTTGACCGCAAGTTTGCCAGCGCGCCGCGCCTCTTCGATCTCTTGCGTGTGGTAAATGAGGTGGACCTTTGCGTCGGTGCCTTCCAGAAGAAGATATCGCCAGCCCTTCGCTTCGTCCTCGGCATGGAGGAGAACTCGACCCTCCACCACTTTCAGGTTTCGAATGTTTGTGATTTCGAACGGCAGACGCGGATCTGAGAGAAGCGCGCCGTGAGCGGCGAGCATCTTTTGTCGGTCCACGGTTCGTTGCAATGTTCGGAGGACCGTCTCGAAGTCGCTCTGGACAACCCACTGCGATCCAATTGATTTCGCGAGGCCCATCTTCTGCAAATACGCAAGCCTCGCACTCAGGTTCTGGTGGAAGCGTCGTTCTCGATCGGAAAGTCCTGGAGCCGTGATGTCAGTGGTGATACTGAATGAGGAGGACTGTCCGTCGTTCGCTCTCTGGATGACCCGATCCAGCGAAGTGTAGCGAGCTTGCGTGATTTCCTTTTGTCGAGCTTCCTCCGCGTCGAGTTCGGTTCGGGCGCCCAGAGTTTTCGTCGCCAGGTTTTCGGCGTGGGACCGGATGCCGGAACGAATGTAGTCGCGGGCTATTACCAGCGCGCACCCCATCTGGTCTTTTCCCCGTAGCGCGATATGGACATGAGGGTGCTCGGTATTGAAGTGTACGGCGGCTACCCATTCCAGGCGCGTCTTCAAATCTTTCTCCATGCACTGAATGAGCTGTCGCTTGTGGTCCTGGAGGTTCAGACGTTCGCCGAACTCAGGGGACACAATGACTTTGAAGAGGCGCTCATCGCCCGCTCGCTGCCAACTGTCGAGGACCGATGCGATATTTATGTCGGTTCTGGTGGCGTCAAACCCTGCACGGGAGGGATCGCCGCCGTGCGTAGCAGTGTCGCGGGCGATATAGCGTCCGTGGGCCTTCCATTGGCCCTGGTTTTTGTTTTTTGCATACGTCACTCGGACGGACACCCGTTGGCTACCGAGCCGGGAGGAGCGAAACTGCCGAACAGCCTCAGATTGTGATTGGCTGTAGCGACGGCGTGCGCGGTTTGTCATCTGCGCGAATCGAAGCACCGATCCGACGACTCCGGCATACCTTCGAGGATCGTCGTTCGGATTTCGCTTTGACCGACGGGGCCTGAGGCGGATGGGCGGTCCCTCATTACTGTTTGCCATGAGTTAGTACCTGTTCCAGCGTGACTTTGTTTCGAGTTGCGACCTCTTGGCCAGCAAAACGTAGCATCTTTGCGTATCTGAGCTTTGCCCGCGCACGGGCGGCGGGTAATACCTCCTCGGGAGGCTCAGGCACGCAGGTCAGGATGTACTGCAAGAGACAATTGGTAAGGGCAACCTGCGTGTGCACTAGAGTGAAGAGCGCCTGCACCTCCCTGGCTACGTTGGAGAGGGTCGCCACCATACGAGCCTCCAGGTCGTCCATCGCCTCCGTGTTGTCGCCTCTCTCCAGTTCGTGCTCACAAGCCGCAATCAGGAAGGCCTGTTCGGTCCGGAAGCCACGTTGTTTCGCGGCGGTGCGTACTTTTGTACGGAACTCCTCGCTTGGGAACGCAAGATTGCGCTCGATGCGGTGTTTTCTCATGGTCGATCCTCCCTCTTTTTCGTGTGGCGCATTTGTGGCGCAATCGCCGAAAAACCGCCACCACAAATCGTACTCACTGCACAGGAGTTGTCGCTCAAATCACCAACCATGCGGGCGCATCCCTTTATGTTCCAATACCCACCCCTCCCCGCATCAAACCCCTCCTGCTCGCACTTCCGCCTTCCTCTCCTGTCGCTAAATGTCGCCTATGGGCGCTTTTTGGAGTTCGCCCGTCCGCCCCGGCGTCTCGTGCAGCAACTGTAAGTCTTCGGTCGCCTCAAAGAAATCCACTTGCATTCCCGATCTCGCAAAGCTATATGTATACACCACGCATGACGCTGTCAATCTCAAATCGCTGCCGCGCAACGCTAGAGAAACTTCTCTCTAGCGTTCCTAGCAGGAAGACGGCCCCGGTCTACGCGCTCCTGCCAGAAATTGAACTCGCTTTGGCTTCGGGATGGACACGGAAAGAAGTGTGGGAGTCTCTCTCCGGTGATGGTCTCGAGGTGAGCTACAAAACCTTCAACACAATAATTCGTCGGGCCCGCAAGAAACCGCGCGCAACCGCGCCACGCAACGGGGGAAAGGAGAGGGGATCCTTGGAGTGCGAGCAACTTCAACAAGGAGGTGCCTTGAACAGTGATGGCCACGATCCGCTCGCAAATGTGAAACGGTTGGAACAAAAC
>Ga0310909_10002543_pt1 | contig 11220 bp, 12 predicted proteins | sample GREbulkMGT000H_FD_203449 | JGI IMG/M metagenome (GOLD analysis project Ga0310909, IMG submission 203449) | Lab enrichment of tropical soil microbial communities from Luquillo Experimental Forest, Puerto Rico - GRE.bulkMG.T000H | ecosystem: Environmental > Terrestrial > Soil > Tropical forest >... | reverse complement strand
CGGTAAGGTTCGGGCCAGTACCCCGTACTGCCGCCGTAGCTGAGCCACGGAGGAAAGTAATTCTTTTCGGCAGGCAGGGGCCGAGGCGCGCACCCACGCCACCGCTTAGGACCGTTCCAAGCGACCTGGCGCTTGCCCAAGGGTCACGCCGCTCACGACAGCCGCGAGCAAGGCCGAGACCACCAAGGCCACCAGCACAACGACTCCTACCGCGCGGAGGCGGGTTAGGATTGCATGGGCGAGAACCGACGAATCCACGTTGACGCGGACTTCCCCGAACGGTTTGTTGTCGTTGGCAAAGGGGTAATCGTGTTCGAACAATTGAGGGTTCTTGTCCGTGCGTCTTGCCGGCACCAGCAGAATTTTGATCTGGTGCAGGAAGCTTCGGCCGCGAAGCTGATAGAGCGAAGCCCTTCGAGGCAGGAACTTTCCCGGCAGATTCTCGTCGGTCGAAGCCAACACGATGCCGTCGGTGTCGGTGATGGAAACTTCGTAGATCAGCGGGTTTCTATTCTCGCCGGCTAATTGAGTGCGCAAGCCTTCGCTCTCTTCAAACGCATGCCGCACATAATCGTCTCTAGAAGCATAAGAATCCGGGCGCCAGCCCTTGCGCGGAGCTTCTACTACGGCATCTTTGGCCTGGACAAAAACTTGCTCGGCAAGGTCGCCGGCACGCTCGTCAGTCTCCTGTATCATCTGTTCGAGAAGTTGCGCGGCAAACACGGAGGACAATACCGCGACGACGAAGAGCACGAGGCTGATCATGACCAGGGTGAATTTTGTGCGCGGCGACATTCCTTGACTCTACTCCGTTTCGGCGCGATTCGCCGCCAACATTCTTTGAGATTGTTGTGCAGGATATCCATCCCCGCGGCTTCGATCCATACTTCTCCGGTAATGCCGTTCTATAAAAGGGCAAAGTCAAGAGAAAAATTTCCCCGGCGACTGGAAGGAGCGAAAATGTTCGCTGCGCTTTCCAGCCCATGTCATGTTGCGAGGGTTTGGGGGTTTTTGTTTTCTCTTGATTCATTCTGTTTTCGTGACGACGCTTTCGGATTCTGAAGCAAGACAAGCGGCGTGGTTGAAATGTGTCAACCATGGTTCTATCTGAGGCTCGAGGCCTACAGCTTTTTCTGGTTATCCGAGGGGGACTATAGTTAACCAAGAGACTGGCGGTGCTCGGCACACACCTGCCTAACGGCATTAGGGAGACTCACCCTCGAACCAAAGCGTCAGATGAACCGAAAAGTCATCACCAGAGATGAATCGGGAACGGTTCTCCCCAGACGCTCAAGCTGCTTGTTGTTTCAGATGTTCTGCGTCGAAACTCTCTCCTTTCTTCCAAACATGTAGAGTGATGGCCGCGATCTTGCGCGCCAAGGTGAGACGCGCCAAATGCGGTTTCACTCCTCGGGCAATGCAAGACTCGTAGAAATCTTTAAAAGGTCCCACCGTTGCGGCGGCTCGCGTGGCTGCTCCTTTGAAGATGTTTTTCAAATCGTGATTGTGGTTGATATTCAGCCCGCGGATGGCCAAGGTCTTCTTGGCACGTTGGAGTTGCCCACCGACAAAGCGATATTCCCCGCTGGTGTAGGTCCTCAGTGCCAAGCCGCAGTAGGCCCAGAGCTGCCGTTTGGTGCGAAAGCGGTTGGGCGTCTGCATCAGCGCAACCAACAAAGCGGCGCGGATGGGGCCGATCGAGGGAATCTGCCGCAGCAATCTTGTAGCTAGGTGTTTCCGACTTTCCGTTATGAGCTCGCGGCGTGTTCCCTGGCGCAAAGCAGCCAAGGTGTCGAACTGCAAGTAGTAGAGTTCCGCACGACGGCGTACACCAGCTTCGGCGATCTTCGCGAGCCACTCGGCACGGTAGCGGGGCGAATACACCTGCTGGCCGGCGCAACGAATCCCCCAGCTTCGATAGATGGCCTTCAGGCGGTTCATCACGCGCGTCAGGTCGCGGGTGATGGTGATGTAGCTGCGTGCCAGTTCACGCAAAGTGCGTAGCCCATGCTGGCCGTGATAGACCGCGGTGAACTTGTTCAGGTACAACAGTTCGGACAGTTTGCGCGCATCCATGCGGTCATTTTTATTCCCGTCTTTCAACAGCGCATTCTTGCGCGGATCGCTGGCCACCACTCGTGTAACGTGCGGCTGGAGCAAATCGTGTAGCCAGGCCGCCCAAGTTCCTTCTTCAAAGATCACGTGCAAACTACCGCGGAGGCCGTGAACAAATTGGAGAATCGTTTCCGCCTTCGTTTCGAGAATGGCCTCCATCACTAGCTTGCTGGTCCAATCGCGAACGGCCGCCGAGATCGTTGCCTCATGCACATCGAACCCAATATACTTGGCATCATTCATAAAGGGTGCTCCTTCCTGTAGGTGAAGATGCAAACGATCCAAACCTACTCCAAAGGGGCGCCCTTTTATAATGCGTTAACCAAGACCATCACGTTGGGTTTCTGCGGAAGCAAAGGCCGATGACCGACCCTACAATGCCATAGAGCAGAGAATTGCCGCCGAATTCAAAGGTAACGAGCAACACCGTGTCCCAAATCGTGGACGGATCAATCCGAAAGAATTGTCCGCGGAGTATACCACAATCGCCCCGTCGCGCCCCTATTCCTCACCCACCTTCAAAATCAACTTCCCCAAATTCTCCCCCTTATACAATTTCTGTAGTGTCTCCGGAAACGTCTCAAATCCCTGAACAATATCCTCCCTCGTCTTCAGCTTCCCCGCCCGGATCCACCCCGCCATCTCCCGCGCCGCCTCGCCGTACCGCGCCGCAAAATCAAACACGATCATCCCGCGCATCGTCCCGCGATTGATCAGCAGCGACAGATAATTCGACGGCCCCTTGATCCCCGCCGTCGTGTTGTACTGCGAGATCGCTCCGCACAGCACCACTCGCCCCCTCAGCGCCAGATTCGCCAGCGCCGCCTCCAGAATCTCGCCGCCCACATTATCGAAATAAACGTCCACTCCCTTCGGGCAGTGCTGCGCGATCGCCTTCCTCACATCCTCGCTCTTGTAATCAATCGCCGCGTCGAATCCCAGCTCCTCCTTCACGAACCTGCACTTCTGCGGCCCGCCCGCAATTCCCACTACCGGACACCCTTTGATCTTCGCGATCTGTCCCGCCACGCTTCCCACCGCTCCTGCCGCCGCCGACATCACCACCACATCGCCCGCCTTCAGCTCGCCCGTCTCCAACAGCGCGAAGTACGCCGTAATCCCCGGCATTCCCAGCGCACCCAGATACACCGGCAGCGGCGCGATTTTCGGGTCCACTTTCGTGATGCCCTGCCCATTCGTAATCGCGTACTCCTGCACACCAAATGGCCCATACGCGTAATCGCCCGCCGCAAACGCAGCATTCATTGACTCCACCACCTTCCCCAGCGCCAGCGCCCTCATCACCTCCCCAATCGCCACTCCCGGCACGTACGACCGTCCCTCGTTCATCCATCCGCGCATCGCCGGATCGAGCGAGATGTAAATTATCTCCACCAGCAACTCGCCCTCTTTCGGCTCTCGGACTGCCTCCTCCACATAATTGAAATCGCTTCGCTTCACCATCCCCACCGGCCGCGCTGCCAGCCGGAACTGATGATTCACCATCGCTCTCGCCGCGGCATTCGTCGCCATCGCTTCCTCCCTTCGACCCTAACTCGCTCGCGATTCTACCCCTCCGCCGCCCGTTTTCGCAGGCCCCGCGCCGCTAATGGTAAGCTTCACCCCTTGAGGTTGGTGGAACTATTTTTTCGACGCGGCGACATCAAAGACAGCGCTATAGAGGTAGTCCATGAACTTGCCCAGGCCGTCGAGGCGAATTCGTTCGTCAATACCGTGAACGCGCAGGGCGTCCGCGTCACTGGTGGGCGCACCGATGCCATAAGCCTGCACTCCTTTGACGCGCAGTTGCGCGGAGTCAGTCGCTCCCGTGCCCATCATTGGCAGGGTTACCGCTCCGGGGAAAATTTTCCTCTGGGCGCGTTCGAGGGCCTGGAACATTTCGCTGTGGATTGAAGATGGCGCTCCCGCGGGCCGATCGTTGGCTTCGTTGCGCACGATCTCGATTTGAGGATCGTTGATCACCTTGCGCAAGGTGGCCATGAGCTCATCCACGTTTTCATCGGGCAACGCGCGCACGTCGAGTGTGGCCTCAGCGTCCGCGGGAATCACGTTCACGCGGAAACCGCCTTTGATCATTGTGGGAACGATAGAAGTTCGCAGCATAGAGTTTTGCGAAATCTTTTCCGCGGCAAGTTTCTGCTGCACCGCCGGCTCGTCGAGATGCGTATAGAGATAGGCATCCTCGGGGGAACTGATTTTCGCCAGCCGGGCGAAGTATTCTCGCGTGGTTTCATTCAGCCGCATGGGCGGCTGCCAGGCGAGGAGCTTTCCCACGGCGGTGCCGAGATGTGCGATGGGATTATCCAGGCGCGGCATGGACGCGTGGCCACTCGATCCGCGAGCGACGAGCGCCATTGGGCGAGGCACTTTTTCCGTCGTGCCCACACCGGCATAGTCCACGTTGCCGTTGGTTTCGTGGAGGGCGCCTCCTTCGTTGAGGACGTATTCGCAATCGATTTTGTCCCAGTGCTGGGCGACGATGAAATCGATGCCGAACTTTGTCGTCCCTTCTTCACCGGCTTCAGCCAGCAGGATCACATCGCGATCGAGCGGAATTTTCCGGCGATGCAATTCGAGAAAGATTTCGAGATTGGCGGCATCCATAGCTTTATCGTCGCGGGAGCCGCGGCCATAAAGGTAACCGTCTTTCGTGATAGCGGCGAAGGGATCGACCGTCCATTTATCGCGTTCGACGCCGACCACGTCCAAATGGCCCATCAGCAGTAGAGGGCGCTTGCTCCCGTTGCCTTTGAGCCGGGCCACGATGTTGCCGCGACCTGGCGCTGATTCAAAGATCTCCGAGGCGATGCCCTCTTTGTCGAGAACACTCTTGATATAGTTCGCGGCCTTGACCTCGTTGCCGGGAGGATTGCTCGTGTCGATCTTGACCAGGTCCGAAAGGAATCGAACGGCTTCTGCCCGCGAGGCATCCGTGGACGCACTCGACGCTGCCGAAGACTGCTGGGCCGCGGCAGAAGGACAGAGGCTAAGCGCTGACACGATTAATGCAACGAAGTTCATACTGACGGCGGAGAGCCTGATCATCGCGAAGCTCCTCTTGAGGCTGCTCGAGTGTATAGCTTCTCGCTGGTCTTGATGGCGACCTCATTCGTCTCTTCTATGATTTCCGGTGGGACTAAAAGAACGACACATCCACGGGCAATCCTTCCCCAATCCGGCAATCCTTCCCCAATCCGATTACTGAAGTGTTGCCGACGACTCACCAAGAAGTCCGGTAGCCTGTTGCTCAGGTGGCCAGCTTTTCAAAGCCGTATAGTCTTGCAGGATTCCCCACTAAGATGGTCTTTCGCACATTCTCATCCGGCGCCCACACCGGAAGCTGATTGAATAGACGACCATCGTCAATCTGGAGCAGCGGTGCAATGTCAAATGGGCGGCGGCCGGGCACTCGCGATGAATCCGGGTGGGGCCAATCTGTCCCCCACAAAACGCGTTGAGGGTTTGCGACAATTAGCGCCTGTGCCAGTGGCGCGACATCGGAATACTCTGGCGCCTGATCTGAGATACGATAAGCAGCCGAAATCTTGACGTAGGCTTTGCCAGACCGGATAAGCTTTACCAGCACGGCAAAGCCGCTCTGCGAAACTCCAAGGGAAGCACGTGCGCCTGCGAAGTGGTCGAAGACGACAGGCAGAGGCGCCACCATGACTTCATCCTGAAGCGCTTCGACGATTGGAAGCTCACAACGAATTTGGATGTGCCAGTCACGCCCGGCGAGCCGCTTGACCGTAGCTCGGAACTGCTGTCTGGCAGCTACCGAATCGGGGACGCCGAGGTCTACGAAATTTAAACGGACACCCCGCACACCGGCGTGAGCCAAGCCATCGAGTTGTGTGTCCGGCGTCTTGTCATCGATGAGCGCAATGCCTCGGGCACGACCTCCGAGTCGGCGGAGCGCATCGATCATGCAGGAGTTGTCAGTGCCGTACACAAGGGAGTTCACGATGACAATTCTCTCTATGTGAAGGGCGCGATGAAGGGCGCGCGTCTCATTGACTGTCGCGGTTTCAGGTGTGTAAGGACGTCCGGACCAAAAAGCAAAACGCTGAGGATCACCGAATATGTGGGTATGGCAATCGCAGGCACCACCGGGAACTTCAAAACTGACGGGTGTTGCGGGCTGCGCGGCATCGGCAAATACCGTTATCAGCCTTCGCTCATATAGAAAAGCGGCCAGCCCGCCAGCGATCAGTCCTCGTCGGCCAACATTTCTGGTAAACCCGCGCGTTGTCTTTGTCATTCGGGGTCACCCTCGTCCTTGCAGGCGGCGCATTTGTTGGCCAATTCTAATAGGCAGGGGTGAGGCCTTTCAATCCAGTCCGGATGACGGGCAATACGGAGAGCGCGAGAACAGCGAGGGCAAGGAGAACCGGCCGAGGCAATGAGGTGAAACGCGGCATAGTCATTTCTTCGGCGAATTATACGTGATTTGAAACAGCACACGATTCTCCAGCCCAACAGATCTGAGAGGGAGCACCGTATATTTTTCGGAGATGGTCGATTGCAAAATTCAGAAGTACGTTTAAGAGAATTGGTACGCGCGTCTGCAATTGCCCGGCACTGCGACATCTTGATGGAAGTACAGAGAGCACTCGTGGAAGACGCAACGCCGAGCAAATATAGCCACTGTTCTTAGCCAAAATTGTGAAAGCCGTGAGCATCCAGGAATCTGCGGAATCTGCGCACCCAAGGGAGGCCAACTCTCTTTGGATTAATCAGACGGCAGTGAGGACTTCCGCCATGACATCGTCACCGATGCTCGCGTCATTCTCCCGCAGGTACGGGTAAACGCTGGCAGCGTCAGTATGACAGAGAAAGCCGGTGATGGCTCCGGGTTGATGGGACTTCCCCCAGATTCGGATGGCTGTGGAATGGCGAAGAGTATGGCAATGAACCATGTCGGCATGGAGACCGGCCAGCTTCCTGGGGCCCGTCACTTCACCGCTTGCTATTCGCTCGACCCAACTTTAGAGATCGCGCTCGCGAAAATGACAGATCGCAATTGCGAACGCGATCATCAGATATACCACCGCATATCCAACCATCGCCAAGCTAGGCGCAGAAGCATTCGCGAACGGCGTAAATTGAAGCGTCCGTGCGAACGATGACTGCATTTCGAACGATGCGCGATGCCACAACGCTTCACTTGGCATCAGCAAGCTAGATACAATTCCGACCGTCACCAAGCGCGGACTGTTTGTCAATGCCGCGATTTGCTCAATCCAGCCGCCGATGAATGCGAGCCCGTGGAGCCCAATCACAACGACCCCGTTGGTCAGCGTCGAAAACCACGTCCCGCACATAACGGTCATCGTCAGCACAAGCAGGCATTCGACATAAACCAACGTCCCACCAAGGAAGATGCGTGGAGTGACGATCCCTGTTACAACTCGGCCCACGATCCCGACCCCCGCAAACATCAGAGCAACATAGACGGCCACCATGATCGCAAAACCAATCCATTTGCCAACCAGAATTTGCCACCGCGCAACCGGCTTCGTGGCAATCGCATGGATGGTTCCGGAAGCTATCTCTCCTGAGAGCGTGTCCACGGAAGTCAAGATCGCGAGGAGCACCGCGAGTACGTCAACAGCGTAGAAGCCCACCTGGAGAACGGAGCTCTGCACCTGATACCTAACGAACGGCGGCACGCTGTAGCGCACCAGGTCTTTCGCTTGGAAGTGCATTCCTGTGGCAAAGAGGGTTAAGAATGCGCCCCCCGCGAGCAAAGCAGCCCACAGAATCTTGCGACGCGCGGCTTCGCGGAACGTAACGCTCGCCATGATCCAGACACCCATCAAAGCCCTTGGTCCTCGCCCATAATCTTCAGAAAAAGCTCCTCAAGGGAGAGTCGCTCCGGAGTGAACGAGAAGATATCAGCTCCGGATGCAGCCAGATACCGGTGAACCTCCGGCAGGACCTCTTTAGAGCGGGCCGAAAACGTCAAAAGGTCGCCCTGTTTTTCGATCGAGCTACCCCACCGCGTTAGTCCCGTTATAGTTTCGGCCGGGAGGTTCTGCACTAAAACAACCACACGAATTTCGCCGCCGCATTCTGTTCTGAGATCGTGACTCCCAACGACCTCGCCCTGTTTGATGAACACCACTTGATCGCACGTAATTTCGACTTCGCTCAGCAAATGGGAGTTCAAAAACACAGTCGCCCCGCGCTCCCGTTGCGCACGGACCACATCACGAACGAGCCGCCTGCCCATCGGATCGAGCCCTGAGGTAGGCTCATCAAGGAAAATCAACTCCGGATCGTGAATCAACGCCTGTGCCAAACCAATTCGTTGCGACATTCCTTTTGAAAATTCACGCAGGCGTTTTTCCCGATGCGGAGTGAGGCCCACCAATTCCAAAAGAGCGGGGATACGCTCGGCGAGTCGCAACGCGGACATTCCGCAAAGTCGTCCGTGCAATTCCAAGAGCTCGCTCGCGGTAAGCCAAGTGTAGAAGCGAAAGTCCTCTGGAAGAAAACCGATCTTGCGTCGTATGTCGACGCTTCCAGATGGCGCTCCAAGAACCAGCGCCTCCCCGCCCGTGGGCTTCACGAGCCCAAGCAACATTTTTATGGAAGTGCTCTTCCCCGCGCCGTTTGGCCCGAGGAAGCCAAAGATTTCGCCGCGCCGCACAGTCAGCGAAAGATTGCGGACGGCCACCTTTCTGCCATAGACCTTGCGCAGATTCTGCGTCTGAATGGCAAGACTGTCCGCTTGGCTCAGTGGGGCCTCCGGGCGTTAGTCCAGAGAGTCCGCCAGCGCAATGGCGTCGCTCGACCCGCCCGGACCAGCCAGGCAATAGATGATGCCATCCTTGACCCAAATCACGACAGATCCAGGTCCCCGCCGATCCGCTGGGGTCATGAGCGTCCCCTGCACGCCGTCCACAGTGACCGGCTCATACGATCGGACGGCCGGCGTAATAGGCAAGACTAGAGTCGACTTCCAATCCACGGTCTGGCAAAACTCCCGTGCTTGCACCGCGCTCATCCCCGCAAGTTGCAGCCCGATTTCAGCCAGTTGCTCTAGATTCAGATCTGCCGGCACATTGACGATCGGACTTGGCGCTTCAACAAGCATTGTGCAGTTAAATGTTTGCGGAGAGTGGCCCGCGCACTCACCGTACTGCACTCGAACTCCACGTGGTACCTGAAAGGAGATTGTTTCCCCATCGATCGTTGCCGGCAGTAGAAGATCAGGCCGGCCGGACTGGTCAAGAATGTCCTGCAACCGGGCACGATCAATCGTTGTTCTGAACGCATGCTGGCCTTCGACATTGAATTGCGACGTATCTGGCAAACCGTGTGGGACGCGCACATGAAATCCCGCAAGTCGGCTGGCTTCAGCAAGGGTTGCCACTTTCTGTGATTTTTCATCGGTGATGATGACGACTTTGTCTGAAATCAATTGGCTCAGCATCCGCTGAAGGGGACGGTTCTCATCGAACGAAGTTGTATCGAAACGAACGGGCTGAACTCTCTCCACGCGCAATGTAGCAAGGATTCGCTGCGCCAGTCCACGGCCCACGGGGAATGCTAGGCTAACCAGCAGGATGGCTCCAAGGGCGCCTAGTGCCCACGCGGGGCGCCAACGGCGTTCTAAGAGGCGCTGCAAAATCGATGCGCGCTCTTCATCGTCGCGGTGTTGCGCCCGAAAGGAAGCTAGCGCGGCATGTGGATCTATTGGCGCACGCGAATCGGAGGCATCGAGCAAGTCGAGCCGTCTTTTAACACGCCCTGCCGTTTCCGAAATCCTTTTAAGCTGCTCACGGCATCGAGTGCAAACCGACAAGTGGGCTTCAGCTTCTGCACTGCTGGCACGAGTCAATTCTCCGTCGTGGTAGGCACGCAGCGCGCTTTCCGAAAGACAATTCATAGCTTCTCCCCCCGACCATACAGTCGGATATATCGCTCTTCGAATGCCGCCTCGGCGCGAATGAGGCGTGTCCCAATAGTCCCGATCTCCAGGTCAAGCATTTCAGCAAGCTCCTTGTACGAATGACCTGAAGCACGTAGCAGCAGAAGCTGCGCCTGGACTGGCTTTAGCGCCGCCAGAACAGCCCGCACGCGCTCTTGCGTTTCGAGCCTCAATGAATGATCCAGAGCGCTTTCGGCAACACTTTCTTGGATTTGCTCGCGCGCCGCTGCTTCTTCATAGTGATATCGTCGGGCTGAGGCACGCAGCGCATCAATGCCCAGATTCGTCGCTGTTCGATGAAGCCAGCCCGGGACATTATCTACAGCCTGTGTCGGCATGAGTTGGCGATACAGTTTTAGGAACACCTCGTTCGCTAAGTCCTCTGCTCTCGCGTGATCCCCAACGATGCGGCACAGAACCCTCACCACACGCGCATAATTCGCAAGAAACACCTGTTCGAAGCATTCGCGCGAGGTGTTCTTCCCGGTCACAATGCGCTCGCTGGCCTTCAACCCCGGTGCATGGACTTCTTCTAGCACATTCTGAAGCAACGCCGGCCTCCGCGCCTCCATTCTATTAACGTCTGTGCGCGAGGAAATGTGACAGCCTCCGAGCAAGGTACTCGTACGGGTTTCGTCAGCAGCGGTCTTGCGCTGATGCAATGGAACAGTGTTTCAATGCACTGTCCCATCCAAATCCGCAGTGGATTCTAGAAGGCGACATCAAGTCCTATTTCGACCGAATTTCGCACGATTGGCTCCTGGCTCACGTCCTCATGGACCGAGTCATTCTCCAAAAGTGGCTGAAAGCCGGATATATGGATAAACACGTCCTCCACGAAACCACGGATGGAACCCCACAAGGTGGAATTATCACGCCCCGTACACAAAAGGCAATTTCCAGTTTGAAAGAACCGTTGCGGGGTGGCGAGAAAGGTCGTGTGGTCAAAAATCTCAAACGTATTGAAAAGGCTTGGTTTCCGGTCTCGTACTTTTTTCGCACAGCTGCTTTCTGAAACCTCAAGAGCATGTACAATCCGGGTTCGACGATCAAGTTTACGGAGGCTCTGGAATGATTTGGGCTCGCATGCTTGCTTACATCACCGGAACCGTAGACCAGGAACTACTACTGAGGAACGAATATCT
>Ga0310909_10002542_pt1 | contig 11222 bp, 14 predicted proteins | sample GREbulkMGT000H_FD_203449 | JGI IMG/M metagenome (GOLD analysis project Ga0310909, IMG submission 203449) | Lab enrichment of tropical soil microbial communities from Luquillo Experimental Forest, Puerto Rico - GRE.bulkMG.T000H | ecosystem: Environmental > Terrestrial > Soil > Tropical forest >... | reverse complement strand
AATCGCCGATCTTGGCGAGTCCTTCGTTTACCAGCGCCCGGCTGCGCACAACCGCGAACTCGAAGAGGCGCGCGAAACGCAGGCAGTGCCGGTATTCGTGGCCATGAGGTAGTGGCCAAATGAGCCCCCGGATGGTTCGCTCAATTGGGGGCCAGCCGATGTTGCATCTGCTCGACTCGGCCCCCTCTCAATAATGCGCTAGACCGATGGAGCCGCGCTGTAAGGTAAAGAAACCTGGAGGCTCGACGCGCCATTCACGAATTGCTACTTTTCGGAGACATGGCGATCTTCATGCCCACGACAACCATCTAACTACTGTTCAAAAAGGCTCGATTCCGCACTGCTCGCAACCTGCTGATTCGCTCGGGCAGGTAGCACAGAAACATCGCATCTCGCGCGCATCCGTTTGCTTAGCGTACTCCGCCTTGGCTTGCTTCAGGATGGGGATGTCGGGGTCGGGTCTTTCCAGGCGATCAGTCCGGGATGCCGATGCGTTTCACCAGCGCGTCAAAGCGGGGGTCGCCGTGGAGAGCACGAAACGCTGGGGTGATTTTGAGGACATACAGGATGGGCGCGCGCTCTTGGAAGGCTTTCTCCAACCATTGAAGAGCCAGTGCGTTATCGCGCAAATGCCCATAACAAGATGCGATCAAAAATGCCGATTGCCCACCCGACGTCCAATCCTTTTTTACGTCTTCGAGAGCCCTGCGCGCCTCTTGCGTTTCACCGAGAATAGAGTTAACAGTAGCCAGCAACAAGCCACCGATACCTCCGCACATCTCCATCGCCTTGTCCCTCTGACCGCTAAATGCATAGGCGATCGCAAGGAGATTACGGGCGATTGGATTGGCCGGGTCGATCTCCAGCGTTTTTCGCTCCTGCTCGATGGCTTGGTCGAACTGCCCCGCGTAGAGGTGCGATACACCCAGGGCATATGTGGCCAACCCGTCAAGCGGATCGAGTTCCGTGGCGCGCTTTCCTGCCGCGATTCCCTCGTCGAAGCGCCCTTGCATCATTCGAATTGTTTGCAACGCGAGGAGTCCAAACACAGAGTCCGGGCAGAACTCCGCTAACAATGACCGCGATCAGAACTACTGTTCTGTTCGAGCGAGAACTTTGGCTTCGCGTTGGAAGCGCGCCATGCGGTCAGCATCCCGCGCAAACGTTTCAGGCAGAACCTTGATGGCTACATCGCGGCCAAGTTTGGGATCACGGGCACGGTAAACCTCGCCCATCCCACCCGCACCATGCCCGTCCGGTGACCAGGAGCATGGAATCTGGAGGTCCTCGCTGGTTGTCAACCGCTCGAGCAAGGTCGTAGAGCCAGACCTGATTTTCGCTGCCCACGCCTACGCGATGACCGTCGGGGGAAATGCGCGGGGTGTTATACTCGTGCGCAGGGGCGGCCAAGGGCTGTTCCGTGATCTTCTTCAATTTTCCCCCAGAAAAAAACCCCACCCACTGTGCGTCGGGAGAAAAGAAGGGGATTCGCGGCATGTCTTTTTAGGAACCTTAGCGATGTTTCGTGATGATTTCATCCACGATGCCGTAGGCTTTCGCCTCCTCCGCGGTCATGATGAAATCGCGTTCTACGTCCAGTTCGACTTTTTCGACCGGCTGTCCCGTGTGGTGCGCGAGGAGTTTGTTGAGAGCAGCGCGAGTGCGAATAATTTCCTTTGCATGAATGTCGATGTCGGTGGCTTGCCCCGAAAGGCCGGATATCCACGGCTGATGGATCAACACACGAGAGTTGGGCAGGGCATAACGTTTCTTGGGTGTGCCCGTCGCCAGCAGAACCGCCGCAATCGAGGCGCATTGCCCGATGCAAAAGGTCGCCACGTCAGGGCGAACGAACTGCATCGTATCGTAAATGGCCATCCCGTCTGAAATCGAGCCGCCCGGCGAGTTGATATACAGCGAGATGTCCTTTCCCGGGTCTTCGGATTCGAGAAAGAGGAGCTGGGCCGTGATGACGTTGGCCACATCGTCATCAATCGGGGTACCGATGAATATGATGTGGTCCCTGAGCAGACGGGAATAGATATCGTAGGCTCTTTCGCCATGGCTCGTCTGGTCGACGACCATGGGAACGAGCGTCGTAGCACGCGGAATGGTGTCGTCCGTTTGGCTCATTCGGAATGTTTACCAATCATAAGAGCTTTGGAGCGACCGCATAGCCCGTCAACAGCCGGTGAAAGAATGCCTGCCGGACTTAGTGCGATGGAGAAGTCCGATGGCGACGCGGCCCTGCTTCCGCAGCGTTTCAACGACGATGCCTCTATCACGGCGGCGCGCGACAATGTCGGCGCCGGCGTCGCCTACCCTCAGATTTTCAATCACAATCTCATCTAGGCCTTCTGGCAGGTGTGGATTGATGAAATGAATCTGTTGGTTCTTTCCGCGAACCTCGATTCCCAGCGCAGCACGCACAAGCAAGAATGCTGCGCCGGCCGACCAAGCTTGCGGCGAGCAAGCGACGGGATACATCGTCGGGCCACTTGCGTCGTCGCGCTTGTGAAAGCCGCAAAACAGCTCTGGAAGGCGCCGAAGCTCAATGAAGTCGCTGACTTCCTTCATGCTTCGGAGCAGTTGCGCCGCATCCGGCTGATACCCGTAGGACGCCAGGCCCAGCCCAATCAATGCATTGTCGTGTGGCCAGACAGAACCATTGTGATAAGACATGGGGTTGTAGCGAGGTTCTGCCGAAGAGACAGTCCGCACTCCCCAGCCGGAGAACATCTTGCCGGTCAGCAATTCGTCGCGGACACGCTTGGCTCGTTCCGCGCTCGCAATGCCGCAAAATAGTGTCTGGCCTGCGTTGGAACTGCTTATGCGGCAACGTCTCTTATCCCCGTCGAGTGCGATGGCATAGGTTCCCAGCTGGTCATCCCAAAATTCTGCTTCGAATCGAACCCGCAGTTTCTCGGCGGCTTCCTCAAGGATACGAGCGCGGGTATGCTGCCCCAGTTCGCGAGCGATTGAGGCAGCCAGTCGCTTTCCAGCATACGTGTAGGCTTGCACTTCACAGAGCGCAATGGGTGGCTTCGCCACCTCACCATTCGCGTGGAAGATAGAATCGTGCGAGTCCTTCCATCCTTGCTGGACCAAACCATCCTTCGAGTGACGACTGTATTCTACGAATCCATCAGCGTCGGCATCTCCGTAGCGATCAATCCATTCGAGCGCGGCATCAATGTTTGGCCAGATGCTCCGCACGAAGTCGAAATCCCCGCTTCTCTCAAGATAAGCTCCGGCAAGCAAAACGAACAGCGGCGTCGAGTCAACGCTTCCGTAGTAACAGCCAAACGGCACCTCATGAGTGTTGGCCATTTCTCCACAACGCATCTCATGCAGGATCTTGCCTGGCTGTGAATCGCGCTCGGCATCTTCATGGGTAGCTTGCGATGCTGCCAGGTGCTGCAACACGGCCTTGGCGACCTCGGGAGTCATCCACAGAGTTTCGAGCGAGGTAATAATGCTGTCGCGCCCGAACACGGTGTTGAACCAGGGCACACCGGCATACGGAACGGGCCCTTCCGGATTGCCGATCGTGAGTAGTTGAAGATCATCTCGAGAGCGCGAAAACCAGGAATCGTAGCCGAGCGCGGAACTCCGGATCCGACACTGGTTGTGCCTGCTCTCCAGTTCATTCAGCAGTCGCGTGTGTGCGTCTTGATAGGAGGCAAACCGGGAAGAGTCCTCTTGCTGTTGACAAGAAACGCGGAGAAGTAAGAACGTTTCCTGTCTCGGTTCGAGAGTAAGTTCGTATCGCGCCAGTCGCCCGGTAAGGGACCGAGGCGGCGGCGTGAACTGCAAAAGAGTGCGCCGCAGAATGTTGTCCAATCCCATATACGACAGAACGACGCTGTCTGGCTTAAGCTGATCGTCGAGTCGCTGCCCGTGATGTCGTCGCTTGGTGCCACGAATTTCGAAAACGTCGGCAAAATCGGCGTCGAACAGGATAGCAAGCCTGATTTGAACTGTGTCCGTGCCATGGTTGGTAATACGCATCTCGTCGTAGCACGTGTCTTCGAAGACGAATTTCGATCGGAATAGGTGTAGGCTTTCGCGCGGCAAAGTGCCACCGAACTTCAGAGGAATATCAGAGTTTGACAGGTCAACGGATAAAACAGCGTTGTCCCGCTGCAATATCGAGTTCAGAAGGAGAGGTTGCGTGCCGTTGAGCTGCAATGCGCAGCGGGAGAGATGCCGCGTTTCTTTGTGGAAAATGCCCATCTGATTAAAGCCGGCCGCCTCGATATCACCGAAACGATTGAGCACGGCCAGTGTTCCGCCATATTTCAGGATTCGAACGCGGTCATCGGCGAACGCCGATGTCGCCCGGACGTAGTATTTGTCTCGAATCCGAACGATGTCCGTCATTGTTTGACAGATCTAGATCCCCTGCACAGGGTGGGAAGGCTCGCGTGTGGAAGCTAGGCGAACAGTGATTTTGGACTGAATGATCTTCTCGTAGATCGCCAGGTAGTCGCGTGCCATGCGCGCGCTTGTGAAGCGTTCTTGAAAAACCCTCCGGCACGCTGCGCGATCGAGCGAAGCGACCCGATCGACGGCCCTGATGGCCTCGGGAAGGCTGTTCACGACAAATCCCGTGACTCCGTCCTTCACGATCTCGGGAATCGCACCGCAATCAAAAGCGATCGTTGGCGTTCCGCATTGCATGGCTTCGATGACAGCCAATCCGAACGGCTCTGGCCAATCGATCGGAAAAAGCAGGGCATATGCGTTTCCCAGGAATTCTCCCTTTTCGTCGTCGCCGATTTCCCCGATGAATTCAATATTTGGCTGCTTCAAGAGAGGTTTGATTTCCGATTCGTAATAGAGGCGATCGACCGCATCCACCTTGGCGGCAATTTTAAGCTTCATGCCGGTGGACCGCGCAATTTCGATGGCCCTGTCGGGCCGTTTTTCCGGCGAAATTCTGCCGAGGAAGGCTAAATAACGACCTCGTCCGGAACCGGATCGAGAACACTCGGGTGGCAGTCCATGATAGACGTTTGCAACCCAATGGACTTTCGGCAGCGGCCTCCGCTGGGCGTGAGATATCGAGACCACGGGTGCGTCATCAAATCGCCGATACAGCGGCCTTAGGTCATTCATGTCAAGACGCCCGTGAAGCGTCGTTACACTCGGTAGCTGGCAGTATCGCGAGATCAGAAAGTGCAGATAATCAATGTGAAAATGAATGACGTCGAAATCGGCCGCGCGCTCAAGAACTCGATCGAGCATCACCATATGATGAACTAGGTGGTCCGCACATCCCGGATCAAGTCGCAAGGCCCTCGGGCAGGCTGGCACCAAACGCGCACTGGTTTTCGAATCTCCGCTAGCAAAGAGCGTGACGTCATGGCCTTGCGATACTAACTCTTCGGTGAGGTAGTGAACCACTCGCTCGGTCCCACCGTAGAGCTTCGGTGGAACGCTCTCATAGAGGGGCGCTACTTGTGCGATGCGCAATGGGCTGGCGGTTTTCAAAGAGCGATAGCCTGACTCCTGGAAAGCACGCCCGGCGTTGCTCCGGGCGTTCAGGTGTGGACGCCAACTCTAGGCGGCTAAAATCGCATATTACCACGGTATGAGTTGCCAGGTCGCAGGGAAGCGGCGCGGGATCGGATGTGACCAACGAAGAATTGGCCAGCTCGGTCAATGTCAGTCCCTATACCACCAGCCGCATAATAAGCGAGTGGCAGAGAACCGGCGCGATACGCAAACATCGTGGGAAGATCGTTCTGCGCTCCCCGAGAGAATTCTTTCTCCGAGTCGTTTGATACAGACGATTATGTGCGACGTTGCCGGTCCGGAGAGGCCCCGTCGGGCGATGTTGGGGCAGTCTCTGGTTCTCTTTTTGTGCGGAGCAATTGGTGCGATTCTGTGGGCAAGCAATGGTCCCCATTCCCTACCTTGTCGCTACGCCCGGTCCCTATTCGTTCGGCAATCGCAACCGAGTTTGAAAGAAGAATGTACTCCTGAAGGACGCCACGAGGATCGAAGCCGATCCTCCAAAGAGCGTTTTGCGAAAGGATACCGAGCAAGCTTCCGGCTTGAGGTCATAGAAATCCCCTGAACTATGCTCCGGGTCAACGACAGATCGCTTGCACCATCAACTTCCAGTCAGTGGAAAGAGCTCAGCCATCGCTACCGCAGCACTTCGCCTTCGTGTTCACGCGGATCTCGCGCTGTACCTAAATCCATCTGCGAACTGCTCAGACATCGCCCCCTAATGAGCGACCGTGGCAAGGGCCGGAATAGCGTGCAGTGCAAGGTACGCGGAACGTGAAGAGATACCTCTCCTTGGCGAATTTCGGTTGAGGGAGCCAAGGAGAGGCCGGTGTGGAGAAGACACCAGCTGACCCACAATTACGAGAGCCGATGATTCCGCGCAACTGTCAGTTCTCGCAGGAGTCCTAAAGTTCCTAGGAGGGCACCTCTCCTCAGTATTTGCGTTTGGGGAGAAACCGAGGAGAGGCGGTGTAGCGTTCTGACCTTCACACATCGTCGTAAACGTGAGGCGTTCGGTCACCTGGCAGAAATGTCAGTCTGTGAGTGACTGAAGCAGCTAACGTGCGCCCTGTCATCTATGCTACGACGGAGGTTATAATTGCCCCCGGCTCGGAGAAACCCATGCTTTCCGAAACGATCATCGCCATTATTCGAGCCGAGAGGGGGCGTCACAACTTCGATACCTACGTTGATGACCCGCCGAGTATCGCGCAAGGCGGCAGAGGTGTGGTGGTTGCGGGCTGCTCTATCTGCAAGGTGCGATTAAGTACGGTAAGTCAATTTGTGGATCATCTGACCAAAGCAGTTGTGCTGGCAGTCCACGAAGCCGCACGAGAACCCGAGGAGACCGCAGAAGCCGCATTGTGTAACTGGATCAGCAGAGGCGTCGTGAATTAGCTTTCTTGCCTTCTCGCCGCAGAATCCCACTCCCGACCTTCCTGGTTCGTAGCAAGATGTCTCCCTACCGCGTTCCAAAAACCTCTTCCTGAGTTTTGGAACGGCCCGGAGCCACGCGATACAGAGTTCCGACCCCAACCCGTAGCTGCTTGGCAATCGCGCGCCAGCCTAGCCCCTTGCGCCGCAAGGCATCGATCGTTTCTTTGTCGAGGTACTTCGGTGGCCGTCCAAGTCGCTTACCTTTCGCACGCGCATTTCGCAGACCCGCCTTCACGCGCTCGACGATCAGTGATCGCTCCAACTCAGCCACAGCGCCGAGAACTGTGAAGACCATCTTGCCAGTCGGCGTGCTCGTGTCCACCTGCTCGGTGAGACTCACAAACTCGATCCCCAGAGCCTTGAAGGTTTCGAGAGCATGCAGAAGGTGCGAAACTGAGCGGGCAAATCTGTCACATCGCCAGACCGCGACCGCATCAAAGCGGCACCGATGAGCATCGGCGAGCAGCCGATCGAGCTGCGGACGCCTTTCCTTCGCGCCCGAGATACCCACATCGACATACTCGCCAGAGAGCTGCCATCCACGACGCGACGCATACTCGCGCAGTTCGCGGAGTTGCACTTCGGTGTCTTGCCCTTTTCCTAGAGTAGAAACCCGCGCGTAGACCGCCACGCGGAGCGGTGTAGACTTTCCGTCAGCCATGTCGGCCTCCAACCAGGTCGATTTGGTTAGGGGCGTGTCGGTGTTACTAGCACCGGCGCGTCCCGCTTACTTCTTGGGTCGCTTCTCCTGGTAAATCTCCTCCTTGGTCGCTCTGAGCCGAGCGACGTCAGATGCGCTCCAGAGCCGCGCGCTGCCGTTGCCTATTCGAGTCAACTTTGGAGCGGCGAATTTCTTCTTTTTAATCCAGTCCTGAAGAGTCGCGCGCGTAATCCCAACCTTGCTCGCTGCTTCGGCAGTTGTGCAGAAGTCAGGTGCCATCGCGACTTTCATATCAAACATTGACACCGGTGTCAAGACTTTGTTACGATGCCCGACACATCAAATCGAAACCACGGGCTTCATGAAGTGAAACGCGAAGGAAGCGACCTTGCACGGCATCGTAGAAAAACTCCAGGCAATCTTGGAAGCGGGGGTCGACAACGAGTGCAAGGTTGTTTATGTTCTTGTCGAGTCGCGCAAACTATTTCCCCGGCGCCGGCCAGTTCCCTTCGCCCTAAATCTCTACTGCAACTGGGCGCTGCACGTTGCTCTGGACGTGCCCCAGACGACGGCCGAATTTCTGGAAGATGTGGACGCGTTCGTCTCAAGCATATTGCAGGGTGGGCGCGATATCGCCGCAGAGAATCGCGCCATAGGTCACTTTCTCCTGGACACATTTCGAATTCAGTTTAGAGAGTTCTTAAATTCCTTCCATCTGCCTACGGCGCTTTGCGACGAGGAGGCTCGGTGGAATGAATTTGTGACCCACTATTCAGGTGTCATCGCAGATGGAAGCATCAGCATCCCGCGTGCGGCCAACGCTTTCCAGCACGTCGATCGGCTCGTCTTCTCGAGGGGCAAACGAGAACGGCCGACAATGCATATTCCGTTCGATCTCGCTTGGGAGATATTCCTTTCGGATGGCCGGAAACTCGTTGTGGAGGGCAATGCGGCACCGCTACCGAACGGCGAGCGAATGAGCGCCTGGGGCATCCGCATCGTGAGGCGATGACATCAGCTTTTGTCCTCGGATGACTCGCACGCTAATCGAATCCCGAAGAGCTGGCATCGCTGCACTCTGGGAGATGTGGAGAGGGCCTTCAAGATCAAGCGCGAAGACCCTGAGAAATTCGCGCGTTCACCGCGGTTGCAATGGATTGTCGAGACATTCTGGAAAATCGTCGATGATTCGGAACGCGAGCGAACGAAGCAAAGAGAATTGAGGCGGCAAGAACGGCTGCAATAAAAAGCCCCGGCTGCAACCGGGGCCGAAACTACTGTGACGGATCACCGAAAGAGTAGCACGAAAAATGCGGCTCTTCGTGAAGAGCGCCGGCTCAACGATCTTGGCAAAAGATTGCGACGGCACCACGATCGCGCCGCAGCGGAGGCCCTGTGGTGCATGTACCGGCAAAAGGTGCTAAAGCAATCCGGCCAAGACACGTCCGCTGATGTGAAACTGCTCTACGGCGAGCACTGGAAGCGGATGTGGCGCGAATGGGCGGCCGTAGCACGGCTTTGTCGAAAACGCGCGAAAATCGAGACGCGCGCACGACATCCCGTTGTGGCTGCAATTCTAACCGTAGCCGCAGATACGCTGACTCTGCCGGGCAATCCGATTAAAGCCGTGCCAGATGCGATCGAGCTCTTTAACTGGCTTCCGTCAACCGTCATGTCAACTCAGGACCGTCGAGCAGAAGCGCAAGTGGACGTCGCGAGTTACCCGGTTCTCGACTCGAGAGGCAAAGCCTGGGTATCGGAACAGATTCGGACAAAGCCAGGGCGCCCTCCTGCAACGCGAGGTTTAGCCGCGGAAGCGTTGGAACAACATATGAGGGGCAAATCATGGAGCCAAATAGAGAGACGCCTGCTTCCCGCGCGCCGGAATGTGAAAAACCCCGGTGAAGACATTCGGCGCGAGGCACAACTCCTAAGAGCTCTACTGCGACGGCATGGAGTTCTCTTCCCGGATTAGTTTTCCGAGGACACGTTCAACGTGTACGGAAGCGTTGCCCCGCGAAAAATCCCCCCTGTTTGTTCGCGTTGTTGCTAAACCTCTGCTCCGATACCTTGTGTAGGCATTCCGCATGACGCGGGATTTTTTTTAGCGAACAGAGTGCAACGCTTGGTTGCTGGAGGATCGGATGCGTTTTCCGAACTTGGTCTGGGCAATTGAAGATGCGCGACTACGGCACTATGAATTGGCGGGTCGCGTGGGCATGGAAACATCGCGTTTCTCGCGATGCGTCCGTGGCCGATTCAATTTCGCGCCGCACGAACGGGTGAAGATAACTGAGACCCTTGGCTACCCGGAGGTTTGGCTGTTCGCAACACCGACGCCACCGATCCGCAGGCCGGCGGCGCATCAACCGATCCCCGCACACGCATGAATTTGAACGCACCCCAAGCGCGGTGAGCACGCGCTAAGGGGAATCTCAAAAGGCAGGAACCGACGATGGAGACTATAAGTTATGAGCAGGACACAAATCAAGTAGGCTTAGCCTCGCCCTCTCCGCAGGATTTCCCAGTTGCGGAAGACCTCTCGACGTCCGATCGCTGCTTAGTGCTTGGGGCCAACCTCCGATTACTCGGTCATCGCCTTCGTCACAACATCCCCGTCCTAAGCGATGACCTTCGACGCATGTTGCCTTACACTGATGATGCCGAGATTGGCCGAATGACTCATTCGGCAGATCGCCAGGAGGCACGTCGTTCGCGTCGTGTTCAGATTCTCGAATTCTTCCTCGCCCGTTTAGGGGAACGGTTCGGCACGGCCGAGCTTCAGTCCCACTTTGGTTCAGCATTTCGCACGAGGGTATCTGAGCTCAATCGCGACTTGCTTTGTCCTATTCGGATTCTCAACGAAAGTACGGCGGCGCGAGATGAGCGAGGAGAACCATGCGAGAGAAGCGTCTATTGGGCGGAACTCCGGCCGGATGAACAAGTGCAGCCTGAATCTGATTTCATGCGTCGCCACTGGGAAGAAGAAGTCCGAGACTTGCCCCTGTTCACGAGAGGTGCGCCATGAATACCGGGTGGTACGCGATCTTGCGCTCCGGCATTCTCGACCACCTACTAGCCGGCAAGCTCGGTTATCCCGAAATCGGCATCTACACCACGATCCACCTACAGGCTGACTTTAAAACAGGGATCTGGCGCGGCTCAGCACCGAGACTCCTTGCCGCAGCCCCGCGCGGCGCCTCGATTCGAGATGTTCAACGATGGCTTCAGATCCTCACCCGGATTCGGTTCCTTAGGCCGTTCCATAGGCACGGAGAGAGGGGGAACTACCCGGTGTTAATTGACAAATATGACGTGCGAATTGGTGCGCTGAAGGGCATGCGCCTTAATGCATGGGCTTCAACATCTTGGGAGCAGCCGTGCTACGAAGTCTGCGCTCTAGGTGACGCTGAGGATGACGCTGTACCTGTCGCTGTGGACGCGCCTTCTTCAGTATTCAGTAGTCAGAAAGCAGTAAAGCAGCAGCTACGCGTGCTTCGCACGGAAGATTCGGTTTGGGGTTTCCTCGGAATAAATCCATGCGGGCCGCCTTCATTCCGAGGCTTGCTTGAGAGCCGCTGGTCGAATAGGAACGGTGACCGGC
>Ga0310909_10002541_pt1 | contig 11223 bp, 7 predicted proteins | sample GREbulkMGT000H_FD_203449 | JGI IMG/M metagenome (GOLD analysis project Ga0310909, IMG submission 203449) | Lab enrichment of tropical soil microbial communities from Luquillo Experimental Forest, Puerto Rico - GRE.bulkMG.T000H | ecosystem: Environmental > Terrestrial > Soil > Tropical forest >... | reverse complement strand
CAATCCTCCTTCTGCGGAAAATTCATTTCAGTCTGATCAAGACAAAGCCGCGGCGGTCCAAGCGCATCGATCAGGCGGCGGCGGGCGATGCCATTCAAAGAAGAGACGTCCCGATCGATGCAGGGCGATATGAAGTCTTTCTTTGTGTCGCTAGTGGAAATCTCAGCGAGGCACTGACGAAGGGTCTGAAGCAACGCCTCGTGAGCGGCGTCGTTGCGATAGTTACCCGGCGTACTGCAGGCTACCAGAGAGGCAGCCAGGGCGCAGGGGGCGGCAGACACGAATAGTGGGTGACGGGGAATCATCCGGGAATCATGACACTACCCGCACGGGTTTGCGGGGTCGACCTCGGGCGGCGCGCCAGATTGGCACCGTCCAAAGGCCAAGTGGTAGGCACGCGCGGAGACCCTGCTTGGAAGCTCCGTGAGTTTCCGGTCAGAGACTGATCCACATCCATTCTTCGTTGTACGGTACCCGGGACATGCCCAGCGACGGTCCGGTCGGCTCTACCACAAAGAGATCGGAGAAGTTCGAGCCGATGCCGTTCTCGGGATCGAACAGGCCGGGTTCGACCGAAAAGCACATGCCGGTATCCAGCACGGTGTGATCACCGAGAGCGAGATAGGGCGGTTGATGACCTTCCATGCCTTCGCCGTGCGCCGGACGATGATAGATCCACTTCTGCACGCCCTGCTTCACCTGAAACTCATGGATGGGATAGGCCACATCGGCGCATTCAGTGCCCTTGCGCGAGAGGTCCTTCTGCATCAGGCAGCAGTCGCGGTTCACAGTCCAGATCTTCTCCATGTGCGGGGTACGCGGAGCAATCATGAACGGGCGGTAAAGCTCCCCGCCACAGCCGCCGATGCGAACCACTCCTTCCACCTGCAGTGCTTGGCCCGTGGAGACCTTGTTGTAGAGGAACTGATTGGGGTGCGGATAGCCAGTGATCTTGCCCGCCCTGCAGGCCACATCCACTGTGATGCCGACCGTGGTGTGCGGCGTGCCGTCATGCTTGATGTCCGCCATGATCATATCGACGCCGAACTTCGTGGTCGCCGCACCGATTTCATAGTCGGTAAGGTCAGTTCCCTTAGTGAGAAGCAGATCGCGGGCAAAGGCGTGCATGCGATCGAAGTAGGCGTAGGCGCGACGGGTGAGGGCTAGCTCCTCGGGCGTCTTGCGCATGCGCAGGTAGAGGCAATGATCGGCGGCCGATTCCATCGGCTTGTTCAGCTCCTCGACCACGACTCTCTGCAGCGAGGGCGCGAACTCCTTGTCGGCAGCGAGCTTCTTTTCTCCGAAGCCCCGTCGCTTCAGGCCTTCGAACGCCCAGCGCCAGAGGTCCTGCTTCGGTCCCTTGACCACCTTGCCTTCGTTAGGCATGGCGCCTGCCACATTCGGGTAGTCGAAGTACATCTGTCCGTCTTCGTACCACCAGCTATGCACCAGGTCTCGATCGAGCGCCGGGAAGAACCACACCGGATGCTCGCCTTTGGTCGGAATGAAGGCATAGAACGGCCGTTCGGTGTTGGTGTGGAACAGCCCTGTGAAGTAGATGATGTTCCATTGGTCGGTGAGAAAGATGCCATCGTAGCCGGCCTGCTCCAGACGGCCCTGCAGGGTGCGAAAGCGCTCCTTGTGCCAGCTCAAGGGCAGGCGGTCGAAGGTGGCCGGGGCGAGGCGGTCCGGCGGTACGAACAGCTTGGACGATTCGGCACCGGTGGCGGCGCTGACAGGATCGGTCTTGAGTGCTGCACCCGCGGCCGTCATCAGCACGCCGGTCGCGCCGGCCTTTGAGAGCAATTCCCGTCGGTTCATCACAATTCCCCGCTCAGTTCGCCGCGGCTAAGCACGCAGCACATTCAGACCGGCGCTATGTCCCGGAAGCTCGCAGTCATTCAATCCGGAAACTTCAATTCCCGCATCACCGCCTGGAAGCGAGGCTCTTTGCGCAGGGGATCCATGAGCGGATCGGCTCGCAAACCAGACAGCCCCGTATCGCGCAGACGCATCGCCTTCTCAAGCCAATCCAATGCCGTTTTGTTCTCGCCCCATTGGGCGTAAATCTCGGCGTACTGATATCCACCGGCATCACCGCCTTGCTCCGCGGCTCTTCTCATCGCGGCGGAGGCGGCTTCCCGTCGTCCAAGCTTCTGATAGACGATGGCCTGGCACACCAGGCTATACCAGTAATCCGGTTTCACTTCGCAAGAAGCTCGCGCCTCAGGCAGATTACCAGCTGAGTAGAAGGTCCGTCCGCGCTCCCAGTGGGCGTGGTCCGCGTGTTCGGGGTCCAAGGCGATCGAATTCTGATACGCCGCAGTTGCTTCGCTGTAGCGTCGAGCATACTGCAGGGCATCCCCGAGTGCGCGGTAGCTGAGTGCATTCAGCGGATCTGCGGCAACGCAGCGGCGTGCTAGAGTGATCCCGTCATCTGAGCGCCCAAACGCTACCGCAAGCCAACTGCAGTAGTTGAGTGCCAGATCGTTGCTCGGAGCTAACGCGAGTGCGTGCGTGCATGCCCGATCAGCGGCTGATAAATTCAGAAGTCCCACCTCCAGATTACTCAGCGCCACGTATCCATCGGCAAGACCGGGTGCGAGCTCAATAGCACGCTCTACGTCTTCACGCGTGCTCGTGGCAATCTCCGGCTTCCGGAGCCAGTCCCCTGAGGTGGTGGCGCAGTCCCAGCGAGCGAGGGCGCGCCTCGCGTATGCCAAGGCGTAGTTGGGATCGAACTTAATGGCCTCGCTGAATGCTTCCAGGGGCGCGCGGCACTCAGGTGCCGCAATTCCTTCCTGCTGAGAGAGTTGAATGCGCGCAAGTCGGATGCCGCGCAGGTAAGCGTCGAATGCGGCAGGGTTTCGAGTCCCACCGAGCTGAACCTTCTCGGCAGCAGCCCCCAACAATGTGATTTTAAGTGCACTGGTCACGGCATCGGCGATCTCAGTCTGGAGCCTCAGTACATCGCTGAGATCACGGTCGTAGGTCTGCGACCAGAGATGAAATCCGGTGACAGCGTTATTGAGCTGGGCGGTCACACGGACCGTGTGACCCGAGCGGCGAACGCTCCCCTCAAGTACCGACGCGACATTCAGCTTGTGCGCGATAGTCGCCAGATCTGCGTGTTCACCCTTGAAGTAGAAGGATGAGGTACGCGCTGCAACCTGAAGCTCGTTGATTCGCGCCAGCGAGTTGAGCAATTCTTCCGACAGGCCGTCCGAGAAGTACTCCTGCTCCTTGTCCCCGCTCATGTTCACGAACGGCAGCACCGCGATCGAGTGAGGCGGCGGGTTGAACGCAGCCGCAGCCGCTGGAGCAGGGCCCGCCTCCGGCGTCGCGTGTTTCGCGATCCAGACCTTATTGGCAACGACGTACGCGAGAGCCGCGAACGTGACAACGGCGATGATCGCGAGCAGAAGCGACTTGGGCCAGCCGGATGCTCGAATCGGCTTCCTGACCGCCGCTGTGGCACCGGACATGGTGTTCGCTGGGGGCCGAGTTGCTGCAGGAGCTTCAGGCGACAGCAGCCGCCGTACGCGCTCAACGAACGCCGGCGGCGTCTCGCCTGCGGGTTGGCGCGTCCACTGTGCGCGCCTAAACGACTCGGGAACATCTGCGGCAGCTTCGGTAGTCGCGTCCAGGCACACCGGCACTACGAACACGCGGCTGCGAGCCATCATGTGGCTGCGCTGATCGGCAAGATCCCACTCGAGACGGAAATAGCCTTCGCGCCGCGAGGCCGTGTTTGCTGAAATGACGGGAATGAAGAGCGCGCAATCGTGGATCTCCCGCCGGATCCTCTCATCCCAAACATCCCCGCCCCGCAGCTCGCTCTGATCGAGAAAGACCTCGATACCGGCCGCACGCAGCGCCGCGCAAATCTTTTGGGCAGGCTCGGCATCCTGGGAGGCATAGCTCAAGAACACCGCCCCAGTCGGTGTGCTCGCTTGCTCGGCCGACACTGCCCCCATCCGCGCCCCCTGGATCTTCTGCAGATCGCAGCAGAATGCCCTGAGGAGCCGGTCTCACGCAATTCCGCTCAGCGAACGTGCGCATTCCACCAATTGAACGGCCGGCAACAGGAGGGCGATCGGACCGGTCGGAAGCGGTGATCAACGCTGAATGGCTGAGATCGGCCCGGAGCGGGCTGTGGTGCTAACCTAGTCCTCGCCAAAGCCGTCGTTGCAACCCAAGGGAATGCGGAGCAACGCAGGCTCAGCTTCTCTATCTCAGGAGATAACCATGCACGGCGACCGCGCACTCGTGACGTTCATGATCGTCTACGGCGCCACGAGCCTCGCACACTTCGTCCACAACGCAGTGTACGTCGATACATACCCGAACCTCCCGGCGTGGATTACCCCGGTCGTGGTGTTTGCGTGCTGGCTCCTGATCGCCGGCACCGGGGCATTGGGTTACGGCTTATACCGACGGGGCTCGAGAACCGTCGGCCTGATGGTGATCGGCTTGTACGCCCTACTAGGATTCGGTGGCTTGGATCACTACGCGGTGGCGCCAGTCTCCGCCCACTCGATGGCTATGAACGCCACGATACTTGGCGAGGTAATCGCGGCGTCGGTGTTGCTGCTCGTCATCGTGCGGACAGGTGTCAGCTCCCGTTGAGTCGAGAAATCCAGCCGCAGACCGGCAAGAATCGCCGGTCTGCGGCCTTTACTCACGCAGCGCGCCAACGGGGACATGCACTCCGTCGAGCGTTCAGTGGCAATAGACTGCTGGAACCGTAAGAGAACTCGGTATAGGGAACGTAAACCACCCTCCAAACGCTCCCGACGGTACCCGATCGGTGAACCACTCCCACAGCACGAGTTGCTGCAGGTGGTAGGTCACCCCGTCAATCGGGATTTCCGCAGCCGGAAAATCGTCAAACGTGGGGCCGTTGCCCTGTGGGTCGCCCACTTCGAGGAACGGATTATCGGCACAGACCGTCCTGGGATCGGACGGCGGTGGATAAGCCCACGTCGGCGCGGGGTTGTTGATGAAAGGATCGTTCGTCCACTCCGCGAGCTCATGGTTGAACGTGCTGACATCAGCGAAAATCGGCGGAACGAGTGCAGGGTCCAGCCAGCTCGTGAAGATGTATGTCTGGAGGCTGGTGACTCCATTTTGATCGGTAATGGTGGAGGCGTTATGGTAGCCGAGCGCCTCATTTGTGACGCCGTCTGTGACAAAAATTGGCAGCGTGTCCGCGTCTAGATTTAGGAACTGCAGAATTGTTTGTATTTCGGCGTCCATGAAGGTGAACAGCACGTCACCGATGAAGTTCCCTCCACCAATATCAGCGAGCGCGCCGGTCTGGGTGGTGACTTCAATATCCACCGTCGGTAGCACCTGTGGTTTCTGCATCAGTACGTGCCATTCGTGCTCCGAATCCATGATGTTCCAGAACGCCGCGCGCTGCATTTGATCCACGAACTGTCCGTGGAAACCTGCGACATAGGCTGCAGAGCGATACATCGGCGATGCCACGACGTTGGCGACGGCTGGCGCGGGATCGAATGTCACGTTCACGTCTTGATTGGGACCGAAACCAACGAAGTTCATACGCAGTGGAATGATGACCGACCTGATCCGCGCAGTTCGGCCCGATTGCGGTGGATGCCCGACCATGGTGAAGGGATAGGTGACTCCGCCCACCGAAAAGGAGGACGAGAAGGTGGGGAATACGCGCCCGCCTTCTGATTCTGAGCTTACCCGCTCGCTGGTTGCGCGATCGATTCCTCCATGAACCTTATATCCGAGCGCACGCAAGTGACTCAAGAGTGCCCTCGAGTCCGTGAGATGCTCGACTTGTTTGACGGGCATGTTGGCTCTCTGCGCTGCGGAAGCGATAGCAGGCAATGCCAAGAGTCCGAGAGCGATGCACTTCGGGAGCAATGCGCTTTTCATAGTCGGGTCTCCGGTCACTGTTAGAATGGTACTTATGGACGACGGGGTGCGATGGCTCCGCTGTCAGTCGAAGCTTCTCCGCTCGAGGCCGAACACGACATCGGAGCTAGCCAAGGCCACGGAATGCTGAGTATCCGGCCATAGCCCGGTGACTGGTCATTCGTCTTCGTTCTCCATTGCTGCTTGTTCGCTGGTGTTACGACAGCACGGAGGATGCGAATTGTGCGCGCACACGCCGCCGTTGCAAGCGGTGGGAACGCCCAGCTACTACGCGCGAACGTCACCGCAACGCTTGTGCTTCGGATCTCGTTTTCTTAGTCAAACGCGACGTTCGCCCGCACCGGGGCATTTGGTTACGGCTTATACCGACGGGGCTCGAGAGCCGTCGGCCTGATGGTGATCGGCTTGTTCTCGTCATCGTGCGGACAGGTGTCAGCTCCCGTTGAGTCGAGAAGTCCAGGCGCCACTCATCGGCATCGCGTCTGCTACCGGCCGAGGCCGTGTAAAAACTCATTCCGCTCGCCGCGTAGGATCGCTGACAGGCGAATTCGATGTAACAAGTCGCCTGAAATTGCCTCTACGTGGCTGAAATTAACGCGCCAAAATGGTGCGCGTACGTTTTCGCACAGGCTCGGCCGATCTCAGACATTCGACGTTAACGACCGCTTTCGACCCCATATAGGTAGTCCGAATTGCTTTTAGTAATACTTGATCAGCTGGCCGTCCCGGCCAGCTGAAGAGGGGACGTGCACCCGCGGACTACGAATATTTCGACCCAAACGCTTGACGATTGCCGCTTTAGGTTCGAGTCCGCGGGTGTGCTTGCGTTCGACAACGAATACTCAGGGTTCGCCGTGCTACCGGCTCCTATATTGCCTTCGCAGAACGCGAGCGTGCACGCCCGTAATGGCTACCTTACGCTTTGGGAGGTGCGACGTGAAGTCTCTCAGGAGGCAGAACTTTACAGCGTATGTCGGCCTCGATTGGGCCGATAGCAAGCACGACATCTGCCTGCTAGAGGCGGGCAGTGAGCAGCGCGAGTTTGCCTGCGTTGCTCATCAGGTGGAGTGCATCGATGAATGGGCCAAGTCCTTGCAGCAGCGCTTTGGTGGACCCATTGCGGTTGCTCTAGAGTTAGCTAAGGGGCCGATCGTCTATGCACTGCAGAAGTACGACTTCCTGGTGCTCTTTCCGATCAACCCGTTGACGCTTGCCAAGTATCGCGAGGCCTTCCGGCCTAGCCGCGCTAAGGACGATCCCTCCGATGCCGAACTGGCTCTGGATCTTCTGGTGCGTCACCCAGAACGCTTTGCACCGCTCCAGCCGCAAAGCGTTGGCATGCGTACGCTCATTAGCCTGACTGAACGCCGACGCGAGTTAATCAACGACAAGACGCGCGTGACCAATCGCTTAACCAATACGCTCAAGCAGTACTATCCGCAGGCCCTGGAGTGGTTCGACCAACACGACACCGTCATGTTCTGCGACTTCCTGTCGCGTTGGCCGACGCCGCTGCAGGCTAAGCGAGCACACCGGGCTAGCATTAAGGCTTTCCACCATGCCCACAACGCTCACCGTCCAAAGCTGATCGCTGAACGCCTGGCCGCTATTAAAGCCGCTGTGCCGCTCACCCAAGATCCGGGTGTCGTCGTCCCCTGCAGGCTGCACGCCATGGTGCTGGTCGAGCAATTACGCCTCGCCTTACAAGCCATCGAGCAGTTTGATCGGCACATTGCCGAGCTCGCCCCGACGCTCCCCGACTACAGGCTCTTTGAGGGGCTACCCGGAGCTGGGCCCCACTTGGCACCCCGGCTACTGGTGGCCTTCGGGGAAGATCGCGAGCGCTTCCAGCGGGCCGAGGAGTTACAAAAATACTCTGGCATCGCCCCTGTTACCGAACGCAGCGGCAAAAAGAACTGGGTCCATTGGCGCTGGCAGTGTCCAACCTTCCTGCGTCAGACCTTCGTCGAATGGGCCGGCCAGACGATCAATAAATCCTTCTGGGCTGGGGCCTACTACAACCAGCAACGTGCCAAGGGCAGTACCTACCAAGCCGCCGTGCGTGCGCTGGCCTTCAAGTGGATCCGCATCCTCTACCGCTGCTGGAAGAGTCGGATCCCCTATGACGAAAGCAAATATCTCAAGGCCTTAAAAAAACGACGCTCTTCGCTACTGAACAACCTGGTTCCGGACCCACTAAACGCTTGACTGACTGCCTCAGGGCGTGAAGCGGTCGGTTGCGCCTCCCGATAGCGGTCACTGACGCGGCAGAAAGCGGACAGACATCGCCGCACAGCGACGGCCTGCTACGGGTCTACCCGTCGCCTCCAGCACTCCCCGAAGAAGTTACAGGCGAGTGCAACTCGCGGTGAACTGAAACGAGATGACTACATTGCCGTTGCCGTCCACCAATGTTGCGGTGCCCTCGACAGATAGCTCATTCAGAGAAGGGCTCAGGGTCATTGGCCCTGTGTAGTGCCACAGGCCAAGGAAATTGCCGTTGGGATCCCAGGACATCTGGTAAGCCTTCTGCGAATACGTACGGTGCCCTGTCTTGGTCCATGTACCGACCGTCGGGCTTTCCTGGGAAGGTGGAGCGGCATTGTCGATTTCTGACTGTGTCCCTCCAACGTGGATATTCTTGATATCGGCGAAGCCCGGAGCACCGCCGGCGGGAGGGATAAAGCAGTTCCATGCTCCGGCAATCGGGTCGGCGAAAACAGGTGTCTCAGGGTGGGCGACCTGAGCACGAGCCTGGGTTGGCATCCCCCAGGAGACTGCTGTGAGAGCTGCGCACACAGGAAGAATCCGTAGCCAGTTGGCGGTCGTTTTCATGTCAGTGATCTCTATAGTTAGTTGGGACTGCACGTTCCGTTATGCGGCGCTTTGCGCGGCTGACGGTTCCATGGCCTGGGCCTTCGATCAATGCACCGGGATGCGAACAGTGTGTTCCCGCGTAAGTGATTGATTCAACGTTGAAAGAGCGCCTGGTATTCCCGAGCCGGTATTCCCGAGTTCGAGCGCCCTTGTCGTAAGGCGCGCGCCGGCACTATCGTTTCCTGCGTAAGCCACCCCCAGCGAGCGACAAGAGGTGGACACAGCCCGCAATTCCCCAGTGCGCTTCGGCGTCTTCGAGCTCGATGCACGTAGCGGCGAGCTCCGACGCAGCGGGCATCGCATCGCCTTGCAGCCGCAGCCGCTGGAGATTCTCCGGGCGCTCCTCGAGCGACCCGGTGAGGTGGTCACTCGCGAGGAGCTGCGCCGCAGGGTGTGGAAGAACGGCGCCTATGTCGACTTCGATCGGAGTCTGAACAAGGCGATCGTCAAGCTGCGCGACGCGCTCGGCGATGACGCCGATTCCCCGCGCTACATCGAGACTCTGCCCCGGCACGGCTACCGTTTCATTTCGCTTCCGCACGCGCACGTCGACCCCGCGCCAGAGAAGCAGGGCTCGTTGATTGGCGACATGCCGCAGCCGGAAGGTCTGCTATCTCCCCAAATCTCCCAAGTTCCTAAGGCGCAGTCAGCGGACACACGTCACAAGTGGCGTTGGGCGGGACTAGGTTTCGCGCTGCTCGCGCTTGCCGCATGGTTCGTCTGGTTCGGCCTAGAAGGACCTTCGCACTCGGGACGACACCCCGCGAACACCCCGCCCCCTGATGCGGTTGCATTCGCTCCGCCGCAGCATTCGATAGCGGTCCTGCCGTTTGTAAACATGAGCGGAGATCCAAGCCAGGAGTACTTCTCCGAGGGACTTACAGAGGAACTCCTCAACTCTCTGTCGCGCATCAACGAGCTGCAGGTCGCAGCGCGCACTTCATCATTCTCCTTTCAGGGCGAACACCCGGACATTACTACCGTGGCGCACAAGCTGAATGTCGCGTCGGTGCTGGAGGGGAGCGTGCGCCGCTCGGGCCACACAGTTCGTGTCACCGCACAACTCAACAACGCCGTGACAGGCTTTCATATCTGGTCCCAGACCTATGATCGCGACCTAGGCGATGTGCTACAGCTGCAAACCGAGATCGCCACTGCGGTGGCTGAGGCGCTCAAGGTCAAGCTGCTTGGCGATGTAGCAGAGAGAATCGAGTTGGGCGGGACGCGCAGCCCGGCTGCGTTCGATGCGTATCTGCGCGCCGCGAGCGCGTACTGGCAACAACGTAGCGGCAGCGACTTGGAGAAATCGATTGCCGACTACAAGGAAGCGGCGCGACTCGATTCCCACTTCGCGCTCGCGTACGCGGGATGGTCGATAGCGCTGAGCGCATACGCCTCGTTCTATGCCCATGGAGCTGCGAAGCGCGACTTCGATCGCCGTGCGCAGCTCTCAGCACTCACGGCGGTCGCGTTGGCACCCGATCTTGACGAGGGTCACCTGGCGTTGGCCTACGTTCAGCTGAAGTCTCTCGATCTCAGACGCGCTAACGAGGAATTCGAGCGTGCGATGGCATTGGCTCCCGGCAACGCGAGGGTATTGAGGGACTACGGGCAGTTTGCCGTGAGCGTGGGTCACACTGACGCAGGACTCGCGGCCGCACGCCGCGCGGCGGCACTCGATCCGCTTAACAGCCCTCTCAGCGGGGCCCTCAGGCTTGCACGACGTTACGACGAAGCCATGGCTGCGTACCAACACGAACTGTCGCTCGAACCAAACCCTCGGTCGGAGGCACTCCTCCGAGGCGCATGGATCTACTACGCGGTCGGCAACTTCGAAAAGATGCGCGGCGCATGCGAAGCCGTCCCGGAAGGAGTCATGGAGACGTTAAAGCAATCCTGTCTGGCCTTGGCATACCACAAGCTCGGACGGCATGCCGATGCTGAGGCCGCGCTCGCACGAGAAGAGGCGCTGGAGGGCAAAGCCGGGGCTTTCGACTACGCTGTGATCTATGCTCAATGGGGCAATATCACCGAAGCACTTAGCTGGCTGGAAACCGCTCTGCGACTCGGTATCGACGAGATAGCGTCCGTGAAGACCGAGCCACTCCTCGATCCGCTGCGCAAGGAGCCGCGCTTCCGGGCAGTGATGCGGGAATTGAAGTTTCCCGAGTGAGGTGGTGAGGCGATTCCAATGACCGCTAACTGGAAATCTAAGTGGTCGTCCCTGATGTCCGCTTCTGGGCAATCTCAGCCGCTCGCTGTTGATGACCGCTTACGACCCCAAACGGTCGGCTCTCTTGTTACCGGCCGTTCAATTGATGAAATGCGGACGTTCGCTTAGCGGAATTGCCTGAGACTGGCTGCTCAGGGCATTCTTTGACGACCCGCTCAAGAACCTCGATGGCGATCCCAGCGATCTCGGTCATTGACCGC